>OBLU010006569.1_pt1 | contig 10341 bp, 7 predicted proteins | sample 1518681 | NCBI WGS metagenome assembly OBLU01 (sample SAMEA3539304, study PRJEB22396) | soil metagenome | biome: tundra; feature: field; material: soil | place: USA | collected 2010-05 | depth 0.15 m
GAACGAAGTGAAAAGCCGGCGAGTCAGGCGCCCTGGGGGCTCGCCAAGTGCCGTGGGTTGGCGCGTAGGCTTGCCACGCCCAGCGGACGGAGTCTGTAGCGCCCGGCGAGCGCAACTCACGGCTCTTGGCGGGCCGGGGGAGACTTCGTGGGGCGCGGGGTCGCGTGTCTCGGCCTTCTGCGACGCCTGCCGGGCTGGCTTTTGGAAACCGCCAAGCATTGGCGCGGAGCAGGCAGAAGCAGGCGGCAGAGTGACGGCGTTGGTAGTCCTCGGCTTCTTGTTGGCGGTTCAAGGGCCTCATCTCCCCATCCTTCTCCTCCAGAGGAGGAGAGGGCTGACTTTCTTCTGCGTTGGCGCGGCGCTGGCGAAAGCGCATGGGGCGGCCATGTGCGAGGGGGCCACAGTCGTCTGCCTGGTGCCGGCACGCACGGACACAATTTGGTGGCACAAATACGCCATGAAACACGAAATCCGTTTCCTGCGGGGACGCCTCAAATTTGGCGAGGGCAAAAACTCCGCACCATTCCCGTCTGCCCTCGTGGTAATGCGTCCAGCGACCTTTGTCCTCGGGGCATGGACAATGCGGCCCGAAAGTCATCCGACATCCCTTCCTCTGAGAAACCACTCGGTTCAAAGACTTGCTGCTCTGCCCCAAATATCTGCTTTGGGGCGACGTCTTGATTAGGGCTCCAAAGGTCGTTGCTCCAGTAACACAAGGTGGGGTGCGCCATAGAGGGGGGCCTGGCGCTTGGCGTCGGTGCCGTCGAGCTCGCTATCGCTCATGATCGCTGGGTGTGGTGTTGCGGTGGCGTTGGAACTCAGTAAGTCTTGAAGAAGGCTTCGGCGGTGAATTTGGTGAAATCCTGGGTTTTGTCGTCGCTTCGGGCGATGACTTGGAAGGGCTCAAGGCGGGCGACCTCGGTCTGGAGGTCCTTGGCGGCTTTGGCGCTGCAACCGAGGATGGCTTGTAGCGAGTTGGCGGTTACGCCCTCGCACTGGAAAACGAAGGCGAACTCCAGCAGTTCCTGGAAGTTGAAGAACGGCTGGTTGTAATCGTTCGGCGACTGCGAGGCGAAGAAAACGACGATGCCCTTCGAGCGGCCTTCCCGGATGATGCGCTGCAAAAAGATGTTTTTCTGGGCGAGGTAATTGTGAGCCTCATCGATCACCAGGATGGTTCGGATGGTGCGCTTGCCGTTACTGATGGGGCTGTCCGGCAACGCGGCCATTTCTTTATAGAGCCGCTCGATGACCAAGTAGGCCACAAGCTCCTTGAGAACCGGCATTTTGTGGAGATCAATGAGCAGCGAGCGGTTTGAGATGCGCTCGAAGGGCTGTATCTCGTCGCCGTGCTTCCAGAAGAGGTTGAAGGTGGCCAGGTCGCGGAGGACTTCGATCAGGCTGTCGTCGGCTTTGCCCTGGGCGGCGTAGTCGTGGCGGGCGATGTCGAGCACATCCTGGAAATCGGGATATGGCTTCTCGGTGCGGGCGCGTTTGGCATAGGCGGCCCGGATGGCATCTGTGAGAGCACCTTTCTGGACCACCCCGAGCTTGGAATTGATGGAGGCGAAGCTCTCGGCCTTCTCGCGGGCCGAAAGGTTGATGGTGCCGTCCTGGTAATCTGGGAGGACAAAGGGATTGATGGGCAGGCTCTGGTTGCCCTGAAGCAAGCAGTAGGTCTGGGCCTTGGCAAGCTCAAGAAAGCGGGGCTTGTCCACTACGTCGCCCTTGTAGTCAAAGTAGATGAAATGCGTCTGGAAGTTGGACTGGATGCGGATGTCGGCGAGAATTTTCAGGAGGAACTGGGTCTTGCCGACACCGGGTTTGCCCATGATGGCGAGGTGGGAGTTGGCGTGTTTGGCGGTGTCGTTTAGCTCAAGGATGACTTCCTCGTTGCTGAGGACTTTGCGGCCAATGAAGACGCCGAGTTCCCGGCCCCGCATTTCTTTGCGTCCTTCGAACTCGACCAGGTCCACGAGGCGGGTGATGAGTTTGGAGGGGTCCCGGCCGCACTCGGCGAACAGCCTGTGCAAGTGGGCGCAGCCGGCGTCGATGTGATTCTTGACGAAGGATTTGTTGGAGTAGAACTCCTCCTCGCCGATGTCGGCCTTTTCGTGAACGAAGGCCACGAGGCTCCGCATGAAGGTCTCGTCGGTGGCGATGAAGGTGGGGCGCTTGATTTCCGCGCCGCTGAAATTCGGGCTCGGGGGAACATTCTTGCCATGCGCGGCGAGAGAAAGGGCGAAGGCCATTCGCGCCAGCACGAACTTTTCCAACTTGGTTTCGAGGCGGAGCGCGCTAAGGACTTCGTCCGCTTCCAACGAGGTGTAGAGTCGGTCTGCCATATCATTTCTCCCAGAAATAGCCTTCTTTGATGGTGGTGAGTTCCTGGCGCTGGTCGAAGCCCAGGTGGGCTGCGCCGCTCAAGTGCGGTTCCAGGGCTTTGTAGTAGTCGCGGTCGATTTCGGTGTCGGTGGAAAGGATGATGACCTGGTCGGCCGCGTTGGGGAAATAGTTGTTGATGATGTTGTCGCGATGGGTGCTGTCCAGGCGTGAAAGTGGCGTGTCTATGATGATGGGCAGCTTGAGCTCGCTGGTTTGGGCGAGGCCCCACAGTAAGGAGACCGCAAATATTTGCTTTTCGCCGGCCGCAAGCCCGGACTTCTTTATCTCGTGACCGTGGCGGTCGCGGATGGTTATTTCGTAGGTCTTGTCATCAATGACGAGGTCCTTGATGAGGCCGCTCTTGCTGGAGAGCTGCTTGTACATCTCGTAGGTCTTTTCCTGGAGAAGATGGATTTTGTTTTTGCGCAGCTTGACGGTGTACTGGGTGAGCAGGTTGGCGATGGCGTCACACTCGTTTACGAAATCGAGCTTCTCTTTAGAGACGTGGTGTTTTTCATAGAGCTTGGCGATTTCCATCTCCAGGTCTTTGACGCGGCTTTCCAGCGTAACGATCTCCTCCTCCACAGCGCGGACTTGCTCCGTCTTGCGGCCAACCTGAGTGGATGTGCTTTCCATCTCTGCCTGAAGTTGATCGAAAAGCTCGCGCTCGGTTTCGGTGGAGATGCCCAACTGGAGGCTGCGCTCAAGCTTTTTGAGCTCGACCTCCAGCTCGTGGCGTTCCTCCAGGAGCGGGGTGATAAGGAAAACGTCGCTGGATTCGAGCTCCTCGATCCGGCTGAGGACCTTGGCGGCGTCGCGTTCGGACAGGTTGAGGATTTTCTTGATGTTGCCCAAACTGGACCCGTCGCGGAGAAGGCGGAAGATGCGGCGTTCCAGTTCGGCCATTTTGTCCGTGGAAAGAGACTCGTGGTAGATTGGCTCAGGTTCTTCGACCACGCGCACGATCTTCTTGGCGAGGTCGGCGGCGTTGGCGCGGATGGCTTCGTGTTGGGCGGTCTCGCGTTCGGCCTCAACCTGGCGCTTGATGCCGCCAAAGAGTTTGCCAGCGAGGGCGAATGGCAGGTGCTTCTCGCTTAGGGCCTTGATCTCGTTGTCGAGGTGGCCGAGGCGGTTGGAAACCTGGACGCGGCGCTTTTCGCTCTGTTTGATGGCCTCCTGGGTCTCCGGCTCGGCGTTGAACGCGGCCTGGAACCGCTTCTTGGCCTCTTCATACTGCGCCTTAAATTGGTCCAGCTCCGCCTTTACCTCGTCGCGGTCGGTCCGTTTACGTTCCAACTTGCTTTGCTCCCGCTTGAGCTCGCTTTGTTTGAACTGAATGTCCTCGTCGGAGATTTCGACGAAGTTTTGCCGCTCCTGCTGCTTGAGGTAGAGAACGTCCTGGGAGAGGCGCGTTATGTACTGGATGCCGAGGGCGGCTTCGAGCGAGGACTTGAGGCGGACCTCGGAATGATCGTCGGCGGCGATTTCCTGAATCTTCTCGCCGTCGAAGAAAAAGAACTGAGTGATGCTCTTGGGGATCGTGGCATTGATGAAGTCCTGCCAGATGTCCTTGTTCTGGACCGAGACGCGTTTGCCGTCCTTCACGACCACCAGCTTCTCGTCGAGGTCCTGGGGCTTGGGATTTTCGATGGGGCCGGCGGACCATGAGCGTTTGACGAGGATTTCGGCGAGGTCGTCCGTCTCCAGGACTAGTTCGAACGAGACATTGGCATTGCCCTTGGCGAGTTCCTTGCGGTTGATGCTCTTGTGGATGAACTCCGGCTTGGCGCCGTAAAGGCAGTAATTGATGGCCTCCATGATGGAAGTCTTGCCGGCACCGTTCATGCCGCCGACGAGGAAAATGCTCTTGCCCGAGGCGTGCTGCGGGAAGTGGATCTCCGTGGGAAACTGAAAGGACTTGTAATTCTCAATGGTGAGCTTATTGAATTTCATGGGTCAAGTTCAGTTTATTGCTTCATGGATTGGCGCCGGCGGCGGAGTTCTTCCAACCGAACAGGTCGAGGACGTTGGGGTCCTGGAGCTTCTTCCTGCGGGCTTTTGCCCCTGGCTGGGCTGCGGGGTGAGCGGGCATGTAATAGGTGGTGCCGAGTTGGGCCAGGGCCTGGCCGAGTTGCTCGGACACTTTGGCGCGAACGCGCTCGACCTCCTCGACCCGGCAGAGGTCTGATGCCAGGGTGATTTTGAGTCTGCGGAGCTCGTCGGGGATGGCGATGCCCTGTCTCTCCAGCTTTCGGATGGTGTCGCCGATGGCTTTGAGTTGGCCGTTGATTTGGTCGGGAGACTTTGCTTTGCGGAGTTCGTTGACCTTCTCCACCAGCTCCGCGAGGTCGGCCAACAGGCCCTCGGCGCGTTTCGCCAGCGCGTCAACGTTCACATGCGGATGGTGGGGGTTTTCGGGCATGGGCGTGGTTGCTCTACCGGTGGCCGTCGGTCAGTTCCCAGATGCCACGGGGAGAGTGGGACTTGAGGATGCCTTCCTGGACCAGGGTGAATCTCTCCCAACAGGTGTTGTTCTGCCAAACCAGTTCGCCGGTGGTGCGCCTTTCCAGGTCGCCGGGGAGAAGTTTGTCTTTGAGGTGCTCCTCCATCCAATCGAGGACATCATGGATGCTGCCCCGGCCCCCCTTGGCCTTGAGAGCCTTGAGCATGTGGTCGCGGAGCACCTGCTTTTCGGTTCTGGGAAGGCGAGAGCGTTTGCGACGCGGTTTGTCGCCGGTGGTGGGCTTGCCGATGCGCTGGTGAATCGCGTCGAGCACCTCGCCGAGGCCGTGGCGCAGGTTGGCAAAGGTTTCGCGGACCTCATCGCCGACGCTGAGTTCGGCGACCAGGTCGGTCTTGAGGTTCCGAAGCTCGTCGGGAACGGCAACCTTCATGGATTCGAGGCGGACGATGGAGCGGGAAATCTCCTTGAGTTGGTCGGCCTTTTCCTGCTCGTCGGGCGACTCGTGAAACTGGGCGAGGCCGGCGACCAGGTGACGGATTTCCTGGACGAGCGGATCGGCGCGCTCGATCAGGTCGGAGACGTGCGGCTGGGATTCTTTTGCTTTCTCGCTGGTGTCCATGGCTTTGCGCGTTGCTTCCGTCACGCGGTCATTTTCAGGTCGCCTTTGATGATTTCGCGGAGGGCGTCATAGATGCCGGTCCTGCGGTCCTTGAACTCGTATTCCTTGACGGTGTCGAGGAGCTTGAGGACCTTGTCGTAGCTGACCTTTTGCTGGTCGCAGAGTTCGCGGAGCATCCGCTTGTCTTCTTCGGAAAGTTTCATGGCTTCATTTGACGGCTTGTTCGATGAGTTCTTCGACGCGTTGTTTGGCCTGGGCGAGGAGGCGCTCGGACTCCACTCGCTTGGAGAGGGATTCTGCGACCAGTGCGCCGATGCGTTTCTCGGCCTCTGGCTTGAGCCGCGGGACCAGAACACGGCCCGCATCGCGTGGCGCAAGATGGCCGTTCGTGGAACCCGTAATCCAGCGGTTAAACTGGATCTGGCCGACTGAATGGTCCAAGACAAGGAGAAGATAGTATGGATTGACGTCCTTGTTGACCTTGAGCTGCAGGAGGTCGCCGGAAAACGCCAGCCGTGAGTAACGCTTGACTATACCGACCTTGCCGATCGTTGCTCCGGTGATCGCGAGCAGGAGGTCCTCTCTCTGTGCGAACTGTGTTCCTTTCATGGGAAGGCAGCGGGAGACATTCGCCAGCTCTCGGCCGGAAATGTGCTTGATGGTGCAATAGTCTGCCGTTCCGGATGAAACCTCTTCGTGCTGCCTGCCCTTCACAGCAGCGTCAAGCAGGTATGCCAATGACTCGCAGCCTCCTCGCCTGGAGAATGCTTGCTCGTAAAACAAAGCGTCTGGTGCGAAGCACTGAGCGTCAACCCGCCGAGCTGAAAAAGTGTGGCTCAAAGGCACTTTGCTGAAGCGTGCCATGTAGCCGACTGGCTTCTGGAAGGTCAGGTTGTCCAGCCCAAGTTGTGATTCGAGAAGGTGCTGGGCATCAAGCCATGCTCGTGCGGCTTCGTCCCGGGTGTTTGCGGAAGAAAGAACCATCCTCTCAACTTTCTGTTGCTCGTCTGATGAGGGCAATGACACCCATATCCTCCTGGCATCGTTTAATGAGAGGTGGGGCTGAACCTGCCCCTGGAACCAGCGGTTCATCTCGCTAGAACCATAAGCGGTGTTGAGATAGACCGCAAGGTAGTAAGGATTCACTCGACCAGGCTTCAGCTTGATCGCTACTACGTCCTGACTGACGTTGCAGTTGTCGCGGAGGATGACCGAGGCTCCGCTCCTTCCCGTCTTGACCATCATCATGTCTCCCCGAACGAGGGCGGTCTTCCTCTCTTGTCTATGCTTAGCCTCGGTGATGAAGGTTAGGCCGTCTTCCTTGGGCAGGACCGCGCCTACGTTGCTTGACCGGTAGAATGGGATCCCCGCTGGTGAGTACTCGCGGGCGAGGATATAGAAAATGCCTTTCTTGAAGACTGAAACCAGGCTGCCTAACGGCGCGTGGTTGTTAACGCGGATGGCGGCCTCGCTGGCGACATAGGTGGGGTGCCAGAACTCTGCGTCCAGCCTGCTAGCGCCGACCAGCCGGGAAGTGGGAATTGTGTTCCAGACAGCCATCATTCCGCCTTCCAGAAATCGAGCTTCTGCTCCTGCGCAAAGCGGACAAAGGCCTCCGCGACGCAGAGGTTGCCGTCTGGAATGTTTTTCGCTTTTGCCAGGTCCTCCGCCGTGAGGTCGTAATTGACGAGGTCCTGGTCCACGACAAGTTGGCCTGCTTGTGGGTGGCCGTCCGGGAATTGGATGAGACTGCCGGATTCGTCCATGCGGTAGGCGTAATCGCCGGAATTGTCCTTGCCGCCGCGCTCGCTCACGGCCATGAAGATGGGGTAGTCGAGCCGCTTGGCCACCTCGGCGGCAATCCAGCGCTCCTTGAGCGTGCCTAGGAGATCGGCGTCGGCCAGAACCAACTCCAGCTTGCCGCGATTACTCAAAAGTTTGAGGTCGTGTTCAGCCTGCGGAAGCTCTTTTTCCAGGCGCCGGAACTCGGCCTTGACACCCTTCTGCTTGGCTTTCTGGACTTCCTTGATCTGCTGAAGCGCGGTCTTGTGCGAGGCTTGGAGTGTTTTCAAGGTTTTGCGCAGCGCCTTCTTGTCGTTGCCAGCCTGTTTGCTGGCGGCTTCAATCTCCAGTGTTTGCTTTTCCTCCAGCGCCTGCCGCTCAACATCCAAGCCGCCGAGGTTCTGTTTTGCCCTGAGCAAGGTGGTTCGCAAGCTCTCGACCTTCTCCTCCGCCTCGGCGATCTGATCTTCGATGGAAGCGACTTTCTTGCCATCGCCGTTCGCATCCTCCTTCGACTCGTCTGTCACTTCCGCTTCTTCGTCCGGCGCGGCGAAATTCTCGACGATGAGGTCGGCGATGGCTTCCGGGATGTCGTCTTCCGGTACGTCCGCCTTGGTCTTGTGTGTAGCGAGGAGCTTCTTGATCTGGGCTTCGTAGTCCGGGCAAGCGGCGGCGACCTTTTCCTGCACCGAGGCAATTTCCTTGAGTTGGTCGCCGGTGTATTTCTGGAGGAACAGGACGGAGGTCTTCGTCCCGGTGTGTGGCTTAAAGGTGTTCGGGTGCAGACCGACGACGGCGAGCAGTCGGGCCTTCTTCAGCATCCATTCGCGGATGAAGGCGAGCGAGGAGTTGTTGAACTTGCCCTGCGGGAGAACGATGGCCGCGCGACCGCCCGGCTTGAGCATTTGCAAGATGCGTTCGATGAAAAGGACATCGCGTTCCTCTTTGGGCGCTTTGTTGTCGCCAGCGCGCTTGAGAGCGGGCCTGGCGAGCTCGTAATGGATCAGCATCGTGCGGTCCTTCATCTCGCCTGCGAACGGGGGGTTGGCGACGACCACGTCGAACTTAAGTTCGCCGAAGTATTTCCAGGCTTTGTCATCGTCCTTGAGGGTTTCGTTCTCCGGGATTTTCGTGGCGGTCAGCTTGGCGGTGCGCAGGCCCGACATGAGGGCCTGGCCGGAAGCGTTTTCGTACCAGGTTTTGGGGTCGAGGCTGCTGACGTCGGGGCCGAATATGTTCGTGTGGCCGTCGCCGGCAATGAGCATGAGGGCGCGAGACGTTTTGGCGGCGCGCGCCTCGAAATCAATGCCCCAGAGATATTTCGAGGCGTACTTGTGTTTCCGAAGCTCGCGGGCGTCGTTGTCCGTCGCGGGGTAGGACCACTCCATGGTGTGGATGAGGAAGCCGGCGGAGCCGCAGGCTGGGTCCATGGTGTACTCGTTGCGTTTGGGATTGAGCATCCGTACGCGCATCTCGACAACGTGGCGGATCGTGAAGAACTGCCCCTTCTTTTTCTTGGCTTCGGTCGGCAGAAGATATTCGAAGGCGTCGTCCATGATGCGGAGGTTTGAACCCATGAGACGGACGCCTTCGACCGGGCCGACGCAGACTTGCAGGTGGCGTTTGGCGAGTTCAATGTCCTCGTTCTCTCTGAAGATGCCGGGCCATTCCTCGCACGCCTTGTGGAAAAGGTTGTTGATACGGTCGAAAGTGATTTCGGGGTCGAGCGCCTTGCGAAATTCGACGTGCTTGTCCTTGCGGCTTTCCTGGGCTTCCTTCTCGTCCCAAATCTTGGCGAAGATGATCTTGAAGATCTCGTTAAACTCGTCTTTGCCGCTGTCGGCGAGCACCAGTTCCTCCAAGTCCTGGATGATTTTCTTGAAGTTAAAACCTTTTCTGAGGTGCAGGAGGGTTTTCTTGGTTTCGAGTACGTCCTTTGGCGACTGCCCACGCTTGGGCAGGTCGAACAGCGTGTCGTCGAACTGGGCCGGATAGGGGCGGTAAAGGATGATGCTGTCGCTGCCGTTGGACCAGACGGCGACGGGAGCACCCTTGGCGTTCATGTAGCTCTTGAGCTGTTCGATACCGTCTTTGCGCTTGGGCTTCTTGCACTCGACGATGATCTTCGGCGTTACCTTGGTGTTGTCAGTGTAAACGACGATATCGGCAGCCTTTTCTGAAATCCCGACGCCGAACTGAACGCCGACTTCCAGGGCGAGTTCGTCCAGCTTGTAATCGTATTGGCTGAGGAGCTTGTAAACCCAGAGTTGGCGGACAATTTCCTCGGGGGCGGACTTGCCGCCTTCGACGTAAACCTGAATCTCCTGGGTGCCGGAGGCGAAAGGGACAAAGCTCTTGACGAAATGTTTTGTTTTCCCAGCATCACGTCCGCTCTCGGCGGTCTTCGGGTAGATGTTGACAATCTCGTGAACGGGCTTGCCGAGATTCTCGAAGTCGCTGAGGGAGTAGCGGGTTTGCGGGTCCTTGAAGATGAGGTCGAGGACCTGGCGTGTTGTCAGGCTGGCTGGGCTGCTTGGCATATTCTGAAAAGGTTAAGCGACCGGTCCATGAAAAACGGCCAGATTCTAGCCGGTCTAGGCTTGCAACAAAGCAAAATCGCTGGGCTTTGCGCGAGCATTCGGGAGGAGGGTCCTGACCGTGCGCCCCCGCCCGGAAACTGGGTTTGACAGCGGGGCAAGCCGACGGGGACTTGAGAGGGCTATGAACGAAATAAGACTGACAGGAAAGCTGGAGGGTGCATAGGAACTGCTGAATGAGCTTTTCAGTGAAGGGTGCCGGCCAAGGGTGTGGAAAAAATGGCACGCTTGTGCGGGCTGCAATGCTTGGAATTTCCATAACGACGCTCCCGAGCACCCAATCGAGTCCTTTGGACCTTACGGGGATCGGGTGACCCGATGAGAATCACCCCTTCCTGAAGATCTCTGGGTGCGATAACCTATTTTATCGCACTTAGCAGGGGGAGTGTTTTCAATGGGTTCCGGCTCCGAGAAAGGTGGCTTTCCAAACGTTCCGGTCGTGGCCGGTGAAGAACGGCTGCTGTCGAAAATCGAATTTCAACGCCTGGCTGATG
>OBLU010006570.1_pt1 | contig 10340 bp, 9 predicted proteins | sample 1518681 | NCBI WGS metagenome assembly OBLU01 (sample SAMEA3539304, study PRJEB22396) | soil metagenome | biome: tundra; feature: field; material: soil | place: USA | collected 2010-05 | depth 0.15 m
CGTTATCGCCGGCGCGAAGTCGCCCGAACAGGCTCAAGCGAACGCGCGTGCGGCGAGGTGGAGGCTCACCGAAGGCGATCTGACAGAGGTGGATGACATTCTTGCGCAGCACGCCAGCAAACCGCTGCAATAGTGCGCCGGACTCTCCGTGCGGCCGGAGTTCGTCAAAGAGGGAGCGATATCTACGAATATCGGTAGCCTGGGGATCAAGCGAATCCGCGAGTGGCGATACGTCCAAGTGGATCAGTTCCGGGTTGCCGACAATCCGCTCGGAATATGCACTCGAGACTGCGCTCAACTGCAAGCTTCACTCGCAGTCATCACCCGGACGCCGGGCGAATGCGAATATTCCCGAAGTCCGGTCCCGGCCCACGGTGTTGCAGGCTGATCGGGCTGGGGAAAATGGCATCCACCGTGAAGTCGGCGGTTTTAACTCCGTTGAGCCAGTGCTCGCACCGATTTCCCTGAACCAGGATCCGAGATTCGTTCCACTGCCCAAGTGGTTTTGCGGCGCGCTGGAGGACCGCAGTAACGCCGTATTGCGCCCCGCTCTTCTGCCGATCGTCTACACTTGGCGCCTGAGCGATTGCTTCTCATCCACAATGCACTGGATCGCCTGGAAGCGGAGAATGCGCAGTCCAAGGTTGCGGAGATGAAGCTTTTCGGAGGGTTCAGTACAGATAGAGGAGATCGCGGCCGGCCTGGGCGTTACGCAACGAACGGTCAACCGCGACTGGCAGTTTGTGAGAGCATGGCTTTGCGCGCAACTGGCATGAAGTGCGGCCCCGCGCTCACGCGGAAATAGTTCGGCCTGCGGCTGCCAGGTCAGGGCCACCATTTTGCCGTTTCGCGTAGAACTTCCGCGATGCGCGCAATCACTGGCTGGCCGCCGAGCTTAACGAACAGAGGAGCGAGACTCGCAAGGAACTCCAACAATTCCGGGCGTGTTAATCCGATCGCAAGCCGCGACAGTTCATCCCAACATTGCATGGCGTCCGCGTCCGGCAGTGCACTGAATCCGACGGCTGGCGATTTCACGGCGGCGGCCAATTCGTCGTGCGGCACGGGGAAGAGCGCGCGGATGGCATGGACCATCAAGCCTCCGCGGAACTCTGCCGGGGCGTACAAAGAGATGGCGGCCAGCGCGCGGCTTTTCGGGACCGGCTCAAGGATGGCCTCGGCAATTCCCTGGGCGTACTGCCAATCCCCGAGTTGCGCCAGGCGCTCCGCAAACTGAGCGGTCTCCGCCGAATAGCCCTGTCGTCCCGAACACACGCCGGCGGCCTCGCGAAGCTCGAGCTTCGAAAGAAATGGCGACACTTTTGCCAATGCGCGAATTCGGGATACCGCATCCATTGGCGCCATCTCACGTCGTGCCGCCTCGATCATGGACTCACGGGATTCTTCCCAAGCCAGCGCCAGTTCCGCGTAAGCCAAGGCACGGTGCGCGGCAGACTCCAGATTCCTGACTGCGTCCAAAAGGCGAGGTTGTTCTTCCACGCCCGCAAGTACCGGCAGCATGGCCAGGAATGACTGTTCGCCGAAGTCTGCCAGATGCCAGGCATTACGGCGAACGCCGGCGTGAATGATCTCGCGGGGATAGGGAGAGCATCGAACCGACAGTTTCAGGAGCTTCTCAGTGGCCCAGCGGACTTGCCGCGCGTCCCAGTTGTAAGGCGCGGCTTCGAGGAGAGTGCTTAACATTTCGATGTCAGTGAGGGCTTGCCCCATGAGCATCCGAACGCTCAGGCGCAAGCCCTTGGATGCTGGTTTCAAATGGAATTTGATGGAAGGCGTGTGCGCGGGCAAGAGGTAGGGCTCGACCGTTTGCCACCCGCGGAAGTCCGATCCCTGATAAAGCCAGATCCAATCCAGGGCGTCGAGTTGCTGGTCCATCGGGAGGTACGGAAAGAAGCCGGCCATGGTTTGAGCGAACGCGGAGCCAGAGTCAACGCGGCGCAGCGGAGCCAGCATTTCCCGCAGTTCGCCGGCTTCAAGGAAAGGCAGCAGGCTCCTCGATGCCCGGTGGGAAAACTCCCTGTCCGGGATCTGCTGAGCAAGTTCGACGGCTTGCTTCGTTCTTCCGAGCCGGGCCAGGCGCGAACAAAATGCGGCCAGCCCGATTGACTGATCGTGAGGATCCGGAAAGGCTTCGATCTCACGGCGAACTTCGGGCATGAGGGGTTCCGGAAGAGTCTCCAGCATCGATACCAGAACGTCCAGCTTGAGCGGCGAGTTTTCGAGTCCTTGTACGATTGCAACGGCCTTCGCGTGCTCGCCCAGTTCCGCCCATCGGCGGGCGATGGCGGGAGGGATGCGGTCACCCGCATCTACCCAGCCGGCGGCGAACTGAAGTTCCTCGAAGGTGGAAGGAGGTAGGTACGAAACAGCGATCCGCCAAGTTTTGCCCGGATCATCGGAGTCCTCGGCCGCGTTCATTATCTGTTCGAGCTGTTCAGGGCCTACCTCCCCGGCGCGGCCAAGTAACGCCGCTAAAGCCGGTGCGCGGTAGTGGGGATTCTCGATGGCCTTCGCCAGTTCCAGTGCGGCCGGGCGAACCGTATCTAAGAAGGGCGCCGCGATTTCGATGGCATGGCCGCGCCACTGATCGTCGTGAAGATCTCCGATTCTCGCGATCGCCTCCGGGGCGGATCCAGTTTGTGCCAGACGCCCGGCGATGGCGGCGATTGCCGACTCGCCGCCACTTGGACCTTTAGCGCGCGAGTGGGCCAGGCGTTCCGCTTCGGTCAGCCATTTCGCCGAGAGAGAGGACGCCACGTTCCGCAGAACGTATTCCGCGATCGAATCGTCGGCAATCTCATTGACCAGGCCGAGCGCCTCCTCTTCGTACCCGAGCAGCGCGATCCGGATCGCCGCCGCAGCAAAAACCGGATCGCGTTCCGCGGGTACGAGCGAACGCGCACTGGTGAGAGCCTCGCGGACCAGGGACTCGGGCCAGTTGCGCCCGATCTGCTGGAGGGCTCGGGAGCGTAGACCTTGGGAGCGTGCGTGGGGATCGTCGGAGAAGGCCAGAATCTCGCGGCCGACATCCATGATTTCCGGCGGCTCGATTCGCGAAGCGATGCCCAGCAGAGCTGCCAGGCGCGGTTCCGGATCGCGAATCTGGCGCACCGAGTTCAGCACGCGGCGAACGTTCCAGATCTTCTGGTTCAGCAGGGCGGCGAGCAGTTCCCAAGGCACTATCTCCGTGACGCTCTGGACTGATGCGCGCATGGCCGCGAGTTGGATCTGGCCATGGAGAGAATCGGGCTGGGCCCTCGCCAGGCGGGCGGCGCGTTCCAAATCGACGAGGTACTCCACGGTCTGGCCGAGTTCGTCGCGCCACGTGTACCAAGCATTGGTTTTGGATGCGGTCTCGCGCAGGAGCAGAGCTTCCAGTTCGTCTCCGCGGCCGGCCTGCTCTAAATGCCAGCTCAGTTGGGTGGAGAGGTAACGGTCGAATTTGGCCTCGGTCCAATCACCGGTCGCGGGCCGATGACGATTCAGGAACTCGCCATGAGCTTGCGCCAGGGTGAGTCCCCGGCCATCTGCGCGTGCCAGCAGGGGGCGTGCGAAGTCGCCCAACAGGGCGTGAATGCGCCAGATCGCATCGTTTGAGGCAGCGCTTGGGGCAGCGCCGGAGACAGTGGAAAGGGAGAGCAGACTCAACTGAGTGAAGCGAGCCAGCCGCAATCGCGCGCCACGCTCATCAAGCCCCCATACGGCCGCCAAGGTTGTGGGTAAGATGGGAGCGCCGGGCGCCAGAATCCCAATCCACGCGAAGTCGACGCGCTCGCTCGACGACAGAAGCCGCAGGCTCAGTTCGAAGGATGCCCTCACGCTGAGTCGCTTGCGCGCAGTTTCCAATTCTTCCGAGCTTCCGGCGAGTTCGAGCACGCCCAAATCCGACTGTTCGGCTTCGAGCGCAGCGGTCAGATCTGCCCACTCCATACCGTTGGCAATCTGGGCGGCGCCGAGTTCCAGCGCCAGCGGGAGGTATCCCGACCGCTTAGCCAGCCGGCGCGCCTGCGGCTCCTCTTCCGGTTGCAAAGCCCGGTGGAGTTTGAGCGCGAAGAGGCGCATGGCCTCTTCCTCGATGAATGCGGAGGGCAGTTCGTAGACCTCGCCCAAGGATGCCACGGCGAAGGTTCGCGTGGTGATAAGGAGCTTGCATCGGTCCCCACCCACATGGAACAGTTCGGCATCGGAGAGCTGCCAGACGTCATCCGCCACCAGGAGCATCTGTTTGTCCTGGAGTGACGTGCGCAGGTACGCCGAGGCCGCGCGCGGATCGGCAGTGGACAGGCTCTCACCGAGGGCTTCCAACCAACTCGCGAGCAACGGCAGGGGCTCGGCATTTTGCGTTAGAGTGACCCACAGCACTCCGTCCTCAAAGCGGCTTTCAATGCGCCGTGCCACCTCCCCGGCGAGCGTGGATTTGCCCGAGCCGGACATCCCGCGGATCGTGAGGACCCGGCATTCCGGCGCGAACAACCGCCTCTCGACCTCCTCTTCGAGGGCGTGCCTCGAGATATAGGGTCCAGGCACCGGAATCTGGCGGGGCCGCCTGACAGGTGAGAATGCCAGAGATTCCGGCTTACAGCCGAAGCGCTTTTGCTGGACTGCAACGTTGACGGCGGATACGAGCCGATCGGATTTCAGCCGTTCTCGGCCCGCGGCGATGGCCTGTTCGAAGGTCAACCGGCCGTCCACGCGATTTTCCCAGTCCGGCACATCGGAGGCCGCCGCCTCGGCAAAACCAGTGCATTCCACGAACAGCAATTTCCCTTGCCGCTCCATCAGCAGCAAAGGCTGCCAGCCCTCTTGATCCAGTACCCCGGAACGCGGATGCCCCAAATCCGGAATGCTGTCACTCCAATCCTCCACGTTGTAGTCAAGGGATACAGCGGCTACCGCATGATGGTCGGTAAGAATGACCAGCGGGAGCAGGCTGGCGCCGAGTGCCGCTCCGCAGAACAGCAGGGCGAGATCGAGACAGGTCCCCATCTTTGGGGGTTTCAGGATTTCGCTTGGTGAACGCACATTCTGCACATACGAGTTCGGGTTATACGACTCATCGCTGTACCGCACACGGCGGGCTGCGAGCAGGTTGTAACACTCTTCGGCGATCTGACTTCTTCCCTGCCGAGAGTCAAGGAGCGGATGCCAATTGCTAGGTGGAGTATTAAGGAACCGGAGCACGTCCGGATGAACGAAGCGTGCCAGTTGGGCCGGCGAGTTTTTGGGCCATTCACGCTCCATGTTTTTGCGTGTTACGGCATCACCTCAAGAATGTCGCGAACGGAAATGGCTTCTCGAGCGCCCGGAGCGTGCACGGAAATGCGGTAAAGGCCGGGGGGAACGGCGGGCAGCATCAGGTGGAATTCTTCGCCGTCCTTCTGCATGGCGGCTTCCAGGCGGGAGCCGTCCGGATTCACGGATTCCAGCACGGCCTGAAGATGATCGAAGCCGGGTTCGGGCACGTCCAGAGCGGCCGAGATCGCGACGCGCTCGCCGGAGGGGTAGATATCTTTCAAGGAGAGACGGATCCCGGGACGATCGAGCGCCAGCTGCTGCATCCGGCGGGCGCGCTTTTCGGCGGCCTCGGCCCCGATGCCGGCGCCGCGATAGGAGCTCCAATCCGGCTGTTCGATCTGTCCGATGCGGTCGAGCAACTGCTCCTGAGCCAGCGGGTTGTTGTGAAGGCCTGCGTGGCGGTCCTTCAGATAGTTGACGTGGAAAGATTTCTCCATGCCGATGGGCACCGCGGAAACCAGTGGAACAGTTCCATCACCGCTGGAGAAGAACTCGACCATGTCCACCGGAAGGCGGCTACTCACGGCGATGGACCGGCCGGCGGTGAATGCCGCGCTCTGATTGGTTTCCTGCCGGATTCCGGCGATAGGAATCGTCGCAAAGTCTTTGCGGTAGTCTTCGTCGTTGCTGTTGGCGGCAGCGGCGCGCTCGATCTCGAAATGGAATTCCAAGGCAGTCCGGGCTTTGTCCTGATCCAAGTGAGGAATGCCGGGGACGTCCGCGACATACTGATCGCCCGCATCGCCGCGGAACGCCTGGTACCGGGGCAGCAGTTCGTAGATGGAAGCGCAGTTTCGGGCGAGATACGAGAAGCTCGCGAACTCGATACCGAATCTATCCACCCCGTTCGACAGAGTGTCGATGGCGTCCACCGATCCGCGATGGGGCGTGCCGTAGGTAAACAGCGCCCGGCAATCGCGCCATCCTTCAAGCACCTCGGTATAGTATCGGCCCACCAGGCCTCCCATGCTATGCGCCACCAGAATGCACTTGGCGGAAGTTGCTCCGGTGCGCACTTTCCAGTCATGTAGGTTGGCCTGGACGAACTCTTTGAGATGCGCAGCAGTGACGCGGTTGGAGAGACGCCAATCGTAAGGAAACTCCAGTACCCGGCTGGACGTGCCGAGAACCTGGCGCCGGGCTGCGGCCGAATCGAACCTTTCCGATAGCCGCGTTCGAAGCCGCGAGTATCCATCAATCTTGTAGAAGCGCGGAATCACGACCGCATACGGAATCATCCGCGCCGCCTTCACGCCGTCCTTACCGGGATTGTCCCCGAGTTTCTTGACGGAGTTCCCGAATGTTCTGAGGAAGGATACAACGCCAGCCGCCGAGGGAGCCCAGATATCCCGGCCGTCTTCATCCTGCAACACGCTGCCCATGATTCCCGGGATCAAGACGATGAGGTTATGCATTACGGTTCCCCAGATGTAATTAGTCTACAACGCACGCGTCCGGGGAAACCTGGAGGTCATTCTCAGGCTCATTCCCAGAGTTGGCTCATCGGTATCCGGCGAACCCAGCCGCGGGAAGGGGATTGTTCCCGGATAACGCGCCAACCGGAAGTAATCCATTTGGCCGCAGAGGCCCAGTTGCTGAGATGTGTCAGTTGCTCGGAACGCACATTGGGGGAGCCGGCGTTAACCCCAATTATCGGCAGCTACGTATTGCTGACCCCCACATTCTGGGGCGATCCGGACGGGCCAGACCGCCTGGGCCGTGTCCGCGGCGAGGGTCTGATGCTCAGGTGGCGGCGCCGGTCCTGGGCCATGTCGGCGGTGGATGGAGATTGCGGTGAGATCGGATCACTTCGCCAGATTACATCCCTTGTATCCACTTGAATCCGGGTGCTACGTTACCGTCATGGCGAACGGCCCCTGGTGTGGAAAGTGGGCGCTGGTCACCGGCGCGAGTTCCGGGATTGGCGCGGTCCTTGCCGCGGATCGCGTGGCTGTAGATGGGCGGTGGTGGCCACGGATGAGCGGCCCATGCGTTCGGAGACGGTCGCGATGTCCACGCCGTCGGCCAGCAAAAGGCTCGCATGGCTGTGGCGGATGGTGTGGAGCGATGCTCCCTTGGGCAGGCCCAGGCGCCGGCAGAGGCGCGACACCGTCGCCGAAGTTTGTCGCCGAAGTTGAGGGTGACGTCACAGCGCTCGAAACGACCGTTTCCACGTTCGGCGACCTGGTGAACAACAAGGAGATCCTGAATCTGCCGCTCGTGACCGTGGATTCCAGGCAAGCCGGAAGCCGGTCCGTGAAACGAATCAGTCCCGCTTGGTTTGCGCCATTCGCAAATTGATCATCTGCCGTAGCGTCGCCACCGCCCCACACGTATACGCCCGGCGTGCCCCTTCGTTCTGGAGTTCTGCGGTGGTCAAGGCATCGGTGACGTGCCGGGTTTGGGCGATCACCTCGTCCCGGACGGCCTTGCGGTCTTTTTCAGTCAGGCCGTCCGGTGCGCAGGCCAGCACGTCGTCAATCTCTTGTTCCAGGTCGGTCACGATTTCGGCGGTGAGGGATTCACGGAGCTTCAGTTTTTCGAGGTGATGGTTGGAGTTCACAAAGGTATTTATTCATTGTGGTATGGACTGGGCGGCATTCCTGATGGTGGTCGGCGGAGCGAGGGCAGGAGTTCAATCGAGGATTACATCGCCTCACAGGATGCCCTCCAGAAGCGATACGGAGGCTGTGGTGAGGTTTCGGATTGGTGCGGGGTGGTGGTTTGGTCGCTGGTCGTATTTTTTGGTTCAGCTTGCTTCGCCCACGATACGGCTGTGCGGCCTCCACGAAGCAATTCAGGCGGTCCATCCGTCCACACGCGAATCGACATGATCGGCACAATCCACGCCGGGTACTTGTGTTTGGGAAGGCCGCCGTACTGACGTTTGCGCTTCATGGCATACGGCGGCACAGGTTTACGCTGCGATCCGGCAGCGTCGAAATCAGCGTGGCGGCATCACCGCAGATGACCTTTCCGGTCTTGGGCTGGCGCATGGATAAAACGTACCATGCTGCTTTTGTTGTGGCGTGAGTGGACATGTCATCGGCTCCGAAGCGAACCGCCATTAAACAAAAACCCCGTCCACGGATCGTGACGGGGTTCTCTTTTCTCCTGGAGCCACCCTCCGGGATCGAACCGGAGACCTGCGGTTTACGAAACCGCCGCTCTACCGACTGAGCTAGGGTGGCGAAACCACATTCTACCGCACTTCGGCGCGCCGATGCATCACGGCGGCGACTTCGGCTTTGTACAGGTCTTCCGGCAAGAGACCGGCGTCAAAGGCGTCCTTCAAATCCCTCAGTTCAGCCTTCCAGTCAAACGCCGCTGGCTGCGCTTGGGAAGCCGCTGGCTGCGTCGAGACGGCTTCGGTGACCTCTTGGGTTGGCTTCGTTTTGAAGGCGTCACGGATGCGCTTTACGTGTGCTATGGAGGTTTTGTTGTACAAGTCGCTCATGCCATCGGTGGAGTGTCCCATCTGCGTTTTCCGGTCATCTTTCGACACGTCATGGGAGTCAAGCAAAAGGCTGTGTGTGCGCCGTGAATCGTAAAGCGTGGTGCCCTTCGCAATGTTGCACGCCTTTCGTACCCGGTCCCATTCCGTATCGAGGTTGTCCGCACCAAAGCGTTGACCTTCGATGTGAAAGAACCATTCGCAATCCGGGTATTCCCGCTGTGTCTGCGCTTCCCATTCCTTGAGCACTGGTAGCAGTTCGTCCACGATGGCAACAATTTTGGGCTTGCGTGTTTTGGCGAGTGCCTTGTGTTTGAGTACGTTTATCCGTGGATCTTCGTCGCCCAACAGCACATTTTCACGTTTAATCCACCGTGCCTCTTTGGGGCGAAGTCCGGTGAACACCATCGTCATGAAAATTGGCTTGAACTGCGGCGTAGCGTTTTCGATGATGCACCGAATCTGTTCAGCGGTGTACGTGCCGGTGCGTGCCGAATCTTTTTCGCCTTCGTAGTTGAATGGGTATTCTTTCGGAAGCGCATCTTGCCGCACTCGATTGTCTTTCCATCCACGGCGAAGCGCAGCACGGAGCAACCGGAACTCACCGTTGATGGTGGACGGCGAAGCCTTCTCGCTCTCACGTAGCAGCCGGTAGCGCATCAGGTTTGCCGCAACATCTTTCGGCAACATCTTTCCGAAAAACGGAACAAGATGATTGTCAATCTGCCCTTCCGCCCGGTAGCTGTTGGTCCGCTCTTCGGTGACGTATTCGCCCTTTTCTTGCTCATGCCGCCGTAGATGCTCCAGGTAGTGTTTGAAGAGCGCAGAGACGGTGATGTTCCGCTGAATTTTCGAGACGCCTAGCAGCTTCGATGCTTCAGCGATTTTCTCTTTCTTGAAGTCGTCCAGTCTGCGGTGCGTGAGGGTTGAATCGTCAACACGCCACTGCGTACTGTAGGCAAACTTTTCACGCTGAAGACGAATCGCCAAGTAGACCACGCCCCGCTTCGTGTACCAACCTTGTCCTTTGGGAAGTTCCATGTCTTCAGGATATCAGAATGGTGACGTTGCGTCTACCCAAAGCCCAACTGGTAGACAAGCGGTAGACGGTTCCACCGGGAAGACGGCGGTTTTCGTGATATTCCAAACAGTTTCGTAACTCATTGATTATGCGTAGGTGGTGAAATAGATACATCTATTGTTTTCAACAAGATACATCTATTGACGTGTTTGGAAATGGTTGGCAGGAAAGGCGGTTACGGCTGATTCAGTCATATTCGTAATCAGTAGGTCGCCGGTTCAATCCCGGCGGGTGGCTCCATCTTAACCCGTTAAAACCCAAAAGTTACAGGCAAAGCACAGGCATGCCCCGAAAAGACCATTTTGGGCTGTATGCCCAAAATTATGACCACCCCAGACCTCCTAGTATGCCTAGCGATACTACGGCCTAGGAAGTCGTCTCAGGCACAGATGGGAACCGGCAGGTGCCACGGCCAATAAAGACCGACTGTGAGTGCAGGTCTCAAAGGACCGGATCACACAAAAGCGACCTTTGGGTCGATCTGATGCT
>OBLU010006571.1_pt1 | contig 10339 bp, 10 predicted proteins | sample 1518681 | NCBI WGS metagenome assembly OBLU01 (sample SAMEA3539304, study PRJEB22396) | soil metagenome | biome: tundra; feature: field; material: soil | place: USA | collected 2010-05 | depth 0.15 m
CAAGGCAGTCAAGGCGACCAGCGACGTCGTCATTTGGACAGCCACAATCCAGGGCACAAACGCGACGGGTGGGTTGCAGTGGAAGAAGAAGGTGAACGGCGACTTCCTCTACGATGTCGTCGGCACCAAGAAGTAGGTGATGCGGCACTGACCCGGCGAACGCCGCATCGGCATTTCGTATTATCGGCGTGACGCTTCAGGGCAACGATGTCAGTGTGATATGGGCGACTTCGGGAGGCCGAACCAACGTCGTGCAGGCAACACCCGATCTGGGTGTGGGTTATTCTGACGTCAGCTCGAACATCGTCATACCGGGGGGTGGCGATGCCATTACCAACTACGTCGATTCAGGCGCAGGAACCAACCTCCCGTTGCGCTTCTACCGCATCCGGCTGGTGCCGTAGCGGCGGGCGAGCATTCTGGAGCCAGGCACGGCGTCAGATTGGCCCGTAGAAGTTCTCGCATCGGACCGCCGACGTCACCGGCGGCTGCCACGGCGATCCTGGCCATGGGCGCCGGCCGCAAAGCCGCCACCGCCATCGATGAGTATCTACGCAGTGGTGTGTGGTAGTCTCCCCCAAACTGCCTGCAAGACCTGGCACAGAGATCACGCGAGAGTGATCAGCATCGAAAAGGGGGTACAAGCAGCGGCGTGAGCAGGGTAGGTGGTGGTTAACCTTGTGAACGGAAGAGGGATAGTCCGTCCTCTTCTTTTTAGTTACGGCAGCTTCTGCACAGCCTCAAGGAGCAACTTTCGCCCGAAAGAACCCGCTTGCCTGATTGGCCGTTGGAATAGAATAAATCAAATTGGTACCGGCCGCTGGATTGAAGGATATTTGCAGCCATGAAAGCAAATTAGTTGAGTATTCGAGGGCGATATGGCCTTGGGTCGAGACGTTGCTCAAAGACAGTTTGAAGAATCCGTTGCTCATCGTCGCGGTAGACACTATAGGAAGTGGCGGGAGACCAGACACAACATTACTGGCCAAATCCCCGGTAAAACCTGAACCCTCCCAAAGCTGAGGATTCAACCCCGTGAAAATAGCCGAGCCAGAGTTTTTCAGATTTAGGTTTTGCCCAACAAGGTTAGCATACACTTGCTTGCTATCAAGTAGTATATCAACCATAAGCTGGCTTAAATTAAACACATGCTGATCAAGTTCGGCGTCTAGTGTATCGGTAAATACACCCGTGCCATCGGACTCTGCCGACGTAGTAGTAATATCATAAGTGACACCGTTAAATGTAAAGGGATATGCGGCGGCGGAAGCCAATATAGAAATGTTCTTAACAGAAGTGGATAAATAGGGAGCAAGCCCCGCTGACTGGCAGGCATACAATATGACAATTTTTCTGGTAGAGTTGGGCAACATATTCAGCAAGTTCGCAATAAACACGGCGTCAAGATTATTTCCAGTAGCAAAATCTGCCGAAACTCCTATTGCAAATGTTGGTATGTTATTTTCTTCAACAACACCGCCATGAGAAGACGCATAATATACAACTGTATCATTAGGGCAAATGCTGTTCATGAATTGAGTAAACTCACTAGAGATGGTGCTCAAATTATTAACACTGCTTTGAGTTGCATCTAAGGGCACGATCGCGCTGGTCATTTGATTGAATATTGAAGAAAGGTCTGTTTGGAGGTGGCCGTAAAGATCAGTTGCGTCAAGATCACCACGAACGCCACTCATGTCAGGAGGGGTGGTGACATTCAACCAATTCACTCCAACGCCGAAATAATCTAGTGCGGGTGACGAGCGCGAAAGCGTGAAGTTTTGGGTTGTTGTGCTGCAACCTGAAGAAATAATCACAGAATTTGTAATGCTTACATAATTGCTTGCGGTAACCGTCGCCATATAAGTTCCCGGAGCAATACCACTAATGCTGTAGACGCCATTACTTCCACTCGTCGTTGAATTGGTCCCGACTGTCACTGTCGCGCCAACAATTGGAGAGCCGCCGCAGCTGCAAGAAACGTAGCCCGTGACACTCGCGGGCGGAGATAGCGAGAAATTGTTGGTCACCACTGAGACACCTGATGGGATCGTCACGGTGTTTGTCAGGGTAAGATAATTACCCGCGCTAACTACTCCAGAGTAGGTTACCGGCGGCACGTTGCTGATGCTGTAGTTGCCGTTGCTGTCGGTTGTAGCTTGGAAATAGCCACCGAGCACAACCGACGCGCCTGGAATCGGAGAGCCGTTGCAAGCGCTATAAACATGGCCCCGAACGGTGTCGGAGAAGGTGTTAGTAAAGGGACTAATCGAGGCAATCGCTAAATAGTAATCTGGCGTTCCCGGAGGGTAACCATTAGGGGTATACGGGCCAAAAAGAACAAGGAGATTGGTGGCTAGAGTGTCTGAATAGCCGGGCGCTTGAACGACTACTAAATTCGTGATTTGGATAGAGCTAGTATACGTTGCTATAGAGATCGTTGAAAGAGTATGATAACTGAAGGAAGGGAACGTGGCGTCCGAACCGTCCACCGTAAGCACTACTTCACCCTCATAAACCCCTCCAACATCAACGGGGTAGTAGGTACATCCAACATGCGTTGAGCCTATCGTGCCCCAGCAGACGTTAAATATATCGAACCACTGCCCGCTCGAATTCGCGTCGCCCTCAACGGTCTGATCATATACGAACGGTGGATTCATTTGTTGGGCTGTCGCAAGCGGTGATGTGAAAATTGCGGCCACATATACCACAACGACAAAAACAAACGGTTTTGCTTTCATGGTGTTATTGCGACATTTCCGATATGACGTCGCCCACGACCGTCTTGGTTGCCTCACACCTAGCTGGCCGCGAATATGCCATGTCCGACTTTGATTTCAAGCCAATTTCCAGCCTACGGAGCACCACATGTCAGCAGTGTCCCAGCAAAGTGGCATGTAGATATCCTCACGTGATGTGGCGATGCCGCAAGTGCTAGATTGTCATAAAACCTAAGAACACCAGGCTTATCAGCCTGATTGTCCTTGCCAAATATAGGATTGTTTGATACCAATTTCATCTAGCGAGGGGTGGGCGAGATGGGTGGACTGTTCAACGCGGAATTTGAACAAGTCAAACGAAGTTTTGTGGACTTAGCTTTGGAGATGCGGTGTCCCCATCACTTTCAGAACGCCACGGTGGAAATGGATGGTGAGAGCTTCGATGATTTTAGCGTGGAGGTCATTACCTGTTGTGATGAATTCCGAAAGTGCATTGAAGAGGCCCTGGACAAGTTGGTGGCACAACAGAGTGAAATAGTAGCACCTGCTGTTGCGATCACAACTTCCAAGTCCCGTATCCAATGTTTTCGCGCCAATCTCCACAGCAGCCACCAGATCAGTCGACATAGTGCGTAGGAGCCGATTCTAGGCACTTTTTGATGTGATACCACGGGGGGGGCCTTGACGCACGGATAGCCAGACACCGTATGTGACTGACGGAACACGCCGGGCTTTTCTGTTCGCTGGATTTCAGCGTGCTCGGGGCGTTTCATGAAACCGGCGAGAATCTACGAAAGTGCATGAGGTTTAATAAAAATGGGCCTGAAATTGCTTTCAGGCCCGCTCAATTTGGTAGCGGGGGTGGGATTTGAACCCACGACCTTCAGGTTATGAGCCTGACGTGCATTTGCAGATTCGTTATAATACTAAGTAATAACTCAAAATAACACTGCCTGTGTGGGTTGATGTGTGGGTTTTTTGCTTGCGCTCGTCCATGCCGTTCCTGTATGTTTCAAACCGTAGCAAAAAGCCAAACAGGAAGCGGCACATGTCGATTGAACTCAGAACCGGACGCAACCGAAAACTCCGTTCCACATGGTACGGGCGATACGATGTCAATGGGAAGCGGTACACGATCAACCTCGGGGTGAAGATCGCCGGCACTCCCCCGGCTTCCATGTCGCTCCGTGAAGAAGGCGACAAAGCTTTCGAGCGGTCGCGTGCCCAAGCGAACGAGCGGCTCAACCAGATCATCGAGGAGGCCAGACGAAAACACGACTCGGCCCACTTGGTCGAACGGATCTACGAGATCAAGACGGGCGAGGCGATCAAGTCCGTTGCCCTTGATGACTTGCCTGACGAATGGCAGAAGATTCCGCGGCGCCGGAAGCCGAACGAACGGTACGCGGCGCAGTGTCGCTCGACGCTGGCGCGCTTCGCGGTGTTCGTCCGGGCGCAGAACGCGAAGGCGGAGGAAATCTCCCACGTCACCCGCGACTTGGCGCGGGCGTTCATGGAGGCCGAGGATTCGCGCGGGGTGACGGCCAAGACTTGGAACAACACCCTCAAACTGCTCCGGGCGTCCTACAAGTATCTGTTGCCGGCCGGGAGCATCAATCCGTTTTCTGGCATTCCCACCCGCGAGACCGAAACGATCTTCCGCAAGCCGTTCACCCCGGAAGAGCTCAAGGCCATCGTGGACGCGGCGCGGGAAGACGACTTCATCCGTCCGATCCTGATCACCGGCATGTGTACGGCCATGCGACGGGGCGATTGCTGCCTCTTGAAATGGAAGGACGTTGATCTTGCTCGGCGGTTCATCACGGTCAAGACCAACAAGACCGGCGTGATGGTGAGCATCCCCATCTTCCCGATGCTCTATGATGAGCTCGCCCTCCGGCAACCGTCTGAAGCGTATGTGTTCCCCGAGCAGGCGAAGATGTACGTCGAGAACTCGGACGGCATCACCTGGCGGGTCCGCAAAATCCTCGCCGCAGCCGGCCTCAAGGATGCAGACGAAAAGGGCGAGACCGGCCAGACTGACGATGCCGAGATCGTTCGTGGCGAAATTCACGCCAAACGGGAAGGCGGTCTCCGCCGGGCATCCATCCGCGACTTCCACAGCTTCCGCGTGACGTGGGTGACGCTGGCCCTGACCGCTGGTGTACCGCTGGAACTTGTACAGAAGGTGACGGGACACCGAACCACTGACATCGTCCTGAAGCATTACTTCCAACCCGGCCGCGAGGAATTTCGGCGGGCACTTCAAACCGCCATGCCGAAACTGCTCACCAACGGACAGAAACCCCCAAAGGAGCAGATGCTTGAGATTCTGGATAGAATCTCGGCCCAAACTTGGCAGAAGGATGCAAAGCGACTACGAGAACTCACAGCCACCTTGTGAGGCCGTAATTTGCCGCAGCGCATTCAGTATTACGCCAGAATAAATGAAATGCCCTAACATCGATTCTTTTGTTCCTCGAATCAGTACGCCGGCAAGCATCGGTTGTGATTGCGGGTCTAACACATCCAAATGAATAATAGGAGATGCCATAGATACCGGTGAGACTCACTGGAGTGTTTTTCGGCAAACAGAAAACAAGCCATGTACGAACAAGAATCAGTGCGCAAAGACCGGTTTGTGACAGTAGTAATCCCTCATGGTGGCACGACCCGAATGCTTCTCCCCCGGCAGTATGACGGTGGCTGGCTGTATTCGCGAGAAATGCTGGATAAGATCGCGATGGATCACGGTTCAGTTCTTATCACGGGGGAAACCGGTACGGGGAAGGAATTGCTCGCCTACTACCTGCACAACCAGAGCAAGAGATCCAAGATGCCCTTCGTTGCAGTGAACTGTACAGGGCTCACCCAAGAGAGGATGCAGGGGGAACTGTTTGGATGGGAAAAGGGTGGGTTCACAGGCGCGGACAAATCCTATGACGGGAAACTGCTTCAAGCACAAGGAGGCACCATTTTCTTGGATGAAATTGCGGTGATGGATAAGCTAAATCAAGCTCGGTTACTCCGATTCATGCAAACCGGGGAAATTGAACCTATCGGAAAACGGACGGTTAAGGCTGATGTTAGGGTTATCGCTGCTACGAACCGACCCGTAAGACCTGACAGCACCAGCAGCGACTTCATTCCCGATCTCTTCTACAGATTCCGTTTTAACAATCTTACTTTGCCTGCTTTGCGTGACCGACAGTCAGATGTGTTTCGATTATTGCTTGAGCCGGAGTTCCTCGGAAATCAAGATGTTTTCACAGGGATCACAATTCCAACGCTGCTGATGTTAGCCTCCCAGGACTGGTCGGGAAATATCCGAGAGTTGCAACACTACTGTGACGATTTATGCTTGTTTGGAACCCCTACCACGGTTCCTGGCTCGGTGGCCTCTCGTGATCACAAGCGTTATACAACCCTACCGAACTACATTCTTCATGATACGAGATTGTTCGAAAGTCGATTGGACTGGGCTCCTTTTGCTTCTGGACTTGAGTTTTGTGTCAGAAAAGCAGCAGATTGCCACTCTGTTCAAAAGCGTCGCTGGTGGAAGGAATTCTTGAACACGGCGACGCTTCTGTGGTCTCTCCGCAAGAAAGGTATGGGCAGGAGATACGAATTCATTCGCGAGGAGCACATAGTTCCCTTTGCTACCCTTCGTGAAGAGTTGGAACATACCAAACACAAAGTGTGGGGTTCATTCGACTTTCCAGGTTGGTGGGATATGTTTTCTGGACCAGCAATGATGCTCCCTATTTCGTGGAGACATATGGAGTGTGACTTGGCAGATGCCATCGCCAACGCAGGATACTGCTGCCGCCTGCTCAGGGTCAGGCAAGGGAAAACCGCAAACTTCGGCCATAAAGATTCCAGTACGGCCGTGACAGAAACGTTGTCCAAGATGGAAGTCGAAGACTATTGGGAAAAAGAAATCCATCACGCCATAGATGTGGAAGTTTACGAAGAGGGTGAAGTTAGTGTGGCGCCGACGAGATTAACAATACAAGAGTTTGAGGCAGACCTTGAGAAGCAAGGTGTGAATCTACCATTGCTACCCCTGCCCCAGCCGCCGCCAACTTCTGATCCTACAGTTGAGAAGTTGCTCGTAGAGCTCAATCTCGGAAACGTGCGAAAACACGAACCAAGTGTGATACGCCAAGTGTTGCGGCACTACAGCGCGGGTTATGGGCCAACGGAAATTCAGCGTTGTATGAATGTAAAACTGACAACGGGCCAGATCAAAGGCATCGAACGTACTTGGGGCGAAGAGTTTAAGCCCAGGCAGAAACCTGTCGGCGGTCGTACCCCTCTCAAAAAATCGGCGCGTGGAAACTAGCGCCTATTCTCCGAAAACCGGCGGGTAGCAATTTAACCGGCGTGTAGTTCTTCGAGTTTCCACAGATCTAAACCAGCGGGCACCCTCCATGCCCTTGTGCTGCTCTAGTGGTGAGATGAGCTTGCCACGATAATAACCGGAGCGGACACATGGCCGAAAACCACAGACTCAGGGCGGCGCGGGTGTTGCGGGGGTTCACCCAGCTTCAGCTTGCCGAAAAACTCGGCAGGAAGGAAATCGAGATTTCCCGGTTTGAGACAGGACGCTCTCAACCCGACCCGGACACGAAACGCCGGATTGCCGATGTCCTCCAGAAACCCACGTTTGAACTGTTCGACTCGTAGGAGGGCATCTTGATGACGACGAGCAACACGAACGAGCGGCTTCTGCGGTTTTTACAGGCTCCCCCCGACCAACAGGAAATCATTGACCAGATTCTTGAAGGAAGGTTTTCGGCAACGTCCGAAGTCCCCACCGGTCCCTTGCTCCTGGGCATGGGCAAGGGCGCTCAGTTCCTTGGCGTTTCAAGGGGGACGCTCTGGCGGATGATTCGAGACGGTCGCCTGGGGAAGGTTGAGGTGCTGCCGGGTAGTTATCGGGTTCGACGTGCCGACTTGGAAGCCGTCGCTGCTGGTCAGAAGGCGGTGGCTCTAGTCGTGCCGTGGGTGAGTAAAAACCAAGAGAAGAACGAGTGAGCGGGGCTATGCTGATTCCGTCGATTCCAATTAACAGCGCACTGCTCATCGACCAAGGCGACCGGTCCAGTGTTCTGTCGAGCCCATTTTACCGTGATTCCCATGTAACAATCATCAATGCGGACTGCCGCGATGTGATGGCCCGACTTCCTCGCGGTCTCGTTGTGACCGACCCACCGTACAACATTGGATACCACTACGACGGGTACCAAGACAACCTGACGGCGAAGGAATATCACGAACTAATCCGCATGGCGTGCCCGCCTCCGTGTGTGCTGATCCATTACGCTGAGGATTTATGTGCCCTATCGGGGACCCTCGGACAAATTCCCCAAAAAATGGTGGCGTGGGTCTATCCATCAAATACTGCTCGCCAATGGCGAGGCATTGGTTGGTGGGGGTGCAAGCCGGACTTCAAAAAAGACGGGCAAGCATATCGCAACCCGAATGACAAACGAATCAAGGAGCGCATCGCTCGTGGCGAACGGGCGCGCCGGTACGACTGGTGGGAGACCAACAGACCCCCGCCGTTGATCGCAACCCAAAAGTCGTGCTGGCTCTTGCTTCCAGAACGGGATGGCTCAAGAGGGACATCAGGAATTGCGGGTCGAGGGGGGGCGAGTTGGACTTGCGGAATGGCGGCAGCGGGGGCAGGATTGGGGCTGCCCAGTGGTTGTGATGGGAGAAATAATGACCGACTCGACTACAAAAATCTGCAAGATGTGCTCCATGGCAATTCCCGTCGAAGCCAAGAAATGCCCCCATTGCCACCACTTCCAAAACCGGCTCTCGATGTTTGTTTTTCACCCAGCATTCGGGGTTGTCATCGCCCTACTTCCGATGCTCATGCTTTTCGCCTTTTTCACGTGGTGGATAGGTGTCGAGTTTAATAAGGGAGAAGACTATCAGCGGTATTCGGGTCAGGTTCAAATCACTGAGAGCAAAATCGCCTTTGGAGGAACCACCAACGGAGCTACTGTTGCAGTAATTGGAACAATAAAAAACAACAGCCCGATTTCTTGGAAGGACATTCTCTTCCAAGTCGATTTCCAAGACGTAAATGGTCAGCGGGTGGATGCTGGTCAAAAGGAACTGTATCCCTACTTTCTGCCTGCGGGCGATAGCCTCTCCTTCAAAGTCTCATTTCGACGGGAGTTTCCAGAAACGAACTATGTCCACCATACGATTCGAGTAGTGTCTGCAAGAGACGAACGAGCTAGGTGGTAGATACGGCTCCGTTGACCGCTGGCGGCATGACCGGGGGCAGAGCATCCGCCGTAGGTCTCCTCGTTTGGCTTGCTTCGCAGTCGGATCGGCAGCAGAATTTGGATGCAGAGTAGAGGGGTTCGGATGTTTGACGGTAAGAACTGGGTGCCGAATTAGGAGTTGGGACGAAACATGAAATGTCCTCAATGCAATGGTGAATTCCCGCTAACTTGGGCACTGTATCTCAAAGCTCCTCTCGGAAGGTTCTCGTGCCCATTTTGCGGAGCGAAGCTTATCGGAAAACATGTTTGGTTTTATTACCCGCTCGTGGTACTGGGATGTTGTGTTCTAGGAGTTCCCTTAGCGTATCTTGTTGGGGCGCATTTTGGATCGATTGGCGGTATCGTTGGTGGATGTTTCGGAGCCCTGCTTTCTGGCATTCCTATCGACAGGTATTTGGAGTGCCGCTTTTCGATTATCGAAGTCCAACAACTCGGTTCAGCGAACCCTCCTTCGCATTCGTCTTCGGAGAGTCGCTGACCTCAGACGTTTGCTGACATGGCAACGTGTCAGTTAATGCGAATTGGCTAGCAATCCGTCCTCGAAGATTCATTTGTACGCATACGGTAGTTCATGGCGGCTCTTTCTTGGCGGCGGGACGGGCGGCAAGGACTCCGCCGTAACTCGGCTCGTTTGGCTTGCTTCGCAGTCGGATCGGCAGCAGAATTTGGGAGTTGAGACGGGGAGTTCGGATGTTTAACAGCAAGAACGGGCTGTCGGATCTATAGTTGGGTGGAAGGCGTCATGGTGCTGAAACGAAAATCCATGCCTTTTATCAGAGCCAGTTTGTTGAGTCTGCCATTTCTCGCATTTCTCGTGTTTGACCTCATTGCACGGGCTCTTAAATTGGCTAATGTCCATTGTCCTGTTTATATCGATGACTCACTTTTCTGGGGATATGTTTTCCTCGTGGACTGGACTTTTATATCGTTGCCCGTGCTTGCACTCGTTGCGGTTTCTGTCTTCATGGCTTGGTTTCAGGAGGGGAAGACGAGATTCGAGATTATCTTTACCGGCATCTACAGTGCCGTTATCCTCCTATTCTTGGGATTTGTAATATGGTGTCTTGTGACCAAGCAGACGTTCTATTTGTGAACAAGTGCCCAACAATGAGGTTCCGGCGGCAACTCCTCGGTGGCATGACTGGCGGCATCTGCATCCAGAACCCGATGGAGCAGGGGAGGGAACTTACAAGAATTGCGGGTCGAAGGGAGCGAGTTGGGCTTGCGGAATGGCGGGAGCGGGAGCAGGATTTGGGTATTGAGCATGGGATTTGGCATGTTTAACAGCCAATATGGACAACGGTTCGC
>OBLU010006573.1_pt1 | contig 10338 bp, 7 predicted proteins | sample 1518681 | NCBI WGS metagenome assembly OBLU01 (sample SAMEA3539304, study PRJEB22396) | soil metagenome | biome: tundra; feature: field; material: soil | place: USA | collected 2010-05 | depth 0.15 m
GCCTGTCGCCGTTGGCAAATAGTTGAGTCTACTGGGCTCAACTTCCCTGCGCGCCTGATCATTCCCGCCGCGCGACGTGATATCACGGACCGGCCTGCGATCCGCGGGAGCGCCGCTGCGCGCATCCGGTGCGGTCGCTGCATCATCGGCGCAGTCGCGCGCATCCGCCCGTCCGGCCGCTCGCTCCCGTGAAGACGATCAGGGCTTCCGGCGGAGCAGGGGTGACAGATGCCTCCCCCGAAAGGACCGCGAGTGAACGGACACCCCGGATGACCGCGCACGTGACTCAGGCTGGCCGGCTGCGCGGCGCACCCTTCACCGGCCAGCGGCACCCTCACCCGCAGGCGATGCACAGTCCCGGCAGCGAGTCGGACGCGTTGCTGGCTGGACAGCCCCATCGGCTAGGACACGGCCCCGGGGAATACGGCCGTGAAGAAGGAGGAAACGCGATGCACATGAAGGAAAACACCATGCCAGCCGGAGATGAGTGGGCCGCAGTGCGCCGACTGCTGGCGGAGCCGCCGCCGGGAGAACACGCAGTTCAGCGGGGCCGGGACCACCTGATGGCGCTCGCCGTAGCGGATCCGGCAGCGCCGGATGCGGCGGCGCCGGGACCGGCCGCACCAGGATGGGCCAAGTCGGGGCGGCCGGGCCGGAGGCGCCTGGTGCTCCTTCGGGTGGGCCTGCCGCTGACCGCCGTGGCAGCCGCTCTCACGGCTATCGCGGTCGTGGCGGCGGGCACCGGGGCGCCGCGGGCCACGTCCGGGAAGCCGCATGCCGCACCCGCGCCCGCCGCCGCACCGGGCTCCTCGCTTCGGACGCGACTACTGGCCGCCTTCGCCGCCGCTGACGGCGAGGTTCTGCACATGCACTCGACCTGGATCACCGGCAATTCGGCCAGCTCGGAGCAGGACACCTGGGTGGCTCCGTGGGATGCCCAGCCCGGCCAGGTCCAGCGTCAGCGCACGGTGATCAGGATGGCAACCGGGAATCCGTACGTCCTCAACGCGAATTCCGACCAGGACGTAGAGATGATCTACACCGTGCCGGCATCGGGCCTGTCCACCCCGTCGAAGTCCGGATCCGCCGGGGTCAAGTCAAACGTCGAGGGCCAGGTCATCGACGTCGAAGATACGGCCAGGACCTGGTCCGACCAGCCACGGACGCCCATAGTGATCGCGTCGGCCATCGATGACCCGGGCCAGTTGCGTAGCGAGATCGCCGCTGGCGATTTCACGGTCGTCCGGCACACCGTCGTCGGGGGGCAGCCCGCTCTCGAGCTCAGGCGCATCATCGAGAGTCCGGCCGACGCGGGCTCCGAGGGGAACACCGCGGTCAGTTACCTGTGGGTGAGCACGAACACATACCTGCCGTTGAAGTCGGCCTTTATCTCGACTCAGGGAACGGCGGCGACTGGCCATATCGCCAGTGACGACATAGTCACCGACGAGTTCCTTCCCGCGACGCCCGCCAACCTGGCCAAGCTGCGGCCGGTCATCCCGGCGGGATTCACCCGCACGGCCAAGCCGCCAGTCGACCTGCACGGGTGACGCTGGCCGCCTGACCACAGCAACCTGACCACCGGGAGCCTGACCTAACAACCTGACCACCGGGAGCCTGACCACAGGCGGCCTAACCGCCGCCAGCCTGACCGCCGCCGGCCGCCGCGTTAGCACCACCTTGTTACTGGCGGGTACGATGCCGGAATTGTCACGCCGAGACACCTCGTGATCATTAGGCAAGGGTGTGCGGCGTACGCTGGCAGCCGGCCCGGTGCTAGCCAACCACGGTGTTAGCCAGCCACAGGGCTAGCTGACCATGGAGCCGGATCATTCCTGCCGGTGCCGCATCAGGAGGTCTTCGTGGCCCTGCGTATCATCGTCGGTCTTGTCCTGACTGCTGTGGCGGCCGCGCTTGCTGGGCGGCGAGTGTGGTGGCTTTACCGGCTGGGTCGTAGTGGCCAGCCTGCCCCGGAGCGGGTCGAGGCGGTGCGTGAGCACCCGGCCCGGGACGCCGGCGTTCAGGCGAGTGAGGTGATCGGGCAGCGCAAGCTGCTGAAGTGGTCGGTGCCGGGCGCGGCGCATGCGCTGACGTTCTGGGGATTCATCGTCCTGGTCCTGACGATCATCGAGGCGTACGGTGACCTGTTCAGCCGCACCTTCGCGATCCCGGGGATCGGCCACTGGGCCGCGATCGGCTTCCTGGAGGACCTGTTCGCGGTCGCGGTGCTGGCCGGCATCATCACGTTCGCCGTGATCAGGCTCCGCAACGACCCGAAGCGGGAGGGCCGGGCGTCCCGCTTCGCCGGCTCGCACACCGGGGCCGCATGGCTCGTCCTGCTGGGAATTTTTCTGGTGGTCGCGACCCTGCTGGTCTACCGCGGCGCGCAGATCGATACCGGAGTATTCCCCTACCCACACGGCGCATTCGCGTCGCAGATCGCCGGGCACTGGCTGAACCCACTCGGCGCGAGCGCCGACAAGGCCATCGAGACGGCGGGAATCCTCGCCCAGATCGCGGTCATCCTCGCCTTCGGCGTGTTCGTGACTTATTCCAAGCACCTGCATATCGCGCTGGCCCCGGTGAACGTGCTGTTCTCCCGGCGGCCGGACGGCCTGGGCGCGCTGCAGCCGATGCGCAGCAACGGCACGGTGCTGGATTTCGAGGAGGCCGACCCGGACACCGACGTGTTCGGCCGGGGGAAGATCGAGGACTTCACCTGGAAGGGCCTGCTGGACATGGCGACGTGCACCGAGTGCGGGCGGTGCCAGTCCCAGTGCCCGGCGTGGGCCACTGGCAAGCCGCTGTCCCCCAAGACGCTGATCATGGACCTGCGTGACCACGCCTTGGCCAAGGCCCCCTATCTGCTGGCCACCTCGGACGAGGCCCGGGCCGCGCTCCCTGATCACGTCAAGCTGGAAGCGCAACGGCCGCTGGTGGGCGACTCCGCGTCGGGTGGTGTCATCGACCCGGAGGTGCTGTGGGCCTGCACCAACTGCGGGGCGTGCGTCGAAGAATGCCCGGTGGATATCGAGCACATCGACCACATCTCTGACATGCGCCGCTACCAGGTGCTGATCGAGTCGAGCTTCCCGGTCGAGGCCGCGTCGATGCTGAAGAACCTGGAAACCAAGGGCAACCCGTGGGGCATGGGTGAGTCCAAGCGGCTCGAATGGGCCACCGACCTTGACTTCGAGGTCCCGGTCATCGACGGGGCGATCGGCGACGACGTCGAGTACCTGTTCTGGGTGGGCTGCGCGGGTGCCCTGGAGGACCGGGCCAAGAAGACCACCAAGGCCATCGCGACCCTGCTGCACACCGCGGGGGTCAAATTCGCCGTGCTCGGCCCGGCGGAGACCTGCACCGGCGACCCGGCCCGGCGGATGGGCAACGAGTTCGTGTACTCCATGCTCGCCCAGCAGAACATCGAGACGCTCAACGAGGCGGGCGCCCGCACCATCGTGGCCAGCTGCCCGCACTGCTTCAACACCATCGCCAACGAGTATCCGCAGCTGGGCGGGAACTACGAGGTGGTGCACCACACCCAGCTGCTGGCCCGGCTGGTCGCCGAGGGCAGGCTCACCCCGGTCACCCCGGTCGAGGAGAAGATCACCTACCACGACCCCTGCTTCCTGGGCCGGCACAACAAGGTCTACAGCGCGCCGCGGGAAATCATGGAACAGGTCCCCGGCGTGCAGTCCCAGGAGATGCACCGGTGCAAGGAACGCGGGTTCTGCTGCGGCGCCGGCGGCGCCCGGATGTGGATGGAAGAACGCACCGGAAAACGCATCAACACCGAACGGATAGATGAGGCGCTCTCGACCGATCCTGACACCGTCTCGACGGCGTGTCCTTACTGCCTGGTCATGCTGGGTGACGCGATCGCCGCGAAGAAGAGTTCCGGCGAGGCGAAGGAGTCGCTGGAAGTCGTCGACGTCGCCCAGCTCCTCGCCCGCTCAGTCCAGCAACCACCCGCCCAGCAAACACCGGGGCAGCGGCCAACTGCTGGGGACTGATCGGGGCCGTCGTGGATACCAGTCGGATGGAAGCGTTCAGTGACGGTGTGTTTGCCATTGCCGCGACGCTCTACTACCTCTTCGACCACCTGCCCAGCCCCGCCGAATCGGACGCCCCCGCCGAGCCGACGTAGCGGGTGCGCAGACCGCACGGTTCTCCATGATCCCGGAACATTTCTGGGTCCATTTGACAGCTATATTCCGTGATCATGGAATTGCGGGGGCGGGGCGGCCACGTCTAGGCAGATGAGGCCCCAGGGGCGGTCCTGGACCCTGGTCATCACGATGGTGGCCCGTTGGGTACCGGACAGTTTCAAGCTCCGGTGCAGTTGATCGACGTCACCGGCCAGGCCGCGGCGGCGGATGTCCGCCGCGCCGATGTCGAGGGCACGCAGCCGGCCGGGCAGTTGCTTCTGGTTCCACGGCGCCGAGTCGATCACCCGGAGGGTCCGCCCGAAGGGCGTATCCATGGTCACGTCATTGGACAGGAAGGCGATCTGCTCATCGATCTTCCACGCGCCGAGCATCCGCGCTAGTTCCTCCACAAGTCCGGCGCGGGTGACGGCCGGGCTGGGATCGAGGAGGAACGCCCCCGGAGTGCGCACCGCCACGGCCGCTCCCGGCCGGGGGGTCAGCGTGTGGCCTTCCGGCAGAATGGTGGCCCGCCTGGCGGCCGTCGCCAGCGCCGGGGACCAGGCCGTCGCTTCCTTCAAGTCGCGGCCGACGGCGACGAACTCCAGTTCCCAGCCCTCGGGCACGGCGTCACGCGCAATGCCGGGCGCGGCCTTGATTCCCACCGCGGCAACCTGGCCGGCCAGGTCCAGGCACCAGCGCAGGGGTGGCTCGCTCTCGCCGGCGGGCATCCGCCGCCGGCTGCTCCGCCTGGCTGGGTCGACGAACACTGCCTCGATCCCGGCCAGGTCGGCGTCCCGGGCATCGGACGCCGAGGTCGTGACCCCGTGTTCCACGCCGTATGCCTCGGCGTTCGCCTCCGCCATCCGCAGGTGCAGCAGGTCGCGGTCAACGGCCAGCACGCGGCGGCCCGGCACTTGGCGGATCTGCACTGGGCGGCCCGGCACTGGACGGATCGGCACTGGGCGGGCCGGCACCAAACGGCCCTGGGCCAGCGCCAGCAGGTCTCCGCCAATTCCGCAGCACAAGTCGGCCACCCGCTCGAACGAGGCGTAGCGGGCCGCACGATGGCGGGCCACCACCTCCGACGAGGACTGCTCCAGGCCCGGCCGGGTGAAGAACATCTGCATCGCCCGGCTGAATTTCGCGCGAGCCTGCAGGCGCAGTTCATGCTGGGCGATCGCTGCTGCCACCAGGTCCGCGGGGTACCGGCGGCGCAACTCGGTGCCCAGCCGCAGCGCTGTGTCCGGCGTCACCGACTGCTCGGCGAGCAGGCTGAGCAGTTCCCTCCCGGGCGGGGAGCGCAGCAGCGCGAAGCGTGCCATCGCATCAGCGGCCTCGGCCATGGGCGCCTACCTCCTCGGTCTGCGCGACCGGGGTGGGCAGCCAGATCCGCACTCGGGTGCCGTGGCCGGGCCAGGATTCGAGCGTCGCCTGGCCGCCGTGGGCCACGGCGATGGCTTGCACGATGGACAGGCCGAGCCCGCTGCCGCCCCCGCCAGGATGGTCCTCCCCGAGACCATCTGGGCCTCCACCGTCCGCCCCGTCCGCGGCAGGCTGGACGGCGCCCCGATGGAACCGGTCGAATGCCTGAGCCGCGTCCTGCTGCGACATGCCCGGGCCCGCGTCAGCGACCTCCAGCACGACGCCATCCCGCACCTGGCCGAGCCGGACCGCGACGGGTGTGCCTTTCGGCGTGTGCTCGCGGATGTTGCCGAGCAGGTTGGCCAGCACCTGCCGGATCCGAGCCTCGTCAACGACGGCCACCAGCCGGTCAGGAGCTTCGGCCCGGACCGGTCGGCCCGGTTCCACCGCCCTGGCGTCCGCGGCCGCGTCCCGGACCAGGCCGGCCAGATCGGTCTCGGCCAGGTCCAGCGAGGAGGTGCGGTCCAGCCGGGCGAGTTCGAGTAGCTCGGCAACGAGCGTGCTCATCCGCTGCGCCTCCTGCTCGATCCGGCGCATGGCGTCCGGTAGCTGGTCAGGGCCGAGCGCGCCCTGCCGGTACAGCTCGGCGTAACCCCGGATGGTGGTCAGCGGCGTGCGCAGCTCGTGGGAGGCGTCCGCGGCGAACTGGCGGACCTTCTGCTCGGAGCGCAGCCGGGCCCCGAACGCCTGCTGGATGCGGTCCAGCATGGTGTTGATGGCCCCGCCCAGCCGGCCCACCTCGGTGCTGTCGTCGGCGTCGGGCATCCGCGCGGCGAGATCACCCTGGGTGGTGATCTGGCGGGCCGCGCTCGCCATCTGGGCAAGCGGCGCCAGCCCGCGGCCGATGAGCCACCGGCCGCCCACCGCGAGCAGCAGGATCAGCACGCCGCCAGTGATCAGCTCGGCCACGACGACCCAGCGGCCGGTGCCGACGACCGTGCCGGCCGGGCGCGCGACGACGATCACGACCCGGCCTGCCGGGAGGCCGGCCACATCGAGCGTGGCGGCCCGGGCGAGCCGCTCGACCGCGCGCAGCCTGGTGCCATCGGCCAGGACGATGGGAAATGGCTGGTGCTGATAGTCACGTCTGATCTGTGCCGCGGTCAGCTGGCTGACGGCCTGCTGGAACTCCGTCCCGCGGGGGCCCGGGGTGAACAGCACGACCTGCCCGGTCCGCACCGAGATCGCGGCGGCGAGGTAGCCGTTGCCGTTTCCGGCCAGCGTTTGAGGCTTGCGGGCGGCCGTGGCCACCAGGTCGGCATTGAACTGGCTGGCTAGCCGCTTGTTCAGGACGACGGCGGTAACCGCGCCCATGATCAGCAGGAACGCCGCCGTCACGCAGATCAGCAGGACGAGCAGGCGGGCGCGCAGCGACAGCCGCCCGGAACCCGTCATCCCCCCGGCTCGCCGTGGGAGTGCCCGCTCGGTTGATGCTCGGCGGGCGGCTGCTCAGGCGGCCGCAAGGTGTAGCCGACACCCCGCTGCGTGTGGATCAGCGGCGGCCCCAGCGGGTCGAGCTTGCGGCGCAGGTAGCTGACGTAGGTCTCGACGATCTGGGACTGCCCGGCGTAGTCCCAGCCCCACACGGTCTCCAGCAGCTGGCCGCGGGTGAGCACGCGCCCCTGGTGCCGCATGAGGTAGGCGAGCAACCGGAACTCGGTTGGTGACAGCTCGATCGCCGTGCCCGCCCGGCGCACGCTCCAGCGTGACTCATCCAGCTCCAGGTCGCCGGCCCGGAGCAGCCCGGCCTCGCCGGAGTCGTCGGCCGCCGAGGCCCGCGACGCCCGCCGTAGCACCGCCCGCACCCGGGCCACCAGGGCCTCCACGGAAAAAGGCTTGGTGACGTAGTCGTCGCCACCGAGGGCCAGGCCGGTAACGGTGTCGGAGGAGGTATCCCTGGCCGTCAGGAAGATCACCGGGACCTCGTTGCCGGCCGCCCGCAGCCGCCGGCACACCTCGAAGCCGCTCAGGTCCGGCATCATCACGTCAAGCACGATCAGGTCCGGCTGCCCCGCTGCTGCCTGACGCAAGGCGTCCGTCCCGCTGGCCGCCGTGGTCACCGAGCAGCCATGAAACTTCAGTGCGACCTGGACAAGCTCACGGATGTTCGGCTCGTCGTCCACGACGAGCACCTTAGGGATCCGGTCGCTGTCTGTCATCGTCTGTGCAGCACATTCTGACGTATCCGACGGCCGGCAGCGGGCCACTGCCTTTCCTGCCCAACGCAGGCCGCCCACGCTACCTGCTCCCGCGGGCGGCGCCCGCGGGAGCAGGTAGACCAGGTCGTGAGCCTCCGGAGCTTTATGGCGTGGCCGACGGGCTGGCCGATGAGCTGGCCGACGGGGTGGGGGGACGGATGACGATCAGCCGGGCGTCCTTGGCGCCCGAGTTCACCGGTCCGCCCACCCAGACTGGCTGGCCGGGGGCCAGCGCGGTCTCGGCCGTCTTGGCCCGGTTCTCGCGAACCACTGTGCTGCTCACCAGGTCCCAGGTCCAGGTCGTGCCGTCAGAGGCACGCACCACGATGTTGCTGCCGCCGTTCACGGTCTGGATCACGCCACGCTCATAGGCCAGGGTACGGACCCCGGTCTTGGTCTTGAACGTGAACTGGCCGTCGATCCCGCCGAGCAGGCGGGCGAGGCGAAGCCGGAGCCCGCGGCAGTGGGTGGCGAGAGCTTTCGCCACCCGGGGGTGCCCGGCCGCCCTGGCCTGGGCGGCTGCCTTGGGGCAGGAGCGCGCTGCGGCTGGCGATGTGGAGCCCGCGGCGGTCGAGGAGCTTCCCGTGCCGGTAGGCGAGGGCGACGGCGTCGAGGAGGAGGGGACGCTCGATGAATCGGCGGAGCTGAGCGTCGCGTTCAGCGCTGCTGCCTGCCCAGACGGGCCGGGTGCCGCGGATGCCGAGGTGCCCGCCAACGCCACGCCGCCGATGATGCCGCCGCCGGCCAGGATCGCCGCGACCGTGATCCCGACCGTCCAGTGCCGGGCCTTGCGCCGGTCTTGGGCCAAGTGCTCGCGGAATCCTGGGGGCTGCTGCTGGTAGCCGTAGCCGGGATCCTGATGCCCGGCACTGCCGGAGGTCACCGGCCAGAACTGCTCGGTGGGCCGGTGGTCTTGCGGGTCGCCGCCCGGGGGCTGGTACATGTTGTCCATGCGATGAGCCTGCCCGTGCCGCCTGGGACATCGGGCGGCGGAATCTGGGATTTCGCTGGGAGCTGGCACCGGATTTACCGGCTATCTGATGCCAGGTTCATGACCGTGACCGGCGGCTACATCCGTTGGGGCAACGGAACGCCGAGCAGCGACAGGCCGGTGGAAAGGACGCGGAGGGCCAGGGCGGACAGCGCGAGCCTGCTTTCCCGGATGGAGTCCGTCGGAGCCTGCAGCACCGGGCATTGCTCGTAGAACGTGGTGAACGCGCTGGCCACGTCGAACAGGAAGGCAGCCAGCACATGTGGTTCCGCGGCCTCCGCGGCCTGGCCCACCGCGGAACCGAAGCCGAGCATTACCAGCGCCAGCGCCCGTTCGGCCTCCTCGGTGAGCTGGATCGAGCCGGTGGTCTCGCTGGGTTCCAGCCCGGCCTTGCGGAAGATGGAGCGGATCCGCGCGGTCGCGTACTGCAGGTACGGGCCGGTGTTCCCGGTGAGCGCGAGCATCCGGTCGAAGTCGAAGGCGTAGCTGGAGTCCCTCGCGACCGACAGGTCGCCATACTTGAGTGCGCCGATGCCGACTGCGTCGGCGATCTCGTCCCGCTGCGCGGGGTCGTCGTACCGGTCGGCGATGACCTTGGCCGCGCGCTCGACCGCCTCGTCGATCAGCGTGATCAGCTTGACCTGCTCGCCGGTTCGGGTCTTCAGCCGCTTTCCGTCTGGGCCGGTCACCAGGCCGATGGCCGCGTGCTCGGCGCGGGCCGGGCTGGCCAGCCATCCGGCCAGCCGCGCGGCGGCGAACACCATCTGGAGGTGCTGCGACTGCTCCGAGCCGACGACATAGATGATTCGCTGCACATTCAGGTCCACGAGCCGGTACCTGACCGCGGCCATGTCGGTGGTGTCGTAGCCGTAGCCGCCGTCGCTCTTGCGCAGCATCAGCGGCAGCGGCCGGCCGTCCCGGCCGGTGAAGCCCGGCGGGAATACGCACAGCGCGCCGTCACTCAGCACCGCGATCCCGGCCGCCTCCAGTTCCGCGCAGACCTCCGCCAGCATCGGGTTGTAGAAGCTCTCCGGGGCCATGTCGGCGTCGGTCAGCGTGACCCCGAGCCGTCCGTAGATCGTGTGGTAGTACTGCTTGGAATCGTCGACCATGACCTGCCACAGCCGGAGCGTTTCCGCGTCCCCGCCCTGCAAGGCGACGACCCGGCGGCGGGCGCGCTGGGCGAACGCCGGGTCGGAGTCGAACTTCGCCCGCGCGGCCTGGTAGAACGGCGTGATCTCGCCGGCTGAGAGCTGCTTGTGGGTGACTTCCTCGCCGACATCGAGCACGTGCTCGATCAGCATGCCGAACGGGGTCCCCCAGTCACCGAGATGCGCGGCCCTGATCACCGTGTGCCCGAGATACTCAAGGATCCGGACGATCGCGTCGCCGACGATCGTGGCGCGCAAGTGGCCGACGTGCAGTTCCTTGGCGACGTTCGGGCCGGAGTAGTCGACGACGACTTTCTGCGCGGGCTCAGCCGCGGCGAGGCCGAGGCGGGGGGCGGCCAGCTGCTCGCTGGCCTGGGCGGCGATCCAGTCGCTGTGCAGGGTGATGTTGATGAACCCGGGGCCAC
>OBLU010006574.1_pt1 | contig 10338 bp, 6 predicted proteins | sample 1518681 | NCBI WGS metagenome assembly OBLU01 (sample SAMEA3539304, study PRJEB22396) | soil metagenome | biome: tundra; feature: field; material: soil | place: USA | collected 2010-05 | depth 0.15 m
CGCCAGCCCCAGCTCCCGAGCAGGTAGCCGCCGACGGATTTGACGAGCATATTGCCAAATAGATAGTTGGTGGACCAAAAGCCCATGATCGTGCCGCGCTCGGGCGGCCGAAGCCAGTGCGAGACGGCACCGACGCTGCCTGGCCAGCCGCTGGCCTGCACCAGGCCGTTGAAAAACATGAAGACCAGGAACGTGGCGAAGGAGTTGGCGAAGCCGAAGATCACGTTGCACAGGAGCGAGAGGCTGAGCCCGCCCAGCAGCAGCACGCGTGGCCCCCAGCGTCGGCCCACGAAACTGTTGATGAACATGCCGAGCATGTAGGCCACAAGGTAGGCGGTCCAAATGTGCGCGGTGTCGCCGAGGTCCCACCCGAAATCGTGCGCGATAGTCGTCTTGCAGATCGTGAAGGTCTTGCGTGTGAGATAATAGCCGCCGTAGCCGAGGTAGGTCGCCAGGAGGATGCGCCAGCGCCAGGCCGCTTGCCTGGGCGACAAAGGTTCCCGACCGTTGGTGGCCGAAGCGGCGCTACCCACGGCGCAGATGCTGAACGCTCTCGATGAGGTAATCGAGCGCTTCGCGGGTTTGGCGCGGGTTGATGGGCAGGGTGACCAGGCGTTCGGCGACGGCTTCCGCGGCCGGGAACTGGCCTTTTCGGAAGCCGCGCTTCTGAAACGCGGTGGCGTAGTGCAAGGGAGTGTAATGAGTTCCTGCCTTAATGCCCCGGTCGTACAGCATGGCGTAAATGAAATCATCTTTCGTCCGGCCGAACCTCTCGGGGTCGATCTGGATCGGGTAAAGGTGGAAGACGTGTTTGCAGCCCGAGCTGACGGTCGGGAGCGTCACACCCGGCACGTCGCGCAAACCGGCGGAAAGGTAGGCAGCGTTGTCGATGCGACGCTGATTGAGCGCATCCAGTTTCCGCAACTGCACCACGCCTACCGCACCCTGGGCATCCGTCATGCGGAAGTTGTAACCGCAATCGTCGAAGTCCTGCCACCAGAACCGCCGGCCCATCGGGAAGCGCGTCTCGTCCAGCGAGCAGTATTTGGTGCTTCGGCCATACACCCGGGTGCAATGCGAGCGGTAGAGGGCCACTCGCTCGAACACGGCAGGGTCATTGGTCACGACCATCCCGCCTTCTCCGAGAGTGGACATGTTCTTCTGCTCGTGGAAGCTAAAGCAGCCGGTGATCCCCATGCTGCCGGCCTTGCGTCCTTTGTATTCGGCGCCGACCGCATGGCAGGCGTCTTCCACCACCGCTACGCCGTGGCGCCGGGCAACCGCGAGAATTGCGTCCATGTCGCAACATTGGCCATACAGATGCACTGGCAGAATGGCTTTGGTGTTCGGAGTGAGCTTCGCCTCCAATTGCGCGGGGTCGAGGTTGCAGGTGACCGGGTCGATATCCACGAAATCCACTTCCGCCCCCAGCGTGACACCCGCCGCGGCGGTGGCAATCCACGTCAGGGGGGTTGTCAGAATCCGGTCCCCGGGCTTGATGCCCAGCGCCACCAGCGACAAGAACAGGGCCGCGGTGCCATTGCTGACGGCACGGGCATGGGTGGTGCCGCAGTAGGCCGCGAAGTCTCGTTCGAACTGGATGCAGGCGTCCCCGCTAGTGGGCGCTCCCTGACGGAGCACCTCCAGGAGGGCCTGCTCCTCCTCCGGGCCGTATTCCGAGCCGTATTTGATTTGCAAGTCGAACTTGATCTTCGGAGTGCTCATAAAGATGACATTTTAGCCGTTAGCCGAATTACGGAGAGCCCCTCTTCGAGGGTGCGCATGGGCGTTTCGAGATGGGCACACGCCTTGGCGTTATTGAGGGAAACGTCCCGGGGCCTGGGCGTCCGGCCCGGGGCATTGGCTACACCTTGCGCGACCACCAAGTGCTGGGGAAGCCCGAAGCAGAGCGCGATCTTTTGCGCCATTTCAAGCCGGTTCACCCGGCTGCGGCCGGCGAGATGAAAGATGCCGTGGTGATTGGCCGCCGCGAGTTCCAGCAGCGCGCGTCCCACGGTGATCACATCCACCGGCGTGCGGACCTCCTGCTCGGGCACACTGACCGCCTTGCCGTCTTTGAGAGCGGCGATCATGCGAACAAGAAAGGAGTTCCCCGTGCCCAGAAGCGGCAAGCCGACCACCAACGACAGGCGCGCAATGACCGACTGGGAGCCCAGGCGGCCCACGAGCTGTTCAGCTTCCACCTTGGTCTGAGCATAGAGATTCACCGGACCAGGAGGGGCGTCTTCGCTGTAAGGCGCGTGCTCACCGTCAAATATGGTGTCGGTGGAGCAGAACACCAGCCTGGCCCCGGTGTCGGCACACAGGTCCGCCACTGTGCGCGTGAAGTCAACGTTGGCAGCGCGCGCCGCTTCCGGGTGTGCCTGGCAAAAATCAATGTCGGCCACTGCCGCGGTGTGGATGACCGCCTGCGGTCGCACCTCATGGAACAATTGGGCTAATTGAGCAGGCTGCTGCGGATCACACGTGTGCCATTGCAAATCGTCGCGCCCGGTCAGCGCCGTGCCGCGCGAGATCGCGTGGGCCTGCCACTCGTCGCCCGACTGAGCCAGAACGCTCCCGGCCACGAAGCCGTGCGCCCCGGTTACGATCAACTTTTTCCTGGCGGTCATCTTGGCTGTCGCATGCGGGCTGCACTACGGACTTACCGCGCTCGCACCCTACGACTCAGGAATCTATTGGTCTCGCCCATCTCACTGCAAGCGTGAACGTGATAAACGTGATAGACGTGTTAAACCAGCGAAACTGATCCTTTGACAGGCGGGCAGCATGAAGGCATATAAGGAATTGACTTGCCGTGCCAAAGCCGTACTCCTCCTGAAACTCGGTTTGGTTGGAAACGAGTCTCTTTTGAAGAATTATGTTCAATACCTGCATCAATAAATTCGCCATCCGCTGGCAGTGCGCTCTTTGGTTCGTCCTGGTCGGGCTGGTTCTGGCTGGCTGTTCCAAAGGCGAACGGGAAGGCGTCCCGGGCCCGACGACCAAGGCGGAAACGCCCAAAATCCAGGACGAGCGAACAGCACTGGATGCTTATGTAGCCGCGCCCGACACGAATTATAGCTACCATGTCGTGAGCACGAATCGAGGCAAAGACCAGACCACCTATGTGCTGGAGATGACTTCCCAAGCCTGGCTCACGACCAACGAGGTGGACCGGCCCGTCTGGAAGCATTGGATGATCATCGTCAGGCCTGACAAGCTGACCGGTTCGAAGGCCCTGCTGTTCATCAGCGGCGGCGCCAATGGCGGCGGCCCGCCCGGGTCAGCCGACGGCAACATGATTCAGATTGCCCTCGCCGCCAAATCCGTGGTGGCTGAATTGAAGATGGTGCCCAATCAGCCGCTGGTCTTTGCGGGGGAAACCGAGCAGCGGAAGGAGGACTCCCTGATCGCTTATACCTGGGACAAGTTTCTCCGAACGGGTGACCCCAAGTGGCCCGCGCGGCTGCCGATGACCAAGGCCGCCGTTCGCGCCATGGACACCGTGACCGCGTTCTGTGCCAGTCCCGAAGGCGGCAATGCAAAAGTGGATGAGTTTGTCGTTGCGGGCGGATCCAAGCGGGGTTGGACAACCTGGACGACGGCGGCAGTGGACAAGCGCGTGGTCGCGATTATTCCCATCGTGATCGACGTGCTGAACATGGAGCCCTCGATGATGCATCATTACGGCGCATACGGATTTTGGGCGCCGGCGATCGGAAACTACACGGCCTTCAACTTAATGGAATGGATGGGCACGCCAGAAAACCACGCCCTGATGAAAATTGAGGAGCCTTATCAATATCGGCAGCGATTCACGATGCCAAAATTCATCATCAACGCCTCCGGCGACCAGTTCTTTCTGCCGGACTCGGCACAGTTCTATTTCGACGCCCTGCCGGGTGTGAAGTATCTCCGCTACGTGCCCAACGCCGATCACGGGCTTAAAAACACCGACGCTTATCAGACAGTGACCACCTGCTTCACGGCTATCGTGAACAACAGTCCGCTGCCGCAATTCTCGTGGAAACTGGAAGAAGATGGGTCCATACACATAACGGCGAAAGACAAGCCTGTCGCGGCAACGCTGTGGCAAGCAACCAATCCCAATGCGCGGGACTTCCGACTGGAGACGCTGGGGCCGAAATGGGAAAACACGCTGCTTACCGAACAGGGGGGAGGGGTTTACATCGGAAAAGTGCCTGCCCCGGCGAAAGGCTGGACGGCTTTCTTTGTTGAACTCATGTTCCCAGCCGGCGAGTCGCCCTCTTTCAAATTCACGACTCAGGTCCGCGTGGTGCCCGACGTGCTGCCGTACAAATTCGTCCCCAAAGGGCGTCCTCAGTAGCACGGACCCCCAGGCGGAACTTGCCGGAAGCGCTTATTTCTGCGCCGCAGGATGGCTGGGTGTGGTTTCCGGGAGGTGTTGATCGAACCAGTCGGCCATGATCTTTACCTCTTCGGGCAGGGTCATCCAGGGATGCCCTCCGCCTTTCTTCACGATTAATTCGGCGGAACCGCCAGCGGCCTTGAGCGCGGCGACCATTTTCTGCGATTGCTGCAATGGCACCAGCGGATCCGCATCGCCGTGGATGAGGAGGAACGGGACCGCCGGCGGTTTCACGAGCCGAGCGGGAGAGATTTGCGCAGCCCGTTCTTTAATCTCTTCTTCAGAATGGCCCTTGGCGCCGCCGAGAAACAGCAGATCACCCAAAGTCTTGAAATCCGCCGGCTTCCCGTTCCAGTCGAGAAAGTCGGTGGGCGGGAAGAAAATGGCGGCGGCTTTCACGCGAGTGTTATACCGGAGCAGCGGGGAATCGGCATCGGGATTGCCTTCCTCCGGCGTGACCGCCGCCAAGGTCGCCAGATGACCACCCGCCGAAGCTCCAGTAAGCCCAAGCCGGTCGGGATCGATTTTGTATTCCGCAGCGTGCTGCTTGACGTAGCGAATGCCCGTTTTCACATGGGCCTCCATCTCCGTAGCCGTGTAGCGCGTGCGAGAGCCCGGCCGAATGGCAAAAACCGTGTATCCGCGGGAGCAAAAGATAGAATATAACTGTGCCAGAATGTGATCGCGAAGCTTGCGACGATCCGAATAATAGGCGCCGCTGACCACGTCGATAATTCCCAATCCGTTGGCTTTTCCCTTCGGCGTGAAGACATCCATCAATAAGCCCGTCCCATGTACCTCGCCATAGACCACGTCCATTTTCTGGTCGTAAGGAAGGGACGAGGAATCCTGCGCCCGGATTGCCGGGACGGCCACCAGTGTGAGCAGCAAACTTCCGAGAATAATCTTGTTTGTTTTCATAGTAAGTGAAACGCCAAGTCTTATACCGCGGGCTGGCGCAAGTAATGGTCAAACCAGTTTGCGAATCGACGGAGGTCCCAGGGCATCGACAGCCAGCCGTGCTTTCCGCCGTGGTGGACGACCACTTCAACGGTGCGCCCCAGCTTTCGCGCCTCCGCCTGGAACCGCTCCGACTGGTCCAGTGGCACTAGCGTGTCGGCATCGCCGTGGTAGATCAGCGAGGGCGGAAGGTTGGAGGTGACGTAGTAGATAGGCGACATCTCGTGTCCAATTACTTTCCAAACCGCCAGGTTCGTGGATTGCGGACCGAATGCCTTCACGAAACTCCTGGGGGGGCCGCCGTCGCCAAGGTTCTCGGTGGACTTGCCGAGGTTCAACAGGTCCGTAACGGGATAGAAAATCGCGACCGCCTGGACCGCGCTGCTTTCGCGGTCAACCGGGTCAGTGGCATCTGCCGGGCCGGGACCACCACGGGTTGCCACCATAAGGCTCAGGTGCCCCCCGGCGCTTCCCCCGGTCACCCCCAATCTCTGCGGGTCCACACCATACTGGTGCGCATTATACCGCACATAGCGGACCGCACGGTTCACGTCCTGCGTGATCTCCATCACGGTCGCCTCGGGCTGCGGGATATGATACACGGCGAATACCGTGTAGCCGCGCCGCAAGAGGGGGGCCGCGATCCACGGACGAAAAGAACCAGCCTGTGACTTCCAGCCGCCGCTGACCATCAGTACGATCCCGATGCCATTGGGCTTGGCGGGACGCAGGACATCCATGGTCAGATCCTGTCCGTGGCGCTGCCCATACACAAGCCCAGGAACCTTTTCGATACGTGGGTGGAAGTAAGTCCAGATCGAGCCGACGCAGATCATCGCGACCACCAACACCGCCGCTACAGCTATCAGCAGGTTCCGAACAATCCGCATCACTCTCATCGCGGGAATATCCCGGGACCGTTCTGACAGCGCAAGAGTGAAAGTGGAACGGAGCTGAGCTTCGCGCTGGTGTGCCAGCCGTCGCTCAGAACCTTAACGCCATCGACGAACACATCGCGGGCTCCAACGCTTCTGATCCCGCCGGATGCGGTTCCATTGCAAAGTTAGGCGAGTGCCCCAACGCCCTTTCTGCAGAAGGCAATTCCGGGCCGGCGGTTGCGGGAACAGGAGTGGGCGACTGGCCCGCGCAATCGCCCCAGCCCACTACGAACACCACCAGAGCTAACGGAATCCGAGCAGCCAACAGCAAAGAACAATATCAACCCTGGCGGAGTCGCGACTCCACCAAGGTGCATCACAAGCTTTGATCTGGGCGCCCAATTTCGGACAGTCGTTGTGTGAAGGAACGCCAGTTTACTGGGCCTGATAGGCGATAATCACGTTCGAGTCGGACTTCGTAATACTCGTGATCTTGGTCGCTCTCGGACCATCCAGGCGATAGAACTTCGCCGTGCCGGAAATCGGGACGGTCAACGTCCCGCCAGTCAGTGACTGGTTAAGCGCCCCACCCGTGCCATCGCACAACACGTCCGCTGTCGTTAGCACGTTCCCCGCATTGGCCGCATTATCAACGGTGTATGGCCCTGCGACCGATGTGGACGACTTGCAAACCAGCGGATAATAGGCATTGACACCGCCGACAGCGTTCGTGTTCACCAGCATTTGGCTGTTGTCGCTCAGATTTACCGAATGCAGGACGAGGTACGCTGCGCCCGTTGCCTGCTCGTAGATGATACGGAAGGGATACAACCCGCTCGCTGGGACAAAGAAGTCAAAGGTACCGTGGAACGTGGTGCCGCTGCTCGGGGTTTCAAACAGCACGGCTGCGCCAGCATCCGTCAGATTGGCTCCAGAATACACCCCGGCGCGGTCATCGTCATTCACGTAGAAACGATGTGGGCCCGCCGTCAATTGCAGGTAGGCGAAGGTCTCGATGGCATAACTGTTGACGTTGGCCGGCGGTATGCACAACCCTGGGAAGTTGGTCAAGGCGCCGTAGGCAGACGCGTTAAGGTCCCAAGCCACAACCTGCACGATGTTGGTCGCCGCCAAGTCCACGGCGTATTGCGGCGGATTCGCCAACACGGCCCGCGCCGAGTTCAGGCTGTTATCGAGCCCGCCACTGCCTCCGATGTTCGCAGCCGAGCTCTGCACCATCCGCGCGTCAAAGCCCCGCACGGCCAGGCTCCCCACCGACAGGCTGTTGGTAGCCCGAAGGCTTACGCCGTAGCTGTAAATCCACGTGTTGGTCTGCCATACATTGTGGTTATCCTTGAAGATGAGCGTGTTGGTCAGCGTCGGCGAAGAGCTCAATGGAGCCCAGGTGACCGTTGCCCCGCTCGCATTTCCCGGTGCGGAGGACGGAACTGTCACACCGTTGATTCGCACAATAACCGAGCTGGTATCTACCGTAGTGTCCCGATTAACGATCGTCGCGCTCGTGCTTGGCGCGTTGATCCCTAGAACCGCACCCGGAGCCGGGCTCACGACCGCCACGTATGCTGGTTGCGAACCAAGGCCGGCGGGCGCGAACACCACGTAGTTTTGCCACAGCTCCGAATCGCTGCCTTGCACCAAAACGTTGTGCACGCGCAGCGTGTCCACCGCGTTCGAGAAATGAACCAGGACCGGATTGCCAAAGGCGTCCGTAAGCGGCACATCGTAGTTGATATCGTACCCCCTGTCCGTGCCGAGGAATGAGCCCAGAACTACCGTGGTCTGGTTCGGTTGAGTGGGGTCGCTCTGCGGCGGTGTCAAGCGCTCCAGCGTGATCTGGGAGGGCACCCCAACGTTAAACTGTGACATACGCATGTAGGCATGGTAATAGCCGGAGGGACCATACGTATGAGTGTAGTTCATCCAGTCACCGTTTTGCCGGTCGTTCACGACCGTTTCTGGGGCTCCGGCGGTTAGGTACTGAGCTCGCGGCCCGTCACCCGTATGGCCGTTGCGCGGATTGTCGAACGGACGGTAGGTTGACGTGGGGTCGGCGCTCGTTCGGGCGTCGTGATAGTCAACCCCTTCCACCCCCGGTGGATTCTCATCCACGTAACCGTCCAACTGGGTGGCGGCACCATCGGGGTACAGGACCGGGTTGTCATGGAACAAGCCGTTGTTGAAGTTGAAGTCTTCCGACTCGATCACGTAGCAAGTGCTAGATCGGAAGGTGTCGAAGGAATAATTGAGCACGGCTACGAGGCCGGAACTGTTCGTGGCCTGCATCGAGCCGCTATAAAATGTGTCTGGCAGGAGGGAAGCCGTGAGAGTAAAGGTGCGGCTCGTAGCCGTCCCCCCGACGGTGGCTCCCGAGAGGTTGGCGTATTTGACGCCATTCAGGGTCAAACTGATGTTGTTGACGGGTGTGTTGATCGCGTCGTTCACATGGAACGAGACGCCGGTGGCGACGGCGACAAAGTTGGAGCGGTCGGCCGGAACGATATTATTAAACGACGGCGGCAGGGCGACTGGTGCAGTCTGGTTCACCACCAGATTGGCATAGATTATGTCCGAATACCCGTAGACTTTGCCTCCATAAAACGCATACAGCGCGATGCTCCCAGGGGCGTTCAGGTATGCGGACGCGGAACCCAAGGTCCCATCGGGGTAATTCGGCGTGGTGTTTGGATCGAACGGATCAACCCCCGCCGTGTCCACAAACACATTCTGCCACAGCACGCGCGCGGGATCGTTCACGCCGACACTCAGATCCTCAACGCGGCTGTCAATCCGGCAGCTAGTGCCTTCACCAGTCGTGCTTAAGATGTATCGCACATTGGTGGATGGAATCGGGAAGTCGGGGGCGGAGGGGGAGGAGTTGTACGCCTCCTGATTCACCCACCACTCGCCATAGGCTTTCCCAATTGACAGGCCATAAACGCCCGCGCCGATATGGTAACCGATGAGGTAACCGACACCATTGTCGTTATTGAATGGAGTGTAGCTAAGCGCCCCAAAGGCATTCGGATCCGATGCCCCGGGCCCAAAGTTCACCACATCCACGCTGATCTCGAGGCGGCTGCCGTCCGTGATCTCGTAATTCGACGTCGCCCTCCGAGCGGCGCTATAAATGGTGTTGTTGTAAGTATAAGTCGCTATCTCCATTTGGCCGCCGGAGATGGTGACGGGGGGGCCGTTTAAGGTCAGGTCATAGTTGTTGGCCAGATCCGCAGCACCGCCACTGAAATCGTCCAGAACGCTGTCGAACAATACGAATACCTGGAGGTTGTCGAAAGTGACGGTGGCTCCCGAAGCCGAAGCGCCGCTCTGGACCCCCAAGGCCGCGTAGCCAAGGGGGCCGACGCTGTCCGAGACGGTTTGCGTGGTCTCCCAGACCTCCGTGAAGTTTTGCATCGGCAGGGAGCCCGTTTGGCGGTAAACCCGGGCGTTCACGCTTATAGTACCGCCGCTTCCAGGCGTCACCCGCAGCACCAGGGTCGTGTTTTGGAGGTTGGTGGTGTATGGGGTGGCGTAGGTGGTCGTGGCGATGGGACTGTTGCCCTTGTAGAGGGTCGCGCCTGCGGGGGTGGCCCAGAGGCTGTATCCACCGCTGCCGCTGCCCGGGACTGCCCCACTGGGCAGCCAGGCCAGGATGGCCACAGGATTCGGGTTGTCGCTGCCCGGAACCGCTGCATTGACGTCCACCCGGAACTCCAAGGTTTGGTTGGCCGCGTTAGCGAAGCTCTGGGAGGTTTTGGTGCCGTAGGTCAGCGCGTTGGCGCTGGCAACGGTTGCAACGTGCAACTGCCCCCCGGACTGGGTGAGGTAGCTGAGGTTGGGCGTGCCCGTCCACCCGGTTAGGCTGGCCCCGTTGAAGTTGTCAAGGATAGTGGCTTGAAGGTTGAGAACTGATGCCAGGCCAACCAAGGCGGCAACCCGGGCCGCCAGGGCGGCACGCAGAATCCGATGATGCGCACGGCGAACGAGTGGTTTGTTATAGGAGTTTTTCATAATCTCGGATGAGTATTCCGTAGTTTTCATCTTTAGCCTAATCTTGGGATTATGCTAAGCTAATAGCCTAGTCAAAAT
>OBLU010006575.1_pt1 | contig 10337 bp, 14 predicted proteins | sample 1518681 | NCBI WGS metagenome assembly OBLU01 (sample SAMEA3539304, study PRJEB22396) | soil metagenome | biome: tundra; feature: field; material: soil | place: USA | collected 2010-05 | depth 0.15 m
TCTCCGCCCGATACCCGCAACCAATCGACGCACGTCCGTGTGCCGTTGCCTGTCTGAGTTGTGCCGGCGATTTGAAGCGGCTACGGCTTTACGGTGATTATCAGACTTCTGTGCGCGTCGATCAGTTCGTGATCTTCCTGCGTGAGGGTGCTAAACCGGGCGGCGCGGGTGTCGGCCGCGGAGTGGCAGCGCAGGGCGCTGCCCCACAGCCATGATGCCCTGCCTCACAAGAATCTACTTCTGCGAATTGAACCGCGCTTCCACCGCGGGCCAATTCACCACATTCCACCACGCGCCCAGATAATCCGCGCGCCGGTTCTGATACTTCAAGTAGTAAGCGTGCTCCCACACGTCCACGCCCACGATGGGATGCTTCCCTTCCATCACCGGGCTGTCCTGGTTCGCGGTGGAAACAATGTCCAGCTTGCCGCCGCTTGAAATCAGCCAAGCCCAGCCGGAGCCGAAACGGGCCATCCCGGCCGCTTGCAGCTTCTCCTTGAACTGGTCGAAACCGCCGAACGTGCCGGTAATGGCCTGCGCCACGTTGCCCACCGGCGCGCCGCCCGCGCCCGGCCCCATGATGGTCCAGAACATCGAGTGGTTGATGTGGCCGCCGCCGTTGTTGCGCACCGCCGTGCGGATATTCTCCGGCACGATGGCGCAGTTGTTTGCCAGCAGTTCTTCGATGCTCTTGCCGGCGAGAGCGGGCGCCGATTCCAGCGCCTTGTTCAGGTTGGTCACGTAAGCGCCATGGTGTTTGGCGTGATGGATCTCCATCGTCGTCTTGTCGATGGAAACCTCCAGGGCGTCAGTCGCGTAGGGTAGTGCGGGAAGCGTAAAAGACATATCGATCTCCGTTCATCTCCAAGTGTAAGTGCGGCCGGGCATGCCCGGCCATCAATTTGTATCAGTTTGCTGCAGCACGCTCGAAAGCGTCAGCCAGGCGGAACATAGTCGGCTCGTCAAAATGTTTGGCCAGAATCTGCATTCCCACCGGCAACCCATCGGCCGTCTTGCCGCAGGGCACGCTCATGCAGGGAATGCCGGCCAGCGAGCCGGTAATCGTGTAGATATCCGACAAGTACATCGCCAGCGGATCGTCGATCTTCTCGCCCAGCTTGAATGCCGGGAAAGGCGACACCGGCGCCACGATGGCGTCCACCTCCGAAAACGCCCGCGCGAAATCCCGGGCGATCAGCGCGCGCACCTTCTGCGCCTTCAAGTAATAGGCGTCGTAATAACCCGCGCTCAATACATAAGTCCCCAGCATGATGCGCCGCTTGCATTCCGCTCCGAAGCCCTCGCCGCGCGTGTGCCGGTACATGTCGCTCAACGTGCCGGAAGCCTCCGACCGGAAAGTGTACCGCACGCCATCATAGCGCGCCAGGTTCGAACTGGCTTCCGCCGTCGCAATGATGTAGTAGCAGCCGATGGCATAATCGGTCGCCGGCAAGCTGATCTCGCGCACTTCGCAGCCGAGCTTCCGTAGCGTCGCGACGCCCGCCGCGATCAAGTCCCCGGTTTCGCTCGTCAACTCTTTTAGATACTCGCGGGGCAATCCAAGCTTCAGACCTTTGACGTTTCCATCCATCGATTGTGTATAGTCCGGCACAGGCGCCTCGGCCGATGTGGCGTCCAGCGGGTCGCGGCCGGCGATCGCCCGCAGCAGCACGGCGGCATCGCGCACGGTGCGGGCCAGCGGCCCAATGTGGTCGAGCGAGCTGGCGAACGCGGTCAGCCCGTAGCGCGAGACGCGCCCGTAGGTGGGCGTCACGCCCACCACGCCGCAAAATGAAGCGGGTTGCCGGATGGACCCGCCGGTGTCCGACCCCAGTGCCACGGCCGCCGTCCCCTGCGCCACCGCGGCCGCCGAACCGCCGCTCGATCCGCCCGGAACGCGGTCCTGCGCCAGCGGATTGCGCACCGGCCCGAACGCCGAATTCTCGTTCGACGATCCCATGGCGAATTCATCGCAGTTGGTCTTGCCCAAGATCACACCGCCGGCTTCCTCCAGCCGCACGATCGCCGTGGCATCGTAGGGCGGCACGTACTCGGCCAGCAGCTTCGAGCCGCACGTGGTACGCAGGTCCTTGGTGAGGATGACGTCCTTCACCGCCACGGGCACTCCGGCCAGCGGGCCCGGATCGTCGCCGCGCGCGATCTTCTGGTCCACGCGGGCCGCCGCGCTCAGCGCGCGCTCCGGCGAGAATCGCAGATAGGCATTGGTGGCGGGGTTTTGCGCCTCGGCGAACCGCAAAGTTTCCTGCGCCAACTCCACGGCGCTGAAGCGGCGCGCCAGCAAACCGTCCCTGATCTGGCCGATGGTGAGCGATCGACTATCCATAGGTCAGCGTTCGATGACCTTCGGCACTTTGAAGTACCCGGCGCCGGATTGCGGCGCATTCGCCAGCGCGACGTCGGTGCCCAGCGGCGGACGTTCGCAGTCGGCGCGCAGCTTAACCCTATCGCCAGCCGTATCGCCGGCCGCGTAGAGCACCTGCGCCATCGGCTCGACGCCGGCGGTATCGATCTCGTTCAGCCGTTCCACATGGCCGAGAATCTCGTCGAGGTCGGCTTGGAATTTGTGAACCTCCGCCTCGCTCAGGTTCAGGTTGGCCAGCTCCGCCACGTAGCGGACTTCCTTTTCCGTGATCTTCACGCCAGAGCCTTCTTGCGCGCCTGCTTATACATGTTGCGCATGACCGGGTCGGCGATCTCGTCTGCTTCATCGAGCGAGGCGAGCGCCGGTTGCGCCACTTCGGCCCGCTGCGCGTCGCGCCGTGGCGGCATGACGCGAAACTCCAGATCTTCGACGATTCCCTGCCCCAGATGCCGCTCCAGGTTCGTCAGGATCTGCCGGGAAAGCGTGAACAATTGCTTTTTCCAGATGGGATCTTCGACTTCCACGATCAGCCGGGTCCGCACCATGCGCGCGGGCCGTGTGCGCGCCGCGACTTTCTTGCCCACGGCCAGCGGCCACGCGGCGCGGGCCAGATCGTCGACATCGATCGGACCTCCGCCAGCGGTGAGCTTGCCGAGGAGTCTGCTGGCGCGTTCCATCTTGAGGGGACGTTGAGGGGGACCCGAATCATTGTAGCGCATGCGGCGGCAGGCGATAATGTGGAAGGTGTGCGCAATATGACATTCCGGGTAGCTCGATGACAACCTTCCTGTTCTGGAACATCAACAACAAGCCCCTTCATCGACAGGTCCGAGAGTTGGCGGACGAACACGCGGTGGACGTGCTGGTCCTGGCCGAGTGCAACCTGTCCGAGGCCACGCTCTTGAATGCGCTGAATACGGGCAAAGCGGCGGACTTCCATTTCACCCGGAGCGAATGCCCAGCTTTGAAAATATTCACCCGCTTCGCGGGCGTCTACCTGGAGGAAGTTTCCCACGACACCCGCGTATCCATTCGTCGCATGCGGCTTCCGGCGCGCGAAGAGATGCTGTTGGCGACCGCCCACTTGCCGAGTAAGATGTATGCCGACGACCGGGACCAAGACCGCCATTGTGAACATGTGGGCGAGATGGTCCGAAGCGCCGAAGATACGGCTGGTCACCAACGCACCTTGCTGGTTGGTGATTTGAACATGAACCCGTTCGAGAGAGGAGTCGTCATGGCAAGCGGGCTCCATGCCGTCATGACGAAAGCGACGGCACACAAGCGCGACCGCACCCCATGTGGGGATGTTTTGGCGATAGGACACCAGGGCCGCCCGGAACACACTACTACAGCCGCGGAGCCGACGTCAGCTACTTCTGGCACATTTTCGATCAGGTACTGATCAGGCCAGACCTCATTGAGCGTTTCGACGACGAGGCTCTCCAGACGCTCGCCGCCGTGGGATCGATGCCGCTTATCAGCGAGAATGGCCGGGCCGCCGTCTCAGACCATCTCCCAATTTCGTTTAAACTAAACCCGTGAGGTAGAAACTGATGGCGTCGATTCCAGACTTGTGGCCGGAAGAACTCGCGGCCAAGCCAGCGCAGAAGTCGCCCGGAGCCATCCTGAGGGAACAGGCCGCCCTGCTGGGCCGACGTGTCGACAACCTGAATCGAGGGACAGGTTACGACTAGGCCAGACCGCACCGGCGCAAGGTTCGAGCATATTTTTTAAATCCTGGTTCCGACGTTGGACTTTTATCAATATCCCCTCTTTTCCGTTTCGCATGGCGTCAATGAATTTTACCCGCTCGAGGTCACCGCATACGGCGTACCGGCTCGACTGATGTCTGAGGACGATTTCGTCAGGTGGTTGCGGACAGTTTTCGCCTCATCCGAGACCAAGCGGATCATCGGCACACTGCTCGCCATGGTTGAGCAGCCGGCGGGGCCGGCGAGCCACAATTGACCCTCGACCAATTGTAGCTACCCGCGCCCGGGCCACCGCCATCTGAAACGGGCTGGCCTTCGCCTGCCCGGCCGCAGTAAGATCAGGTACGGAGGCAGTCATGTTTCCCATCGCGAAGATTCTCCTGCCGATCGATTTTTCCGAGCGCGCCAACCAAGCCGTTCGCTTTGCCGTTCCCGTTGCGGAGCGATTCAATTCCGAAATCATCCTGCTGCACGTGCTGCCGCCCTACCGCGAGTTCGGCGCCATCGAGATGGCCAGCGCCATGACCGACATACTCGCCGACCGGCGCAGGGACGCCGAGCAGCGCATCGCCGGGTTCCTGCGTGAGGAACTCGCTCCGCATCGCGTGCGGCGTCTTCTGTTGGATGGCGATCCGGCGCGCGAGATCGTGGATTGCGCGCGGCGCGAAGAAGCCGGGCTGATCGTGATGCCCACCCACGGCTACGGCCCATTCCGCCGCATGCTGCTCGGCTCGGTCACCGCCAAAGTGCTGCACGATGCCGATTGCCCTGTCTGGACCACCGCGCATGCAGAGGCGCCACCCTCGGGCGAGGCCGCTCTCAAGCGCATTCTCTGCGCCATCGACCTGTTGCCGTCCGGGGCCCGCGCTCTGAAGTGGTCCGCGCAACTGGCTGCCGAGTTTGGCGCGCAGCTCACGCTGGTGCACGCGTTGGCCGAACTCGATCCCCGCACGGAGGGATACCATTTCTCGCCGGAGTGGCGCAAATTCCTGGTGGATAACGCGGAGACCGAGATCGCCGCTCTCCAACAGAAGGCAGGCACCCAAGCCGAGGTCGTCCTGACTATGGGGCCGGCCGCCGAGATGATTTGCGAAGAGGCCCGCAAGGCGGAGGCGGACCTGCTCGTGATCGGCCGCGGCGCGGATGCCGGTATCACCGGTATGATGGGCCGCCTCACCGGCCATGCCTATTCCATCATCAGGCAATCGCCGTGCCCGGTGGTGAGTGTGTAGCGCCTCCGGTCCCTGGGCGGCCACGTTTGCCACCGGTTCCTTAGATTGACGCTCGCGCGCAGTTTCTGTTTACAAGTCTAATGCTCCCCAAAGCAGGGGTGCTTATTGACCGGCCAATGGTTTCGCCAGGAGGATGCTCGCCCATTCTTCGCCTCACGGCACCGAGGGCAGGATGCTGTTCCCTTGTCCCAAAAGCTCGCCTTTTGGGACGGGACTCACGGTTCTTGTCCAAACGGGGCGCACTTGTTGTCGGAGCAGTACTACGTTTCTTCAGGAATGCTCTGCAAACCGCTCGTCCTTGCTAAGCGTTTCGAGCAGTTTTTTCATATCGTCGGCGTGCTCTTCCTCCTTGGCCAGGATCTGCTCCATCGCGATGCGGGTGGTGGGATCGTCATTGCCAAGATAGCGGATGATCTCGTTATAGGACTCTACCGCGATCCGCTCAGCGACAAGGTCCTCCCGAACCATGTCCAGAAGCGATTTGCCTTCGACGTACTGCGAATGGCTGCGAGTTGCCAGCCCTTCGGGATTGAAGTTCGGCTCGCCGCCCAATTGGGTGATCCGCTCGGCCGCAATATCCGCATGACCTTGCTCCTCGTTCGCGTGCTCGAGGAACTCCTGGGCCACTGCCTGTGCATGAATGCCAGCGGCCATGTAGTAGTGACGTTTATATCGCAGCACACAGACAATCTCCGTCGCCAGGACCTCATTTAGGATGCGGATAACCGTTTCCCGGTCCGCACTGTAGGCGCTAGTAACCGCACCCCTTCCCATGTGCTCACGGGCACGCCGGCGGAGTTCCTGAATGTCCGTCACGAATGGACGATGTTCTTTTTTAGCAGGTTTCGTTTTCATGTTCTTCTACCCTTCTTCGAATATAAGATTAGTAGCCGGCAAACTCTTCCGCGCGAATGTTGTCATCATCGACTCCGGCTCCATTGATCGTCTTGTGGAGGCCCTTCACCATCTCCGGCGGCCCAGCGACGTAGTAGATGGGCGAAGCCGCATCCTTCAGATACCTCAAAAGCATTTCTCTGTCGATCTGGCCGACTTCGCCGTGCCAGGACCGATGCGATTTCGCCATTTCAGTCATGCTGGCGACGAGCTTGTAGTTCGGATTCTCTTTTTCCAGAGCCTGCAGCTCATCGAGAAACGGAGCGTCCTCCGGCCGGCGGTTCGAATAGAAAAGGAAGATTCGGTGAGGAAGCTTCTCTTTCGCCGCACGGAACACAATGCTGCGGAACGGTGTGATGCCGATACCGCCCGCCACGAACACAGCCGTTCGCGCCACATTGTTATGGAGAGTCAGGCTTCCGGACGGACCTTCGATCTTAACTGCGGAGCCAAGCGGCATCGTCTTTAACACTCGCTTGAATGCCGTGTCGCGCATACGGGTGGCCACTATCAGGGTATCTTCATCGGGACCACTCGCCATCGAAAATGTTCGTGTATTTCCTTCGGCATCGGTCTCCGGGGGTTCGCACAAAGTCATATCGAGAGACTGGCCCGCCTCGAATGTCCAGTTCGATGGCTTTTCAAAGCGGAATGCGGTCGTGCGTTCCGCGACTTCATGCCTGCTCACGAGCTTGGACAGAGTTACCGGCGAGGTTGTGGTAGCGATCATGAGTCTCCTTCCCGTAGTGCATCTTCCGGAGTCCGCATTTCAAGCTGCCGGCTTGCGCGGACTCACTACGCGGCGCGAACAACCGAACAAGCTTGCCGAAAGTGATTTCAACATGCCGACCTCTTGAGCTATTGAGTGCTTAAGCAATCTTTGGGCCGCCTTCTAAAAATCGTTCCCCACACTACAAGGGAGGAATCTAGTTTCGATCTCCTGCAGAATGTGCCGTAGAGATGCAGGTTTTGCCTTCTGTGCCGCTTACCCGCTTCGTAAGCTCTAGCAGGATGCTGAGCGCGCCGGACTAAAGCGCGTTTCGCCTTGGGCTTGGACGCGGTTCGACGAAGCCACGGGTTACTTCACAGCTAGAAATTGGGGAATTTCCGTGGCGTGACCATTTTAGGCTGATTGGTTTTGCCGAAAGGAACGCCAACCTGGCCGACCTGCGAACTGTTGCTCTGGCGCAGCAGGGTGTGCTGCGCCATGCTGTTGTTTGCCTTCCCGGTTACCGCATCAAGTTGTGGAAGCTTTCTTTTTCATATGCCCAGACATTTCGATCTTCGAAACCGTAATGGTGTCGCCGTCTAGGGCGCCCGTCAGGTTCACCGTGTGTCCCGCGTGCTCCTCCAGCCCCGCAGCGTCCTGGTTCGCAATATTGAGTACCTTCCCATTGTGAACAAAGACGTACTTGGCCTGGTGTTCTTTTACGCACGCCAGCGCGCAGTCGCGGTCCGACATTTTCTTGCCGCCATGCTCGGTGGCAGACTGGTGACTTACTCCGCACATGCTGTCGCTAATCTTGCCAGTCCACGTTTGGTCAGCCGCGAACATTGTCACGGCGCTAAGTCCGAATAACACGAAAAAACTCAGAATGGTTTTCAATTTAACAACCTCCTTCTCAACTATATGCCGAACTCCGGAAAGGAGGTAGCCGCGGGTGTGACGAAACGTACAACACCACTTCCATGTACCAGTAGACGATCGGCAGTCCATGCCGGACAACAGACCCGCGCAGCGCATTAGCAGCGTAGGCCGGGAGTGATCCGGCGCCGCGGAGCGTTTCGAGCGCCAGAGGGAGCTCATTGTGGGGGGATCGCTCAGGCCGAATCCAGACGCCCGCGCGACTCCTTCATCCAGGCCGGCAAATCGCTTATCCTGGGCGGAATGGAGTACTTCTTCGCGTGCCCATGTTGCTGGGAGCAGATATCGATGGTGTTGGACACCTCGGTGAAAGGCCAAATCTATGTGGAAGACTGCGAGGTTTGCTGCCATCCGATCGAGGTGCGCTACACGGTAGAGGATGACGCGGTGTGCGACTTTGAAGCCAGAGCGGTTGAGTAAGTAATCTAACCCCACTAGCTTCTCGCCGTACGCCCTGAGCACGACCTCTTTGAACACCGGAAGCGCAACCTGTTTTGCGGGGCTCCCAACCTCGCCTGCTCGCCTGGAGCCCCGCATCCCCAGTTGGGAAGCAGGAGAAACCGTAGCCGGGGATTACTTTTTTGACCAGTTAGCGCGCCCGAATCACGCCTGCCAGCCAGAGTCCGCAAAACGCCGGCGCCGGTGACCGAATACGTTGAGATGCCGTATGGGCGTCATCCGTGGCGCCGGTAATCCAATCCGGATCGAAATTCAAAAAACAATCCGCCGGAGCGATTCAATGGACGGGCTCAATCCGTGTGCCCGGCGCTCAATGCCGGCATCGCAGTTCTTCTACGGCGCGAAACCAATCCTCTTCCGGTGATCCTTCAGGACAGCACTTGTCTTGCCAAAGTTCATAAGCGAGGGCGGCGATGTCCTGCTCTTTGGCTTCGTGAGCGATTAAATTGATGCCATGCTCGGTCCTCCTGGTCGTCTGATGCTCCTTTTGCGCGTTCAGGTAAGCCTTATTGGAGTGCTCAAGGACTTGTCTGGAGCTTTCATGTCCGGTCAGGCGATCTTCTTTTCCGTGGTGCTCGGCGCCGGAGCGGTGCGCGTGGGCCGCAAGCTCATGGTGCTCAGCAGCTATCTGTTGTGATTCGTGCATAACCATTACTAGTGCACGCCTGGTACCATCTGTCGCGGGCGGGGCCGTCCCGCCAGAGCGCAGAAAGGACGCCCGCAGTCCCGAAAAAGGATCGCCGCGCCGCCCCCTCGCCGTGTCGCCCGCTCCTAACATCGACGCTTTCTGTCGATGTTGGCGAGCGCAGCTCGCCCCCCGCCGCTGCCCAGCATGATCGCCTGCCGCACACCGGCCAGCGGCGCGCGATCGTCGAACACCACCCTGCCATCCTCCCGCCCAACCCCCAGTTGCTTCCATAAATCGGGCAGATCCACCATCACGGGATGCGCGCGCATCTTCCGATACAATTCCATCAATGTTCTCCCGTCCGCCGCCTTATCGCCTGTCTCGAACGCGCGCTCCAACGGCCAATCCGCTTCGATGGTGCCGCCTGCGCGGTTGATGGCCCGCAGAGCATCCTCCAGCCCCTTGGCATTTGCCGTATTCTTCCGGATTCCGACATCCGCCAGCAGGCAGAAAAGCGCGCCGCCCCAATAGGTCCTGCCCCAGGTGTGCGTGTTGTCCAGACCCCGATCGCCTTCCTCGGGCAGGCCCTGGTGCATGTCCCGCAGCATGTCGCCCCACACCTGCGCGGCGGTCAGGTTGCCGATGTGCACCCGCGCGATCGGCTCCACGTAGGTGGCGGTGCCCTCTTCGATCCAGTGATGGCGGCGCGCCACCGAAGGAAATGCGAAGTGTACCATTTCGTGCGTCAGCATCCAGTCCCGATCCAGATCCTCAACCGTCGTGCGGCGGCCCACCGAGATGCGGCACCACACGCCGTCGTCGCCGTAGCTTGTCCCATGCGAGACGCCCCGCCCCCCTCCCGCGAAGATCCGCACGCGGGCGCGCGGCACTGGAAACCGTCCGTAATACGCGCTCACCGCCCGCGCCGCCTGGCTTACCCAACCGAGCAGCGCCGCTTGCGGCAGATCGAAATGTTCCGATTCGAACGAGACTTCGATCTCCGCTCCGCCCTCTTTCAGCTTTGTTTGGGTATCGGCCAGCTTCGTTTGAGCGCGCGCCACGGGAGCCAGTGCGGGCCCCGCAGCGAGGCCGAGCCACCACCGCAGCGTCCGTCGCCGGCTCATGCGCGTCATTTCCGGTTTGACGCTCGGGCGCAGTTTTTGTTTACAACCCCGGAATCCGCACGGTGTCAAGCTGTCGTATACTCTAAGGAACCCGCGCGGGTGTGTTTATTGCCTTGCCGCGGGTATCCGAAAACTTCGAGGGATTCGGGAATAACCGACAAAGGAAGGGGTATACAAGATCATGAAAGTTTCCAAAAGCTCTTTAGTACTGACCGCGGCGTTCACCGGCCTGCTGGGTGGCACGATGACACGCCTAA
>OBLU010006576.1_pt1 | contig 10337 bp, 5 predicted proteins | sample 1518681 | NCBI WGS metagenome assembly OBLU01 (sample SAMEA3539304, study PRJEB22396) | soil metagenome | biome: tundra; feature: field; material: soil | place: USA | collected 2010-05 | depth 0.15 m
TGACAGCATTCGCTCAGAAATTTGCCGCGGCTGTCCGTCAACCAGCACCTTTTGAATGACGACGATTGTCGAAGAGGCACCATTGGTTGAAGCCTCAACTGAAACTCCATTCGGCAGCCACCCAACCGCCAGCCATAAGGTGAACGCCAGCAGGGGGCGCGTCTTCAGCCTGCGCCGGATCGCCGATAGGGCCGAATCCTCGCAAACCAATTGCGGTTGCGGGGCCATAGTCATTGTTGGCTTGGGATGCACTTCTTCGCCATGACTATTCCATGGCCTCTGGTTGGAGCGAACCTCCCAGTTGCTGCCAGTTGGCGCCCAGACCCGCACCCCGCCTGGCGAGTTCGTAGGCGGCGCCGAAACGTTTCCTTTGCCGCGTCTCATCTGTGTTGATCCGCGTTCATCTGCGGTCGAATTGGATCGTTGTCTGAGTGGAATGCGCTTAATATGGCCCAGCTTAGGTAAGAACGCCAGATCTGAGTTGGTTTTAATCCTGCTGGGAAGTGATTTCTAAAGTCATTCGAGCAGAAAGCGTAAGGTAATCAAGGCACAGGCGATAGGAAGAAAGAAAGGGCGCTATCTTCTCAAGCGCCGGTCATAACGGCCGGCCCACGCGGCGCGTCTGAGTTTGCGGAGAAACGTTTCGATCTTTTGCCGCGGCGCTTCGGAAAGCGATGGATGTTGCAAAACCACTTGCTCTCAAAGTGGCCAGGTTGGAACAAGTCCACAATGCGCCTGAGCAGCGTGTTACAAAAGTGAATTTAGACATCAGTCGCAATAATCCCGGGCTGAACGGCGGGCAAACGTCGAACCCCGGTCCCGACTTCGCCATCCAGCGTGGTTGGCGGCACGGTGACGGCGCAGCCCTTGAGAATTGTTTTGGCCACGAACACCGAGAGAAGTTGTAGCACGGCGACGATGAGCAACGCGAAACGCAAGGCAAACGTGTTTGACACTTGAGTTGCCAGCAGGATGAACAACCCGCATCCGGCGAACCGCCCAATGTAGAATCCGAATTCCTGAACAAAGATGTAGGCGTATTGATTGCGTTTCTCGAGCGCGGAGACGGTGTCGATTACTAACAGTTGAATCGTGAAATAAGCGATGTCGGCCAAGGGACGTCCCAGGACCAGAAGCACCATGAACAGCAGCACGCCGAGTTTGTTGAAGAGGATTCCATTCGCCAGTGCGCCCAAGGCGAACAACGACAGGCCGACGGCGAAGAGGTAAATGCGGTGTTTCGGTTTGGTAGTCCGCCCGAGGATGTAGAGCAGGATGGCCGACAGGACACTGCCGACCGAAAGGATCGTGCCCAGCGAGCCTTCCTTGCCAACATGCGTCATAATCAGCATGGCCGGCGCCGTGACAATATAGCCCTGAGCCAACCCCTTGAGGATGGCGAGCAGTTGCATCCGGTTCCAAATCCAGTGATAGCGGAAATACAGGAACTGGCTCCGGGGAGGATTCTTGAATTGACCTTGATGCACAATGACCGAAGCCGCGATGGTTATGACGAACACCACCGCCGTGACCACCTGATACGCGCGGGAGACCTGGCCGGCAACTTCGCCGCCATACCAGCCAATGAATGCTCCCACCGCGAACGGCACCACAATGCCAACGTTGGTGGCGAAGAAAGTCTCCAGGCCGTAGTAATAGTTTCGGTTGCCGTCGCTCGTGCTAGACAGGGCCAGATAATCGCGGTTGGACCAATAAAGCCCGAAGGACATGCCCATCAGCAATCCGGCCACACCCAATCCCACCAGGCTCAACTCGTTCAAGGACATCATGACCACCATCGAAACCCCGCTGAGCAACATGCCGACGGAGTAAAGGCGCTTGACGCTCACGAGTTGCAGCAGCCAGCCGTTGACCAGAAAGGTGAAGGGTATTCCCGTGTAAACAGCCAACTGGTAGATGACGACCATTTTCACGTCGTTCGATTTCCGCATGACGTAGGCGCCGATGAACATCTCGATCACCGGCATCACCAGCCCATAGACCAGGTTGGTGATCAGGAGAACCCGCATGTCGCGCGGATACGAAAGGAAGTGCCGGTATTCGTGTAAAAACTTTTTCATGAAGCGGGTGAATGGAGGGTTTGGAGAATTTCCTGAATCGAGAATCGCGCCCCGCAAATGACGCTATCGGAGGCACCGTAGTAAAGAGTCACGGTGTCACCGTGTACCAGGTGGCCGTTGGTAAACACGACGTTCCCGAAAAAACCGGTTTGTTCATAAGCAGCGACCGTTTCCATGATTGGCTCTGTTGATCGGGCAATTACTTTCCACGGCTCTTCCAGATCAAGCAATAGTGCGCCCAGACAATAACGATGCTTCTCATCGGCGCCATGATAGATTTCCAGCCAGCCTGCCGGAGTTCGAATCGGGGCTGCGCCAGCACCGACGCGGGCGCTGTCCCACATGCCCGGTCGCGTCCGCGCGAGGCAGGCGTGCCTGCCCTAGTGCAACAGGTCGGGCGACTGCGCGAGCCAGATGTAGTTGCCGCCAATCTGCCTTTGAGATAACTCCTCTGTTCCATGCGCTTCATGATTGTATCGTTCCTGCGGTTATTTCTTGTAATCGGGGTCCATATCAGGCGTTCGCAGGCCTGCCAGTTCTAACGCGGAAAGCACGAAAGCATTCCACGCAAATACGCGATGGCCGCCAAATTCCGGGTTCCCCGGAACGGTCGCCAGGTATTCCTGGCTGGTCGGGAAATCGGGAGCGGTGTTGATTTCGGCCCATAGGCGATTGGCGATGGCTTTGTCAGCCCGCTTCCAGCCGTGGAGTTTTCCAGCGACATACCCGCAAATTTCGATCTGCATCCAACTGCCGCCGTTGTAGTACACCCCGTCTTTGCGATGGTCGCTATAGGACGAAGCGAAGTCATCGCTGCTCATCGGGTGGAATTTTTCGGTAAAGTATTTCCACCCTGGAGATTGCTCCTGCAAACCCATCAAGATCGGTCGAACGGTTCCGCCCTCTTCGGGATGCGGTGCCGCCGCATTGGGCAGCATCACCGGCATGCGGTCGAGCTGATTGCACATCATCTCATCACTGAGGATTTTGTGGTTGAACAGCCACAGGGAGAGGAACTCCGGCCAAATCGCATCGAAGCTAATTGCGTTCGTCTCGCCCCGGACGGAAGTCATGCGATTGAGCGCCGGATCGTAATAGCTGCGGTAGGCGTCCTCGGCCTTGCGGATGTGCTCCTCGCTGATCGTCTCGCTGATGCCCGGAATCGCAAGCTCCTTGATGACCCGCAGCGTGACCGCCCACACGCCCTGGTTGTTGCAGATATCCTTCGTGCCTTTGGGGTAATAAATCACATCATCTTGCCCCATGACGAATTCCGCCCAGCATACGCCGTCGCGATCTTTGTCGTAGGTGTTCAGGCAATACTCGGCGGCCTTGCGAATTTTGTCCATCGGCAGTTGCGTACCGAACCGCTGGCGGTTCTTGAGCGCCCACATCAGCCACTGCGGCGTGGAGTCGTTGCTCTTGCGCTCGCGCTGCCCCACGTTGGCCGGGATCAGCGTGCCGATAGAGCCGTCGTTGCCCTGATTATCGCCCCACGAGTTGAACAGCCCCTCGTTGAGCTCGCGATTGTGCAGCCCGCTCATCGAGTAGAAGCTGTCACGCAAGTACATCTCGCCGGCCGCCGAGTAGAAAATGCTCGGGGCGCACATCGCGCGGGCCACGTGCGGCTCAGCCTGCCAGCAGAGGCTCATCGTGTCGGCCCAGACGATCTTCTCGGTCGGACCACCTCTAAAGTTCAAGGCGTCAGCGAAGTGCAACTGGCTGGCCAAACGGTACTCGCGAAGCGTGTCCTTCACACCGTTGTCCGCGAAGATGAAAACAGTCTTTTCCTGCGGCTGGCCCATTTCGAGGCGATGGTAGGGTTCAAGTTGCGATGGACGCTGCTCGACCACGATTTTCCGCAGTTCGATTCTGACCGGCTGATCGTCCTGATTATAGCCCGGCCCGATCACCAGCGCCCCGCTGTTACCCTTGAGGCTAGGCACGTACACCTGACCCTCGAACTTCCGCCACTTGTCGGGCGACGCCGCCAGATTGTCCTCGAAAAGCCCCAGGTCGCCGCAAGTTGACTTGTCATCCTTCACATCCCAAAATCGCGTGCCGAGAGCGTGGGGCGAACGATACTCGAAACTCACGCGATAGGTATGAAGCGGCTCTACGGCCACTGGAATGACCATGCCGCTGAAATTCATCCGCCGATGCTGGCCGGTTATCACCATCTGTCCGTCGGGCTTCTGGATCGCCACATCGCCGCCAGTAGCCCACCACGACTCCGTCGGAGGCAAAGCGACCGACTTGCCGCTCTGCGATTCCTCACCCTGAACGAGCAATTCGCCGAACGTCTGTTGAACATAGTATTGCCCGGCGGAACACTCCTCGCGGGTGGCCACTTTGTAGAGGTTGACGTCTGGCGTTTCGCGAGTCGCCACCATTGTTGACGGACCGGCGACGCGATTGATGCGCTGAATAATCCGCGACCAGCCGTTGCGAAACCCCGCGTCCGTCAGCAACCCCACCGTCCACCCGGCCTTCGTCCGAAATCCCGCCGCCGGGAAGTACTCCCGCAGCGGGCCGCCTTGGCAGTCCGCCTGGTCGAAACTCCAGAGCTTTTGTGGAGGCTCGGTTGGCACGAGGCGATTGCTCACCTGGTAATACAAGAGGTACGCATCCGGCTGATAGAGCCGGATTTTCTTGCGAACGATTTGAGGACTCAGCACGTCGTACTGCACCTGAACGTCGATGACGGTCTCAAAGTCTCTGGACTGTATCTGGCCGCGAAGAATAACCTGCCGCTCGTCGCCCGTCCACGATGCTGCCCGCCAGTCGTCCTGCCGCAGTGTCAGGCTGCGGTCGCCGTTGGCAAAGATGGCTGAGAACTCCCCGCCACCGTTGTGCATCGCGATCGGTTTGCCGTTATTCAGGATCACCACACCATAGCCCTGTTTAGCGTCCCCCTGAACCTTGAGTGTCAGCCCGCCAGTGTCATCCGCCGCCCACACGGCAGAGCACGTCACCAGAATAAGTGCAGTCACCATCTCTCGCAGACAGTTCATTCGCCTGTTATTCATACATAATTCCTTTCCTGTAAAATCAAGTTATCGCGATCAGTCAAACAACTCTTGAAGCGGCCGGATTTCATGATTTTCAGCATTGCCCACCGGTCTTTAGGGTCGAAAGAATTTCGACTATGGAGAACCTCGCAGCGCAGATGACGCTGTCCGAGGCCCCATAGTAAATCGTCACCGTATCCCCATCCACCAGATGTCCATTTGTGAACACCACATTGCCGAAGAAACCTGTTTGTTCGTAATCGGCAAGCGGTTCCATGATCGGCTCCGTTGAGCGGGCAATTACTTTCCACGGCTCTTCCAGATCGAGCAATAGTGCGCCCAGACAATAACGATGCTTCTCGTCAGCGCCATGATAAATCTCCAGCCAGCCTGCTGGCGTGCGAATGGGCGCCGCACCGGCGCCAATGCGAATACTGTCCCACATGCCCGGACGCGAGTGCGCGAGGCAGCGATGGTTGCCCCAATGTATCAGGTCAGGCGATTCCGCCAGCCACAGGTAATTGCCGCCAAGGGCCGGACTGCTGGGACGATGGAGGGCGTAGTAGCGGCCGCCAATTTGCCCGTCAAAGATGGCGCAATCTTTGTTGTGCGGCGCGAAGATCATGCCATGTGAAGTGATTCTCTTCCAATCGCTGGTGCTGCGCAAGCCCACGCCCACGCCATGGGGGGATACTTCGGTGAAAGTCAGGTAGTAGGTGGAACCCAGTTGGGTCACGCGACAATCTTCAATGCCATAGGCCTCCAGTTCGCCGCGGCCCACCAAAGGCTCGTGCCCGGGATCTTCCTTGAAGCGCACCCCGTCCTCGCTGGAGACGAGCCGCAGGTGCGAAAGCGTGGTCAGGTAATCAACGCCAGCATAGCGCAGCACACGCGGATCGGAGAGGTCAAGCTTCGGATCAGAATTATCGAACTCCAAAAGTTTCAGTTCGCCGTTCTCGGCGAACATCGGCAACGTTGTCTTCCCCGGCTTTTGTTCGGGCCGTTCCGCTACGCGCAACAGCAGCCAGCTCTTGCCCTGGAAACGGAATGCACCCGGGTTAAGCAGGCACTCCACCTTCATGCCGAATCTGCTCGGCCGGATCTCGGAGGGCCTGAGAATTGGATTTTCTGCGAAGCGCTTTGCGATGTCGGCCATGGCTGGGGTCGCTAGTTCCGGTAGTCCACGATGACGCCACCAATAAGGGTATGCGTTCCGTCGCGGGTTAGCTTCTCGTCCGCCGGGGCCAGGACCACCACTCTGGCGGTGTCGGGCGGAATGGTGATTCGCGCCTTGCCGGAGGTTTTGCGCAGCACGAAATCTTTGCTGACCACGTCGTAAACGTCCTTCGGTTCCGGACCAACGTCGAGTTCCACTTGCTTGGACGTGGGGTAGGGATTGTAGTAAAGAAATGTTGGATAGGCCGGGCCGTGAAAGTAATCCGTTTTCAGGAGATCCAGGCGGAGGATCTTCTCAATGTTCGTGGGTTTGAGGATCCCGCCGAGGTTGCCTACATGCGCGCTCCCGTAAAGACCCAGATCCGTCACGACTGACGCCGGCCGGTACAGCACGATGGGCACGGTGTAGCTCTTGACCAGATCAATGAAAGACACAATCAGGTCGCCTTGGGCGTAAGGACCGATCTCCGAGCGGGAGGAAATAGCCATGGCGTCCACGCGCAGTTGATCGCAAGCGACCTGGCCTTTTGAACGATCCGTGCTCTGCACCTTCACATAAAGCTTCCCGCTCAGGAACGCAGGGAGTTCCTTCACCTGAGGCGAACCGTCGCGCTTGAGGCTAAAGGCTTCCGTAAAGGGACCCTCCAGATTAGTCGCGTAGGAGAATCGAAAGGCATTGTCCCGGTGACCTTGGTCCACGCGCTCAGCAGCGACGACCAGGAAGCGCTCCGGACAATCAGGCAGATCGAATTCCCAGGTGTGCTCCAGACGGGCGCAGTCGCCATCGAGGGTCTCCTCCAATATTTCGACTTCCGGCGGCTCTTCCCGGTAATAGCGGGTGGAAATGAAACTGCCTTTCAAAATTTTTCCGGCCGCGGTGCGGTAGTCGGCCCGGGCCGTGTTTGCATCGCTGCGCTTCCATTTGCGAAGACCTTCGTAGGCGATGACCGACTTGGGATCGTAGGCTGAGTCCCAAGCATAACTGGATTGGTGTTCGGCATCGAGCGCATTCGCGTAGAAAAGGCGCGCGGCGTTCGCCAGATTCAAAATCCATTTGCCGAGATCATGGGCATATCGGGAGTCATAACGCGCCAATGGCGCAAGGGTTCCGGCATATTGAAACGTGTTCATCGCAAATGCATAGCCTCCACCATCTGTGGCACTACCAACGAGGCCATCAACGTCCAAGCTATTCCAGTTGCCGGTAATCACACCCCATTGGGGGCGAGCCTGCGGGCTGGGTCCGGGATCGAAACACCAGTTCACCAATTTGCTCACATCATAGCTGCGGCCGAGTTCTGCGTTCATGCGGGCTGCGGTTATAGCCGCGTAGGGCAGCAGCACCTCGTAAAGCGGATTGGCTTCAATCGGTTTCTGCTCGAGGGCACGGATGGTCCAATCCGCCGCCGTCAGGAAACGCGGGTCTTTGGAGTTCTCCCATGCCATGTATTCCAGCCACGCGATGCCTGCCGCTCCCTCGGGTTCGATGCGCTCGCCGTTGTCGAACGGCTTCATTGTGCGGAGATTAAATCCAGTATGATCAAAATTTGGCAACTTGGGCGGATGCTGGCTCCCGCCCAAGACGACACAGGCCTGATACCAACGCTCCGCCACACTCTGCCTGCGCCGCTCTTGCGCCGGGTCGCCCGGATAAAGTTCAGTCAACTGAAAGAAAAGCACATTTGGCAATACATCATACCAAAAGGAACCACCAGACTGACCGTTCGGCGAGTCGAGGAAAACGCCGTCGGCGGGATTGTAGAAGTTCGTCCCGATCGCCACCCAATCGTGGCCCCGATAGGTCCGCATGTCGAGGCCGACGAGCGACCCGCTTACGATGGCGGCGAGATAGTTGATGCCTTCCGGCCCATCCTTGTTACCGACGTAGGCGGGCATCCAGATCATAGTCTTGCTTTTGTTCTCCCAGCGCACCAGCGGCAGGTGCGGGCCCCGTTTCTCGAAATCAAAGGCGAAGTCCAGGTAGTTCATCGTCACCTGCCGCCAATCTCGCAAGGCAAAAGGCTGTGGATAATTTGGCATCTGTTCGACCCGTGAAATTGCGGCTGACGAAGCGCCCATCGCTTCAGCCGCGTAAGCCGCTGAGCCGCTGGAAGCTGTCGCTACAACAAACAATACGCATTGGAGAATCGAGGAAAGCGCAGAGTTCATAGTTATCAAAGCTCCCCTCTCGGTGCGTTGGAGGCCTGGAACCGGTTGCCGGGGAATCCGCATCGTCATTCTTTCGTTCAGTCTCGATCTGGTTCGACCGGGTCGCTTTTGCCGGGCAGGCAGAAGCTTCCAGCCCGACGCGGCGAGATATCCAGATTTACTTCCCAGACGTCCTTTGTTGCAACCATACCACGTTTGGATTGCCGCCGGGAATCGTGGGCCCGGTTCCGTTCGGCCCGTAGAGCACCGGCGGTATGCCAGTTGGGCCCAGCCATTTGTGAATCTCAGAGTGGCCGTCGGCAAAGGAAAAACTGGTGGCGTTATTGTGGTAGGGCGCCGGCAAATCCACCCACTGCGCAACTTCCATGTCGACCGCGAACCCGCTGTCATTAATAGAATCCGGATGTTCGTCCGTGGTCACCCAAAGCTCTGATGGCGACGGATTAAAGATGATTTCCGATTCCTTTATATAAACCCGCCAACCTTTTGATTGTGGCAGGTGTGTCCCTTGGCCGTTAGCGGTCCCATCATTGCCCGGACCGACGGCCTGGTTCATGGAAACACTGCGCACCCGGGGCAAACCAGAAGATCCAAACTGCATGCTCCTGTCTGCCGGACATTTGAAGATACCGGCATTGATCGTGTACCTCCCCAGAGCCGAGTATTTTTCACTAACCAGATAGGCGGTGTTCGTATCGGCTCCTGCCGGGCTGCCGCCGCTGTAATCCATTATGCCAAAAGTAAAGCCGTTGACGGACTCCGTGATATAGTCATTCTTGACAAGCCTGCCGTTGTTGTCGTCTGCATAAAACTTCCAAGCAAGTACCAGTTGTTTGCCATTGCTCAGGCAGCTGATGCTTTGGGCCTTGACCTTTGCCATAGACAGGGCAGGGAGAAGTAATGCCGCTAGAATCGCGATAATGGCGATCACGACCAACAACTCAATCAAGGTAAAACCGGAGCGCCCCCGACCGCCTTTGGATTGCTCTTGAGCTGTTGTCATAGTGATTCTTTGGATGGTCTCGCTGTCCGCTATTTAAGCAAACTCTTCGGTCATCGATTCCGTGCAAGTTCTTTGTCTGAACGGTCGGGCAAGAGTGGCACCACCATTCCCCTCGCATCCGCCAAAACCAGCGTGCTGGCGACCAGCACATAATTTAATTGTCACAATATAAAAGTACTGTATTACTCAATTTAACCGGAACAAAGTCAGCAGTTCTGCTGACAGAGTTTCCGGGCAATGCTCTATCACTTTGGAACTGAAATTCAGCCCTAAACACGGTGAAGCGTCAATAAAAACGGGCATTTGCCATGAAAATTGAGCCAATCCTTGCAATCACAGCCCGTTTGTAAACGGCGGCTGAAAAGTGTAGCGGGTGGCGGTCCAATAGTGTGGCACAGCAGGGGGTAGAGCATTTCCATAAACCATATAGTGAATTGGGCGTATAAAAAGAACCCGTGGCAGTCGGCTGGAGTGATGGCGTTGAAACCGTCTTTCAACCGATGATTTTCCCGCCAGTTTTAAGAAAATCCAAGCCAACACCGCAAAAAAATGGGCTTTCCCCGGAGAAAACGGACATGCTGCTGCCATTTCTGCCAATACGCCTGATCAAGAAAAACAACAATTCCGATCCCGGTCAAAGAAAGTAGCAACAACCAGAGGAGCTTTTTTTTCATAGCCACAGGGACATGCGAATGACGCCTGCTAAATAATGAAAAGCGGCATCCTGCCGCCTGTTCAGTTTCATTTTTCGACTGTATTTTGCCATCCTGTTTCTGTCCAGCGTTCTTCATTTGAGCTTTCCCGGGCTTGACGAACGGGCCGCGAAGTTTATTTGATTAGTCATGCAACCGGAGAAATTGACCCTCAAATCGCAGGAGGCGCTGTCGGAGGCGCAAC
>OBLU010006577.1_pt1 | contig 10337 bp, 2 predicted proteins | sample 1518681 | NCBI WGS metagenome assembly OBLU01 (sample SAMEA3539304, study PRJEB22396) | soil metagenome | biome: tundra; feature: field; material: soil | place: USA | collected 2010-05 | depth 0.15 m
GCTTAACCTGAGCGGCACTTGGGTCAACAGCGGGAGCATCAACGCGACCAATGCGGTGCTCAACCTGAGCGGCACCTGGGTTAATGCTGGGAGCATCAATGTGATCAACAGCACGGTGAGTCTGAGCGGCAGTTGGACCAACGGCGGCGCAATCAACACGACCACCAGCACGTTGAACCTGGGCGGTACCTTCACACTGGCCGGCTTGGGGCTGTTTAACCGGAGCAGCGGGACAGTGAACCTGACGGGGGTGCTCAACAACACCAACACAGTGTTGATGCTAAATGCCTTGGGCGGCTCTTGGGTGCTTAGTGGCGGGAAAGTGCTCGGGGGCGCGGTCACGGGGACCAACGGGGCGAGCTTGATTGTGAGCGGCGGGACTCTGAACGGGGTAACGGTCAATGGGGTGCTGGACGTGGGCAACAGTGTCTATGCGGCGGAGTTGACGGTGACCAATGGGCTGGTGTTGAACGGGACGGCGCTGGTGGGCAATCCGACCAACAGCTACTACGGCGACATCGCTTTTGCGGGCACGCAGGCATTGAGCGGCAACGGAGTGGTGGTGTTTGGGAACAACGGCAACTACTCTTGGAACGCATTGCGGGTGCTCAACGGCGGCACGACGCTGACGATTGGGTCGGGCATAACCGTTCGGGGGCAAAACGGCGTGATTGGTTACGCCAGCGCCTATAATGGCTCGGTGGCTAACGTGGGGGTGGTCAACCAGGGCACCATCTCGGCCGATGTGAGCGGGAGGACAATCACGGTCAGTGCCCAGCCGTTTAGCAACCACAGCACCGTGGCAGCCCTGCAGGGCACGGTAGGCTTCAGTGGTTCCTTTGCGCCTGGCGCGGGGACCCTCCTCGTTGGCCTGAGCGATCTCAACGCCTTTGGGAGAATCAATTTCTCCGGAAGCGCCTCCTTGGGGGGTGCCTTCATTGTCTCGTTGCTTGGGGGGTACGTTCCGGCGTTGAGTAATTCCTTCCCCGTCGTTTCCTACAGTTCATACACCGGGGCTTTCGACAGCTTGAGTCTCCCGAGCGCGGTTCAGTGGCAGGTGACTTATGGCCCGTCGGCGGTCACCCTGGTGGTCGCGGATGTCAACAAGCTGGTGTTTACTGCGCCGCCAGCCGGGACTAATGCCGGAGCGACTCTCGCGCCCATCGTGGTCCAGGTGCAGGACAGCGTGACCGGCAATCCGGTTGCAACCAATGGTGTGCCTGTAAGCCTCGCACTGAACAGTGGGAGCGGAACTTTGCATGGGACGCTGACTCAACTCACCGACGGCACCGGCAAGGCTACCTTTAGCGATCTCTGGCTCGACCTGGTGGGCTCGAAGGTGTTACAGGCCACTGCGCCCGGCATAGTGTCAACCAACAGCGCCTCGTTTACGGTCACACCGGCGGCACCGGCCCAACTCGCCCTGGTGACAAGCACGCCATCCCCCCAAGGGACCGGGGTACCCTTCTCTCCGGCACCGGTCTTGCAGGTGTGGGATCAGTTCGCAAACCTGGTGTCAACCTCGACGGTGCCAATTACGGCTAGAATCGCCACCTCCAGCGGCGCAGGCAGCTTAGCGGGCACAACCAATGTCAGCGCCAACGGCACGAGCGGTTCCGCCACATTCACCGCTTTGCGCTACAATCTGGGCAATTCCAATGTCGCAGAATCAATTGCCATCTATTTCACCTCCCCCGGCTTGGCCAGCGTTACTAATCCCCCACTCTTTGTGGAGTTCGCCTTTTCCGAAATCACCTTGCAGGACGGGAACTCCGTTGTTCAGATCGACCCCACAACCGAAAGGGGAATGTTCTCCTGGACGGTAGATGGCACGAACCAGGTGTACCAGCATTGGTTCTGGCTGGGGCAGGGCTCGGTCGCAGCGCAAATCTCTTTCGACAACTTAGGAACACCCTGGGGAGCGCTGGCCACCGCGACAAATGCGGTTCTTAATTACTTAGCACAAGGTCTGAACGTAAGCGTTGCCTTTGGCCTCAAAGGGGGCGCCCCGGGCAGCCAGAGTTCAACCTACAGCGAGAGCCTGAGCATCCAGAATATCACCACCACCCCCATCAACCTGCACCTGTTCGAGTATTCGGACTTCGACTTGGCCAACACAGCCGCCTCCGACTCCATGTCCTTCCCCTCGGCCAACACCGTTGTCCAACAGGGCAAAGGCCTGGTGCTGACGGAGACCCTCCAGCCCCCGCTCCCCAATTACTGGGAGGCGAGCTGGTACGCCATCACGCTGAATAAGCTGGACGGAACATCGCCGGTCACGCTATCGGACCGATTTATTCCCCAGACTCCCGGGGACCAAACATACACTTATCAGTGGAACGCTACCCTGAGCGTGGGACAAACTTTCATCGTCAACCTTGCGAGGACCCTCCAGCCCACGCCCATTCAGTTAGGCATCGCGCTGTCAGGCGACAACATTCTCATTTCATGGACTACCAATGGCGCAAACGGGTTCCAGTTGCAATCAAGGGGCAACATAGGCTTTGGCGGCACCTGGGGCGCGATTACTGAGCTGTCGGCGATTGTGGGGACACAATACCAGGTGGCCCTGCCTCACACCAATGCCGCGCAATTTTATCGTTTGAAGAAATGAACACTATGCGATTCCCGATAATCTCGCCTTCCTCTGATTTGCGATGGCCGCCGATGCGCGGGAAACTTCTGGCCGGAGCGCTGACCGTCCTGCTTTGTCTGGCCTGGGTGTCCGCCGCCGCGGAGTGGAATTCGACCAGCCTCCACTTCACAGGCCAGCCCACTGATGCCGAAATTGTCCGCGCACGGGTTTTCGACGAACCGCTTGCGCCCGGCACCGGCAAAGTCATCAAAGGAGAAAACAAAGCCCTGGCTCATGCCCTGGAATCCTACGCCGACCGCAAAACCCCGGACGACTTCTCGAGCCTCACCGGGTTCCTGGAGGAATACCCCGGCTCCAGGTGGTGCGCTTCGCTGTTGCTGCACCTTGGGACCGAGTACTGCAACAGCGGCTACTATTCAAAGGCCCTGGCTGCATGGGAACAGGCCTGGGCGCGCTTTCAACAATTCGGCGTAACAGCGGACAAGTCGCAAGCCGACCGCGCTCTGGGCGAATTGGCCCGGATGTACTCCCGGCTCGGCAGAATGAGCGACCTCAGCGCTCTTTTGGATGCGACGAAAGACCGCGCGCTCGGCGGACCCGCTACGCCATTGATGGCTCAGGCCCGCCAAACCCTATGGGCAATGCAGAACTCTCCCGGGACCTGTTTCCGCTGCGGGTCGCTGGCCCTGGAGACCATCATCGAAAATGACGCTCCGGGCAGATCGTGGAGCGCCCCGATTCGCCAATCCCAGTCAACCACGAACGGCCTATCACTGAAGGAGGTTGGCGACACGTCGCGGCAACTGGGGATGGATTACCAGATGGCATACCGATCCGCCGGCGCCCCCTTGATATTCCCCTCGGTGGTGCATTGGAAGGCAGAGCATTTCACGGCGCTGTTGCAGCAGCAGGGAGACCGCATTCTGGCCAAAGACAGCACGTTCCTGAACAGCCTCTGGATGACCACTAACGCGTTGAGTGAAGAAAGTAGTGGTTATTTTCTCGTTCCCCCCGGCCCATTGCCGGCTGGCTGGCGAATCGTGGCGGACACCGAAGCAGCCGGCGTTTGGGGTCGGGGTGTCACCAGCAGCGGCAATCCCAGCGGAACGGGCGGCCCTGATCCTAGCACTGGCGGACCGCCTGGGTCGCCACCGGCTGGCCCTCCTGGTCCGCCTCCTCCAGGTCCCCCGCCACCACCACCACCGCCGCCGCCGGATCCGCCGCCCCCGCCGCCCTGTGGCTCGGGCGCAGGCGGTGGGGGTGGGCCGGGCCGTGGAGGCTCTTTTGGTATGCCCACCGGTATGCCCACCGGTATGCCTGCTGCCTCGATGCACATCATGCTGGTAAGCCTGATCCTGAACGATGCACCGGTGGGATACACGCCTCCAGTCGGTCCGCCAGTCAATTTCCAGGTCGCTTATCACCAGCTTGAAGCCAATCAACCCGCGACGTTTTACTACTCGAATCTTGGGCAAAAATGGACCTGCAACTGGCTGGCCTATATCACCGATAATCCGACCAGCCCGAACGGCGACGTCTCCTTTTACGAGGACGGTGGGGGCACTCTCAACTTCACCGGTTTCAATACTACAAGCCAGAGCTACGCTCCTGAGCAGATGACCTCGGCGTTGCTGATCAAGAATTCCACTTCCAGCTATGAGATGGACTTCCGAGACGGGTCCAAGAAGCTGTTTCAACAATCGGACGGGAGCATTGGCAGTTCGCGGCGAGTGTTCATGTCGCGGGTCGTCGATCCTGCCGGCAATCCGGTGCAGCTCAATTATGATTCCCAACTGCGAATCACCAACCTCACGGATGCAATCGGCCAATCCACCACCCTGCTCTACACCAATGCGGCGTATCCTTACGCCATCACAACCGTGATTGACCCCTTCGATCGCGCCGCATACTTCGAGTATAACACGAACGGCAGGCTTTCCCAAATCACGGATGTCCTCGGCCTTAGCTCCCAGTTTGCGTACGGCGCTAACGACTTCATCACCTCAATGACCACTCCCTATGGCACGACTACCTTCACCAACGGCACGGCCAACGGCGGCACCTGGCTGCAGATTGCCAACCCGCTGGGTGAAACGGAACGGCTGGAATTCAATCAAAACCAGATCATTCCGTTCAGCGAGCCGGCCACCACTGTGCCCCACGGCATGGGCACTTGGAACAACTACCTTTATGGGCGCAACGCCTTCTATTGGGACAAAAAGGCGTACGCCGAGGGACATGGGGACTATACCAAGGCAACCATCTATCACTTCTGTCACGATGTGGATGGCTCCAAGACCAGCAGAGTGTTAGAGAGCGTCAAGCAGCCGCTGGAGAACCGGGTCTGGTACAACCATCCCAACCAGGCCGTCCCCGCCTTCCTGAACACCGGCACAACGGCGCAGCCCAATGCCGTCGGCCGGGTCCTGGATGACGGCACCAGCCAGGTTAGTACCTACGCTTACGATTCGCTCGGGAATGTGACTAATGTCGTGGACCCGGTCGGACGCGCCTTCACCTACCTGTATGACACCAATGGCGTGGACCTGTTGGAAACGCGTATGACGCACGATGGCAAGAACGAGTTGCTGAACCGCACCATGTATAATTCGCAACACAAACCGCTTCGCGCGACCGATGCAGCGGGTCAGACTACGACGAACAACTACAACGCCCGAGGTCAGTTACTAAGCACCATCAACGCGCGGGGAGAAACCAACAGCTTTACCTATGACACCAATGGCTACCTGTTCTCCGTAACCGGGCCGCTCCAGACCACGAATGACGTGTCAACGTTCACGTACGACGGCTTCGAACGAGTGCGAACGCTTACTGACACAGAGGGTTACACTCTGACTTTTGACTACGACCCGATGAACCGCAGGACGCGAACAACTTACCCCGGCACCACATTCGAGCAATACGTGTATGACCGTTTGGACGTGGTCGCCACCTGTGATCGGCTCGGCCGCTGGACCACCAACACCTTCAATGCCATCCGCCAGCTTGTCCAAACCGTGGACCCTCTGAACCGCACCAATATTTATCAATGGTGCCACTGTGGCGCCCTCACCAGCCTCATCGACCCGATGGGACGCAAGACCAGTTGGCGCTATGATATGAAGGGGCGCGTGACGACCAAACAATATGTTGACGGCTCCACCGTCGAGTACACCTACGAAGCTACTGCAAACCGGCTCAAACTCCGCCGGGATGAAAAGGGCCAATTCACCTACTACGAATATTACCAGGACAATGACCTCAAGCGCGTCAGCTACCCCAACGCTTCGGTCGCAACCCCCACGGTCAACTATACTTACGACCCCGATTACAATCGCCTTTCGACTATGGAGGACGGCATCGGCACGACATTCTACTCGTACTATCCAATTACGCCCGGGCCAAGCCTCGGCGCCAGCCAGCTTGGCGCGGTGAGCGGACCTCTGCCGAACAGCACGGTGACCTACCAGTATGACCAACTTGGTCGAGTCGTCGGCCGCGCCATAAACGGTGTCGCGCAAGCGCTTACTTACGACAGCCTTGGCCGGCCGACAGTGATCACGAACGCGCTCGGCGCATTCACGAATAGTTATGTCAATGCGACGAGGCGCCTGGCTTCCGAGACGTATTCGAACGGCCAGACGAATCGCTACAGCTACTACGATAACCTAGGGGACCAACGGCTCCAGCAAATCATGCACCTCCAGCCGAACGGGGCTCTGCTTTCTAGCTTTTCTTATGGCTACAATGCCGTCGGGCAGATAACCAATTGGGCCTATTCGCTGATCGATCCACTCAGCGCCCTGGACCCAAGGACCGTCTCCCAGAATTTCGGGTATGACGCTGCAGACCAGCTTACGAATGCGACCGGCACGTCCACCCTCGGCAATTCGACCGCGCCGATTCAGCATAATTATGTATATGATCCGGCCGGAAACCGTTTGCAGGCGGATGCCCAACAGTTTGGGTATAACGCCCTGAACCAGGTGATCACTGGCCCAGGAGCGACGAACGTATCCTACGAATGGGACGCCGAAAACCGGCTCACCGCCGTCAACCAGGGGACGCACCGGAGCGAATTCGGTTACGACGGTCTGGGTAGGCGCGTCCGAATTGTGGAGAAAGAAGGCGGTGCCGTCGTGAGCGGCAATTATTACCTCTGGTGCAACAATGACATCTGCGAGGTCCGTGACGCGACGGGATCGGCGGTGGTGAGAAGGTTGTATCAACGGGGAGAAAAACTGCTCGGGGCCGGCGGCACGAATTATTTTTACACCAAGGATCATCTCGGCAGCATTCGGGAGGCGCTCGACGACAATGGCACGCTGGCGACGCGTTACGATTACGATCCCTACGGCCAAAGGACTATCATTCAAGAGAATGTTAGAACCATACGTGCTTATGGCGGACACTTTTTGCACGCGCCGTCGGGCCTGCATTTGACCCTTTTCAGAGCGTTTGATGCCACAATAGGACGATGGTTAAGCCGTGATCCCATCCAAGAGCGGGACGACATAAATCGGTACCAATACGTACACAATTGTCCCATCAACCTTACTGATCCACTTGGCCTTGCAACTTTCCGTTGCAAGAACCCACTCGGTGGCGGGCATGGTATAATGATTGGCCCGGCGTACCATGAATCGCTTTGCGTTGTGGATCCGAGGGGAATTACGTGTGGCGGCCAGGGCCCCAGCGACGGCATCTTCGGAAGCCCCGGAGTCAACATGGGTCCTCATGGAAATGCTTCCTGCAAACCCGTGGACGCCAACGATTCATGTGTATCGCAGAAGATCACGTCGCCCGAGCGACCCAATTACAATATACTTGATTGGAATGGGGAGAACTGTCAAACGTGGGCGGAGGATGTGATAACGAGTTGTGGCAGTAACCAGTAGAGCACCGATCCCTAATGCCACGAAGGAGTAGTCTCCAATCGTTTATATGGAAAATTCTCACGGCCCCTCCAACCGCAAGATAATAAGGATGCTTTTTATCAAGATGGAGTGTGAATGTTCACTCCGGCACCAAGGGTGCGGACGCAAATAGGAAGAAATATGAGCACTGCCTCTAGAATGGAACTGGCGGGTTTGCTATTATGGGTGTTAGGGATTGACCTGCAGGCCCAGCAGCATTACGCTTACGATTTGAGTGGTAACCTCGCCGCTTTGTCCGCTAGCTCTTCAGGACGGCCCAGCATCGCGGCCCAGCCACAGCCTCAGTTGTGGCAAGCAAACACGCCGCTTTTGTTCTCGGTCGTCGGTAGCGGTGCGAACCTGTCGTATCAGTGGTGGTCCAACGGCGTCCCGATCTTCGGAGCAACGGGTGACTCGCTGCTGCTTCCAAATCCCGGCGGCACGAACTTTGCCAGTTATACTTGCGTCCTCAGCAGCGCCTCCGGCTCGGTCACTAGCGCGCCGGCGGTCATTTGGCTCGATTCGAACGCGAACGGGCTGCCGGACTGGTGGGAAACGAAGTATTTCGGAAATCTCAACCAGACTGCCAGCGGCGATTTCGACGGCGACGGCGTCTCGAATCTCGACGAATTCCTGGAAGGCACGAACCCCGCCGACCCGACATCTTTCAACCCCAGGTTGCACACCCAGACCCTCCATGGCCGGATCGTCCCCACGCCGGCCCTTCCGTACTACACTAACGGCCAGGTCATCAGCCTGGCAGCCATTCCGGATGACGGCTACTCGTTTGTCGGCTGGAGTGGCTCGGTCAAGGGGACCAAGCCGGCCATCTCGTTGGTCATGGACAGTCATAAGTCCGTCGTGGCAGCCTTCGCCGTCCCTCTGCCAGTGGCCCTGGACAACTCGAGCTTCGTGTGGACCACCAGCACCAATACTCCCTGGTTTGGCCAGCAGGAGGTCTCGTATGACGGGCTTTCCTCGGCCCAGAGCGGGGCAGTCGGAAACAGTCAGCAGGCCTGGCTCCAAACGGTTGCCAGCATCACGCAGCCATCCCGGCTCAGTTTCTGGTGGAAAGTCTCCTCCCAACCTCCCGACGCTGTTGTCTTCTCGATTAACGGCACCACCACCGCGACACTCTCTGGCGAGTCCGTTCCATGGCAGTTTTACCAAACCGTTTTGCAGCCAGGGAGCTACACCCTCCAATGGACGTATTCCAAGGACTCGGCCGATAATGGGACCGGTATCCCATTCGCAGACGCCGCGTGGCTTGACCAGGTGGCGCTCGTGCCGACCAATTATTTGCCGACCATCACTACGCAGCCGCAAAGCCAATCCGTGGTCGCCGGTATGGACGTAACTTTTTCGGTCAGCGCAACAGCCAGTTTACCCGTCACCTATCGATGGCAGTTTTACGGGACAAATTTGCCTGGCGCGACCGGCGCCACTCTCACCCTGCCAAGCGTGCAAACCGGAAATAGCGGCACCTACCAGGTAGTCGTGAGCACTGCTTACGGCTCGGTCCTCAGTAGCCTTGCCGCGTTGTCTGTCGGCCAGTGCATTGCACCACCGGCCGGCTTGGTGGCCTGGTGGCGGGCCGAGGGCAACGCTCTCGATAGCGCAGGCACGAACAACGGCACGCTGGTCAGTGGTGCAACATTTGCCCCTGGCGAGGTGGGGCAGGCGTTCAGTTTCAGCGGCGGCAACGACGCTATTGAGGTGGCTGACTCGGCAAGTTTGAGGATCGCGCCGTCCATCACCATCGAGGGGTGGGTGCTGGTGGCCGGGTTCCCCAGCGCGGCTCAGTGGGGGCAAATCCTGTTCAGAGGGGACGATCGGGAGGGGCTAGACCCGTACTTCCTCGCGGTGACTCGCAACGGGCAGCTCGCGTTCAGCATAAATGACAGCAACAATGCGTCTGCCGTTCTGGCGGTTCCGGTGCCCACGCATGTTTTCGTGCATGTGGCCGGAACTCTGGATGATGGCAGTGGTCTCATGACGCTTTACACCAACGGGCAGGCTGCTGCTGAGCTCTCTACGAGCGTAAGGCCCTTAACTTATCTGGATCCTGCGTCCAACCCTGGCTTGGGAATTGGGAATAATCAGGGGATCCCGGCTTCATCCTACAGGATGGGCTTCAACGGGCTAATTGACGAAATCTCCCTCTATAACCGGGCGCTGAGTTCGACCGAGATCGCCGCGCTCTACAACGCCGGAGTTGCGGGCAAATGCACGAGCCGCCCGGTCACGCGCCTTGGAGGAATTGTTGCGTCTAACGGCAGCATGGTCATCAGCGGCTCAGGAGGTCCGCAGACTGGGGTTTATTACGTGCTTGCCTCGACAAACGCCGCCCTCCCGATGAGCAACTGGACACGCCTGAGTACCAACCCGTTTAACACCGACGGAAGCTTCTCCGTTACCAACGCTTTGAACCCAATCACGCCCCAGGAGTTCTACCGAATCCAATTGCCCTGAACCGCAGGCAGCCAAGGGGCATCTTGCTAAAACAACCTGGAATCGTCGAGAACGGTCAAAATAAGCAGCAGCAAAAGGAGCTCTCGCAGCCCCAAAACCAAGACCGGATACAGCTCCAGATCAGTTTATGGCCGTCGTCGTCTTCAAATGCGGGGCGACACTGAGCCTGCGATTCACCGGCCCGTCGAAGGTCGAAATGCTCCAACAAGCCTTCGAGCAGCGGAGCGACTGGCGCCGGCGCGATCTCTCGCTCAGCAAACCGCTGCCGCCGCTAGCCCCCCCTCACCACTTCGCCCAGACCTTGAGCAGCCGCTCCCTCAGCGCCACCGGCCTAACTATCGCGATCAGCTCGC
>OBLU010006578.1_pt1 | contig 10336 bp, 11 predicted proteins | sample 1518681 | NCBI WGS metagenome assembly OBLU01 (sample SAMEA3539304, study PRJEB22396) | soil metagenome | biome: tundra; feature: field; material: soil | place: USA | collected 2010-05 | depth 0.15 m
CACCTCGGGCGCTGAAGCGCAGACACATTTCCAACGACTTAACGGCACGAGTAAACTCGTGCCCTTCCCAAAACCGGCTTTGGTCGGAGTTTTTCCGCAAGTTGTAAAAGCGCTGGGCTAAGCTCGGTCGTCCCTCCGGGACTTACATCTGCTACCCGTTTCCCGACCCGGCGCTGAAGCGCCGGGCTATTTTCGGTCGTCCCTCCGGGACTTGGATCATTTGCTCCACTTTTCCCAGCGCTGAAAGCGATGCCTTGATACGAAGATGCCGTGATACGAAGCTGAGTTTTTCAGCAGGCGGTGGGCCGGCTTCGTCGGACTTGGGCAGCCGAGGGCGGCTGTGCCTACTTCGGCTGCCGCTGCGTGGAGTGCCGTACAATAGCCGCGATGATTGCGCATCTTCGCGGAAGGCTGCTGGCGAAACATCCGAACCAGGCGATCGTGGAAACTCACGGGGTCGGCTATGAGGTTGCGATCAGCGTGCCGACATTCACGGAAATGCCGGCCGAGGGCGCTGAAGTCGCGCTCCACATCCACACCCATGTGCGCGAGGATGCGCTCAGCCTGTACGGATTTTTGCGGCTGGCGGAGAAACACCTTTTTGAGAAGCTGCTGACCGTGAGCGGGATTGGTCCGACGCTGGCGATCAAGATCCTGAGCGGAATGCCGGCGGACGAGATGGTGGGAGCGATTCGCGGCGGCGACCTGGCGCGGCTGACGCGCATTCCCGGAATCGGCAAGAAGACAGCGGAGCGGATGGTGCTGGAGTTGCGCGACAAACTGCCGGCGCCGACAGGAGGGTTAGAGATGACGGCTGCGCTGGCGAGCCCGGTGGAGGAAGACGTTATTTCCGCGCTGGTGAATTTGGGCTATCCGCGCGCGGCGGCAGATAAGGCGCTGCTGGCGGCGCGGGGCGGCAAGAGTCCTCAGAGTTTTGACGTGCTGTTTCGCGAGGCGCTGGGAGCGCTGTCGAAGTGATTCCACGCTAAGCAATACATGAGGACACATCCGTGTAGAGACGCGGCTTGCCGCGTCTTCCCCCGGCGCGGCTCGAGCACGGAAGCGAGAGACGGGGCAAGCCCCGTCTCTACATTAGAACTTAGCCTCACTCGAACCCATGGAGGTTTTTCTGCGCAGACGGTCGGTTCAAATCGCTCTGTTGGTCCTGTGCATCGTGCTCGCGTTCTTCGTGGAGATCCCGCGGCTGGTGGACGAGAGCCAGAATAAGCTGGTGAAGAAGCCGCCTTACACGGCATCGGAGCGGGCGCTGAATCTGCACAAAGAGCTCACCATCGCCGATCTGCACGCCGATTCGCTTTTGTGGGGACGCGATCTGCTGGAGCGCAGCGCCGATGGGCACGTGGACATTCCGCGCCTGGCGGATGGCAACGTGGCATTGCAAGTGTTCTCGCTGCCCACCAAGAGTCCGCGCGGGCTAAACATTGAGAGCAATGACGACAAGAGCGACGACATTTTTTGGCTGGCGATGGTGGAGCGCTGGCCGCTCGCGACGTGGAACAGCCTCACGCAGCGGGCGCTGTACGAGGCGCGGCGCCTGCATCAATTCGCGCGTGGTTCCGAAGGCGGCTTCATGGTGATTGAGAGTTCCGCCGATCTCTCCAGCTACCTGGAACGGCGGCGGCTTAATAGCCGGCTCACGGCCGGGCTGCTTTCGGTCGAAGGGGCGCACGCGCTCGATGGCAAGTTGGAAAATCTCGATGTTTTATATGGCGCCGGATACCGGATGATGTCGCCCAGCCATTTCTTCGATAACGATATTGGAGGATCGTCGGCGGGAGTTCATAAGACCGGACTCACCGAAAAAGGCCGGGAGTGGGTGCGGCAAATGGAAACACGGCACATGATTGTGGACCTGGCGCATGCGTCGGCAAAAACGATTGATGATGTTCTGGCGATTGCCAAACGTCCGCTGGTGGTTTCGCACACGGGCGTAAAAGGCACGTGCGACAACAACCGGAACCTTAGCGACGAGCAGATTCGAGCGGTGGCGGCCAAGGGCGGGCTGATCGGCATTGGGTACTGGGACACGGCTACCTGCGGCACGGATGCGCGGGCGATTGTGAAAGCGATGCGGTATGTTTCCGACCGGGTGGGCGTGGAGCATGTGGCGCTCGGTTCGGACTTTGACGGAGCGATTACGGCTCCCTTTGACACGACCGGCTTGGTCGAGATCACCGATGCCATGCTGGAATCGGGGTATTCCGAGCAGGAGGTCCGGATGATCATGGGAGAGAACGTGATGAAGTTTCTGGCGGCGAATCTGCCGGAAAAGTAATGCTGTCCGGTGGAGAGCCGGGCGGCCACGCCCGGCCGGACGGGCGAGGGCGCCCGTCCCCACACGAGCTAGTTGCCGACGAAGCGCAGATATAGGTCGCGGTCGTGGCGGCAGATTTCAGCCATTTGCTTCACCTTTTGCCAGGCTTCCAGCTGGCTTTCATCGCGCACGCGCTCTTTGGCGCGATCCCATTCCTTGAGGAAGGCTTCCATCTGCAGGTGATTGAAGACGGTTTTGCCGAAGGGATCAATGCCGCTGAGCAGCACGAAATCCGCATGGGCGGTGGCGGGCACCACCCCGTGCAGCATGACCCACTCGCTGCGTTCGCCGAGATCGTCTTCCAATTTCACGACCAGGGACATCGCTCGCCTCACCGCGGGATGCAATTGTACTGGCCGCAATGTAACAGTCATGGAGGGCGATGTCCAAGGGTGAGCCGGATAACGAGGGTGACGACGGCCAGGCCGCCCCTGAAGGGGCGTCTGATTTCGAACCTTCGGCATCGCTGAAGCGATGCCCTGATACGAAGCCGGAGTTCTTCCGCAGCCTTTGCCGCGGATAGGCGTAAGCCGAGCTGCGCTCGGCTGGACGGCCGAAGCGGCCGTCCCCACACGTGCCGTCCCCACACGAACTTACGCTTCGCTTACGTGCGTACCGTGTTGGAAGTGGTATTGGAGAATCTTTGCGGCCAGCGAGGGGGTTAGACCCTGGCCTTGCGCCCCGACGGAGCGGACGACTTCTCCGCGACAGATGACTTCGGTAGCGGCGAGCCCGGCAATTTCTGCCGGTAGCACGAGGCTGATCTCCAGTTGCGCGTGCGGATGGAGCACTTCCTGCGCCTGGAACAGCAATCCGGAGCGGCTGATGTTTTCGGTGGTGCCCGGGCGCCAGCTCTTTTCACCGAGCGGACGATAATGCAGCGGAAGATGAAGACTGAAACGGCGAGCTCGGAACGGTGGAACCTTCTTTTCAGCAAGAACGCTGGCGCCGGTGCGGGATGACATTGGGACCTCCAGGGGGATGGGCTCGGAATCCAGCACCTCGCGGACGCGGTCTTTCAGAGCGGGAAGGCTGAATGGTTTTTGGAGCAAGTTAATGCCGGCGTCGAGCTTGCCGTCCATACCAACGGCATTCTCGGCGTAACCCGACATGTAGAGCACGCGTACGTCCGGGAGCAGTTTGACGACTCGCGCGGCCAATTCGCGGCCATTCATCCCCGGCATAACGACATCGCTGAGCAGGAGATCGATAGTGCCCTTGTAGCCGTCGACGATTTGCAGAGCAGCGGCGCCGTCTTCGGCTTCGAGAATCTTGTAACCCTGGGTTTCCAGATACTGCCGGGCGAGACGGCGGAGAATGGTTTCATCTTCGACGAGGAGGATGGTCTCCTGCCCATGATCGGCGCGGGGAAGGCCGATGGAGTCCTGCGCGGCGGCGGCATCTTCGCGGCCATCGGCTCGCGGGAAATAGACACGGAAAGCGGTGCCGCGCTGCGGCTTGCTGTCGACGAAGATAAAGCCGCCGCTCTGTTTCACGATGCCGTACACCGTAGAGAGGCCGAGGCCGGTGCCCTTAAGACCTTTGGTGGTGAAGAAAGGCTCGAAGATGCGGGTCTGGGTTTCGTTGTCCATGCCGATGCCGGTGTCGCTGATGGCGAGCATGATGTAGTCGCCTGGGGTGAGCGGCGCGTGAGTACGCGCGAAGTTTTCGTCGAGGGTGACGTTGGCGGTCTCGATGGTCAGCTTGCCGCCTTGCGGCATGGCATCGCGGGCGTTCACGGCAAGGTTCATGATGACCTGGTCGATCTGACCGGGATCGGCGCGGACGGCGCCGAGCGTGGGGCCTGGAACCATAACCAGATCGATATCTTCGCCGATCATGCGGGTGAGCATTTTCAGGTTCTCGGCCACCAGTTCGTTGAGGTCGAGCAGCTTGGGGGCAAGGAGTTGTTTGCGGCTGAAGGCGAGCAATTGCCGGGTCAGAGAAGTGGCGCGCTGCGTGGCATTGGAAATTTCCTGTGCCGGGCCGCGCAAGCGGGGATCGGGTCCCAGACGCTCGAGCAGAAACTCGACGTAGCCGGAGATCACCATCAGCAGGTTGTTGAAGTCGTGGGCGATGCCGCCGGCGAGGCGGCCGATGGCCTCCATCTTTTGCGCGTGACGGAGTTGCAGTTCCAGGGTGCGGGTTTCGGTAACATCTTCCATAAAGATCTCGAAGGTGTCACCGTTTTTGCCGTTCGGAATCGAGCGTCCGGAGATGCGGGTCACGATGGCTGCGCCATCCTTGCGCACGCACTCCGTGGTCAGGTTGTTGAATTCCTTGCGGGCGCGAAAATAATCGGCGGTTCGAAACCATTGCTGGGCATCGGCGTAGAGGCTTCCCAGATGTCTGCCCATAAGATCGGCGGCGCTGGTATAGCCAAACATAGCCACCAGCGCGGGGTTTGCGTCCTGCAGGATTCCCAGGGTGTTGCAGCGGCAGATGCCGTAGGGCGCGTTCATCACCAGCGAGCGAAAATTGCTCTCGGAGCGGCGCAAGCTCTCCTGAGTAGCGCGGAGGGCGGCGTTGAACCAGCAGATGAGCAGGGCCACGGCGAAGAACAGGGCGAGGTGAGCGATCGCCTTGCGATACTCGCTTGGAGTCTGTCCGGCGGCGAGCGAATAGTAGGCGCTGACGGTGAGCGCAAAAGAGGTAGCGGCGAGTCCGGGCTTCCATCCCCCGTACCAGGCACTGACCATGACGGCGACGGCGAACATGACGAGGCGGCTTTCCGCGACATCGGACAAAAACAAGGTGGGGATCAGCGCCAGGACGGTGCTGAGGAGAGCGACGCCGTAGCGCAGGATAGGAGCGCGCGCCGGAGCTACGGCCAAGCTGCGGATGAGGGGGAATTTCATTCGCATAGGTTCATGCTATGCACAGACTGCGCGCAGAGCGAGTTACGACAGTCCACCGCAATTTCCTGGCGGCACAGTGGCCAGAAGTACACTACCAACACCTCGGAGCAACATTGGGAGAAAAGGAAACGCCTGGTTCACAGCCTAAACGCAGATGCCGTTTTCCGCAAAACTCGCTGGCACAAAAAGACGAGCGGGGAACATAATCGAGCAACAGGGCTGGCAACGCGCCTTGCAACAATGGCTGGCAAGCGACGAAACTAACGGGGCGTTGCAGTGAAAATCAGGTAGTAAAGATCGGGCGGGAAACACGGAATGAATATCGGCCTTTTCGGCGGCAGCTTCGACCCCATACATCGCGGACACTTGGTACTGGCCGAGGCCGCCGCCAGCCGCTACGCTCTACAGCAGGTGCTGTTTGTGGCGGCGAATGTTCCTCCGCACAAACAGAAAGCGCCGCTCACGGCGTTCATCCATCGCTACGCCATGGTGGCGCTGGCGACGCAGGGCGAACGGAGATTCGTGCCATCATTGCTGGAGGCGCCGGAGTGGGCGACTGCGGAGCTTCGCTCCGCTGGACAGCCGGGGGCGCACGCTTCTGGGTTTAGCTCGGCTGGACGGCCGAGGGCGGCCGTCCCTACGTGGGTTGTCCCTACGTCTGGTGGCGCTAATTATTCGATTGATACGGTGCGGCGGGTAAAGCAGACGCTGAAGAAAGCGGACCGACTATTCTTTCTGATCGGAATGGACGCCTTCAAAGACATTGCGAAATGGCGGGAGGCGGGCGCGCTGCTGGGGGAATGCGAATTCATCGTGGCTAGCCGTCCGCGATATTCGTTGCGGGAGGTGGCCGAGTCTCTGCCGGAAGACTTGCGTCCTCCGGCAGCGGTAATTCGTCTGTTTCATAGGCAGCCAGCTAAAGGCGATCTGGTTCTTCCCGGGGTCACGCTGCACTTGCTCGAGGGCGTCCACCAGAGCGTCTCCGCGACCGCGATTCGAGCGGCGGCGGCGCAGGGCAAGCCGCTGGCACGATGGCTGGACCCGCGGGTGGCGGATTACATAAAGAAGCACGGACTGTACCGGGGGAAGCGATTCGAGAAGTAGAAGGCCTGAGTGCCTGGCTCGGGCGTTGCCGATGCGCACGACGCTGCCGAGCTTCGCTCGGCTGGACGGCCGACCACCCCAGCCCGCGAAAAGCGCGCGGTCTGGGGACCCCGGCGAGGGCGGCCGTCCCTACGTAGGTTGTGGCGGGTTACAATCAATGATCCGGTATGAAGAAAAAGAACGACCTCAAACTTCAAGTTTGTGAAGCCATCCTCGCCTGCCAAGACAAACAAGCTGACGATGTCACGGTTCTTGAACTGGAGAAAGATTCGGGAGCCTTCACCGACTACTTTGTGATGTGCAGCGGGACCAATCCGCGGCAGATCCAGGCGATTGCCGACGCGGTGGACGAGCGCCTGGAGGCACTCGGCCTGCGCGTGACACACTCCGAGGGATACAAGCAAGCGGAGTGGGTGCTGCTCGATTACGTGGATTTCGTCGTCCATGTTTTCTCGGAGAAAGCGCGCCAGTTCTACGATCTGGAACGGCTGTGGAAGTCGGCCAAGCGGCTGGAGCCAGCGGAATTGATGGCGAAACCGAAGCCCCGGCGGACCGCGATTGCCAAATCAACGACCGCTAAATCCACAACTGCGAAGACCGCTTCCTCGGCGCCCAGGAAGACGCGTAAAAAAAAGGCCTGAATGTCCGCTTCGAATCCAGCCCCGTGGAGTTCTTCTTACCGCCTGGTGGCGGCAGAAAAGTGGAAGGCGAAATCGGCCTTGCTGGGCAACGCGGTCACCGAAGCTTTGGTGGAATACTCGCGTCCGTTGCCTGAGATGCTGGTTCTCGATTTGGCCAGCGGCACCGGCGAACCTGGGATCAGCCTGGCGCAGCGCGTCGGCCCGCGGGGTTCGGTCACAGCGGTGGATCAGAGTTCAGAATTGCTCGACATTGCCGCCGAGCGCGCCCGGAACAAAAAACTCTTAAACTTCACGACCCAGCAGGCGGACGCGCACCACCTGCCATTTGTCGGCCAGAGCTTTGATCTTGCCACTTGCCGCTTTGGGGTGATGTTTTTCAGCGATGCCCAACAAGCGCTGGCGGAACTGCACCGCGTGTTGAAGCCCGGCGCTCGCGCCTGCTTTGCCGCTTGGGGTCCGATGGAACAACCTTATTGGCAAACCACGATGAAGATTGTGCACCGGCATGTCGGCGGTGCCATGCTTCCACCGGGAGGGGCCGATCCTTTTCGATTCTCGGCCTCAGGATCTCTCTCGGAATTGCTGGCCGCCGCCGGATTTCACGAGGTGCAGGAGTCCACTCAAAATCTGCGCTGGACCTGGCCGGGAGACGCTGAAGAAGTTTTCGAATACGTGTGCGCCGTGTCAGCTCCATTCCGGCCGATGCTGGAACGAGTGCGGGTGGAAGAGTGGCCGGCGATCCGCGCTGAGGCGACGGCGGCGATCGAGCGCTATCGGGTGGGGGATGAGATCCGGTTCGGCGCCGATGTGGTTCTGGCGTCGGGAAGGGCGTGAGTGGGTTTGTGGAGCGCCGGACGTCCTCGCCCGGCCACTGCAGCATCCCTCTGGACGGGCGAGACGCCCGGCGCTCGTCGCTCCATCGGAGACCGGGAGATTGTGAAGATCAAGGTGGTATGGATCGGGAAGACGAAAGAGCCGGCGATTCAGGCTCTGACCGACGAGTATTTGAAACGGATCCGGCGCTATGCTGAGGTTGCGGGCCTGGCATTGAAGGACGAAGCCGCAATTTTGTCGCTGGCGACGGGCGAGCGGCAGCAGAAGCAGAAGAAGGAGCGGCACAAGCTGGTTCTCGTCGATTCGCGGGGGAAACAACTTTCATCCGAAGAGCTGGCTGAGTTTGTGGAGCGCGAGCAGGTGAATGCGACCCCGCTGCTGTTCGCGATTGGCGGTAGCGACGGCTTCAGTGACGAAGCTCGACGCTATGCCGGTTTTACGCTTTCCCTGGGAAAGATGACGCTGCCCCACGAGTTGGCGCGCGTGGTTCTGGTGGAGCAGCTTTATCGAGCTTTTACCATTCTCTCGAATCATCCCTATCATTTGGGACATTAACTTAATGGTAAAGGGGCAGCGGCCAGTCAGCCCCTATCTTCGCGAGCTTGATTCCCTGCCCCGATGCACTTCTGGCAGCTTCCCACGGGGGCAGAACTGGCTTACCGTTGTACTTGACATGGGAACCAAGTCTGAATTTGTTAGCGAGGCCCTCCCCCAATGAAAAACCCGTACGACGTATTACGAATAAAAGAGCAGGAGCTGATGCGGGTCCGCAAAGAGATGGACGCTCTGAGGATCGCAGCGCGCTTGCTGGGCGCCGACGACCCGGGCGCAGCGAAAGGCGAGGACCAGCCTAAGCTGCAACGAGTCGTCGAAATGCCGTAGAAGATCTACTCCCCCGTTTGACTTGAGGCGGACGGAAGCCAAAACCGTCCGCCTTCTTGTTTGTGGGGAAGGTCCGAGCGCGCCAAGTCTACTCGGCGTTTCGGAGCCGACACGGTTATCTAATCAGGCATTCCGCGTACTACAACCTGTGTCGCGTTCACGCGTTTTTGAGAGTCGCCGGGAATGCAGGCGGGTATCGCAGATCACGTCTGGAGTCTTGAAGAGTTGCTACAGTCGGCCTGAGCGTAGTAGTGTATTTCCTTGGGCAAGAAAAGCCCGACGGCTTGGGCTTCGTCTGCGTGGACCGGCGACGCCGTTGGCGGTCTGAATCAAGCTGCTTACTGCCAAAAATTGGCCATTGGCGAAAATTCCTGTTGCTTTTATGCAGGATTGTTCTATTGTGGGTGGTAATTTTGGAGTCAGTTTTGGGCTTTACCGCTGAATTTCTAGAGGGATACGTCTTTCCCCCATTCGGAACCTTGATTGCTCTAGGCCGTTCGTCACTGTGGGGCAAATACCTTGGTGACCGCCAGACGAGAACGAACGATTGACTCGCAGATGGCGACGTGTTCCCATCTAAACAGCAGCAGAACTAACAGTACAGCTAGGGGTGCATCCAAGACAGGTAGTAGCGCATCTATATAAGTAAAAAGGACTTACCAAATGGCTTCCCGTCACATACCGCGCTGGACACCGGCCTTAGCAAATCCATACCTAGGGAGCGGCGATGCCATCGTTTACAGCGTCAACAAGATTTCAGACGGCTGGAAAATTTCGGCAACCCTGCCGGAATCGACCTCTCCGAATGATCGAATGAAAGTGATCGATTGGTTTCATTCCTATCGGGCAGAGGTTCGGCGAATCAATCCGCTATGGCTAGCGAGCTTCCGTATCGGCGGCAGCAACAATGACTATGTTCTAGAAATCCGTCCTACCGGAAACATCCGGCAGCTTGCAGAGGAAGGCGAAAAAGTCAGAGAGATTTTGGACGGTACTCTCAAGTATGCCCAATGATGGTGAATCAAAGGGTGGATCGGATCTAGTCCACTCGCCAGCGGATATACAAGCCGTGGCGGAGAGTGCGAAGCGTGCACCGCCCGAACCCGTTCTTCCGCTCGTAGTTCCGCCGCAAACCACTGCTCCAGTTCAGTTCAATCAGCAGTTAAACCTTTCCGTCCAACAAATTCCGCCCTCCGCTTGGGACAAACTGTCGGCAGAACAGATAGTAGATATTTCCACAATGATAGTTACCCAGATCGACAAAACCGACCAGCGTCATTTTGACTACGCAATGGAGCATGTAAAGCGCTCTGCCTCAGGGAAAAAGGTTGCGATCTGGTGTGGTGGGCTTATTTTCTTTGTAGGAATTGCGGCTACCAGCTACTTGGCTACACATGGGCATGAAACCAGACGCTCTCGCCATTAGCCTTCCGCTCGCCACTATCCTTGCCATAGTCGTCGGCAATCGCTTTCTAGATTAAGCCATCAACGCACTATTAGGACACTACCCGAAGAGTGGGGTGGTGGCACGGTCATTCCTGTCCGCGTACAATCAGGGATTCGGCCTTATGGCGGATCGTTACTTATGTCGGATCTTCCTATGTCAGACCTCCGCCGTGGTCTCATTATCGTGAATACCGGGCCGGGCAAGGGGAAGACTACCGCGGCCATGGGGACGGCGC
>OBLU010006579.1_pt1 | contig 10335 bp, 6 predicted proteins | sample 1518681 | NCBI WGS metagenome assembly OBLU01 (sample SAMEA3539304, study PRJEB22396) | soil metagenome | biome: tundra; feature: field; material: soil | place: USA | collected 2010-05 | depth 0.15 m
CATCTGCTGGTTCGGCGAAGTGCCCTTTGCCATGGATCGCATCTTCGAGCAGCTCAGAGTGTGCACCGTGCTGTTGACCATCGGAACCTCGGGCGTGGTCGAGCCCGCGGCCAGCTTCGTGCGCATGGCCCGCATCAATCGCGCCCGCGCTATCTACATCGGACCGGAAGAGCCAGCCAACAGCCAGTTCTTCGATGAGGTGGTGCTGGGCAAGGCAGGAGAAGTGTTACCGCGGCTGGTGAAGGAACTTCGCGGTTGAGTAGAGAAAATCGTGGATTCAATTCCTAGTGATTCGCCTGCAACTCGCTCCACAGATCGGTAGGCTGCAAGATCAGTGAGTGAAGTGTCCGACGATATTGTAGGCCGCGAAGGCCGAGATGTAGGCCACAACGGTCATGTAGCCGAACTGCAGTACCGGCCACTTCCATCCGTTGGTTTCGCGACGCACCACCGCAATGGTAGACATGCATTGCATGGCGAACGCGAAGAAGACGAGCAGGGCGACGGCGCCTGCGGGCGTCAGCTCATGCTTCAGCGCCGCCTGCAAGTCAACAGCATGGGACTGGGGATCGATTCCGTTCAAGGTGCCGAGCGTGGCGATAATCACCTCGCGCGCGGCGATGGAGGTCAGCAGTCCAACTCCGATTTTCCAATCGAAACCTAGCGGACGAATCGCAGGTTCGATGGCGTGACCCACCCAGGCAACTACGCTGTCCTGCACCGCGGGCGGTTGTCCATGATGCATGGGGAAGTTGGTCGCCGCCCACAGCAGCAGCGAAACCAGCATGATCACCGTACCCGCGCGATAGAGGAATGCCTTGCCGCGATCCACCACCCGCAATCCCAGAGACACAAGGGTGGGCCAGCGATAGGGCGGCATCTCCAGAATGAAGGGTGCGTCCTTGCTCTTCAGAACCGACGACTTCAGCAGCCGCGCCGTGAACACCGCCATCAGGAACCCGAGAACGTACAGCCCCAGCATCGCCAGCGCTCGCGTTCCCAGGAAGACGCCGAGCACGGGCCGGTTGGGCAGGAACGCCGCGATCACCATGGTGTAAACCGGAAGGCGCGCCGAGCAGGTCATGAACGGCGCGATCAGAATAGTTGCAATGCGATCGCGCTTGTTTTCGATGGTGCGCGTCGCCATGATGGCCGGCACCGCGCAGGCATAAGCCGACAGCAGCGGTATGAAGCTCTTGCCATTCAAGCCAACCCGCGACATGGTGCGGTCGGCGATGACCGCAGCGCGCGAAAGATATCCGGAGTCCTCGAGAATTCCGATGACCAAAAACAGCAGCAGAATCTGCGGCAGGAATACCAGCACCGAACCGGTTCCCTTCCACACGCCATTCACGATGAGCGAGCTGAACATCCCGTGCGGCAGATGATTTCCGAGCTGCAAGCCGCTGACATCGAGGAAATGCTGCAGCAGGTTCGAGAGCGGCTGGCCAATCGCGAAGATCGTCTGAAAGACACCAATGACGACCACGCCAAAGATAACCGCGCCCCAAGTTCGGTGCAGGAATATGGAGTCAAGCCGTTGCGTCCAAACCGGAGTTGCCGGACGGTGGTACTTGGCATTCGTGCCGACCTTCACTGCCCACTCGCGATAACCGCGCGTGCTTCCGACCACGGGCAGTTCCAAGGGCTCGGGACTGGCTGCCGCCGAGGATAGAAAATTCTGCACCGCGACAATGCCTTCGCCGGTTGTGGCGCTGACCAGCGCAACTGGCGTACCCAACTGGCGCGCTAACGACAGTACGTCCACATGGCCGCCCTGCTTACGCAGTTCGTCGGCCATGTTCAGCAGCACTAGCGTCGGCAAGCCCAGCGCAATGACGCGGCCCGCCAATACCAGATGGCTATGCAGATTGGTGGAATTCAAAACCACGATGATCGCGTCCGGGCGCGGCGTTCCCGGCATCTGTCCGGTCAAGACATCAACCGCCACCTTCTCATCTTCAGATTTGGGAGTCAGACTGTAGACGCCGGGCAGATCGATCAACGCGACTTCATGGCCTTCCAAGTCGCGCACGTATCCGGTGTGGTGTTCGACCGTGACGCCAGGGAAATTGCCGACTTTCTGTCGCAGACGGGTGAGCCGGTTGAAGAGCGTGGTCTTGCCGGAGTTGGGAGGGCCGACGACAGCGACCGTGCGATACGACGTGCTGAGGGATTCATCCCTGGGCCGCACTACCGCATGGCAACTCATTGTCGAGGCGCCCATGCGTTAGTCCCCAAACACAGGGGCTCCGGCCAGTTCCACGTGGATGTGGCGTGACAGGTCGCGGCGCATGGCAACTTCGGTGCCTTCCACCCGGTACACTCGAGGATCTCCACCCGGGCTGCTACGCGCGACCGTGACTTCCAGGCCGGGCACAAAACCCAGGTTCATGAGATGTTCCGCTACCGGAGGAGAAAGTTCTAAATCGGCGAGGATGGCCTTCTCTCCGACGTGCAGATCGGCGAGGGCGCTGGCCTGGCGCTTAGGCGGTTTCTTATGACGGCCGAATATGAAGTTGAAAATCATTTTCAATTCCAACTCTATTCTAACTCTTTCCCGGAGATCGGCAACGACCAAAGTCACACTCGTTTGTGACGCGCGAACATCGGCGAAACCTGATGTCAGCGCCTTCCCAAATGGGCCGGTAGGCCACTGGCCAGGCCCGCTCCGGCTTCAGTGCGCATTCACCCTGACCCGGAACGTCTTCACCGGAGCTACGTTGGATTCCCATGGCCGGCGGTATTCCAGGGTAAGCGATGCCATCCCCGCGGAAACGGCGGTCAGCCGGAACTCCTGCGTGACCGGCGTGCCTACAGCATGGCCGTTTTGACCGGTCTTCTTGGTAGAACTCTTCACCAGTTTGAGAGGCGAAGGATCGCCTTTTATCGCCCAACTGTAACCGGTTGACGGGTTGCTCGTCAGCCGGAGCACCAGGGTGTCACCGGCGGGAAGTTCAATATCTTTTCCGTTGTCCTGATCAGCGATGGCGATTACGGAGGAAGTGCTCTTCTGCTGAGCACCTGGCGATTGCGGCGGTTGCGCCACGAGCATCAAAGAGAAAAGCAGCAAGTGCACGACGACGATCGCAATGCGAGTCATTGGACGCTTTCTTTCTGTTATAAAGTTTTGATGGCTGTCGGCATGAGAGTGATCGCTCGCGGAAAAATTGTCAATCGAAACCACAATCGCTCCGCCGCTTTCCCTTTGCCTGAGAGCAACACCGGCCGAAAAGGCCGTCCGATTGAACGGTTAATGAGGACCGCAGCCGGATGATCGTGGCACTTGCGCAGGCGCTGTCGCACGGACACATGCTCATCGCGTGGACGATCTTCCTGATGAGCTACCTCGTGTTCGCGCTGGGCCGCCTGCCCGGCACCAAGATCGACCGGCCGGCGATGGCGATCATCGGCGCGGTGCTCATGTTTGTCTTCGGCGTTTTTACGCCAGCGCAGGCCATCGCCAGCATCGATTTCTCGACCCTGGTGTTGCTCTTCTCCATGATGCTGATTGTCGCCAGCCTGCACCTGGCCGGTTTTTTCCAGTGGGTGTCGCACCTGGTGATCGAGCATCTCCCGCCTCGACACCTTCTGCCGGGCGTCATCTTCACCAGCGGCATCTTGTCGGCGTTTCTGGTGAATGACGTGGTCTGCCTGGTAATGGCTCCGCTTCTTCTGGGCATTTGTAAACGCATGAAGCTGCAGCCGCTGCCCTATCTGCTCGGCTTGGCGACAGCCTCCAACATCGGCAGCGCGGCCACCATCACCGGCAATCCGCAGAACATGCTAATCGGATCGGTGTCGGGCATTTCTTATCGCGATTTCGTGGCGCACCTCGGACCGGTGGCGCTCATCGGCCTGTTCGTGGATTGGGCGCTGCTCCATTTGATCTTCCTGCGGAACGAAATCGCAGCCGCACCACCATTACCTGACAAAACAGCGGTGCAGAATCAACCACCCGAAGCCTATCTGGCATGGCCGCTGACGGTCACACTCGCTGTGTTAGCTGGATTCCTGCTGGGATTTTCGCCGCCACTGGTCGCCGCCGCAGGAGGCGCGCTGTTGCTGGTGCAGCGCCACCGGGAGCCAAAAGCGATCTACGGCGATGTCGATTGGTCGCTGCTGATGCTGTTTCTCGGCTTGTTCTTACTTCTCGGCGGCGCCGAGCAAGCCGGAATTACGCAGGAACTGCTCACCGCCGCCGAGCGTCTGAACCTGCGCAACAGCGTGGTCTTCGCCGCGGTGGTGACGTTGCTGTCAAACATCACCAGCAACGTTCCGACTGTGATGTTGCTGAAGGGGCTGGTACCGCAGTTTCACGATGCGCGCAGTGCATGGCTCTTGCTGGCAATGTCCAGCACGCTGGCGGGCAATCTGACCATCACAGGTTCGGTGGCCAATATTATCGTGGTAGAAAAAGCCCGGGCTGAGGCTCACATCAGCTTCGTTGAGTACATGAAAATCGGTGTGCCAGTGACCCTGATCACGCTGGCGATCGGTCTGCTGTGGCTGCACTTCGTGCATTACTGATGGATGTGTTCGCAGAATTGGACGGATCATAGATTTATGAATTGTCATTACGAGCGCCGGGTTTTGGCGCGAGGAATCCGCTTTTTTCTTAACCATCCACAAGCAGATCCCTCGCTCTGCTCGCGATGACAAAAACCGAGGGAAATGTTCCTCGACTCTGCGGACCTCAATAGGAATAAAGAATGGGAGAAGGAGGGGTAGGTAGCTCCCCTCCCTTCACGAGCGCTCCGTCGCAGCCGCTACTCGACGTAGGGCTTCCAGGTACCGTTATCTAATTCCATCAGAACAATGCTGGCCTTGGTTGGTGGCGCGCCATAAAAATCTGCGCCGTAGGTCTTGATGAGAGTGGCACGGTCCCAACCGGAAAAGCTCTTTACCAGGCTTCCGGAAGCGTCAAACGCAGTCCCCAGGCGATTGGGTTCCCACTTCCAGGAATATTCCACCCGAGCCAGATGCGGCTTGATCATGGTGACGCTGGCCACGTCCACCAGCTTGCGCTCGGCCAACGGAACCACATATGTGACCGTCCCGTCGCGATTGCTCGCCTTCTGCACACCCTTGATGGTGCTCAACACGTTTTCGCCCGCGGGCGTCAGGTCGACAATTAACGAACTGGAACCCTTCGCCTTCGGCTTGGTCACAATGACGCCGGTCTTGGCGAGCAGCTTGTAGTGCGGATCCTGCGGCTTCTCGTTGACGGTGGAGACTACGGTCCCGGTGCTGAAACGGATGGTCGCCGGGCCCTGCTGGTCCAATATCCTGGTGACCGTGCTAGTCGCGAGCGGTGCGGTAAGAACGTCGCGCGCGCCTTTCACAAAGTAGAAAATGGTTCCACCAACCACCAAGATCAATCCCGCAATCAACACTATTGGCATAAAGCCGGAGCCCTTGCCTTCCATCGCGACTTCCGCGGCAAACAGCTCGGGTTCGTTGGAGACGGGGGGGACGGGTTGCGCTTTTACATCCTCGTTGGTTTTCGGTTCCATGACGGTCGGCATTGCTGACACCTCCGATGTGGACATGCTGCCAGCCGCGAGTACCAAAGCAAGCCGCGGAAAGAACTCGCCAATGGCCTTCGCAAACGGCACGGGCTTTGTTCCCATGCCGGGCTGCAGGCAGCCTTAAACAATTCCAGTATGGACCCTATAAACAAGGACGCAGTGAGCTTGATCACTTCTTACTGTGAGCAGTGAACCCGCTGCGCTGGCGCGTTACGACAGGCGGTCGAAAGTTGGTGCCTCAAGTTGATGTTGAGGACGAACCAGTTCTTATGACTTGTACGGGCTGGGGCCGAGCTTCTGAACTTGCTCGGTGAAGCTGCTTACAACTTGGGCGAATCTTGGGCCTTCCGCCGCCGAAACCCATTCCAGGTGAAAACGCTCTTCTTCGAGTCCGAAGTCGGCCAGCATCAGGCGGAGAGCGTCCGCTCTTTTCTCAGCCTTCATGTTGCCGTCCTGGTAGTGGCAGTCGCCGGGATGACAGCCGCACATGAGGACGCCGTCGGCGCCCTTGGTCAGCGCCTCGATCACCAGGTTGGGATGGACCATGCCCGAGCACATCACGCGAATCATGCGGAGGCTGGGCGGGTACTGGATGCGCGAAACACCAGCCAAATCGGCGCCGGCATAGGAGCACCAGTTGCAACAGAAAGCGAGGATCAAAGGTTGAAAGTTATCTTCCATCACGCCACCTCCAGGGCTGCTTCAATCTGGGCCCTGATTTGATCGAGGGTAAATCCCCGCACCAGGATGCCGTTCTTGGGACAGGTCGCCTGGCAGCATCCGCAGCCTTTGCAGGTGCTCTCATTGGTCTCGACAACTTTCTTAACCGACCCCTGCCACATGTATTCGAGCAAGGTGATCGACTTGAACGGACACGTGTCCACGCAGTAAGCGCATCCATCGCAGTTCTCGTCCACCACTTGCGAGATGTTCGCCTCCAGTTCCAGGCTGTCCTGAACGAGCACGGCGGCTGCTCGTGCCGATGCCGCCTGGGCTTGCAGGATGGATTCCTCGAGGCTCTTCGGAGAATGCGCCAGTCCACACAAGAAGACGCCGTCGGTCATGAAGTCCACTGGCCGCAGCTTCATGTGGGCTTCCAGGAAGAAGCCCTCGCTGTTCAATGGGACCTTAAGAAACTGTGCCAGGGTGCGGTTCTCTTCATGCGGATGAATGCCCGCCGACAGAACCACCAGGTCGGCCGAGATCAACATTGCCATGCCCAGGGTCTGGTCAAAGACGGTGACCTTGAGTGCATGCGAGTTCCGCGATACCTCGGGTTTGCGGTCTTCGTCATAGCGCACAAAGACGACGCCCTGCTGGCGTGCCTTGGTGTAGTAGCTCTCTTTGAAGCCGTAGGTGCGAATGTCCCGGTAAAGAACGTACACATTCGTCTCGGGGGAAAGCGTCTTCATGCGCAGGGCGTTCTTGATGGCGTCAGCGCAACAAACGCGGGAACAGTAGGGATGATCGGCCTCTCGTGATCCCACGCACTGGATCATGACGACGGTCTTTGCGGGCTGGTTCTTTTCCCCGGCCAGGAAGCCGTTTCCAGAAGCGAGGTGTGCTTCGAGATCGCGTTGCGTGATGACACCATCGTCCTGTCCGTACAAGTATTCTCTTGGCTGGTACTGCTTCGCACCCGTAGCTACGATTACGACCCCGTGCTCGACTTCAGTGGTCTCACCGTTGGCCGCGATTCTCGTCTTGAAGTTGCCGATGGAGCCTTCGATGTTTTCGATGACCGCGCCCGCAAACAGATGGATTCTGCTGTTCTGTTGGATTTCGTCGCGCAGGCGCACTAATTCTTCCTGTGGCCTTTCTCCGTTGAGTAAGTAATGGAGGTACCGCAGATTACCGCCAAGCTCATTCTCTTTCTCCACCAGATACACATCGGACCCTTGGCGGGCCAGCGTCAAAGCGGCGGTCATGCCCGAGATCCCGCCACCAATGACCAGCGCGGATTTCTGGATTCTGATCCGCTGTCGCTGGAGTGGCTGTAGCAGGCGAGACTTGGCCACGGCCATTCTGAGCAGATCTTTTGACTTCTGCGTGGCCTTTTCCGGCTCATGCATGTGGACCCAGGAGCACTGGTCGCGGATGTTGGCCATCTCAAAGAGATAGGGATTGAGTCCAGCTTCGGCCATGGTGTTGCGGAAGAGCGGCTCGTGGGTTCGCGGGGTGCAGGAGGCCACCACCACGCGATTCAGATCGTGTTCCGCAATCTTCTCCTTGATCCGGTCCTGGGCATCGTTGGAGCAGGTATAGAGATTGTTCTCCGCATACACGACGTTGGACAGTGTTTTCGCATATTCCACGACGTTCGGGACATCGACCACGCCGGCGATATTGGTCCCGCAGTGGCAGACAAAGACTCCGATGCGAGGCTCTTGTCCCTTCACATCTTTTTCGGGTGGGTAGAGCCTGGGCGTGATCAGCGTGCCTCTGGCATCATTCAAGAGTGAGAGCACCTCGGCTGCCGCTGCCGAAGCCTGCATCACGGTTTCCGGAATGTCTTTGGGTTCGACAAACGGCCCGGCGACGTAAATTCCTTGCCGAGACGATTCCGCGGGCTGGAATGAGGAGGTCCCGCAAAAATTGAATTCGTTGAGCGCAATTCCGAAGCGGTCGGCAAGAACCTTAACATCCTTCGGAGGCTGCATGCCCACCGAGAGAACAACCAAGTCGTACTCCTGCGATAGCTTTCTGTCGTTTTCGCCCAGATATTGGACGATCAGGTTTCGGCTGCCAGGGACTTCCTCGATTTTCGGCACGCGAGAACGGATATAGCGCACACCGAGATCTTGCGCCCGGTGGTAATACTGCTCGAAGCCCTTGCCGAAGGCGCGCAGGTCCATGAAGAAGATGTCGCATTGCAGACCTTCTCCAAGATGCTCTTTGGCGATGATGGCTTCTTTGGTGGCATACATACAGCAGACGGACGAACAGTAGTCGTGCTCGAAATCCCGCGATCCAACACACTGCAGGAAGGCGATCCGCTTCGGCTCCTGCCGGTCGAAGGGGCGGAAGACATGACCGGAGTAGGGCCCCGAGGCGGACAAAATCCGCTCGAACTCCAAGGCCGTGAGCACATTCGGGAAGCGCCCATAACCCAGGTCTTTCTTTAACCGGGCATCGAAGATCTCGTACCCAGGCGCGAGGACGACAGCCCCTACGTTCAACTCGCAAGTCTGCTCTTGTTGTGCGTAGTCGATCGCATGGGCCTGGCAGGCGGTTGAGCAGATATGGCAATCGCAGCAGATGCCGCACTCAAGACAGCGTTTAGCTTCGGCGATTGCCTGCCCCGGCGTATAGCCTATGTGGACCTCGTCGAAGCTCAGGCGGCGGGTTGCGGCGTCTAGGGCGGGTACGGGAATTTCACGTTGCATCAGTACGCCCGCGGTGTCCACAGTGTAGGCAGTGTGATACGGTCCTTCCAGTTCGCGGCCCGCGCGGAGATCCTGGCCATTGAGCCAGCGGTCGATAGAGTTGGCCGCCTTTTTGCCGGCGAGCATCGCCGTAACCACCACGTCGGGACCGGTGACGCAATCTCCACCCGCAAAAACGCCAGGCAATTCTGTCGCCAGCGTCTGCGGGTCGGCATGCAGCGTTCCCCACTTCGTAGTTGCCAAACCGAGTCGTTCTCCGAGGGCGCTGACGTCGGGGACTTGGCCAATCGTGGCCACAACAGCGTCGCAAGGAATCACAAATTCCGATCCCGGAATTGGCTCCGGAGCCGGCCGTCCACTGGCATCGGGACGACCAAGTTTCATCTTCAGACACTGCAGGCCAGCTACGTGTCCGCCGTCGCCCGATTGGAATGATTTAGGTGCGGCCAGGAACATCAACTCGATGCCTTCGCGCGCAGCGTCTTCGATCTCGCGATGATCGGCGGGCATCTCGGCACGCGTGCGCCGATAGACGATGGTTACCTTGTCCGCTCCACAACGAACCGCAGTGCGCGCGGCATCGAGAGCAGAATTCCCTCCGCCAATCACGAGCACGCGTCGGCCCGGCAACATTGGGCCTTCGAGGTTGACGCGGCGCAGGAACTCCACCCCGCCGGTGACCCCCGGCATGCTCTCCCCAGGGATGCCGAGTCTCCGCTCGACGTGCGCCCCAATGGCGATGAATACCGCCGAGTAGCTCTTCCGCAGTTCCTCCAGCGTGACCCCACTGCCCACGGGAGTGTTCAGCAGAATATCGATTCCCAGAGAACGCATGCGGTCCAACTCAGCGTTCAACAAGGGACGCGGTAGCCGGAAAGACGGAATACCCACCGCCAACATTCCTCCCGCAACCGGGAGCGCTTCGAAGATCGTCGCGCCATAGCCTTTCTGGCGGAGTTCATAGGCACACAGCAAGCCAGCGGGCCCGGATCCCACGATGGCAATCTTCTCTGCACGACCGGGTACCGTCGGTTGTGGCAGTTTGTAATCGGGAACGCTATCGGTAACGAAACGCTTCAACGCCGGCAAATTAACCGCATCGTCCACGTTGGAACGGGTGCAGCCGGCTGTGCACGGATGCGTACATATCCGGCCACAGATTGACGGGATCGGATTGTCGCGCAGAATGACTTGGAGTGCTTCGTCGAAGCGTCCCTGTGCGATCAGGGTCACATAGCCCTGTCCGCTTTGGTGAATGGGGCATGCGGCCTCGCAGGGAGATGTCCCGCGACGCGTAATGGCGAAGATGTTTGGAACAGCTTGGGGGAACGGGCGGTAGATGGCCTTTCGCTCGCCCAGCCCATGATCGAACTCGGACGGCAGCGTGACTGGACACTCTGTCGTGCAAGCGCCGCAGC
>OBLU010006580.1_pt1 | contig 10335 bp, 9 predicted proteins | sample 1518681 | NCBI WGS metagenome assembly OBLU01 (sample SAMEA3539304, study PRJEB22396) | soil metagenome | biome: tundra; feature: field; material: soil | place: USA | collected 2010-05 | depth 0.15 m
ATGCCCGTGCGGGTGCAGGCCAGGCATCCGACATCACCCGGAACCCAATGGATTCAAAATTTATCCTCTGTTAGCCTCGGCTATTCACATCAAGGTCAAGAGTTCCTCTGATCATGCGGCTGAGCTGCGGAAACATCCTCAAGTCGCCCCGGGGACCACCTTTTTGGTGCGGGCCACATCAAGCGTTTCCGCAGGTCAACCGTAGTGCACAGCGTCTAGCCAGCCATCCAGCCCTTCGCCGAGCTCAAATTTGAGCCCCACCAAGACGAGCCTGCCACCGAGTTCGTCGTCAAGCCCCTCAGCGACCCCGGTACTAACCGTCACACGTGTGATGCTGCGCCGGGCATCGTCCGCGGTAACTCATGCGGTAATTCTCTCCAGCGCGTAGTCCAGTAGCCCGCAAAGCAGCCACACGGACTAATCCGACTTGGAGAGAATGAGAGAACGTGGATTCCAAAAATAAAGCAACTCTTGTAGATCCTGAAACCGAAATAATCCCGGTATACGTCAAGAAGCAGATCTTCTACAGCCCGGCCGCACGCCGGGGGTTGTACGTGGTGCGTCTTTTTGCAAGGTGTGACATTTCCCGGTGTTCCGGTCATGCGGTGAGTCTGAGGTCGGGGATGCTGGCGGGGTCGTAGCGGGTGAGGTGCACATCGTCGCGGTAGCGTTGCTTGTAGTAGGTCATGTAGTCGTCGAGGTCGCCGTTGACGACGACGGCGCGGAGCTTGAGGATGACGTCGGCTCCGTCAGGTGACCATCTGGCCCCGGTTATTCCGAATCTGTCTTCGATGACGAAGCGGCAGGCGCCCTCGATCACCCCGGTGGCGATCGGCCACCCGGCGGCCAGGGCCTTGTCGTACCGCATGTACGCGTGGTTGTTCGTCAGGTAGGTGACCGCCTTGCCGACGTCGGTGAGGTCCAGGCGGGGGTTCCTGGCGCTGGCCCTGGCGGCGACCGATGCCAGGGTGGCGGCGACTGCTTTGGCGCGGCCGTGCAGCACGCGCAGTTTCTGCCCGTCAGCCCATTCGCCGGCGGCTTGCGGGTGTCCGGGGTGCAGCGCGGCTGCGGCTTTGCCGAGGTAGCCGCTGACGTGGATGAAGTCGATGAACGCCGGGACTTTCAGGCCGCGTTCTTGCGCGTGGGCGGCGATGGCGGACAGCTGCTGCTTGTTCCCGTCCACCAGGAACACCCGCTGCCGGACCCGCTCCGGATCCCTGCGGTCAGCCTCGTTGAACGCGACCCCGATCATGTCCTCGATGGTCTCGGTGACCGACGCCGCGACCCATTTGTCCCTGGCTTGCGGGCCGGGGCGTTCCTTGCGGCGGGCCGGCGGGGCGGCGATGTCCTCTGGTTCGCGGACGGCGGGGGTGAAGTCGGCGACGGCGACGATCTCGGCCATCTTCTTGATCCCCGGGTGCGCGGCATCCGGTTCCTTGCCGGCGCTGGCGCCCTTGCGGTGCCCGGGGCGCATCGCGATGCCCTTGCCGTCGGCCTGCATCATGATCACGTCGCTGTCCGGCAGGTCCGTGTCCGCGCCGAAGGCACGCTGATCGTAGAACTCATCCACCCAGCAGGCCAGGTCCCCGGCCAGCCCGGCCAGCTGAGCCCGCCCCACCGTCATCCCGGTCCGGGCCTCGATGACCTCCTGGGCCTGCCCGTAACCGCCTTCGGCCAGGTGATACGCGACCAGTGCGCGCATCCCCAGCGAGTAGGGGTCCTCGGGCAGGACCCACCGCGCGTCCGCCGGGTACAGGTTCGCCTCCCGCACGTTGCGGTACGCCATCCGCTCGGCGCGGACCGGCCCGAAGATGCTCACCACACCCCGCCCGCACCCCTTCTCCACCGTGCCGTGCCGGATCCCCGCCGCGCTGACCAGCGGCGCGGATCGTTCCTCACGGGCGGAATCGACGGCGAACGTCGCCTCCAGCACCTGCCGCTGCAGCTCCCGTCCGGACCCGGCGATCGCCGTCTCCCGTTCCCCGTGATCAAGCGGCGCGGCCTCCCGCGCCGTCCAGGCGAGCATCCCGGCGAACTGCCGCACCGGGCCGGCCAGCGCCGCTGCCAGCTCCGCGTCCAGCGGGACCTCCGTCCCGTCATCGCCGATCTCCGTCACCGTAATCTTCACCGTCATCGCCGGGCCTCCGTCGCCTGCCGAGGGTCGTTTCCCCCCCAGCGTCCCGGAACCGGCCCGCAAATCCGCGGAACCCGCAACCAGGCACCCGCCCCGAGACCACCCCGGCAACCCGCATCCACACCACCTGACCAGCGCAGATCACTCATGATGACGACCGGAAGATTCCGCAACTTCCAGAAACTCCAGGTTCAAACCTGTTCACCCAGGTATCAGGCCAACTTCACGACGGTCACAAAGATGCACCCCACGTAAGGAATCACGACAGCGCCATGGCGAGGTAGAGGACGGCGCGGGGAGCGCCGAACGCGGTGCCGCGCAGTGGCGCCACTCTTGATCCAGTACGGCTTAATTCGGCAGCGCATCGGATCAGCGGACAGTGAGCATGGTCGGAGTGAGTGATCCCCTGCTTGCAAATTCGTTTCACGCAAGAAGTCAACCTGCACGTGCCCAGGTCGGTAGCCGTTCGCGTTGCCCGTGGGAGACCGTTGATGACCGTAGTTTTCTGCCCGTTCTGGCACGGATGTGGCACGCGCGGACCATCAGCTTGGGAACTGGACTGTCATGCCGTCGTTGCCAGGACATCGCAGGGCAGCTGCTGCTTTCGGTTGCCCGCAAGTAACCGCCAAGTACCAGTCTTGATCTTCCCATCGGGCATGCAGCGGGCATGACGCCGGTCCGGTAGACCGACTGGATCACCTTGATGCGAAATACTGGCGTGTATGACGATCGACCGACCACGGCAGGGTCTTGCATACAGCAGATATTGCCTTGTCAGTCATCGCGGCTGGTCACGGTGAAGTTGTTACTGTACGGATTGTTGGGTTCCGTGGCAACGACCACCCGCCATGCCGCAGCGCAAATGCCTTCAGACCAGCGCTGCCCCACCTTTCCGGGGACCTGCGGATGCCACGTACCAGCAACCGCGTCCATGAGCTCGTAGAGCTTCGGATTGTCGAAGAACATCAGGACGTAGATGGCACGGTCACCAGCCCACTCGTACTTGTCCCGGCCTGCTTGCTGCCAGCCGCGAGTGATCCACTCAAGCTTTTCCGTCAAGTAGGAACCTGAGAACCCTGTTTGCTGAGCGAACTGGGGCCACCATGTGCCTTCATCCCAACGCCATGGCGGCAGCATCCGAAGCGAGTTGGAGATGAACTCCAAGTCTTGGTTAATACTCACTTGTCGCAGACTAGTCACCCGCAGTCGTCTCAGGTAATCCGACTTTCGCCAGTATCACGCGGATCTCCCAGCGCGCCGCCCTTGATGCCTAGGCGCGGCCGCTGGTTTTCTGCCATGCTATTTTCCCGTATCGTCCTTTCGGACTCTGGTTAGGCATCAGATCCAGAGATAATCTCCTCTCATCTCTGCCCGCTTTGCGGGCGATATAGCAGTACGCCTCATGGCGCACTAACGATCTACAACTGCCGTAAGTGTGCCGTCCAGAATGTACTGGGCATCTGGATCAAGGTCGTCAGCGGTCGGGACAAATTCGCGTACCGCTTCTGGGATGAGCGGAGTTATAGCGGATATGGCACGGCTGATAGTTGGCTGGGATACACCGAACGACTCGCCGATTTCCGCCTGGGTGCGGTTGTGCCGCATATAGGTCAGCGTGGCCGCCACCGATTTGAAAAGCCCGAGACATGGCGGCCAATTCGGGCTCCCTGTCTTTTGTTCCGCAGAGTTGATCCGGATGCACAGGTCGATGATTTCTTCGCGGTCGAACCCGGTGATATGATACACGTGATGGCCTGTTCTGCGGATTGAGTGTGGTAGCTAAATCCTTTCATGAACAGGCCATTCTTATTGTGGTGGCACGCCGAAGGGTTAGATAAACTTCGCATAACATCATGAGTGCCTGAATAACCCTCTATAACTCGGGGCATGCACGCCGGCACTATACGAGCCGAAAGAGACCTTCTCGTCAAGGTCATAGCAGAATTGCCAGAGGAGTTTGAGCGGACCCGGCTGGAATTCCTACGCTCCATGACCGACATGTAGCTCACTAAGGCCAGCGTGACGCAAGCTATCGCCTTCCAGGTGCGGTATCGCCTGCGGTAGTCCTGCCAGGAGCCCTGCGTATACCCTCCCCGCTAGCCTGTCTCCGGCGAAGGCGTTGAGCCGACTCGAGGCTTCGGGGCGTCTGCCCCGGTCATGTGCTGGTGTTCGTGCTGGTCAATCATGACCACGAGGTGTTCACCTCGGGGTTACGTGTGTGCTGATCGCTCTGCTCCGTTCTGCCCTGTGCCATCGCCCCGTAGATATCGTGGTCGGCTGGAGGGCGAGGTGGCGGTTTCACCGTAGCCCTGGGTATCGCTACTTCCGAGTCAGGTCCATGCTGACGTGCCACTGATCGGGGAAAGGAGCTAGCAGTCTGTTGTGGCCAGTGAGTCAGCTAGCGTCCGGCCCTCGGACAACAGCCCATCCAGCTCGTGCGGGGTGAAGCCGGCTGTGAGCGCCGCGAGGAGGATCAGCTGGGCACGGCCTCGGGCTTCTTCGTCCGGGCGGGTGGTCAGCTTCTCGCCCAGTGCCCCGCGGAGCTGGTTCTCAGCAGCCGAGGCACTAACGAGGCTAGCTGCCTCCGCTGAGCTGCTGCGGAAGTCCGCCACGAAGCGGACGATATCGGCGGACGTCCAGGCTGGGGAGAATCTGCGCCGCGCGGCCGCCGCGAACGCCCCGTAGACCAGCACCTCGACCCCGTCCAGGCGGCCGGTTCTGGCGAGCGTGAGGAACTGCCGTTCGGCGTCACCGGCCTCGGCATCAGTGCCGGCGCACAGGTAGGAACGCAACGCTGCTACCTGATCGTCCGTGATCGCCATCGTGATGCTCCTCTTGTCAGAGGTCAGCTCATCAGCTGGTCGGCGAGTTTCCTTGCGGCGGCAAGGAGTTCATCCAGCCCGGCGGCATCGAGCCGCGCGTCGGCGACCAGGGCGCCCAGAAGCACGAGCCTGGCGCGTGTGACCGCCTCTTTGTCCAGGTCGCGGGAAGTTCCGTGACCTAGTACTGCGTTGATGACGCTCTCGGCGACATCGGGGTCGAGCTCCCTGGCCAGGCGGTCCGACCGGGTCCGCACGTCGGCGACGAACGACACGATGTCTGCGGGCTGGTAGTGCTGGCCGAAGCGCCGCTCGGCCGCTTCGCCGAACGCCGCGGTGACGAGGGCGGGATAGCCCTTGCGGGCTTCGGTGCGGTCTAGCTGGCCGAACAGCTGCTTGTGGCGGTCGATGTCATCGACCAGCAGCGCGCGCAGCGCCGCTACCTGGTCGTCGGTCACTGGCATGACTATCTCCCTTTGGCGTGATTCTCGTAGTGTTGCATAACCCAGCGAGCGGTGCGATCAATCACCAGTCCGAGTGTGAATACGGCGGTCGCCACGCTGCCGGCATCTATTCCGGAATGCTGCGTTCCGTGGATATACGACTGGTTCGGGGCGGTGCCTTCATGGCTGCCGGTAGGCGGGCGCGAGAAGACATCATGAACGAGATTGGCTTCCTTTTCGAGGATATCAAGCTCGTCATCGCTTTCCTCGTAGACTTCTCGCCGCAGCCTTTCCAGCAGAGAAGAGCCCTCGCCGGTGTTATCTGCGGGTTCCTCACCCGCCGGCTGCCGGTCAGGCATGTCGCCTTTCTCGCTGACGGTTTCCTCCATGTCGGGAGTATCGGCAGCTGCCCAGCGAGTACCGTCGGTGTATAGATCCAGCGGCAGGCCTTTGAACTCGCCGTGGAAGTGCGTCACGGCAGGAACTGCGCCGCTTCCGTCCGGCGGACGCCTGGCATCCCCGTCCTGGGAATGCGCGCCGTTGCTGGCCTGACGGCTCTCCGGCGATTCAGGCGTACCTTCTGCGCCAGCCGCAACATCGGGCTCGTCATATGCGGGTGGCCGATCTGTTGCATCGCCGGACGCTTCCGGAAGAGAGCCGTCATTGGCTCTGGCGGCATGACCGCTCCCGCGCATGGCATCGGCGTATTCCTCGCGGGTGAGCGGCTCGGCCGCGGCGCGGACAGTATGTTCAGGCTCGCCGGAGTCCGCGCGGTTGCCGATGTCACGCGCCTCACGATCGTGCGTTCCGGCTGGTCCCTGATCGGCTGGGCGCTCGGCCTCGGTGTCTGCCCGGCGGCGGAATTCGCTGCCATCCGCGGCCTGGGGACCGTCGCGGGAGTCCTGTATGGGCGGGCCGCCCGCACGCATAGCGTCGGCGTATTCCTCGCGGGTCAGTGTCTCGGCGCGCCGTTGACCGCGAGCGTCCTCACCGCCAGGCTGCGGTGTGGTGGCCTGCTCGGTGCGCCCTGCGTCATAGCTATCGCTGGCGTCTGAGTCGTCCGGCCTCTCAACAGCATCGGGACTGGGGGTGCTGTCGACGCTCATCGTCATGCCCCGGCGGCTGGCCGCAGGTGATCCAGGGGCCAGCGGCAGTCTCGGAAGGCGGTGAGGGCGTCAGCGAGCCGTTGTTCCCAGTCCTGGTCGGCGGCGCGGGCGCCGACGGCGTGCTCGAGGGCGCTGGCCGGGCGGGTGCCGTAGGTCACGGCGTGGACGTGCTGCTGGTCACGCTGGCCGGTGTCGTGCCAGCGCTGGACCACCTCCAGCTGGCTGGCGCAGGTCTGGCCAGGGATGGCGCGGGCGTAGGCCGCTTCCCACTCGGCTGTGCGGGGATCCGGGCCTGCCTCGGGGTCGCGGCGGTGGCGGGTGCGCAGGCTGTCGAGGACCAGCGCCCACTGGTACGGCGGCGCCAGCCACTGGGGTTCGTTCCTGTCACACAGCCAGCGGTCCTCCTCCAGTGCGGCGCGCATAGCGGCGATCACGTGGACGGCGAGGCCGGGGCCGCTGACGCGGGAGGAGATGACCGGGACGCGGGACGCGACGGCGGCGTCCACTGCGTGGGACAGGGCGCAGTCCCGCAGCCGGGACTCCATCCCGGTCAGGGCGGCGGAGAAGACCGGGCCGGGCATCGGCATGGTCCAGCCGGTCAGGTGCGCCAGCACCGACAGCTCGGCCCACAAGGTGATCCGAGGATCACTGATCGCGGCACGCTGGGCAGCGCGGACCTGCCGCAGCGTGCACGGCGATGACCGGCACTGCGGCCCGCAGGTGGGGCTGCGGGAGGTGATCAGCGGGGCCGGCGACGCGGTCACCGCGGGATTGCTGACCTCGCGGCTGGTGCCGTCGGGCATCCGGGTCAGCAGCGGGTAGTCCAATCCCGTCGGTGAACACAGCGGCCTCGCCCGGGACCAGCGTGACCAGGTAGGCGGACTGGTCCTCGGTAAGATTCATCGTCGCGCCGACGACCTGCCGGTCATCGGCGGCGGGGAGCCGGTGCACGATCTTCACCGCGGTGTTCTTGATGACGTCGGGGACGAGCTTGGCGGGAATCTGCTCGGCGATGATCAGGCCCTCGCCGTACGCGCGGATCTCGGCCAGCAGATCGGCGAACATCTCCACCGCGTGCGCCGCCGCCCCGCCGCCGGTCCCCGTGGGCTGGCGGAGCAGCCGGTGGGCTTCTTCGAACACCGACAGGTGCCGCAGCCGCGGCGCGGAGGCACCTTCGGCACGCTGCCGCAACCGCAGGTGCTCGGCCAGGCGGATCAGCACGGTCCCCATCAGGAACGCCTTATCCCGGTCATCACCGGTGTCCTCGATCTCGAAGACCACGTTGCGGTCCAGCAGCCGGGTGAAGTCCAGCGGGTGACCGCCCTGGAAGAACCGTCCGGTGGTACCCAGCCGCAGGCTGGAGATCCGCACCGTCACGAACCCGCGGACGTTGTCGGTGATCTCCCTGCCGTATCCGATCTCCTCCACGACCTGGACCGCGGTGGCCTGCAGGTCCTCCAGCGCCGGATAGCCCGGCTCCATCCCCGGGCTGGCCGGCTCCCCGGTCACCAGGTCCCACCCGGCGTTCTCATAACACCGGGTCAGCGCCGCCGCCAGAACCTGGGGAAACGGCTCGTCGGCCTCGAACGCGGCGAGGAACAAGGCCCGGACCAGGTCAGCGTGGGTTTGCAGCGGGAACCGGGCGCCGTCAGGGCCGGGCGCGGGCTCGAGCGGGTTGATCCCGGCCGGCGGATCGCTGAGTTCTCCGGGCCGGATGCGGATGACCTCGGTGCCGGGCAGCCGGGCGGCCATCAGCCGGTACTCGGCCTTGGCGGGCTCGATGACCAGCCACGGGATACCCGCTGTGGTGGCGGCCTCCAGCAGGGCGCGGACGGTCTGGGATTTCCCCGCGCCGGTGGCGCCGCACACGAACGTGTGCCGGTTCAGCGACGCCCGCGGAACTGCCAGCTCCCCCGCGGGAACCCGGTTCCAGTCCAGCACCGTTCCCACCGGAACCGCCGGATCGCTCTGGGCGATCCCGCCGGCCCATCCGGCGCCGGGACTGGCTCCGGTTTCCGGGGTGACGTCGAAGTCGGGCCGTAGCACGAACCAGATGCCGGGAACCTCCCGGGCCGGGGGCCGGGCCAGCGCGGCCACCAGCCGGGACGAGGCGTAAAACGGCGAGGCCGGAGCGAATATATCCGGATCAGCGCGCGCCCGGGCCTGCGAGAGCTGGCCGGGAGCCTGCGGTGGCCACTGCCCTGCGGCCGCGCGAACCGCCGGCAGCCGAGGGCCGTTACCGGCCGCAGCCGACAGCGTCTGACCGGTGACGGAGTGGTCGCTGAGGATCTCCTCCAGCCCGGCGTATCCAGCCATCGGGGTCAGGGCGTATGGCAGGCCTTCCAGGTCGGCTGAGGCGCACAGCAGCCCGGCGACCTGAGCCGCAGCGGCCGGTGCCGGGCCCCCGGCCAGGAAGCGCACCTTCCACAGGCCGGTCGCGGCCGCCTGCAGCAGCTCGGCGTGGCGGCCGGACAGCCGCTGCCCGGTCAGCTGGGACCGCGGGCTGTCCGAACGTTGCGCGCCGAGCTGCGCCAGGGCTACCTGATCCGCGAGGTCGCTGAGCTGGCCGTTCGGGACGGGTTCGGCCAGCAGCAGCCAGGCGAACGGCCCAGACCACACCGACAGCAGTCCGTCCTCCAGCGAGGGCCGGACATCGCCGGACGGCGGGCCCGGGTCACGGTGACCGGCCAGCAGGGCATCGGTGATGCCGGCCAGCGGCATCCAGCAGGGCATCCGCGCCAGCAGGGCGGCAGCCTGGCCAGGCGGGAACGGCTCTGCGCGAGCGCCGGGCGGGAAGCTCAGCACCGCCTGGCCGACGTCGGTGCCGCCCCTCACCGCAGGCCCGGCGGCCAGAACCCGCACCGGGCCGCCCGGATGCTCGCGGATCCAGCCGAACGCGACCGGACCACCGTAATGAAAAGCCGATACCAGCGCCTGCAGCCGCTGCGATACGCCCAGGTCAGCCTGATCCTGACCGGCGGCGGAGTCCTGGCGTGCGTGCGGGCGGCGAGGAATCTGGGTGATCTGCCACGCCTCCAGGTCCCGCAGTATCTGCCACGCGCTGCCGGTCATCACGACGTTCCTCGCCTGCACCGCTCTCGGACACCCTTGGTGCCCCAGGGTAACCAGGTTTGTGACTCTCCGGAAATAATTCGTCGCTTTTGGTGACTAATTGGTCCCAGGGTCTGGCATAGCCGGTCAAGGAGACGGGCGCACGGTACCGAACGACGAAGGGAACCGGCGTCATGAGCGTCCAGCCTGTCCTTCTGGCGGGCCGAGCGCTGGAGCGGCTATTCACGCCTAGCATCAGGCTGGGCTGGACCTTCCGTGACCGCCACGGCCTGACCGCGCCCTACCCCGAACCCCAGCCGGACCCCGAGGTATTGCGCGAGCAAATTTCCGAACGGGCCGCCGCTGCACAGGCCAGCTACATCAGAGCGCGGCGATGGGTAATCAAGCCCAGTCTGGCGCTCGGGCTCCTATTGCTGCTACTGGCTGGATACGCCGAAGGCAGGAACAACGCGACCGACGCCGCCCCGACCCTGGCCGCGGCCGTGATCGTGACCGGCGCCGGGCTGGGGTACACAGTCCGGTGCTGGTGGCGGAGGGGCAGGACGGCCGCCGCCCGGCCGGAGCAGAATCACCGGAAGGCGCTGGAGGCATGGCAGCGGCGGGCCGCGGATCACCAGCAGGCTGGGCCCGCCTGGGACAGGTGCCCGAGTGGGCCAGCGCGTCGCCGCCGGCGCTGCGGACAGATGTCTTCGGCGGCAGCCTCCGAGGCTGGCAGGACCTGCTGATCACCCACGGCACGTCGATCCTGGCCGGCCAGCCGC
>OBLU010006581.1_pt1 | contig 10335 bp, 6 predicted proteins | sample 1518681 | NCBI WGS metagenome assembly OBLU01 (sample SAMEA3539304, study PRJEB22396) | soil metagenome | biome: tundra; feature: field; material: soil | place: USA | collected 2010-05 | depth 0.15 m
TGTCCTTCAGATTGACCGGAACCGTCGACAGAATCACGCTGGCGCCGGCCTTGCGGGCGATCCGGCAAACCTCGGCCAGGTTGCCGCGAAAATTCTCATATACGGTTCGGAGTCTGGGGTCGTCCTCTGCCACGTAGTGGCCGAGAAACATGGCCATCCCTTCCCATTCCCGCGGGTTGTCCGGTTTGCGAAAACGCGAAATCAACTTTTCCAGCAACTGAGCGGTTCTTGTGGACTTGAACCAGATCCCGGCTCGAATCAGGGAAAGCGAAGGAGAATAAGCAGCCAGAACAGTGCCCGGACCATACGGTCCGACCACCTCGTTGTTGCCGACCAGGATGACAAAGAGGTCAGGTTTGGCGCGCGCACTGTCGGCGGCGATGGGAACCATAACGTGGGAGTTGATCGCCGTCATGGCGGTGTTGACGACTTCGAACTTCGCCCCCCGATAGCGGTTCTCCAGCAACACTCCGAGCATCCGCGCAAAACCGAATGCCGGTTCCGGAACCCCCATGGCCGCGGAGTCGCCCAGGATGAAAATCCGGTACGTCTCTGGGCCCTTCTCGTCGGGCACATAGCTCACCACTGGAATGCGAGCTATCGAGGGGGGAAAGAATCGCCAGCCAAATTTCTCATTAGAGGCGGACGCCTTCTTTCCCTCGATCGGAACAAAGAACGCGGTGGGGTAGCCGTAGTGAAAAGCCCTGAGCCCCACTTCCAAGAGCAGGAAAGGCACGACGCCCGCGGCGATGGCCAACGCGGCCGTTCGAAGCCAGCGCAGCCAAAGCGGCAGTCCGGCACGCACGTTGGCGGCGGATTGCGGCCGCTCCCCGGTTTTCGACGCGGGGGCCGGGCCGGATCGTGGTGCCGGATCAGCGGCGCCGCGGACTCGGCGCTTTCCCTTGCTCATCGGTTGACCCCCTCTCCTGTTTGGACGGCGCCGGAAGTTAGCATGCCATCGGCAATGGCGTGGGCAAGCGCGCCCGCTCCGCTGGGAGTGAAATGAACAAACTCCACGAAGTTGCCGGCGCCGTGTAGAAATCCGGCGGCGTCCACCAGCGCCAACCCGCGGTTGGCGGCCTCGTTCCGAATCACGTTGTTGAGCCGGTTTTCCATGTCGAGAAAGCCATCTTCCTTCAGAGCGGGATAAAGAGCGCGCCAGGCGATTAGCGTGGCGTTGTCTTCCGGCCCCACCGATGCGCCGAATCGGGTCGCGTGAGTTACCAGCACGGCGCGAACTTTTTCGCCCGCCAGCAGGTCGAGGAGACGGGAGAGGTCGCGGCGGAACCGCAGCACGTTGGACTCGGGGATCCGATCCAGGACGACTCTTCGGCGGGTTTGTCCCCTGATTGCGATGCGCCGGAGCGCAGTTTGAACCGCTTCCGGCACGCGATCGCTCAAGGCAGATAACTTATAGGCAATCCGGAGGTGAAAGGCGGGCGTGTTCGGCGCGGCGGGTAAGACAAAATTTTCGGGCGGTGGGTTGATATAAATAGCCAGACTCGGATACAGCACTGCCGCTGCCGGCCGGACCCCGTGAAGGACCGCCGCGGCGCGCCGATCGAAGCTGCTGAGCGATTGTCCGGGCAAACCGGCGTTGACCACCTGATATCGTTCCGAACCCGCCCGGCGGTTGAGTTCGCGTTCCAGTTGCCTCGGAAATTCCATCCCCTCCGGTTCGTACATCCCAAACGTTTCCGAAGCGCCGACACACAGGATTCTTTCGCGATCCATGTGCAGTTCCTCGCCGCGAAAGCCGAGGCTGTTCATCTTCCACTTTGAAAAGCGGGCGTTCGGTCTTCCCGTGATTCCGAACTCATCCGTGGTCATGAGGATAGACATATCATGAGCGCCGAACAGCGGCGCGCCATCGGTCCAGGCATCATCCAGCCGGGCGCAAACCTCCCAAACCGCGGCGAAAACGGCCACCGCGGCAAAAAGACGAATTGGCAAGCGGCTTGAGGGCATGTATTAAAACTGAAAGTAGATGAACGACTTCGGCGCACCACCGCGGAACAGAGCCACGTACGACAGTACAGCGTAGCAGGCCGCCCTCACTTCCAGGGTCACCCATCGAAAACTGAGGAAGTCCGCTCGCCTGCTGAGGCCCTGGATGATCTGGATGAGAACGAGCGGCGCCGCGAGCCAGGCGACACGGCTCGCTAGTTGAAGGTCCAGGTTCTGAAGCGGGTGGGTCAATGCCGCGGTCATGGTGGCAAGCTGGCCGAGCGATCTGGCGCGAAAGATCAGCCACCCATAGCATGTCAAATGGAAGAACACCGCTATGCACAGCAGGTCGAAGAGACCATGCAGATGCCGCGGCCGGAAGCTCCAGGCCCGCGAGAGCGCCGGTTCCAGAGCATGGTACGCCACGAGCAAAACGCCATGATAAGTTCCCCACAGAACGAATGTCCAGGCGGCGCCGTGCCATAAGCCGGCGAGGATCATCGTAATCATCAGGTTGCCGAACATTCGCCCCCGCCCCCGCCGGCCTCCGCCAAGCGGGATGTATAAATAGTCGCGCATCCAGGTAGACAGGCTGATGTGCCAGCGGCTCCAGAACTCTTTTGGATTTCGGGAGAAATACGGCAGATGAAAATTGATCATGAATTCGAAGCCCATGAGCTTGGCCACGCCGCGAGCGATGTCCGTGTACCCGGAAAAATCGCAGTAGATCTGAAAGGCGAAGGCGTAGCCCGCCAGCAGAGCCTGAAAGCCGCCGGGATGCGGCAGCGAGAACAGTTGATCCACCAGTGGGGCAAGATTATCCGCGATGTACACCTTCTTGAAATAGCCCCAGGTAATCAGATGAACGCCTGCCAGGATTCCCTCGGATGTCGGATGGCGTGGGTTCGTGACCTGGGGCAGGAGGCTGTTGGCCCTCTGGATGGGGCCGGCGACCAGGTGCGGAAAATAAAGCACCGCCAGCAGAAAGTCGAGATAGCTGCTGCTGGCGTGCATTTGGCCGCGATACACGTCGATGGTGTAGCTGAGCGCCTGAAACGTGTAAAACGAGATGCCCACAGGTAAGATTACCCTCAGCGTCCATGGATTCAGGTGGCCTCCAAACAGGCGAAACAAATCTCCCGCGGAACTCGCGAAAAAATCGAAGTACTTGAAAAAACCCAGCAACCCGAGATTCGCCACGACGCTCAGGATCAGGTATGGTTTTCGCGCCGGCGTCAGCCCGTGTACGGAGATGATGGCCCCCATGCATCGTGCGCACCAGAAATCGATGGAGGTGGTCATCAGCAGAGGCGCCAGAAAGCGCCAGTCCCAACTCGCATAGAAGAACAGGCTCGCCAATAGCAGAAAGCGATTTTGCGCCTTGTGCGGCAGGGGATAGTAGATCGCCAGAACGACTGGAAGAAACACAAGGAACCGGAATGAGTTGAACAGCATCCGAAGGCCCGCGATTCCCTTTTAGAACGATTTGTATCCCAACACCGAGAGCCCGCCGTTGTCCACGATGATCAGCAGCGCCACCAGGAGGAGCAGGATAAGGAGGGCTGGCAGAAACCAAACCGCCCGGCGCGAGCGGCCGGATTTGGGAGATTCAGATGCCGACATGGAATTCCATCGACTCCTCGACCACAGTACCCCAACAGTATCACGGCTCAGTCATCGGCGGCAGCGATGCCTTCTCCTGCCAAGCCCGCTTTGGCGAGGCTGCTAGTTTTCAACCGGCACTTTCTCGAATACGCGGTTGGCAAGCGCTTCCAGAGATTTTGTCTTTGGAATCAATTTTTTGGCGGGATGTTCGTACCGGAACTCCAATTCACCGGCAGGCTTGTAAGTTTTGTAATGCAAAACAAACGGTCTGTGGGGGTTATGAGGAATCATCCTGATATGCTTAATAATTCAACGGTCTTAGGCCCGAACTTAAGAAATCCTCTTGACACGTTTTGTGCACCGATATACTATACTGCTAAAGTTTGCAAGCGCTAACAGGGGCCTCTAGCTACTGGAAGAGGACGCCGGATAGTAGCCGTGAAGCGCCATGAAGCCTTCGACAGGTCATCGCCGACCACCACGGATCGCCCTCGCGGCCGCCTTTCTCGCGCTCATCGGTGCCTTGCTGTTGGTCGCACAAAGCGATATCGACATGACCGGCTACCGGGCCTTCCATGTGAAGGACGGCGGCATTGGACGTGGCGGAAGAGGTCTCGCAGGCACGCTGCAGACCGCCAAGCTACACCTCGCACCAATACCCGCTCCAACCGCGGGCCGCGGTTCGGCGCCCGGCCGCCGGGCGCGGAGGATTTGGATTTTGAAAACAGGGTGCTCCTCCAGATCGAGGAGTTCCTTTCAGGGATCTGCGGCGGGGAGCCGCAGTAAGAGGCAAGTCTAACACTAAAAGGAGTTGTCGGTATGCAAAGAAGTAGCTTGTACAAAATTGTGCCGGGCCTGATCTTCGCCAGTCTTCTTCTGTCACAAGAATTCCGCGCGACGATTTCCGGCCGGGTGCAGGATCCTTCCGGGGCTGCGGTGCCGGGCGCCAAGGTGACGGTTGTCAACACCGATACGAATATCAAAAGCGAAATGAAGACCGAGACCGATGGCGCGTACGTCGTGCCATTTCTGCCTCCCGGAAATTACTCGTTGACCGTGGAAGCCGCTGGCTTTAAGAAATACATTCAGACCGGGATCATACTCGAAGTGGCTCAGAAGGCGGGCCTCGATGTCGTGTTGCAGGTTGGCGCCCAGACGGAGGCCATCGAAGTTTCCTCCGCCACGGAACTGCTCGAAACGGAGAGCGCCAGCCGCAGCGCCGACCTTACCACGCAACAGGTCCAGGAATTGCCTTTGAACTACCGCAACCCATACACCCTGATCGCCGATATGCCGGGTGTCCAATTCCGCGGAAACCTGACTTGGATCCGCCCGTTTGATGGCGGTGCCTCGGTCTCGTGGTCGATGAATGGCGGATTAGTTCAGTACAACGAAATTCTCCTCGACGGCGCCCCCAATACCGCCTTCGGCGATAGCGGCTCTTCCGTCTACGGCTATGTGCCGACCACCGACGCCGTCAGCGAAGTCAAAGCTCAAACCAGCACTTACGACGCGCAATATGGCAGAACCACCGGCGGCGTCGCGAACGTCATGATTAAGAGCGGCAGCAATCTGCTGCATGGCTCCGTCTACGAGTTCTACCGCCGCAATTGGCTCGATGCCAACACGTTTTATAACAACTCGGTCGGCGCCCAGAAAGCCTCCCACCTGTTGGATCAATACGGATTTGAGTTGGATGGGCCGGTCTACATACCAAAGGTGTACAACGGGAAAAACCGGACCTTCTTCACATCCAGCTTCGAAAAGATCCACGAAAAGTCGCCCGCTGCGATCACCCAGTCGGTGCCCGGGCCAGAAATGCTGACGGGCGACTTCAGCAAGTATACGAACTCGAGCGGCACGCTGATTCCAATATATGATCCTCTGAGCGGATTCACCGACCCCACCGCTCCGAACCAGTGGACGCGCGCTCAGTTCCCCGGCAACAAAATCCCGGCAAGCCGGATCAGCTCGGTCGCGCTGAAGGTTTTGAGCTACATGCCTCCGCCAAACTGCACTACGCCCAACAACACCTACTCGTCGAACAACTGGTGCGACCCGGCCAACTCGGACGAGGATCATTATCACAACATCCTCGCCAAGGTAGACCACAATATCAACGAGAAGAACCACGTTTTCTTCCGCTACGGCGGCTACAACCGGAGCGAGAATCGCCCGTTCAACGGAATCGTGGGGGTCGCCGAGAGCGGCCAGCAGCCGTACTACAGGATCTCGAACTCAGCCGGCGGCGACTGGGTGTATACCATAACCCCCACTTTGATCGCGAACGTCCGGGCCACCTACACCCGGCTCATCGAATGGGGCTTCGGCCAGGCGAACAAGGGCTTCGACCCGGCGGGGAAATTGGGCTTGCCGGCTTCGCTCCTCAACGGCCTGCCCGCCGGGGCGGCTCATGACTTTGGAGTCTGGTCGGTCGGGGGATACATGCAGTTGGGCCGCGGAGATGTCCGCAATCTGGACAACGACTTCGCGCTGACCGGCAGCGTCACGAAGATCTGGAAAAGTCATAACATTCACGCCGGCTTCGATCTCCGCCAGTACAATTACCTGATCCAGAGCCCATCCACCAACGCCTCGGGCACCAACAGCGTTCTGAACTTCTCATCGAGCGTCGGCTTCACCCAGAAGTGGTACAGCCAGGCTGACAATTCGGGCAGTGGCTTAGCCTCCTTCATGCTCGGCCTTCCCAGCGGCAACATCGCGATCCCCGTGTTTCCCTGGTTGAAGCAGTTGTACGGCGCCACCTATCTTCAGGACGACTGGAAGGTCACGCCGAGGCTCACCCTGAACATGGGCCTCCGGTGGGACGCTACCATGCCCATAACGGAGAAACACGACCGTTTGAATATCGGGCTGGATACCACCACCACGAGTCCCCTGGCGAGCCTGGTGAACCCTTCGCTGTTCCCGTATGGCAACAGTAATCTGAAGGGCGGAATCATGTTCGCCGGCGCAAACGGCAACCCCGCCGGGTCCTTCAATTCCGACTACAACAACTTCGCGCCACGAATCGGCGCAGCCTACAGGTTGAACAACAAACTCGTGCTCCGTGGCGGTTATGGCATGTACTATTTCAACCTGAACATCTACTCCTATAAGCTGTTCAACGGCTACTCCCAAAGCACCAGCCTGGTCAACAGCAACGATGGGGGCAAGACGCCGGTGACAAGCGCGAATGGCGGGATCCTCGACAATCCTCAGTACCTTTATCCGACCGGTTGGACCCCGCCCACGGGCAACTCGGCGGGATTGAACACATTCGTCGGTCAGAGCATCAGTATGCCTCAGCGCAACGTCCGGACGCCCCGAACCGACCAGATTTCCTTCGGTCTCGAGTATAGCGTCTCGAAAGAGTCCGTCCTGGAGGTAACCTACGGCGGGTCTCGCGGCTACAATCTTGCGATGACCAGCTACTTCAACCTGCCCAGCCCGGCCCTCCGGGCCCAGTGCGATTACCTCGAAGGCGGCAGCCCGCAGTACTGCAACGCGACCGTCACAAATCCGTTTCAGGGTTTGCAGCCGTTCTTGACTTCAGGCTCGAGCTGGTATACGGCCACCACGCAGACGAGATGGCAAATGATGCGGCCGTTCCCGCAGTTTAACGGCGACACCTCTCAGGTAAACAACACCATAGGCAAGAGCTGGTACAACTCCTTGCAGCTCAACTACAGGTACCGCACCCGGACCGGTCTGAGCCTGCTTTCCGCCTACACCTTCTCCAAGTGGATGCAGGAAACGAGCTATGACGACAACATTACCGGAAAGCTCCAGACATCCATGAATGGTAACGATCAGAAGCACGTCTTCAAACTGGTTGTGGCCTACGAGCTGCCGTTTGGAAAGAACAAGAAGTTCCTGGCCGGCGGCAGCGGCCCCCTCAATCGCGTCTTCGGCGGTTGGGAGGCAAATACCAACTTCCAGAGTGCAAGCGGCGCTCCCGTGAATCTCCCCACCACTTCCTTCCCACTGAAGAACACCTGGGCCACCAGCGTGAACTGGCAGCAGCAGCAGGTGCGCCTGTTTGACGCCTGCAGCTTCCAGATACTTGCTACCGGGATTGGGCAGACGGCCGCGGCCAAGGGTTGTGGGAGCACCCCCAATTACTCTTGGGAGTATCTGCCGGCATACACGCCCAATATTGAGTCACCAAATACCACGGTATTTCGTATGCCCCGCATGACTACGATGGACGCTTCGCTGGATAAGTCGTTCCAGATCAAGGAGCGTCTGCGGATGCAGTTCCGCCTCGAAGCATTCAATGTGCTGAACCATGCCATCTTCGGCGGAAACATCAATACCAATCCGGCCGATGTGAACGGCAATTTTGGCACCTGGTCCCCCAACGCGAATGTGCAGGGGTTCCCGCGCCAGTTGCAGCTCGGCCTTAAGGCGCTCTGGTAGAGGTCATTTGAGTAAACGGCCAGGCAGTTATTAGCCGAGTCAGTCCGCGGCATGCGCTCTCGAGGCGCATGCCGCGGTTTTGCGTCCGGTTGTTTCCGGCCGCCAGGTAAACAACGCTCGATAACACCCCACGAATACCATGCTCTTCTCATCTCTCCACTGTGGTTGCCCGTGTCTTCTGGCGGCCCTGTTCGCCGCGCCTTTTCTCCACGGCCAGTCCGCAAGCCTGGTGAAGAGTCCCGATGGCCGGCTGGCCGTCGAGGTCGGGATGAACGCCGGCCGCGCGCCGGTTTATCTGGTCAGGAGGGAAGGCCAGGTCGTGCTGCGGGAATCACGGCTCGGATTGATCCGTGACGACGCGGATTTTTCCAAGGACCTCGTCTTGACCTCCGAATCGAAAGTGGAGCCGGTCAACGACAAATACGAAATCCTGACCGCCAAGCGCCGCCTGAACGTCTACCGCGCGAACCGGAAGGTGTGGCACCTGGCTGCGGCGTCCGGCGGAAAAATGGACGTCATTTTCCAGGTTTCAAACGATGGCGTGGCATTCCGCTATTTCTTTCCCGAAACCTCTACCCAGACCCGTAGCTTGAAGGAAGAAGTCAGTTCCTTTCATTTTCAGCCGGGCACCAAAGCCTGGCTGCAGCCGATGTCAGTTGCCAAGAGCGGCTGGGCGCAGGTCAATCCGGCCTACGAGGAGTATTACCAGAAGGACATTCCGGCCGGCACGCCCTCGCCCACGCCCGCGGGCTGGGTTTATCCGGCCCTCTTCCATTCCGGGGGCACCTGGCTGCTGGTGAGCGAAGGCTCGCTGTCGCGGCATGACTGCGGCACGCGGCTGCGCGCCGAATCGCCGGACGGCGAATACACCGTCGGGTATCCCGATCCGCGGGAGAATTTCCCGGGCGGCGGGGTGAATCCCGAGTCGCCGCTTCCGTGGCTTACGCCGTGGCGCATGATTGCGGTCGGCAGCCTCAAGACCATCGCCGAGTCCACGCTCGGTATCGATCTGGCCGACAAGCCCGCGCAACCCGCGGATGTGTCGAAGCTGCCTGGCAAGGCTTCGTGGAGCTGGCCGCTGCTCGGAGACAGCGGGACGAACTACGACACGCAGAAGGCATTTATCGATTATGCCGCCGCCATGGGTTGGGGTTACACCCTCATCGACGCGCTCTGGGACAAACAGATCGGCTACGACAGGACCAAGGAGTTAGTCGACTACGCACGCGGCAAGGGCGTGAAAATCCTCGTCTGGTATAACTCGGCGGGCGACTGGAACACGGCGCCGCAGACGCCGCGGAGCCTCATGCTTACGCACCAAAGTCGCGCCAAAGAATTCGACCGCCTGCAGGCCATGGGCGTCGCCGGCCTCAAGATCGATTTCTTCGGCGGCGACGGGCGTTCGATGATTGCCTACTACCTCGACATCCTGGAAGATGCGGCGCCGTATGGTTTCGTGGTCAACTTCCATGGTGCCACGCTGCCGCGCGGCTGGCAGCGCGCCTATCCGCACCTGATGACGATGGAGGCGGTGAAGGGTCTTGAGTTCATCACGTTTGAACAGAGCAACGCCGATGAGGAACCCGTTCACGCGACCACCATTCCGTTCACCCGAAATGTCTTCGATCCGATGGACTTCACCCCCGTGGTTCTGGACAAAATCAACCGGATTCAGCGCCGGACGACCAAAGCGTTTGAGTTGGCCCTGTCGGTGATCTTCACCTCGGGCGTGCAGCACTATGCCGAGATTCCCCAAGGTATGGCGAAAATGCCCGCTTACGTGCAGGACTTCATGAAACAGGTGCCCTCAGTGTGGGACGACACGAAATTCATCGACGGCTATCCGGGCAAACTGGTGGTGCTGGCGCGCAAAAGTGGGGGCCGCTGGTACGTTGCCGGGATCAACGGCGAAGCGGTCGAAAAGACCGTGTCCCTTGATTTGCGCTTCGCTCCGGCCCGCGGCACGGGCTTCATGATCACCGATGGGGACGGGCAATTGTTTGAACAGAAACCCGTGAACCTGCGTGCCGCCAGGAAACTCGACGTCACTCTGAAACCAAACGGCGGTTTTGTGATGGTTTTGAATTGACGAGCCCGCTGTATGGCCAATACTTCCGCGGGTTTCTTAGTACTCATGTTCGGAATTACGGTGACGTATCGGGAAACCGCTTGCTGACCCGCGCCGCTCGGATCAGAGCCGCGACCGTAAGGGAGCGATTGCCGTGGAATACGAAAGTGTATATGGTTAGGTAACGTTCGGAATTCAGGATAAAGAGATTATTCAATATGAAAACTCCACACTTTGGCACACGCCGTTGGGCCTTTGCGATCACGCCGGTCTTGCTCGTGCTCCTTGGCGCC
>OBLU010006582.1_pt1 | contig 10333 bp, 7 predicted proteins | sample 1518681 | NCBI WGS metagenome assembly OBLU01 (sample SAMEA3539304, study PRJEB22396) | soil metagenome | biome: tundra; feature: field; material: soil | place: USA | collected 2010-05 | depth 0.15 m
ACGACGACTACGAAATATAACCAGTTATGGGATACGGATTCTGAGGGCAAGGTCAGACTGCACGCTTTCCGGCATGGCAATGCCACGGCACAGGATCAGCTCGGCGTTCCACTCAAAACCAGGATGGAGCGCCTGGGCCACGTCAACGGTCGTACCACAATGGGCTACACGCATCTATTGACAGAGGATGCGCGGAGGGTACCCGAAATGCTGGACGAGTATTTCTCTGCCAGCGACTTTGCGATTCAGTGAGTTCTGTTCGCAAGTGTTCGCAGTGGGTTTCGTAAGTGATTGAGATTGAAGGTCGTAGTGCGCGGTGTGCGTTGGGCTCATAACCCAAAGGTCGGTGGTTCAAATCCACCCCCCGCAACCAACTCCATCTAACCTTTTTTCAATCCCTTAGAAAACTTGGCCATTTCCATGTACTGGAAATGTCGAACTCATCGCACTAAGACTGTTACTTCCGGAGCCTTGGGCTGCATCCCATTGATTAGCCGGAGCAAGAAGAGGGGCTTTCACTGTCGAAGCCGTCGAGTCCAATACGGCTTAATCTCACGGTACTTCGATCCGTTTTCGACCAGCGGCGATTTCTCGCAGCGGTTCCCGCCTGATGGTAGTGGTAACGGTGTCCATCCAGTGCTCCACGTGTAGGCCATCGTCTACCGCTACGGCTGCTCGCTCCGCACAAAGGTGGACTCCGCGTTAAACCGCCCGGTGGAGGACTGGGGGAAGCTGCTGGGAGCTCTACTGCGGTTACGGCGATGCTGGCTCGACTTCTCCACCATGCAGGTGCTGAAGTGCGGTCCGCGGAGCTGGCGTACCAAAACTGGCTTGCCAGAACATTTGGCGGCAGGGTAGAACAATCTAGTCCTGGGCCAATCCCCTCGGCCGGTTTTGAAGTGATTACCAGGGGGCGTTTACTCATGTTTCGAGTCATTACCATCGCCACGAGGAACTTTTTCGCGCAAACCAGGCGGCTTGCCGCCTCTTTGCTCAACTCAGGCAACGATTGTCGTCTCACCGTTTTCTGTGATGAAGCTGGGGTGTTCGGTTCGATTGCCCGGGAGGGGCGGTGTGCCGTTCGCGAATTACGTGAGATCAAGACGCTTGGAGTGCATCGTGCCAAGTTCACGGCGTACGCAACAGCCTTCGACGAGGGCGATTTCCTGTACTTGGATTTTGACGTGATCGTCTTGCAGCCGATTGAGGAACTGACTACGCACATCCACATCACTGGTTGCCATGACGATCTGAGCTCGGTGCGCGGTATTCCCGACACGAAATATCCCTGGCTGGGCGATCCGGATTTGGAGAACCGTCAATTTATCAACTCTGGGGTTTTCTATGCGCCGACTTCGCGCAGTGAATTCTTCGAGGAGCTTCGCCGCCGGAGCTTGGATGACGTCTTGTGGAATCGTTACATCCTCCCTGGTACGCTCTACGATAATTCCTTCCTGTGTGCCCACTTCAACCTTCTCAATGAGCCGGTCGAGTACGTCGATGGCAAGGTTTACAACTGGCAGGGATTTGTGGTCGAAGGGCGGTTGCAGGTGGAGCGGTGTGGCAAAGCTCTCATCAATTGTCAGACGGGATAGATGCTGAAGATCGCACATTTTGCTAGCGTGAAAAATCCGGACGCCGCCATGTGCACTTGGCCGGTCGAAGTGACCAGTTTGCTCTCCGGCATTGGCAGTTCTAACGACAAATCGCGCGAGGGCGCGTTGGTCGACTTCCTGGGAGCGCTGAATCACGATTTCGACAGCACGCCGGCAGATCCGATTCCCGGAAAAATGCTCAATGCCATGGTCCGGGAAGCGGTCGATCTGGTTACCAACCATCTGTCGTGTGACTACAGCCAACGAGGCACGTACCTGGCAGATGCTCAAACGATGATTTCGCTCGCCTACTCCAGTGCGCCCGCCAACTATCGCTGGAATGGATTGGCTTGCGGCGGCGCGTATCTGGACGCCGAAGAATATAACTTTGTTCTGCGTGTCATTGAGAACGGTGGAATCCGCACCGCAATTGAAACTGGCGCAGGTGAGACCTCGATACTGTTGAGAAGTTTCGGCGTCGATGCCCTGTCCATCGAGGCTCAGCAGGGACCATGGCTGGAGCGTGCACGCGATCACGGCTGCCGCTGTGCGCTGGTGCGGTTCAATCAGGAGACCGCGCAATTCGATCCCGTGGAACTGAGACAGGCGGTCGACTCATTCCTCGTCGGCTCGTTCGACCTGCTCTTTATTGATTCTTCGCCTGGAGCCCATGCTCGCAGCCGAATCCTTGATCAGATCGCCGTCATCGCCAAGCCGAAATACGTTCTCATGCACGATGCATTGCGCGACTCCGAAAATGTTTTCGGCTTCCAACAGCGGTTCGGGCTGCGCCTTGCGGCCTTTCTGCCTTCGGCCCGTGGGTTGGCACTCTTCGAATTTGAACCCTCTGGTGCCTCGGCCATTGACTGGCGTGCCTTGCTTGGGTTCGATCCGAATACAAAACTGAACCAGCCCCGCGTTCAGCTCGAACTGGCGGACGATCGAATTGCTAAGATGCCCGAGGGTCGGTGCCGGCTTTACGTCACGGTTAAGAACGCTGGAGCCCAGACCCTCTCGTCACATTATTTCGATCCCATTTACCTCAGCTACCACTTGCTATCACGCGATCACCACATCATCCTTTGGGATGGGCTTCGGACCCCTCTGCCCTTCGACATCTTGCCTGGCAGCGCCGCCACGTTCGAGGCAGTTGTTGCTCTGCCAAGAGAACCGGGCAATGCCCTTCTCTGTCTCACCCTGCTCCAGGAAGGTGTCTGCTGGTTTGACGCGTGCAGTTCCGAAAATCGCCTGTTCTTGCAGCTAAATGACAACGGCACGGCATCGCTGGTCGAGGGCAGCGCCGAGTTTAAGAATCTTGAGTAAGAGCTAGGGACTCTCTGAACAAGCACCACTTTCCGAGGTGCTGCGTCAGGAAACCGTCGAGTTTGATCCTAACGATCCGATACGTGGGGTGTATTTTATCGCTGTAGCGCTGCCACTGCGGCGAGCCAGCCCGCGTACTGCTGCTGACGCAGAACCTGCTCGATCCAGTGATAAACCTGCTCGCGATTTTCGCCTTCGAACCGGATCTCTTGGCTGGCGTTTAGAAAAGCCTCGATCTGATCCGGGTTCAGCTTCTCGGCTTGGTGCACGCTGGTGGTCAATCCTCAGCATGCCATCTGCTCCAGGCTCATCTTGTGTTGGAAACTGCCTCCTCCTCCGGGCTCATCTTGTATTGGAAAAGACTAAGTGTGCGTTGGAATCCTTCGAGGGGTGTATACTGCGGGGCTGTTGGGAGCTACAACGGAAATTCCGGCTAACCACAATACCCCGTATGGAAGCTAGCGCTGCTTTCTGGAGTTGCACGACTGCTGTAGGTTTATAATCATCTCCTAGCACCAGATCGGTTCGGGCCGATAAGTGTGCAGGGGGCGATGCTGCAAGAGTAGTACTCTTGCCATCTGAGGGTTTAATCGATGCAGGAATGTCAACCTCCCAGCCAGCAGAAATCTTCTTGGCCTCTCCGCCCACAGACGACAATACCTGAGCTTGATCAACTGGTATTCCGTCACGACCGATAACAGTGACTCTAACCCTATATGTACTGCTGTCGTTCGACTTGATGCGGAAAACATCTATATACGCTGCAGGTACCGTCGCTCCAAGGAGCAGACAAAATACAGACCCCCACCCGAGGGTCGGAACTTTGCCGCGCTTTCTGAGAACTATATACGGCTGTTGGGAGCTAAAAGGGAAATCCCGGTTCAGAACAATCCCAATTTCTGGCTAATGGCGCGCTGTGGTACAGGGGCGACCTGCGAAGCAAGAACGGTAGTTCTGCGATGGTAGATTGGAACGAGAGCAAGGCATTGACGACTTCCGTGAATAGGCGAGCACGAATTATTGAATGTGCGATCGTTGTGGTGGCAGCAATCGCCATTACTCTATGGTTGACCTTTCCATTGGGATTTCAGATGCCCAGTCGTGCTATCGAGCTTGGGGACAGTCTGCTTAACGCATATCTGCAGGCATGGGTAACCCACGCATTCCGCACGCATGCCATTTTATTCGACACCAATATGTTGTATCCGGCAAAGGATACGTTAGCGCTGTCGGAGAACATGTTGGGCAATCAACCACTCTTTGCTCCTGTCTATCTGCTGACCCAGAACCCGATTCTAGCATTGAATTGTGTAATCCTCAGCTCGTTCGTGTTCTGTGCCTTAACGATGTATCTCCTCGTTAGGTATGTGACTGTAAGCCCATGGGCGGGCGCTGTGGCGGGAATGATCTTTGCATTCGCTCCAGTGCGCCTATCTCAGCTTGGCCACATGCAGTTGTTAAGCATGTACTGGATGCCGTTGATCGTGCTGTTTCTTTATCGCTACCTGCAGACCTGCAAGTTGATTGAGTTACTCGGGCTCAGCACGTCGGTCGCTCTGCAGGTCCTATGTTCACTGTATCTGGGCTACATGGCTCTGCTCGTAGCATTGTGCTTCTTTCTAGGTATCGCAATCACACGGCCGCAACTATTGAAGATTAAGGTGATTGGTGGCCTAGCGCTGGGGGCGATTCTTGTGTGCGCAGTGCTGTTTCCTGTTGTGACGCAATACACAAGATTGGTAGCAACTTCGCTGAATCCGAGGTACGATTCTACTGCGACTATAGCTGCGTCAGCTAGCCCCATTGCAAGCTATTTTGAGGGCTCAGGCCGCGTTTACTGTCACTTGTTTAAGCGGTTTCATTCCGCAGACCTGGATTGGGAAAAACATTTGTTCACTGGTCTTCTTCCCTTGGCGCTTGCGCTGCTGTCCATTGGGGGTATATTTCGCAAGGACAGGGAAGGCACTTCGCAGCCCGACACCTCCCCGAGCTCCCGCTCGGCTACTTTCCGGCGTGGCGAGCTAATTCCGGCCTTATTCTGGGGCGCAGCACTTACTGTTCTCTGTAGCTACGTGCTTTCGCTGGGGCCGATTTTGAGGATCCATGATAGGCCGACCAGTATACGGCTGCCATTCTTCCTATTACAGCAATGGGTGCCTGGAGTGGGTACATTCCGCGTGCCTGCTCGTTTCGGACTCAGTCTAATGTTGGGACTGGCCGTGTTGTCGGGCATCGGCTTTCTCCGCCTTTTGCACATAGGGGAACGAAGGTGGAGCTTTAGTGGTATTGGCGCGCGGACTGGGCTCATGTCTGCTGTCCTGGTATTGGTGGCGCTAGAGTTCAATGTTGGTTTTGCAGGCTTCGCGCCGGTAATGACTCCTGACCACGTGTCCCCAGAATACAAATGGCTGACGCAACGTCCGTCAAGCATTCCGATCTTGGAAGTTCCTATGACGACGCTTGATGGAACCGTTGATCCCTACGCACAGAATGCTTATATCTTCGCTAGCACCTTCCACTGGCATCCGCTCGTAAACGGCTACAGTGGCCACCTACCATTAACCTTTTCTGAAATGTTTGACTTGGTTAAGGCGATGCCAGCACGCGAACCGGCGAGTTTGCTGGCTGGCTTGGGGATTCGTTACATCGTTGTGCATACTCAGCGCCTCTCAGAAGAAGAAGTTGGGCGCTGGACGAACGCGGCGGTCGAGGGCTGGTTGTACAATGCGGTGTCGTTTCCGGGTACGGTCATTTACGAGCTTCCTGCGTCACTTTGTCGGGGCCGCGATGCAGCGCCCGAGATACAAGGACTAGAGCTCCCCAGAGAAACAGAAAAGGGAAAGCTTCTCGGCTTCAGTGTCTTTCTCTTTGCCGGTACAAACTGCTGGGCTGACGCAACGACGGCGGGGGAAACTCAGGTCGTAGCGAACTGGCAGGAATTGCATTCGGGAGCCGGTTTCGAGTACGAGAAGTTGGTACCGTGGCCACTCTACGTTGGCGCTTCTGAGCCGCGACAGGTTCGTGGCTTTGTTCAAGCGCCACGTGCATCCGGCCTTTTCCGATTGTCACTTAGGATTGGACCCCATCGTTTCGCACCGAGGGAGATCGTTTTGCGACATGAGCCGCTCCTGGTTACCAGCATGAGTTCGCCCGGCGATTTGAGTGCGGAATACGAACTCCGCTCCTTTCCAAAGAGAATCAGGCTGGGACGTAAAGCTGATGTTGAATTCTTGGCGAAGAACACTGGGAAGAGCGTTTGGCTGTCGGATGCCCCCAAAGGGTTCGTAGGATTGGGTTATCGCTGGCTGACCCCCCAGGGAAACGAGGTGGCGAATGGGAGGGTCTATCTGCCCTTCGACGTGTATCCTGGAGACACGTACACATTTCGAGAGGCACTTGATGCGCCTCCGCAGCCTGGCGCTTACACATTGCGTCTGGAACTTGTCTCGGAGCTGGTTACATGGTTCCACGACCGAGGCGTCCAGCCAGTGGACGTCCCCGTGAACGTCGATCCTTGAAGATTCGTGGGCAAAAACACCGACCGCGGGTGCGGCTGGATCCTGAATGGCCGCTCCAGTCGACAGATTTTGAAGGAGACAGATTGACCTGTCCCCGTTGTCAGCCTGCCAACGGAGCAAGAGTCTGACAGGTAACGCAGGCCATCGCAGAAAGGCCCGGTCAATCATCCGGCTCCAGTGCTTAATAGCCTTTCGGAATTTTTCGAGAATATCATTAAAGAGGGGCGGAATGAACTTCGACCGAACTGAAAATGCTTCTACACCGCTGCCGGAGGTACGGCCCTGCCTTTCGGTAGTTATACCTGCGTACAACGAACAAGAAACGCTGCGTGACATCGTCGAAAAGGTGTTGCGGCTGCCGTTGGCGCTTGAGGTGATCGTGGTTGACGATTGTTCACAAGACGCCACACCTAGCCTGCTCGCGGATCTCTCCCGCGAGTACCCCAATCTCCATAGCATCCGCCATGAGCGGAACCAGGGCAAGACAGCAGCGGTCAAAGCCGGGATCGCCGCCAGCCGCGGCGATATCGTTATCGTCCAGGACGCTGATATGGAGTACGATCCGGCGGAAATCCCTGATGTGATTGGGCCCATCCTGAACGACAAGGCCGATGTTGTTTACGGGTCGCGGTTTCTCGTCAGAAAAGCAACGCGCGTGTTGTATTTCTACCATTTTCTAGCCAACCGGATCCTGACATTCTGGTGCAATCTCTTGTCGAATATGAACATGACTGACGTTGAGACTGGTTATAAGGCCTTCCGCGGCAGCATCATCCGTGACATGGTAATCAGCTCTTCCGGATTTGGTTTCGAGATTGAAGTCACCGCCAAAATCGCCAAATTGGGTGTGCGCATCTACGAGGTTCCAATCAGTTATTACGGACGCACTTATGAAGAGGGAAAAAAAATCGGCGCGTTGGACGGCTTGCACGCGTTCTGGTACGTCTTCAAGTACAACGTCCTCGTGAGCCGCGCCCGCTCCTTTCGAACCCTAAACCGACATGGTTCTCACAGGATGGTTACGCCCTCACGGAGCTAAGCTAGCAACCCAAGTTCCTGAAGTCTGAGAAATACGGATCTGCCAATTGTGGCAGGATGTAGAACTGTGGATACGTGGTGTCGTCCGCGGCGGCCAATTTCGGAAGCTGTCTCCCGGTTTCTTTCGATATAACGGAGCACATCTACCGCGTAATCCAGATCTGGATCTGCCCAGTGAGTGCCAATTGCATAAGACCCGTGCGCACGATTGATGGTGGCAATTCTATAAGGAACGAGGAAGCTATTCTCAGAAGACATAAAGTCGGTATTACCTGAATAGTTCGTCGCAATGACTGGTTTGCCGCAGAACATCGCTTCGGCGAGTGTAAGACCAAAACCTTCCGAACGATGGAGAGAGACATAGCAGTCGGCAGTATTCATTAGGCCATTCTTTGCATCCCTGGAATAGACTTTATCAATGACATGCACGTTTGCACCGAAAGCAGCTTCCTTCAGCATCCTCATCTCTAATGGATATTCCTGGGCGTGAGAAGACTTGATCACAAGCGAAACATCGTTTCTTCCTCCGAAGGCTGACTTGAATGCCTGAATCAATCCGAGAGGGTTCTTGCGTTCCATAAAGCTATGGAAGTCGAACATAAACAGAAACTCAAACGTGTTTTCCGGGATACCGAAGGATGCTCGGCTCCAACCCGGCCCGGGGACACTCTCCTGATCGAGCGCGCAGTGAACAACTTGAACCGGCACTCGTGAACTTGAAGCGATCGAATCGCGCGCGAAGCGGCTGGGGGTCCAGACCTCGTCCAGATAGCCGAAAGCGGTGGTCCATTTGTGAGGGAACTCTGGGAGTTCCCAAGCCCAATACCCTATATTGAAGCGCTGACGCATATACCGTGGATTAATCATGCCGAAATACGGCAGTACGTCGGCATTGACGGTAATGAGGTTCGCCTTGTAAGGATTGTCCCCCGAGATCTGTACTGGACTCTCCTCCACGTTCTCCGAACCTGAGTCAATAAAATCATTTGCAACAAAGGGTATGTGAGCCGCCTCCAAAACCCGCAGGTTACTTCGCACCATTTCGCCGACGCCCTTCTCCGACCTGAGGTACCCGATGACATTCATCCCGAAGGGAAGTCCCGCCTCCGCCGCCAGGTCTGTTGCATCCTGTGCGTAATCGAGATGGGTGTCCTTGATCCATGTGAAGGGATCACCAAGTTCGTTCGCGCAAGGTCCGAGACTGCGATAGTAACGGCGAGCTGAAGGGGGAATTATGGGACCGGACCTAAAAAAGTCGTGAGTGTACGTCCAACGGCTTGTCTCGCGCCAACCGGCTTCCATTAGCAAATCGTAGTATCTTGAAAATAAATCGGCGGCATCTCCGACATCGTTCATTTGATACCAGCTTTGTAGGACTGCCAATTCGGCGCGGCGGTTCGGATCGAAGCCGCGGAAGTTGAATAGATAGGCAGGTTCTTCATTTACCAGAACCTTCTGGCCATCCATCCGTACATGATGATCATGAAGATTCCAATATCCAACGTTGTATCCCGGCTCGCGAGTGACCTCGACTCCCTGAAATATCTGAGGGACTAAGTCAATCCAGCGTTCTGCGCTAATCTCTTGGTCCGAAGACGCGCTCCAGGCATCGGATATACTGTCTGACCACCATTGCAGTATTTGGCGGCAGTTGCTAGATTCTCGGAACGCCAAGAACCCCGGCGCGTAGATGCCCGATTGCAAAATGTCAGCTTCCGATGGCGCTGCCTTATCTCGTGGGAGAGGGCTCGTGATGTGCGCTGTCAGCACAACGTCTGCTCTGTCGAGCATCTCGGTTAAGTGATCTAGCGGACTCAACACCAGCGACCCGGGTGCGAGGTAGACGAGTCCTTCGAGCGAATACTGATCAAGAAGATGTAGAAAAAAGAACGGCTTCGCAGCGCTGGCAGCTTCCCGCTGGGAATGACGGAAGAAGAAGCCGGGCAAGTTTGGGATCTGCAACTGTGCCGAAGGAACGACGCGGAAGCATTCGCACTCACGACGAAAAAACCCGGTAGCAGAGTCTAACAAAAGCACGAAGAAGGGATTACCTGGATGATACGTGTACCAAGATTGGGCGAGCACTCGCGCCATGGAAAGCTGATTCTTGGCAATGATCGTACAGCCAGCAAAACTAGCTTTATTCATCAGCTTGCGTCTCGCGGGCCAGTTGTGCCTTGGCGGGATGCGGAGTGCTCATTGTCGCTCGCCACGCGATTGAGCTTGAGGGAGGAAGGGCCGAGGTCCTGGATCTGGGACCTAACGATGTTTACTTCCTCGGCTAGATGGTCCAGACGCTTTCCAAATTCTTGTTCCAGTCGAGAGGAGCACTCCCGCGATGCCTCTAGAGCGACTGAACGTGCGGTCGCATGGGAGGCTCTGATCGCCATCGCTATCTCTGTATTGTGACGTTCCAGGATCAGCGCCTCAATTGCTTGTCTATGAGCTTCAAGAGCGCGGACTATGACAGCATGGAAGTGGTCAAAAGATCGAGTGTGCCAACTTAGGGATCGGCGCAGCAGCTTCTTAAACGATTGCAGTAATTGATTTGGAATACCAGGTTTCCGAGGGTTCAATGCGCCCACCTCGGCTTGCGCGGCCCACAGCTCTTTGGCTGATGGTCCGAGGTCCTCGCTGGACAGCTTGAAAGGTACATGCAAGTCGTCCGCCCGAACTTGCGACGAAGTCTCTGCTGAGTGGGCCGCCACGTATGCGCGCATACGTGCCAAGATTTCTCGTTCCGTCATATGATACCAACCGTTACAAGGACGTCCAGGCTGTCTCATACCTTTTCAGTCCCAGGACTCGTTGCAGTCCCAACGCGCTGGCCCCGTTCTTCTGGGTGGTCACCCACCACAT
>OBLU010006585.1_pt1 | contig 10330 bp, 9 predicted proteins | sample 1518681 | NCBI WGS metagenome assembly OBLU01 (sample SAMEA3539304, study PRJEB22396) | soil metagenome | biome: tundra; feature: field; material: soil | place: USA | collected 2010-05 | depth 0.15 m
CCATTCATTGGATTTTGAGTCTTAACCGGTTGTGTCAACAATGGGGGCAAGTCCATACCTCTGCTCCCAGATGTTCTTCTCGTTACGCAACTGCTCCGGTAGACCCTGGCTGCGGAGAAGCTCCGGGTGCACTCGAACGACGAGTACCTCCTCGTAATAGGAACGGTTGAAGATGCCGATCCTGCCGCGTTCGGGAAGACGGCAAGTGGTGCGCCAGAGAAAATCATGTTCAAGCTCCTCGGCGCTTGGCTGCTTGAAGCTGAAGACTTCGCAACCTTCCGGATTGACCCCGGACATGACGTGACGTATGGCGCCGTCTTTTCCGGCAGCATCCATGCCTTGGAATATCAGGAGCAACGCTTTTCGGTGTGATGCGTAGTGAAGCTGCTGCAGCGCACTCAGCTTCTCCAAGTGGTGAACCAGAAGTTCCTTATACTGCTTTGTAGACTTATAGTAGGGGTCGACAATTGTCGGCCTCTCACTGAGGTTGACCTTTTTGCCTGCCGGCACACGGTAGATTCTCGAATCGATAGCCATGCTCTCCTTTCGGTGCTCCAGGTCTTTTGGGCTTGGGGCCTCATGAGCGGGTTAGCCAGGGGCCGTGATCGGTGCGCTCAGAATGCCGGGCAGCAGCAGCAGCACCTGAGGATTCATGCGATGCGAAGGCGAGCAAAGGCCGGAATCTTTACTACGTCCAAGAGCAATCCAAATGCGATTGCGGCGGCAAACTCGAAGGTGACGACCGAGAGGGTTAGAGGAGCCATGGCGATTCCGCAAATCGCCATTGTTGAGATGATGAGAACATCCGCTACGGAAGAAAGTACGAGGATCAGGCTGGGGCGCAGTCCCCACAGATGTTGCCGCCCGCGTATCACATAAGTTGTGGCCTGGCTTCCAAACACAATACCGACCGCGCAAAGAGTTCTGAGCGCTTCTAGTCCGAGATGCATTTCGAATTTACCAATGGCCAAGATTGCTGTGGAGAACGCAAGGAAACAGACCCCCAGGATGACGCCAGCGATCGTGATCCTGCCGATTTGCCATGAGTTCGGCATCTTCGACGGTCGCACTCTATCGGTCGTCAGTGACATCGAGAGGAAGTCGCCAGTGATCATCACGATAACCATCAGCATGGGAGTCAGCACCGCATGCCCAGTCATGATCAGGCCGGCTGCCAGCAGGAGCACCTGCACAATCTTTTTCATCACCGAGTTCAGCGTGTAGGTGAGAATGCGCTGAAACGTGATCCTGCCCTCTTTCACTGCGGCAACAATGCCGCCCAGCCCAGCTTGGGTGAGTACAACCCCTGCTGCCGACTTCGCCACATCGGTAGCGGTCGAGACGGCAATGCCGATCTGCGCCTGGCGGAGCGCGGGTGCGTCATTGGCGCCATCGCCGCACATCCCAACCGTATGCCCGTTTTTCTGGAAGGCCTTGACGAGGTCATACTTGCCTTCTGGAAGAATGTTCGCGAACACCGCGAAATCCTCCGGTTTGATTCCCTCGGGAAGCTTTCCGGGCGGGCAAACAGGCCCGGTCAACCCTACGTCATGAGCGACGATCGCCGCCGTGGCCGGGGCATCTCCAGTCACCATGACTGTGGCCACACCGAGTGTATGTAATTCCGAGATGAGAGAACTCGAATCCGATCGCGGCGGGTCGCTGAGAGCGATCATGCCAATGATCTGAACAGAAGTTGAGGGCCCCGCGGCTACGGCAAGAACTCTGAAGCCCTGCTTCTCAAGTTCGTCAACGATCGCAGCCGCAGCCGGCGACGGAGCCGTGAGGGCGATGACCGCAGTATAGGCACCCTTGATAATGCGCACTGCCGCCCCCCTTGCATCTGTTGCGGTCGCCTCCGATGTCTTCTTGGCTGGGTCGAACGGCACAAACGTCGCCAGCTTCGGCAGCTCCTGCGTCGGCTTTTTCGAGGCGGCAGAACGAATCGCTGCATCGACAGAGTCCTGGCCACCCTCGGAACTGGCGAGAGCTGCCAACCCGAGAACGTGGACTTCGTCGAATCCGGACAAAGGGCGAACGCTGGTTACTGAAAGCGCATTGAGGGTTAGAGTTCCGGTTTTATCCGAGCACAAGACGTCGATCGACGCGGCCTCGTCCACAGCAGAGAGCCGCGTCGGCAGCACACCCAACTTTGCCAGCGCGCGAGCTCCGATCGCGGCAGCAAGGGTAAATGTTGCGGGCAACGCCACCGGGATGGCTGCAAGGACTGAAGTGAGCAACAACGGAACCATCTCATTCAACGGCATCGCATGGGTATAGGCAAATGCAACCATGGCAAGAATCACAAAACCATTGAATATCGCCAAGTTGCGTACAATCTTGTGCACCGCTTTCTGCTGCGTGCTAACAACGTGTGCGGTGCGAACCAGCTCCGCCGTGCGGCCAAATTTGGTGCGAGCGCCCGTGGCCGTTACGACCGCTGTCGCCTCACCCCGCCGGACGAGGGCCCCGGCATAGGTGTCCAAACCCGCATTGGCCTCGATGGGTAGAGATTCGCCGGTGAGCATCGACTGATCGAGTTGAACCGATCCGCCGGTCAAATGCACATCGGCAGCGACCACAGCACCAAGTGACAGCTTCACCAAGTCGCCACACACCAATTTCGAGGCGGGCACAGTCTTCCATGCGCCATCGCGCTGGACAGAGGCATTGAGGGCGAGCCGCGACTTCAGTGCCGCCAGGGTGGCTTGAGCGCGCCCCTCCTGGAAGTAGGCAATCGCTGCATTGAAGATCAGCAGGGCCGCAATGACCGCGGCCTCGTAGTACTTATGCAGCACAAGCTCAAGCACAATGGAGGATTCGAGCAACCACGGAACCGGTGCCCAGAACTTGGCCAATGCATTGCGAAGCGGATGAGCGGACGTATCCGGCATTGCATTGGGTCCGTCTTTGGCAAGAAGCGCACGCGCCTCATCGCTCGTGAGCCCTTTCGATGCGATACCCTGAACTGGCTTTGTCGGTTGACTCGGCGCTGCGGAAGCGACAACGATCGTTGCACTCATAATGAGGCACCTCTACCGCTGTTTTAGCTACCACCATTCCGAAGCGCGCCTGGAGTCTTATTCTCCCCTAATCACAATGACAGAGGCTGTGCACTTTAGGACATGTAGCGCGTTCACGATGCACATCTTCGGCGTGGTTGATCTTCAATACAAATCCGAATGCGGCGCCGAAATCACGCTCGGACATAACCGCTATTTAGCTCAGTTCAGGGCTTATCGCGGCCTCCAAGGAAGTCATATTAGAGGTCATATTGTTTAGTTCTATAACGTTGAGCTCCGGCGAGCGTGAGCTCACTTGGGGGCCTGTTTGGGTGGGCAGCGAAGTGAGGTGGAATCGTCTACCGGATTCACATTCGGGAAAGTATCGAGCGCCTGGGATCCAGCCCTGAATCTGTGGAGCCGACCTAGGCACGCCTAGATCAACTGGAGGATGCGGAATGGGCCTCGTCACTTCATCTGACCGGCACAAATTCATAGTCTCGCATTTTGCTCACTAAACTATTCTGTATGTCTTATTTATGGCTAGTTTCGGGCCTCACTTGATGGAAAATTCCTTTGCATGAACTGATCGTTCAACCATGTGCCGTGGTCCGCCGACTGGCGTTCAGGCCTTATCCTCGAAGCAGACCCTCACGTGATCGACTTCGCCCAAACCGTCAAGCAGCAGGCCGACATCGTCAAGGTGATCGAGGGATACATTCGCCTGCGCAAGGCGGGTGCGCAGAACTACTCTGGCCTATGCCCCTTTCACAAGGAGAAGTCGCCTTCGTTTTCGGTCCATGCGGTGCGCCAGTTCTATCACTGCTTTGGCTGCCAGGCTTCAGGAGACGTCTTCAGCTTCGTGGGCAAAATTGAGAATGTCACCTTCCCTGAGGCGGTGCGCATCGTTGCGCAAAAGTGCGGCATTCCGCTGCCCAAGCGCGAGTTCTCATCACCCGAAGAAGCCGCGGGCGCACGCCAGCGAGCCAAGCTCCTTGAGCTGCACGAAACCGCAACCGCATGGTTTGAAGAGCAGTTGCAACGTCCCGCAGGCGCAGTGGCGCGTGAGTATCTCGTCGGCCGCGGCCTTACTCCCGGAGGCATCAAGACCTTTCGCATCGGTTACGCGCCAGACAGCTTCAACGCCCTCCGCGACCGTCTCAGCGGCATGGCCGACGCCGAGACCCTCCGGGCCTGCGGCCTCTTCAGCTCAAAGGAACAAGGCGACGGCAGCCAGGGTCCAATCTACGACCGCTTCCGCAAGCGCGTCATGTTTCCCATAGCCAACGAGAGAGGCCGCGTGATCGCCTTCACCGCGCGCACTCTCGATACGGGCGACAATGCAGGCGCAAAGTACATCAATTCGCCAGAGACGCCGCTCTATTCCAAGAGCCTGGTGCTCTTCAATCTCGACAAGGCGCGCACCTCCATTCGCCAGCACGATTTTGCGCTGCTGGTCGAAGGCCAGATGGACTGCATCTCCGTCTTTCTGCGCGGCATTCAAAACGTCATCGCCACCAGCGGAACGGCCTTTACCGAGCAGCAGGTGGCCTTGTTGCGCCGTCACACCTCGCAAGTCATCGTCAACTTCGATCCCGACGCCGCCGGCAGCAATGCCGCCGAGAAGTCAATCGCCCTTCTCACCGAAGAGGGCTTCAACATCAAGATCGTCACCCTCGACGACGGCCTCGACCCCGACCGCTACATCCGTGAACGCGGTGTGGAGGCCTACGCCACCGCCCTCCGCGGCGCGCGCCGCCAGGCCGATTACCTCATCGATCGTGCCCGCCAAATGTTTCCCGGCGCCAGCTCGGAGCAAAAGGTCAAGGCGATGAACTACCTGCTGCCCCACATCCGCCGCATGCCAGAGAAGCTTGCGCGCGACCAGTTCGCCGGCGACGCCGCGCAAAAGCTCGGCATCGACTCGGCCGTCCTCCGCGAGGAGCTCCGCCAAGCCGCCCTCAAACGCCGCGACCACGTTGAAGCACGGGCCGCCGCCTTTACTGAGGTGGAACGGGTCCTTTTGCGCGCTCTGGCCATCACCGACGCCGACAATCAGGCATCCCGGCGCCTGGCAGCCGAAGCAATCACACACCGACCCCAATGGTTTGAGTGCCTTACCACGTTCTCCGCCCTCCAGGCCCTCGCCACCCGCCAGGCCAATGACCCAATGGACGTCGTCGAGGACCCTGCCCAGAGAGCTTTGCTCGCCGAGGTCCTCCTCGCGGAGATCAAGCCTCCCGAGGAAGCCGAGGTGCAAAGCGCCATCCAGGAGATTCAGGAGCGGGCCATTGAGACCCGCCAGCGCGACCTCCGCGCCCTCATCGCTGAAGCCGAACGCAGCGGCGACTTCACCGAACTGGCCCTGCTCACCCAGCAAAAGCTTGACCTGGACCGTGCGTTGCGCCAGTTGCATCGAAGCTCGGTATAATCCTGCCAATACTTGTCTTCGCGGCACATTTGGAGAGCGCCATGATCCTTGAGCTCAAACCCGAACAGCAAAAAGTGCTTGATCGGGCTGTCCGGTCTGGCATGAGCCCGGAAGAGGTACTCGATCAGGCCTTCGCCGTCATTCACCAACAGTATGGGAATGAGGACTGGATCCTGGCCGGCAAAGAGGCAATTTCAGCCCAAATCGAAGAGGGCTTTGCACAGGCGGGGCGTGGTGAGCTTGTGGATGCTGACCAAGCGGCGCAGATCCTTCAAGATCGCCGGGCAAAAACGGCGAATTGCCTGAGAGATGCCCTCTGCCTACCAGCTCACCCCGCGTGCGCTTAGCGATCTTGACAACATCTGGAACTACATTGCAGAAGACAATGTCAAGGCAGCAAATCGCGTGGAATCAGCGATTCTGTCGGCATGCACCAACCTCGCCAGACATCCCCTGCTGGGTTCCAAACGGACCGAAATCACCCCTCTGCCGGTTAGGTTTTGGACGCTATCCCGGTTTCCCAACTCCATTGTCGTGTACCGGCCCGAAACCAAGCCATTACAGGTTGTTGCTGTGCTCCACGGGAAGAGAAACATCAAAGCAGTGCTAGAAGAGCCAGCGACCAGTTCATAATGGCGCCCGTAACCCAGATCTTGGGTCCAATTCGCGCCCGCTGCGTCTAATTTTGTAGGAACCGAAGCGGGTGAGAAGCAAATCTGCCCGACCCCAGTTACCAGGCAGCCGAAAAGCTGCCCGTTCGACGACTGAGTCGCGTTGGCGTCTACAGGGTGGACTGTGGTATTCTGCTGATCTCTGTGAGGATGCGCGCCCCTCTGCCCCAACCATGAGCTTCGGCTCGCGGGCGAACCAGGCGAAACCTGAAGCGCTTGTCATCCTGTTCCGAGCAAACCCCTGAGACCGCATTTTTTTGCGGAAGAACGCAGGTCTGCGTTCGTGTGCACCCAGATTTCCTCGAATCACTCATGGAAATCTTTTTTTCGCGCGCGGAACCGGACCCCGCACCGTCGCGCAAAACGGTGCTGCATCTGCCTTGCGCATGACAGTAGAGAGTAGGGAAATTTTGGCGATTGACGACAAGTTCGGACATGAAATTGAAGGCCTCATCGAAGTTGGCAAAGAGAAGGGCTATCTCACCTACGGCGAAGTCAACGACATGCTGCCTGAAGAGATTGGCTCCGCCGACGACCTCGACGACCTGATTACCACCATTGGCACACAGGGCATTGACCTGCTCGACACACCCAAGTTCGGAGCCGACAAGGACTTCGAGTTGGAAGAAGGCGAAGACGTCGAGCTCGACCTGACACCTGGAACGCTCGAGAAAACAAACGACCCCGTCCGCATGTATCTGCGCGAGATGGGCACCGTGCCGCTGCTTACGCGCGAAGGCGAAGTTGAAATCGCCAAGCGCATTGAGCGCGGCCAACTCCGCGTGCTCAAAGCCATTTCGCGTTCCCCCATCGTAATCCGCGAGATTGTGGCGCTCGGTGAAGACCTGAAGCGCGGCGTTCGCAACGTAAAAGAAGTTGTGATCTTCGACGAGGAAGAGCTCACTGAAGACGTGGTGCAGACTCGCGTCAAGGCCACGGTGGCCCGCATCGATGCGCTTGTCAAGCACCAGAAGAGAATCGCGGTACTCGAAGAAAAGCTGGCCGGACCGGCGCCCGTAACCAAGGCCAAGATTCGCGAAGCGCGCCATACCCGCTGGCTGGTTGCCCGCGAAAAGGTCCTCATCTCGCGCATCGTCCGCGAGCTCAAGTACACGGCGCTCGAGCGCAAGCGCCTGTTGGACAAGGTCAACAAGACCGTCGACACCATGCGCACGCTCGAGCGCCAGATTCGTTCGCTCGACCAGAAGCATGAAGCCAGCAAGAGCGAGGAGCTGAAGAAGGAGTACCGCCGCCAGCAGAAAAACTGCAAGGCCGATCTCGAAAAAATCGAGGGCGACGCGGGCGTCTCCATCATCGAGCTCAAGCGCACGCAGCGCGAAATGATTCAGGGCGACATGGACGCCGAGCAGGCCAAGCGCGAGCTGATTGAAGCCAACCTGCGCCTTGTCGTTTCAATCGCCAAAAAGTACACCAACCGCGGCCTGCAATTCCTCGACCTCATTCAGGAGGGCAACATCGGCCTCATGAAGGCCGTCGACAAGTTCGAGTATCGCCGCGGCTACAAGTTCTCCACGTACGCCACATGGTGGATTCGTCAGGCCATCACCCGCGCCATCGCGGACCAGGCCCGCACGATTCGTATCCCTGTGCACATGATCGAGACCATCAACAAGCTCATCCGCACTTCTCGCCAACTGGTCCAGGAGCTCGGCCGCGAGCCTTCAAGCGAAGAGATTGCCCGCCGCATGGACATTCCCGTCGCCAAGGTGCGCAAGGTGCTCAAGATCGCGCAGGAGCCCATCTCGCTCGAAACGCCAATCGGCGAAGAAGAAGATTCGCACCTCGGCGACTTCATTGAAGATCGTCAGGCCGTCTCTCCGTCTGAAGCCGTCATCAGCGTTAACCTCAAGGAGTACACCTCGCAGGTCCTTCGCACGCTCACCCCGCGCGAAGAGCGCGTCATCAAGATGCGCTTCGGTCTCGAAGACGGTTCCGAGCACACCCTGGAAGAGGTAGGCCAGAGCTTCCAGGTCACCAGGGAGCGTATCCGCCAGATCGAAGCCAAGGCATTGCGCAAGCTGCGCCACCCCAGTCGCAGCCGCAAGCTGAAAGCCTTCGTCGAAGGCGTCAAAGAGATGTAACACCGGCTGCAAATGAGCCGTAAAAAGCCGCAGCCTTGGAACGGGCTGCGGCTTTTTTGTTGATTATGCCGGCAATCTTAAGAGGTCTGCACTGCGGCCGCTTCAATCTCCGCCCAGTCTTCCCGCCGCAGCTTCAGCCCCGCAGCCGCAACGTTCTCCTCCAAATGTTCCACCTTCGACGTCCCCGGAATCGGCAGCATCACCGCCGATTTCTGCAACAGCCAGGCCAGCGAAAGCTGAGCCGGCGTGAACCCATGCAAAGCCGCAAACTCTGCCAGCGAGCGCGCCGCCGGGTTTTCCGTCTTCAGCATCTTTCCGCCTGCCATCGGATACCACGGCATGAATCCGATCCCCTGCTTCTGGCAATAAGCCAGCGTTTCCTCGTGCCGCCGGTCCGCCAGACTGTATCGATTCTGCACAGTCACCACCTCCACGATCTCTCGCGCAGCCTCAATCTATACCGGTGTCACCTCGCTTAGCCCGATGTGCCGAATCTTGCCCTGCTCCTGCATCTTCTTCAACGCGCCCAGGCTCTCCTCAAGCGGCGTCCGCGGATCGATCCGGTGCAGTTGGTACAAGTCGATGCGCTCCAGCTTCAGTCGCCGCAGGCTCATCTCCACGCACTGGATCAGATACCCAGCCCGCCCCACATACTCAGTCTTGGCCGGCCCCTGCCGCGCTATTCCGCCTTTTGTCGCAATCACCACGCCAGCCGGATAAGGAGCCAGCGCCTCGCCGATCAGCCGCTCCGCAATCTCCGGCCCGTAGGCATCGGCGGTGTCGATGAGCGTGACGCCCAGCTCGACGGCCCTGCACAAAACCCGTTTCGCCTCGGCGGCGTCGGCAGGCTCGCCCCATGCGCCGTCGCCCACCAGGCGCATGGTTCCATAGCCAAGACGGTGCACGGGCAAATCGCCGCCAATCAGGAATGTGCCGCAGCCGCCCGCGGATAAGGCTTGTGAGTCCATGATTCAATTTAGATGCTTTCAGGCGCGGATGGGTGTGGGACAATGCTTTGCGTGAGGCTGCCGGGAACCACGCCCCGCCCGGCTGCGTATCTTTTTAGCAAGATCCGGCAGGAGAACCACCCATGAGCAGCGTTCCGTATCCCAACCCGCAAGCCATCTTCTATCAGCAGTATGAGTCGGCGCGCCGCGACGAGGTGATTGGCATTCTGCTGGCGCTGTTTCTGGGCGGCTTTGGCATTCACCACTTCTATCTGCGCAATACCGGCCTCGGCATTCTCTACGCCTGTTTCAGCTGGACCCCGATTCCATGGATTCTTGGCTTTATCGAGTGCTTCTTCATGCCCGGCCGTGTGTGCGAATTCAACGCCATCCAGGCTGCGGGAATCGCCGCCGCGCTTGGTATCCCCATGCCCGGTTGGGGCCAGCCGATGCATGTCACGGTAAACATGCCGCCCGCGGCGCCAGCGGCACAATCAGTACAAACTGTCCCTGCAGTCCAGGCCGGCACGCTCGTCGCCTGCGGCCGCTGCCAGCAGACCAACGCGCCGGGAGCCCGCTTCTGCTCCGGCTGCGGCTCGGCCCTGTAAGAGGTTGGTAGGCCGGGGCTTCAGCCCCGGCAACTCAATCGCAAGAAAGCTCCGGCCTTTAGGCCCTGAGGTACGCCCTCCGAATCAAGGCAAGCAAACCTCAGGGGATAAATGGATAGGTTGCAATCCATCCCTACCAGCCCTCATTGATTCTGGCCTCCTTGCGCCAGGGATAAATCCCTGGCCTACCCCCTAAGGCCATTGCAACTACATATTTGCGTGCCCAGATCGCATCGACTCATTGAACTGCGGCTTGGTAAAGTTCAGTGCTGCTTCAAGCGCCGCCTGATATTCCGTTGCGCGCTCCATCAGCTTCGGCGTGGCCGCCGCAAACTCCCCATCCAGCACCATCAGCCCTTCGCCCGCTTCGTCCCCGGCCATGCGCAGCAGGTCGGGGACGCTGGTATTCAGGTACTGCGCATCGCGTGGGTCGGCAATCCACACCGGCTTGCCTTCGCCCAGTACACCAGAGAGCCAGTACACCTTGCGCAGCAGGTATTCGAGCCGCTCCGCATCGTTGGTCTCGGTAAACAGAAACTTCTTCTGCCAGCGGCTGTAGTAGCGGGTGG
>OBLU010006586.1_pt1 | contig 10330 bp, 8 predicted proteins | sample 1518681 | NCBI WGS metagenome assembly OBLU01 (sample SAMEA3539304, study PRJEB22396) | soil metagenome | biome: tundra; feature: field; material: soil | place: USA | collected 2010-05 | depth 0.15 m
ATCCGCAATGGGAACGCGACGAACTCTCGGGCGACCTCTTCGGACAAGTAGTTGATCATCGTGGGGTCGACGTTGTCGCGCCGCAAGTTCGCCACGTCGAAGCCAAAGAACGAAGCGAGGGCGTGGGCCAGTGCTTGCTCACTGAGCGCCCCCGTGCTCACGAGGACTTCACCCAAGAGACCGCCCGAGTCGCGTTGCATCTCCAGAGCTTTTTGAAGTTGTTCCTCGGTGATCAGATTGTTCGCGAGGAGTTGATCGCCCAAGCGCAGGTTCTGTCGCCCCGCTACCGAGGCATTAGTCGAGGGATTCGACCCTGCCGCACTGGACGACGAACCGGGCGCGAGCGAGTCCGCCGGGACACTCTCGGCGTCATCGCGACCATCGACGATGGTGGTCACCCCGCCCCCAGCGCCGCTCTGCGGTTGGCGGTCGTCGACATTGTCGTCTTTGCTCTTCTTCTTGAACGCCACGAATTACCCCAATAGGTTCCCAGAGAAAACTTTTTCTGGTCTTCAATCTATCCCGATTATCGGAAATTTACCCTCATAGACGTTCCATTACCATCACCGTAAGAAAAACTCTTGAGCGTGAAATCGTGCGTTTGTCGGCACACGATGACCACCAATATTCTGTGCTCGACTCTCAATCAACGCTGCGACAACCAACGTCATGCTCGGGCAGTCGCGTAATTGACGCCATTTGAAGGGCAATGCCATTTGAAATGAATCGTCGTGAAAGCCCTTTCATTCTTTTGAGTTCCTGGCGCAATTTCGAAACAAGTTTGCCGTCACAATCACGTCACAACACGAGGCACCGCCCACCAGCGGTTCCCCAATGGATTTCACGCTCTGCGAGGCATGTCGCGACCGCACAGTGACCTAAAACAGGGGTCGGCTCGGGCGACTCAAAACACTGTCTGGCCTAAAAACCGATGCCCGGAGTCGAGGGCGCACGAGACGACGGATCGCGCAGCGCTCACTGGCCTCCGGATTCCAAGGCCCGGGGACTCTGACGACGGCAAAATCCCTTGACATTTCTCGAAAGGAGCAATCCATTCGGCTGTTGGCGAAAGTCTCGCGATCCGGGTTTTCGCAATGAAAACGTCATCCCTTGAGGGCTAGCGAATAGTCACGTCGTTAGCGTAACGTCAAGCCGAAGACGATTGGAGGTATCGCAATGGACGTCGCCACGTTTGTCTCAGCCGTGTTCAACAACGAACTTCCGTTCCGCGTCGAGGCCTATGACGGCAGTGTCGCCCTGCCGGGCTTCGCCGCAGCTGGCAACGACCTCACGCTGAGGATCCTTCGGCGTGAAGCCCTCACTCGCGTACTCACCCACCCGGGAGAACTCGGGATCGCGCGCGCCTACGTCGCGGGCGATCTCGATATCGACGGGAAGCTCGACGCACTGTTCGACCTCAAGGTGCCGCCTCTTCGCAACCTGTTGAAATTTGAAAACTTGCGCGCGCTGCTTTCCGTCGTCGGCGTTGATACTCTGCGACCGATCGCACCGCCGGCGATCGAAGCGCGCCAGCGCGGCGCGTTGCACAGTCGCTCGAGGGATCGACAAGCAATTTCTCATCACTATGACGTTTCCAACACCTTTTACGAACTGGTCCTCGGCCCTTCGATGACGTATTCGTGTGCCGTCTTCCGCGCGAGCGACGACACTCTCGAAGTGGCGCAACGTCGAAAGGTCGACCTCGTTGCGCGAAAACTCGAACTTGGACCCGGCACCCGACTGCTCGACGTCGGCTGTGGATGGGGGGCGATGGCGATTCACGCAGCTCACGAGTACGGTGCGACGGTCGTGGGCATCACCTTGTCCGAGCAGCAGCGCCGTTACGCTGTGGCCCAAGCCGAGCGCGAGGGCGTGAGCGACCTCGTCGAGTTTCGACTGCAAGACTTTCGCGACGTGCGCGACGGCCCCTTCGATGCAATTTGTTCCATCGGAATGTCAGAACATGTCGGACGTAAGTCGTTGGCGACGTACACGCAACAACTCTTCGACCTTCTTCGCCCGGGTGGACGATTCCTCAATCACGCGATTGGCCGACCGGTCTCTTTCGATGACGACCCCGACCCATCCAAGGTGTCAGAGTTGTCACGACAGGTCCAGATCGCACTGGGCATGCGCGGACCGTCCAAGATCGGTAGTCCGTTCATCGAGCGTTACGTCTTTCCCGACGGCGAACTCCAAGAGGTCGGCACGATGGTATCGATGTTCCAAGCGCACGGATTCGAAGTCCGTCACGTCGAGAGCCTGCGCGAGCACTACGCACTCACGCTGCGTCACTGGGTCGACAACTTGGTCAAGCGGTTCGACGAAGCGGTCGACGAAGTCGGTGAGGAACGCGCGCGCGTATGGCGCCTCTACATGTCGGGATCGGCCTACGGCTTTGAACGCCATCACCTCGAGATCCATCAGATTCTTTGTGCGAAGCCCGTCAACGGCGAAAGCGGCTGGGATCTTCGCCCCGACTTCGAGCCGAAGTTCTGACGCGACGAATCGCGATTCGCTTCTCTCGTTGATTCGGGAATCGAAGTCATCGCTAGAGCGTCGGTGACTACGCCACATTCATGCGCTGCGCGAGGGCGTAGGTCCATTCAACGAGACACCAGGAAAATCCGACCTGAAAGATGATTTCGCCCTGGAGCAGATACTCAAAGTGCCAGTCCGGCAACGAGGCCGCGGCGATCCCCCCGCCGATCAAGAGAACCGCGAGTCCGAGCACGGTCCGAAATGAACGGCTCTCGCGCACGAGTTGCAGGGCCACTTCCAACTGAAATATGGCGCCAAGGACCCCGGCGACCATATGGGTCCAGTCGAGGAACGCACCCTGATTGAAGGGCGTGGCGAGCAGGACGAAGAGCAATACGGCGATGACGCGCAGACCGACCCAAGTGAGCGTGGGGACGCCCGCCGACTTGAAGTGCGTGGAGGTCCGCCAGAGTCCCACGAAGGCGACACCGTAGCCCCCAATTAATAAGGGGACAGTTTGGTGGTAGACGCCGTAGAAGGAGATTCCGTCATTTTCGGCCGTTTGACTGTGATTGAGGATGAGGCACCAGGCGAGAGACAGGAAGAACAGCATTTGCGTCACTAGGAGAAGGTGGCGCGTCTGTGTTTCTACCAACACCGCCTGAGAGGGTTCGTCGACGCCCGTCACGTCAGGATTCGAAGCCGATCAACCCTTGAAGCGGGCGATGGAAGCCTCTAATTCGGCCAGGGCCTCGGCTCGCCCTACATAATTCTCCACTTTCATCCACTTTCCTTCATCCAAATCCTTGTACACGGTGAAGAAATGGCTGATTCGATCGAGGGTTTGCTTGGGGACATCGGTGATGTCAGTCGCTGACTTCCACTGAGGATCGTACGCCGGGACACAGATCAATTTCGCGTCCTCGCCGTTCTCGTCGGTCATGTTGCACATACCGAGGATCTTCGACTCGATCAAACAGCCGGGAAACGTCGGATATTCGCTCAATACCAGGGCGTCGAGCGGGTCCCCGTCGCCACCCAGGGTGTCGGGGATGAAACCGTACTCGGCCGGGTAGCCCATCGAGACGAGCAAATGGCGATCCAGCTTGATCGTGTGGTTCTCGTGGTCGTATTCGTACTTGTTCTTGCTGTCACGCGGGATCTCGACGATGACGTTCACGGTGTCCATGAGGACTCTCCTTATTAATAGGGCTTGTGTCGTACTTCGCAGTTCTGCCAATCGTACTCACCACCGTCAGCGTCCTCATTCGACGTCGGGCGACCCGGACGTAGACTTTGCCGTCGCGAAGCCCGGGCTTCGCCAAAAGAGGAGAGTCGCATGGAACGAATTGGCGTGGTCGGGTGTGGCCTGATGGGTTCGGGAATCGCCGAGATTTGTGCACGAGCCGGTGCGGACGTCGTCGTGATCGAACGAGACGACGAGGCGCTCGCCCAGGGTCAGGCTCGCATCGAGCGGTCCCTTGATCGAGCCGTCGCTTCGGGCAAGGTCCCCGAAGACGAGGCCAACGCCGCGAGAGGCAATTTGAGCTTCTCCAAGGATTTCGCCCGGCTGAGCGACCGAGAGATGGTGATCGAGGCGGTCGCGGAGGACGAAAACCTCAAAATCGACGTCTTCCAGCGCCTGGACGCGGTCGTGACGGACCCGAAGGCGATTTTGGCCACGAATACGTCATCGATTCCGATCATCAAGCTGGCCATGGCGACCAAGCGGCCCGAACAGGTCGTCGGAATGCACTTCTTCAATCCCGTGCCGGTGCTGCGGCTCGTCGAGCTCATCTCGTCGCTGCTGACCAGCCCCGAGACGACCGAGCGGGTCCACGCCTACGCCAGCAATTCGTTGAATAAAAAGGTGATTACCTCCAAGGACCGCGCCGGATTCGTCGTGAACGCCCTCTTGATCCCCTACTTGCTCTCGGCCATCCGGATGCTGGAGTCCGGTTTCGCCAGCGCTGACGACATCGACACCGGCATGGTCGTCGGCTGCGCCCACCCCCTCGGACCGTTAGCGCTGACTGACCTCATCGGTCTCGACACGACCCTCGCCGTGGCCGAGTCGCTCTACGAGGAGTTCAAGGAGCCCCACCTCGCGCCTCCGCCACTGTTGTCGCGCATGACCCAAGCCGGTCTTTTAGGTCGAAAATCGGGCCAGGGCTTCTACGCCTACAAGGTGTAGGTTCCCGGATCCACTGGGGTGACCCAACGCCCGGCACCGGAGACACTGGGAAAGGTCGAGCAGCCGGTTCAAACCGAGATTACCGGTGAGCCTTTGTGCGAATCATCCTCCACGGATATCACTGTCCAATCCGGAGATATCGTCGGACCTAAGGGGATTCTGGAGCAGGGATGCGATCCCTAGAGTTGATGCCCGGAACCCAATGCTGCAGGGTGTGAGACGATGACAGGCAGAGACGGGTGAGGCGTATTCCAAAATGGACCGATTGACGGGGGCGGCTGATACGGGCGAATTGATGGCCCAAGAGTCGAAGTTTGACGCGCAAGCCCGCAATTCCGTTGTTGAGAGACACTACGGACTTGTGCTCGTGGACCTTGTAGGCCTCCGGAGACTCAACGGTGACTTCGACTGGTCCACCGGTGACGAAGTTCTAGTGGAGCTTGCCGTTCGATTGCACGGTCTCTGTCCTCAAGCCTTCGTTGCAAGGGTAGACGCTGACAAGTTCGCAGTTCTGATCGATGGCCTCAACCAAGACGAAGTTGCAGTAGAGGGTCGTCGACTGAGGCACGAGTTGAATACGGCATCTTGGAAAATCAACGGGAAGAGTGTTCCCGTGCTCGTTCGAGTCACTTCCGTGTCGGGCCCTTCGCCGCTTCCCGGAGAAACGCACCTGCTTTGGACTGCACAACGCATACATCGTGCGAGAGCGCAATGGAAGCTCAAACAGAAGGCAGAGGATTTGGCAAACCTCGCCAAACTCAACGGTCTGCAAGCTGAACTTGGCCGTTTCCGCTCTCAACTCGCAATTATTATTTCCCAGCGCGACCCGTTAACAGGGGCACTGAACCGAAGGGGTTACGAAGAGCTCGAACCTTCCTTCGATACTCCCTACGCCCTCGCATTTGTGGACTTAGACAATATGCGGACTCTCAATAAGAGCCAAGGGGACAACTGGGGAGCCGGGGATCGGGCCTTGATAGGCGTGAAGCGTTTGCTCGAGAGTATTTCACCGACTGGCATTGTGGCCCGTTGGGGAGGCGACGAATTCGTCCTAAGTTTACCCGGGTTCACAGCAACCAGTGTCTGTCACGAACTGAACTCTCTCCTCGAACATCCGGAGCAGAATCTTCGGATCGGAGACCTGCCAGTTACTTTCTCTGGAGGCGTGACAATGGTTATGGCCAACGATGACCCTTTGTTAGCGATGCAAAGAGCACAGCAACGTGCGAAGGATTCAAAGATCGCTGGACGATCGCGCATCCTGCTTGCCGAATAAAAACATAACCTTCCAGGAGGTGAAAACCTCGCTGGCGAAGCCGAATTGTTCCCTCAAGGCCGGTCACCGTGGCATTGAAGAAGTTCGACGCGAGGGAGTGGACACCCTCACTGGCGTTCGAACCAGGTCGTGTGGGTTCTGTTCAGTGGCCCGACAGGGAATCTCAGGTGACGGCGTTGCGCACGGCGAACCGCCGGTCTCGGAAGGATTCTGTCGTGATGACCTTCGAGATTCGTTCGACCGCGTCAAAGACGTCGACGAAGCGTAAGTACAACGGCGTGAAGCCGAAGCGACAGATATCCGGGGCTCGAAAGTCGCCGATGACGCCGTTTTCGATTAGAGCTTGGATGATGCCGTACCCCTCGGGATGGCGAAGCGCCACCTGACTGCCACGTTTCGCGTGATCGAGCGGCGTGACGACATCAAAGACACCGAGAAGGCGTTCTTCGACTAGTTGAATGAACAGGTCCGTCAGGGCCAGGCTCTTGGCTCGCACCTGGGACATGGAGGTGCGATCCCAGATATCGAGCGCACCGTCGAGGGCGGCGAGAGCCACGATCGATGGCGACGACGTGACGAAGGCCTGCATCCCTTCGGCCGGCACGTAGGTCAGTTCAAAATCAAACGGCCGGGCGTGGCCGAGCCACCCCGGCAGTGGATTTCGAAGTTTGCCTTGCCAGGACTTGCGAACGTAGAGAAAGGCCGGGGCACCGGGACCGCCGTTCAGGTACTTGTACCCGCAGCCGGCGGCGAAATCGACGTTGGCGCCGGTGACGTCCAAGGGCACGGCGCCCGCCGAGTGGGCGAAATCCCACAGCATCAGCGCGCCGGCCGCGTGCACTTTCGCCGTGATACCGGCCATGTCGAGTGACTCGCCCGTGCGATAGTCGACCTGGGTCAGCTCGACGAGGGCCACGTCGTCGTTGAGATACTCGTCCAGTCGGTCACGCTCGATGGTCTTCATCGTGACCGGCCGTCCGGCTCGCTCGCACATGGCCTCGATGATGTAGATGTCGGAGTGGAAGTTCGCGGCGTCAGTCAGCACCACGTGCCGATCGGGTCGGTGCTCGAGGGCGGCCCCGATCAGTTTGGCGATCAGAAAGGTGAGGGTGTCGGCGACGAGCACCTCGCCGGGCCCGGCTCCAATCAGTGGCGCAATCCGATCACCGAGCCTCGTCGGCTCCCCCATCCACTCCGCGTCGTTCCAACTGCGCACGAGTCCCCGGGCCCACTCGTCGTCGATCACCTCGTTGACCCGTCGTCGAACGGAGATCGACACGGGACCGAGAGAGTTGCCGTCGAGATAGATCTCGCCTTCGTTGAGCGTGAACTCCTGGCGCAGTGGCGCGAGGACGTCGGCCTCGTCCATCCGTTGGCAGGCGTCGCGAGTGATCATAGGACCGACCGCACTTCCCACAAGGCCGGGTAGAGACGCTGGGCCAACGTCGTATCGAGATAGGCCATGCCCTCGCTGCCGCCGGTGCCGGGACGCCGTCCGATCTGTCGACCAGCCATCAACATGTGTTGGTGTCGCCACACCGCCAGGTGCCCGTCGTGATCCATTAACAACTCGGCGACCGAGTGCAGTGCGCTCAAAGCGGGTTCGTCGTGGAACAGATAGAGCGCTCGAAGGACGTCCAGCAGATCATCGTTCGCGGCGCCCGTGGTGAGTCGCAAGGAGTGCTCGAAGCCCGACCACACCGAGGGAATCTCGCTCATCTCCTTGAGCCACGCGCGCTGGTCGTCGTCGAAGATCTCGAAGGTGAGCATCGCCCTCTTACCGGCGCCGCTCAGGAACTCAATCGCGCGGAACTGGAAGGACTGGAATCCCGAGGCCGGGTCCAGCGGGTCGCGAAACTGGAGAAAGCCCTCGGGTGACATGGAATCCAGCAGTTGCAAATGGGTGAGGAGAAGGTCCTCGATCGAGACGATCCGGCGCAGGTGCGAGACGGCGAGCCAGGGACGGTTGTCGTGCAGGACGGTGGCGGCGCGGCGCAACTCGTCGACGATCACCTTGAACCAAAGCTCGTAGGACTGGTGGACCACGATGAAGAGCAGTTCGTCCGGGGCGTCTTCGGTCAGTGGAATCTGCAGCTTCAGAAGGTCGTTAATGCGCAGGTACGTCGAATAGTCGGTGCCTTTAGCCACGGGCCCACACTACGACCGCCCCGGGCGTCAAGAACGAGTGATGGGCTTGTAGCGAATCCGATGGGGCTGGTCAGCGTCAGTGCCGAGGCGCTTGTGACGCTCGACTTCGTAGTCCGAGAAGTTCCCTTCGAACCAACGCACGACGGCGTCACCTTCGAAGGCGAGTACGTGGGTAGCGATCCGGTCGAGGAACCAGCGGTCGTGGCTGATGACGACGGCACAGCCCGGAAACGTCAGGAGTCCGTCTTCGAGCGCGCGTAACGTATCGACGTCGAGGTCGTTGGTCGGTTCGTCCAATAGCAATACGTTGCCGCCGCTTCGCAGCACCTTCGCCAACTGGACGCGATTACGCTCGCCCCCCGAAATCTCACCCACCTTCTTCTGTTGGTCACTGCCCTTGAAGCCGAAACTCGCGACGTAGGCGCGAGCGTGGATCTCCCGGTTGCCGACGATCATCTGTTCCTGGCCCTCACTGATCTCATCGAATACCGTCGCGTCGGGATTGAGACTGTCGCGTGACTGATCGACGTAGGCGAAGGCGACGGTGCTGCCCACCTCGAAGGACCCGCCATCGGGCTTCTCTTGGCCGAGCATCATCTTGAAGAGCGTCGTCTTTCCGGCGCCGTTCGCCCCGATGACCCCGACGATGCCGCCCGGCGGGAGCAGGAAGTTCAAGTCCTCGATCAACAGCCGGTCGTCGAAACCCTTGACCACGTCGAAGGCGTTCACGACGACGTCGCCTAAGCGAGGACCGGGGGGGATGGCGATCTCCAGTCGGTCGGCGCGTCGTTCGCTCGACTCGGACTCGGCCACCAACTCGTTGAAGGCGCTGAGTCGGGCCTTGCCCTTGCTCTGACGGGCGCGCGGCGACATTCGGATCCACTCGAGTTCGCGTTCGAGCGCCGCCTGACGGACCTTGTCCGACTTCTCTTCTTGTGCGAACCGGGCCTGCTTCTGTTCGAGCCACGACGAGTAGTTACCCTCCCACGGGATTCCGTGACCTCGGTCCAGTTCCAGGATCCACGACGCGGCGTTGTCCAAGAAGTACCGATCATGGGTAATCGCGACCACGGTGCCGCTGTAGTCCTGGAGCGTTCGCTCGAGCCACGCCACCGACTCGGCGTCCAAGTGGTTCGTCGGCTCGTCTAGCAATAAAAGGTCGGGCGTCGACAGCAGAAGGCGACAGAGCGCCACGCGCCGGCGCTCGCCACCGGACAAGACCGTCACGTCGGCGTCGGGTGGGGGCAGGCGTAACGCGTCCATGGCGATCTCGAGGGTTCGCTCCAGATCCCACGCGTTGGCGGCGTCAATCTTCGTCTGGAGATCGGACTGTTCACTAAGCAGAGCGTCGAAATCGGCGTCGGGATCGGCCATGGCGGCGCAGACCTCGTTGAATCGGATCAGTAGGTCCCGCTGCTCGGCAATGCCGTCGGCCACGTTGCCCACGACGTCCTTCGTGGGATCGAGCTGCGGTTCCTGGGAGAGGTAGCCCACGCTGAAGCCCGGGGTGAGTCGGGCCTCGCCGCCGAAGCCGTCGTCGAGTCCCGCCATGATCCGTAGAAGTGACGACTTACCGGATCCGTTGGCGCCGATCACGCCGATTTTGGCGCCGGGATAGAACGAGAGATTGATGCCGCGAAGAACTTCCCGGTCCGGTGGGTAAAACCGTCGGAGGTCTCGCATGGTGAAAATGAACTGAGCAACCATGCCCTCCAGTGTGACCGATATCGGCAACTCCAAGAAATTTGACACGTCATGAAAATTTCAAGCTCACTATTACAATCGGAAAATGTCTGATAGCTCGCTCGACGTGGCCGCGACCCACCGCCGGTCGCCCGACTGGTTGATTCTGTCAATCGCCTGTATCGCGCAGTTCATGGTCGTCTTGGACGTCTCCATTGTGAACGTCGCTTTGCCGCGCATGGGCCACGATCTGCACTTCACGTACAACAGCGCGCAGTGGGTAGTGAACGCGTACGTTCTGACCTTCGCGGGGTTCTTGCTCTTGGGCGGGCGGGCCAGCGACTTCTTTGGACGAAGAAGGGTCTACATCACGGGCATCATTATTTTCACGCTCGCCAGCATCGGTGCTGGCGTCGCGCAAACGGGATCGCAGATGATCGCGATTCGCGCGGTGCAGGGTATCGGCGGCGCCATCCTCTCGCCCGCCACGCTCACCATCATCGTCACCACATTCAGCGGACCTCGTCTGCCTAAGGCAATCGGCGCCT
>OBLU010006587.1_pt1 | contig 10329 bp, 7 predicted proteins | sample 1518681 | NCBI WGS metagenome assembly OBLU01 (sample SAMEA3539304, study PRJEB22396) | soil metagenome | biome: tundra; feature: field; material: soil | place: USA | collected 2010-05 | depth 0.15 m
TTTTAGGCGAACTCAGTGACATTGGGATCAGATCCGGCGCGCTACCGTTGCAGCGGCTATCAAACCCTGCAAGCCCACAATGAATGCTTCCCGGCGTAAGACAGCTTAGAGCATTTGTTCCCCGCGTCCCAGCCGGTTATAATCGAGGTTAAACATTTCATCGCAACTTGAACATGCCAGCATCTTTTCAGGACGTCCCGATTACCAAGGTCAGCGATTATTGGAACGCGCGTCCATGCAATATCCGGCATTCGTCGCAGCCAGTGGGCACGCGGGAATACTTCGATGAAGTGGAAGCCCGTAAGTACCTGGTTGAGCCCCATATCCCAGGCTTCGCGGAGTTTGAGCGCTGGAAAGGCAGGAAAGTGCTGGAAATCGGTTGCGGCATCGGCACCGACACCATCAATTTCGCGCGCTGCGGGGCCGAGGTCACAGCCGTCGACTTAACTGAGAAATCGCTCGAAGTGGCTCGACAACGAGCCGGTGTGTTTGGCGTCGAAGAGCACGTGCGCTTCGTTCGAGCGAACGCAGAACGGCTTACCGAGGCCGTGCCTGTGGAACCGTACGACTTGGTTTATTCGTTCGGCGTGATTCATCACACGCCACATCCCGAGCGGGTGCTGGAAGAAATCCGCCGCTATGTCACGCCGGAAAGCACCGTAAAAATCATGGTCTACAACCTATGGTCGTGGAAGGTGCTGTGGATCCTGTTCGTTTACGGAAAGGGCCGTTTCTGGCGATTGAATCGGCTGGTGGCGGAGTATTCGGAGGCAGAGTCAGGCTGCCCGGTGACTTATTGTTACTCACGCGCGTCCGGCCGGCGGTTGCTTGAGGATCATGGATTCCGCGTCACTGGCGTCACGGTGGATCACATCTTCCCCTACAGCATTCCCGAATATGTGCAGTATCAGTACAAAAAAGTGTGGTATTTTCGCTGGATGCCCAGGCCGCTTTTCCGCGCCCTGGAACGCGCGCTTGGCTGGCACCTTTGCCTGACCGCCAAACCGAAGTAATGCCCGGAGCCGGCGAACCTTATATCTCCCTGGTAGTGACTGCACGAAACGATGATCATGGAGGGAATCTGCTTCCCCGCATGCAGGCCTTCGTCAATGGCTGGCTTGAGCAAGCGCGGCGGCACGACATTGCGTCCGAGCTAATCGTGGTGGAATGGAACCCGCCTCAGGATCGCTTGCGTCTGGCCCAAGCCCTGAGCTGGCCGGATGAGCAGGGACCCTGCCAGGTCCGTTTCATCGAAGTGCCGCCTGATATTCACCGGCGTTTCGCGCATGCCGAGGCTCTGCCGCTCTATCAGATGATCGCCAAGAACGCCGGTATTCGCAGGGCGCGGGGCCGGTTCGTGCTGGTTACGAATATCGACATCCTGTTTTCGACCGAGCTGGTTCGGTTTCTTGGGGAGCGGCGACTTCAACCGGGCCGCATGTACCGGATGGATCGTCATGACGTGATGAGCCAGGTTCCTGTGGACGCGCCGGTGGAAGAACAACTCGACTACTGCCGCACCCATCTGATTCGGATCAACGTCCGCGAGGGCACTTACAACGTCTCGCCCGAAGGCCGCCCCATCTTGAGCCCTGGCGATATCGCTGGCACTGACTCGGGGATTTTGTTCGGGAAAGGTTGGCTGCCGGTGGAGCGTTACACGGCGCAGGAACCATTTCGCTGGGCCGGCCAAAGCGCGGAACTGCTTCTCGATCGGCCACCGGAATCAGTCTCGGGGCTCCTGGTGGATCTCGAGCCTGGGCCGGGAACGGGCAATGCGGCGCTGGATCTGGAAGTGATCGGTGACGACTTTGAGGTTCTGGCGCACGTAACCGTGGACCGGCGCAGCCGCCTCCGATTGCCGCTCCCCACGCGAGTGCCGGCGCGTCTGTGGTTCCGAGTTCACCAGGGCGGCGTTCCCACGGACCGCGATCCGCGCATCCTGAATTTCCGGGCGTTCGGGTTCGAGTGGGAACGGCGGCTTGAATCGCGGCGAGATTCCGGAGCTGCCACCTTGCGCCCCATCGGCCGGCGCAACCTTGTCGTGGCGTCCTGGTTCGCGCTGCAACACGTGATCGACAGGCTGGCCAAAGGCGGACGTCTGGTGCGTCTTACAGTGCCCGTGTCCCCGCGCATGCGGCGGATGCTGAAGTCGTATGTCGAGTGGCGCGGATTTGCCGGCATGGCGCGCAACGTAGTGCCCTACTTCAAGCGCCGGTTATCATTCACGGCTGCGGCGCGGCCGGGCGAGGATATTTTCCCTCCGCATTCGGGCCTGACGCCGGGAGTTGGTTGGCGGATGCTGGATGACTATCGCGGGGAAACCTTCCGCCGCGTTTTGGACGGCGCTGAAGTGATTGTGGCAGCTTCTCGGAAAGGGTCCAGTGAGCTCGGGTTTCAAGTGGAACCGTACCCCGAAAAAACGCGGGCCCTGGAACTTGTTTTGCTTGATTCCTCTGGCCAGCCAGTCGCACAGCAGCATGTGACCGGTCTGACCTTCATCCGGTTTCCCATGCCGCAAAGTAGCGGGCGGACTCGAGTGTTCCGGCTGGCACTGCGGCAAGAAGGGTCCCACCCGGAAGCCGCGACGCCCGAAGTGAAGGTGTTTTGGTGCGGCTGGGCGCCGAAAGATCCAGCGCCCCGTCATTCCGCGACGCTTTCCGAGCCTTGGGGCGCGGGATGGCGCTTCGACCCATCGAGCGGCGCCATGAACTCCGAAGGCGCCGCCGAGCTGATAGTACGAACACCGGATCAAGGTGCGCATCCGTTGTTCATCGATCTCGAAACGTCCGCGCCTGTGGAGTTTCAAGTCCGCGATGTTGGCGGCGCCCTTCTGACAAGTTTTGCCGCGAACGGCCGAACAATCCAACGCATGGAGCTTCGCCTGGAGAACGGACGTACGCACGTCTTGGATCTCGCCGCTTCCGGTCCGTTCCGCGCATATGGCTGCGATTGGACCCCGACGCCCGGCCAGAGTACATCGGCTTTCGTCCACACCAATGCGTGCGGCGATTTCACCCTGATGGCGCGCGAGCATTGGTTCGACCTGCGCGGGTATCCGGAATTCGATCTGTTTTCGATGAACCTGGATTCTGTATTATGCGTTGCCGCGCATCACGGCGGGGCGCGTGAAGAGATGCTGGCCGAACCGATGCGCATCTATCACATCGAACACGGTACCGGCTCTGGTTGGACTCCCGAAGGCCAAGCCAAGCTGTTCGCGCGCATTGCCGCGCGCGGTCTCTCTTTCGTCGACAATGAGGAGGTCCTGGGGTGGGCGGCGCAAATGAACCGGCTGAATGCTCCCATGATCTTCAACCACGAAAACTGGGGACTGGCAGGATTCGATCTGAAGGAAACCGATTTGTGATTTCCGTAATTCTGTACGGGCGCAACGACTCGCACGGTTACAATCTTCACAAGCGCGCCGCCATCAGCATCAACTGCATCGCGGAAGTGTTGTCCGACCCGGACGACGAAATCCTATTCGTCGATTACAACACGTCCAACGATCTGCCGACGTTTATCGAGGCCATCTACGACACCCTGACGGCGAGAGCCAAAACACGGCTACGTGTTTTTCGCGTTCGCCCCCAGCTCCATGCCCGCATGGTGGAGCGGACGCACTTGTCGGCGCTGGAGCCACACTCGCGCAACATCGCGATTCGCAGATCGAATGCTCGAAACCGCTGGATTCTCGCCACCAACACGGACATGATCTTCCTCCCGCGTGACAGTGTTTCCAGCCTGTCTGAAGCAGTCCGGGATCTTGGCGACGGCCAGTATATCGTCCCTCGATTCGAGTTGCCCGAACCGTTGTGGGAATCCTTTTCGCGCAGCGATCCGGAAGCTGTTCTCAGCGCCTGCCAGGAGTTGGGTCCGAAATTGCATATGCACGAGATAGCAATTCGAGCTCCCTACATGCGCTTCGACTCGCCGGGCGATTTTCAACTTGCGCCGAGGAAAGCTTTGTTCGATATCCACGGTTTCGACGAGCGCATGACTCAAGGGTGGCATGCCGATTCCAACATGTGCAAGCGGCTGTACCTCTTCTACGGCAATCGCACCGAGAGCCTGGCCCATCGCGTGAAGGCTTACCATTGCGATCACACTCGCGTAGCCACTCTGGCCCATCGCCTGGATATCAAGCTGGAAAACAATCTTCAGGAATTCGTTTACGGCGTGGAGGACCCGGTGGCCCATCACCAGGCTGAAACCTGGGGAGTGCCCGATGAAAAAATCGAGGAGCTGGATTTCGCGAACGACCCTCAGTCGCGTTTCGTTTGTGCGCTGGAGCGCACCTTGGCGGCGCCGCAGCAGCACGATTATCATTCCGATGCAAACGAAACCAGGAATTTTGTTTACTATCAGCCGGAACATGTGCTCGCCCACCTGGTTGGGAATCTCACGGTGTACCCGCCCGATGCGCGCTTCGCCTACGCCGGCAATAATCCACGGATGCTCGAACTGACAGCCCGCTGCATTGTCGAAATGGGGTTCAGCAGGAAGCTACACTATGTAGCGGATCTGCTCTCCAGCAGCGCCGGTCCGGATTGGGCAGAGGCCATCCAGCCTGCGACGATTTCGGATTTGCTTACGAGCTACGATCTTCTCATCTTCGATTTCGGCCTGGACCCGGCCGGACTGGGTTTGGGAAAAATCGCCAGAGTGACCGATTGGCCGCGCGAACAGCGCTACAGCTTGGGTGCAGTGGCACGATGTCTCGAAGCCAGCGCCACCGCGAGCGACGCGCTCTCGCGACAAGGAAGTAATCGGCCCGATTTTCTCGTTCTCAACGCCAATCATCACATCTTCCAGCAATTCGCCGGACAGTTCCTGATTTCCGCCGATACTCCGTTCCCCACTCACGTGCGGAAGGGAATCGCGCGCGTGGGTGAGGAGCGATTGTACGGCTCCGCCAATTGGAAATACACACGCGACTTGATGTGCTCCTTCTTCGCTTATGATCAGGACGATCATTCCTTGAGGACGGTGTCTCCCGGCGATGCCATCGACCTTACATCCGAAGGCGATTCGGCGCGCTATAAGGACGGCCACTGGGGCGCGATGGACTACACCGGTTCTTGGATCGACGGCTATAACGCCGCGATCCTCTTCGTTCCTTCCCCTTCCATTTCAGACGACCTGGTGGTCTACGTCCGAATTAACGAAGCCTACTTCGGCCCCGAAGAGGAGCCCATGCGCTTGAAGGTTTTCTTCGAAGGAGAGTTCCTGGTCCGCTGGACTATTTATACGCGGTTCCAAACCACTACGTGCAAAGCAGTGCTTCCGGGACGCCTGATGGCTTCGAAGCAAGCCTGCCGCCTTGAGATTCACGCCGAGAATCCGCAATCCGCGGAACGCGTGGCGCTCGCGTCCGGTCAGAAGCTCGTCAATGAAGATCCGCGGGAACTGAGCGTCAAGATCCAAAAGGTTTCGTTCACGGGCGCGGACCGGCTCCGATATTCACTCTCGGACGCGCTGGACTTCATAGAAGAAGGCCAGGGTCTCCATCACATCAACGAATGCTGGACGCAGGCGGATGGATTCGGAGTCTGGACGCTCGGTCCAGAGGCCAATCTGGTACTGCTGCTGAGAGAGCCGGCGGCGGAGCCCCTCATCGCCACTTTTACGATTACCGACGTGGCGGTCAGCGAGCAACATCCGTTTCTGGACGTGCACGTGGATATCAACGGGAAAACTGCTGCACAGTGGACGCTGGGACCCACGCGCCTGACCGACGAGCGCAGAATTCTTTTGCCCGATGGGCTGCCCACTTCAGATCCTGTGCTGATCTCGTTTCACATAGAATCGCCGCGAAGCCCCAAGCAGTTGAGCTGGTCCACTTGGGATTCGCGTCCGCTCGGCTTTCGTCTGACAAAATTCCGCATGGCCCCGGCGGGTTCCCTAAAATACCGGCTGGGCGAGATCATCGACCTGACCGACAGCGGGAACTCGACGGCTTTTGTGGGTGATTATCTGGGGACCGAATGGGCTCTTCCGGACCAATACGGTTCGTGGACAGTGGGAACGCTGGCTACTATGAAAGTCCCGTTCGAGCGACCACCCACTGCCGGCGTGCCGGCGTCGTTCGTTATTTCCGACTGCGTGGTGTCGGACAGCGCCCCAGCCTTGCCGGTGCGTGTCAGAGCGAACGGCCAATTGGTCGGCGAGTGGACGCTGGGGCCGGACCGGGAGGTGCATCGCCGATCCGTAAACCTTCCGGCGGAAATCGTCGCCGGCGCGGAGGAGTTGATCCTGACATTTGAAATACCCGCGCCCCGCTCGCCCGCATCACTGGGCTGGAATTCCGATTCCAGATTATTGGGATTGCGGCTGGCGCGTGCCGTGATCGGGCGCGCCGACATTCCGATGCCGGTTTTCGGGAAGCCCACCATGGCGCCACGCAAGCTGGTCACGCGTATCATCGGACTGCCGGGATTCGCCCTGCACGTGAGCCGTATCCTGGCGCGCCGGGCGCTCCGATGGTGGGAAGAAAGATGAGCGGCGCCCTGAGCGGTTTGCGGGTGGTCACCACTCTGCCGCCTCATCCCTGGTTCGGGGGAATCGATTATAACTTCGCGGTTGAAATGAGCGACGAGTTGCGTGCGCTCGGTGCATCCGTGTTCGATCTGCACGTGGACGGTTTCATAACCCAGAACGATGTTTACATTCACGACACCATCCAAGCTCTGAAGTCGTTCCGGCCGGATGTAGCGATTTCGCTGCCCAATGCGCTGTATGCACTTCAGTGCAAGACACCGAAGCACGAAAATGTTTTCAAAGATATTCTCCAGATTCCGACGCTTATGTTGTGGGACCACGGATTGCTGCAGCTTCCGCAACAGATCCTGGGGCCGCTTCCTGCTACGCCCGCGGAGGCAACGGGCGGTTCTATCCGACGGCTCAGGAAAGCCTTGGATCATTCCTTGTACCTACACTATTCGCCGGACCGCGGGCACATCGGGGAGCTCCACCGGCTGGGTGTGATTAATCGCGACAAGGTCAGGTTTTTTCTCCAACCCGCATATCCGAATTACGTGCGCTATGGCTATCGCACGCCTTCCGCCGGCGCCTTCCGTACGCGCGTCGCGTTTGCAGGCAACGTCTACGTGAAGGGCGCCCAGAACCTGCCCTTCCGGAACGATCCCGATCTATCGGCCATCCAAGCGCGCGTGCTGGCGGCCAAAAAGAACCGGCTCACCGAATGTCTATGGGACCTGATTCGAGCGGAGCTCGACGCGCTGGAGCCGGGCGTCCGCAAGCGGCTTCGACTCGACCCGAATTACACGTTCTTCTGGCAGTTCATGCACGAGGAAATCGAAACGGTGGGCAACACCGAGGTGCGCCTGGGCGTTTTGACGGGGCTGAAACGAGACTTCGATTTCTATGGCAACTTCGTCGAACCCGACAGCGTTGCCACTCTTCGCGACCAATATCGCATGAGGTTCCGGAAGTGTCTGGATTATTTCACCGAGCTCCCGCTTCTATTCATGAACAGCGACGTGATCGTGGACATCGTCAATCTCGGATACAATACGGGAATCTCGCCGAAGATTATGGGCTGCTTCGCCTGCGGCGGCCTGGTGCTGTTCGATTACAAGGAAGATTTCCACCAAAGCATGGGCGACCTCGGGGATCAGGTTATGTACCGCAGCATCGATCACCTGAATTCGCTGGTGGAAGAATACTTGGCGAATCCGCGTAAACGGCGCGACGTTTCACGCTACCTGCAGCAACGCGTCTCGGCAGAATTCAACTTCGGCGCCCTGGCCAAGAGAATCCTGGTGGAGGAACCGGCGTGGAAGAAGTGAGAGCTTCTTCGTCACCGATTGGGACGGACGTGGGCTCCAAGACCGGCTGGTTGCGGGTAGATCCGGCTTATCTGGTTCTCGCGCTACTTCCATGGTTAGTGTTCGAGGCGCGAACGCTTGGAGCCGGGACGATTGATAGCGGCGGCATTTCCAACCGAAGAGTGGGCTTTTTGCAAGTATCAGAGCGATGGCTTGCATGTCACAACGAACAGCGGGAGATTCAGCTATTCCGTCCAATATGCGCCGTTTACTACCGTCAAAGCTGGCTTCTATCGGTTCGTTCTGCGGTACGATCACCTGAATAGCGGTCTCCTATTCGGAGCTCTATCCGGAGACCAATCTCACTGGGTGGTCCCGCCGGAAGCGGGAAGGAAGGGGCGCAGTGGGACTAAGACGGCCTATTTGTCTCTGGAGTCCGGGGAGCAACTGGTTCTCATGGTGTGCAATTTCTCCGCCTATGCGCCCAACCACAGTTCCACGTTTGTGATAAAGTCTGTTCGCGCGTTGCCTCTTTCGATCAGTAGCGTCAGCCAGTTCCGCATACCAAAGAGCATGCCGCTAGCGCCGGCTGTCGATATCGCCGATGCTATGATGAGCTCGTGGTTGTCTCGGTAGTAGTCCCTGTCTACAACTCGGAAGGGAGTCTCCCGATTCTGGTGGAACGGCTCAGCCGCGTTCTCGAACCCGTGCGCGAGCTCGGTGAGTTGATCCTGGTTAATGACGGGAGCCGGGATCGGAGCTGGGACGTCATCCAGGATTTGGCAGCGCATCATGCCTGGATCCGCGGTTTCAACTTGATGCGGAACTATGGCCAGCACAATGCGCTGCTGTGTGGGATCCGCGCCGCCCGTTACCCGGTGATTGTCACCCTGGATGATGACTTGCAGACGCCGCCCGAAGAGATCCCACGGCTTCTGGCTGAGCTTGAGAAAGGCTACGATGTCGTCTACGGATCGCCTCAACAACAGGCGCATGGGTTTCTTCGCAACTTAGCTTCCAGCGTTACCAAACTTGCGCTACAAAGCGCGATGGGAGCCAAGACCGCGCGCAAGGTCAGCGCCTTTCGGGCCTTCCGCACGCACTTGCGGGAAGCCTTTGTCAACTACGGCGGACCCAATGTGTCCATTGATGTCTTATTGACATGGGGAACCAGAAATTTTTCTGCCATACCGGTCCGAAATGACCCTCGCACCATCGGTGTCTCCAATTACACAATCGGCAAACTGATCGCTCATGCGATGAATATGATGACCGGCTTTAGCACCCTGCCTTTGCAGATTGCGAGCATCATCGGTTTTGTATTCACATTCGTTGGATTGGCGGTACTTTGCTACGTGGTTGGCCGGTATTTCATCCAGGGCCAGTCCGTGCCTGGATTTCCCTTCCTGGCTTCGATCATCGCCGTTTTCTCCGGCGCTCAGTTGTTTGCCTTGGGGATCATCGGCGAGTATCTGGCTCGAATGCATTTTCGAATGATGGATAGGCCCAGCTACGCCGTTTTTTCTAGCGTTGAGCAGACCGCCGGTGTCGATAGTCCGTCGGATAATCCGGCGCGATCGATCTATGCCAGCCAAGTTTAGCCTGGAACAGATCCGTGAATTTTGGACCCAGCAGGCCGCTGAACACGGTCAGGCGCCGTCGGCTTCCTGGTCCGACCGGATGGTCATTGAGATGGAGGTCCGGGAGATCCTGAAACGGCTTTCGAACGGGGACCATATTCTGGATGTTGGCTGCGCCAACGGATACTCAACCGTACAGTTCGCTTCTCAGCTCAGCGCCCACATTCGAGGCGTCGACAACATCCCCGAGATGATCGCGCAAGCCCGGAAACGTCTGGGGGACTTCCACGGCCAGCTAGGAAGCAGCGTCGAGTTTGCCGAAGGAGACGTGATGGCGCTCCGAGAACCGCCGGCCGCGTACGATAAAGTAGTGGCCACGCGGGTCATCATTAACCTAGGCGCGTGGGCGCGGCAACAGACTGCACTGGGGGAATGCGCCAGAGTGCTTAAGAGCGGCGGCATGTTGCTGCTCTCGGAAGCCACCATCCAGGGTTGGCGGCGTCTGAATGAGTTTCGGAAGGAGTGGCTGCTGGATGAGATTTCAATCCCGCCCTTCAATCAGTATCTGGATGAAAACCTAGTCATAGATTCGTTGTCCCCGGATCTCGAGCTGGTGGAATTAGTGAACTTTGCGAGCACTTATTACGTTGGAACACGAGTACTCAAACCTCTGCTAAGCCGCGCCCTCGGCGGAACAATCGATGTTGCGAATCCCAGCATGGAATGGAACCGCTGGTTCTCTCAGTTACCGCCCTGGGGCGACTACGGCACTCAAAAGCTGTTCGTTTTTCGAAAGCGCTAACCCAGCCTGACTAGTGGGCCGCATGAGTGTGTCTCATGGGCTTGCAGCCCATCCAATGGGATGAAAACCTTCGACCAGCGAGTGGGGCGGACCCCCTGGTCCGCGCGGGTCCCCCTGGACCCGCTGCCTCAAGCATCGACAAATACCAGCAGCA
>OBLU010006588.1_pt1 | contig 10328 bp, 11 predicted proteins | sample 1518681 | NCBI WGS metagenome assembly OBLU01 (sample SAMEA3539304, study PRJEB22396) | soil metagenome | biome: tundra; feature: field; material: soil | place: USA | collected 2010-05 | depth 0.15 m
TTTTGCCCGGGTTTTGGTTGTTTCTGAATTTACGCGATACTAGATTATCTTCAACAAAAATTTCTTTCAGCGGTTTGACGCGGCGGAAGTGGACTCGCTCGCGCCCGCTCGCTCGGCCCTCGCGGGCCTTCACCTTCGGTCGAATTCCTTTCGCCGTTTCCCAAACGGCTCAAGTTTCGCGGACTTCGGCTGCCGGGGCACCTGTCCACCGACCCGTCCACCGTAGCCTTGGGGCGTGTTGCCCAAATCGAACAGGAGCGCGGACAGCCATGTCCGCGCGTTACGAACACCCTTGAAGACCTCCAAAACCTTTGCCAAATGGATCGCGCGGACTCAGCGGTCCGCGCTCCGGGCCTTTGGGCAACACGCCCCTTGGCGACGGTGGGAGCCTTCGACCTTCAGGATGGCGCCGTCCGTGATGGAATTGCCGATGCGCGATTGCAGGGAGCGCGTGCGTCTCGCGCGCGGCGGTCGGCGTCCCGCCGAACGCTGCCTGCTGAAGCGGTTCGCAACGGGACGTTGCCAACGGCGACCGGGACGGTCGCGCTCCCCATTTTGAGCTGACACCCGTTTGTGTCAATATCAAGAACGGACCCGTTTTCGACAGGTCAAAACCTATTTACTGCAAAAAGTGGTTGACGGAAACTTCGTTTTCGGCCATTTTAAAAATGTCTTCAAGATTCATGACGGATTTAAGAAATAAAGTTATGAAAAAAGCGAGTCTCCTCCTATTGGCTCTGTGTGTTACCGCGCTGTTTCAAGGCTGCGACAACAAGAACAACAAAACGGTCCAGGCCCCGGCGCCAAAAAAATTGCGGCTGGCCTTTCTTGCCAACAATGCGAACGATTATTGGTCAATCGTGCGTCTGGGCTGCGACAACGCGGTGCGGGAACTGGGCGATGTGGATTTGAATTTTCGCACGCCCGACAACCGCACGGCGGCGGCGCAGCAGGAAATTTTAAGCCCGCTGGTCGCGGGCGGCGTTGACGCCATTGCCATCAGCCCGATTGATGCCGAGCAGCAGACGGAATTTCTGAATGCCATCCCCACCAACGTGCTGCTGGTCTGCGCGGACAGCGACGCGAAAAAAAGCAAGCGCGTCTGTTACATCGGCACGGACAATGTCGCCGCCGGAACGCAGGCGGCGGAACTGCTCAAGGCCGCGTTGCCCCAGGGCGGCAAAATCATTTTATTTGTCGGCTATCTGAACGCGCAAAACGTGGAAGAACGCATCCAAGGCATCAAAACCGGTTTGGCCGGCTCGAACCTCCAGATCATTGACACGCTCGCCGACGACTCGAAAGGCACGTTGGCTCAGAAAAACGCGGAGGAGGCGCTGGCGAAGTATCCCGACCTCGCGGGCATGGTTGGCCTAAACAGCTACACCGGGCCGGCCATCCTTACGGCCGTCCGTAGCGCGGGCAAGGTGGGGCAGGTGAAGATCGTTTGCTTTGATGAAGACAGCGACACGCTGGCCGGGATTGCCGCCGGCGAGATTTACGGCACGATCATCCAGAAGCCTTTCTGGATTGGCTACCAAGCCACCTTGCGCATGGGCAAATATCTTCGCGGCGACAAAACGCAGTTGGCCGGCGGGGAAATTTTTATCCCCACGAAGGCAGTCACCAAGAACAATGTCGCCGCTTTCCAACTCGAGTTGAAAAACATACTTCAGAAATGAGGGCGACATAAATAAAGGAAATGGCGGATCGGCTGGTAATGTGCGGCTGGCCTCGATTGGAAATAATTTAGATTTTGTTTCATAGTTTGTTCCTTTCATTACGGATTCAATAACGCTCCTGGTACCCCAGCACAAGCACGGCAGCCAATCCGGTCTCCACCCCGCAGAACAGCAGTGTCAACCAATATCAAACCGCTGCCTTCATGGTTTGTATCATTTGCGGGTATAAATATTTTCGGCTATCATGCTTTTCCCGCCCTGGTTCGGATCGTGAATCTCGACCGTGTGCTTGTCCGGCCCCAGGCGGCGAGGTTGTCGAGCTTGGGTTTATTGAGGGCTAGGGACATGAAAAGCGGAGTCAGTTGAGTTTGTTCCCAGCGTGAAGAAGTTTCGCGTGGCGAATGGGGCGGATACGTTATTTCAACGCGATGACCCAGAGGGGAACGGTGATGGTGCCGCGCAGCCTCACGGCAGACGCCAGCAACCGCGCTCTTGTCGCGTCGACATGTCTCGGCGAAGCAGTGCGAAGACGGAAGTGAAGCGAAGACGGACGACGTGCAACAGCAAACCCGTATCTCGTAGCACTTGCAATTGCTGGCGAATCTTCTCTTTGACGTGGCGATTATCGGGATGGAGTTTTCCCAGCTCGCGGGTGAAGGGGAGTGCGTGCGTCTCGCGCGCGGTTTTCGGCGTCGCGCCGAAAACTTCGTTCAATCTGATTTCAGATGGGTTGACGAGGATTCGGGCGCGACGCCCGCATCAGCACGCGAGACGCGTGCGCTCCCCTTGATTTCTTTCAGCGGTTTGACGCGACGGAACTGCGCGCGGACTTCGGCTGCCGGGGCAAGCTTAGGGGGCTTTAGAGATTTGCGATTGGCGAACGAGGATTTACGAGGCGACGCGATCCGCTCTAACTATGCCTTGTTAGGCGGCAAAGGTCGAGTAATCAATCTCCGCTCCTTTTGTAATCGTATCCGGTCGGAGGATCGTAGCAGCACGCCGGAAGGTCGAAATTCGCGTTCCAATAAATTTTGATATAACTGACGTGGCCATCCATGAAACTGACCATGTTTTTGGCGTCGTTAACCCCGAATTTCGCCGAAGGCAGTTTTTGCGGCTGATGCCATGACCAAGGGAAGAACGCCGGAATTTCCGTAAGGAGAACCGTTTTGACCGGGTCTTTTATCGAGGCTTGTTTCCGGCCAAAAACGCCAGGATAGGAAGTCTCGTTAAGGTAAGTGGGCAGCGGGTCGGTAGCTGCGTTGCCGCCATTAAATCCATAACTCGAATAATCAGAATCAAATTGGTCATGCAAACTCTTGGCCTCATATGTCAGGCTCGGAAAATCATAATAGAATGTATCCGTTGGACAGGCGAACAACTTGTCCGGTGGCGACGATGCCCCTTGGAGTGCGACATAATTTTTCATGAGCCGCTTGTAAAATATTACGCAGTGATTGGTTTCCATGGAGTCCCAGGTCACATTCGGTGCGGCAGGCAAGGTGTCGCCATTATCCCCGGCATACAGGTGTATGCCGAGACTGATCTGCCGCAAATTGTTGAGGCAACCCGTCCGCTGCGCCGACGCTTTTGCGCGGGACAGAACCGGCAACAGTAACGCCGCCAGAATGGCGATGATGGCAATGACCACCAATAACTCAATCAAAGTGAATCCCGTGTCTTTGTGGCAATTTCGTTTCACAGTAGTTCGGACAGTTCATGGTGCGATGACTCACGCTGCCGCCTGCGGGTTCACGCATTACACGGTGGTTTTGCTCGGCTGAGGATGGGGTTGGTGGTGATGACGCGGCGGATGCGCTGCGGTATCTGGTGGCGACGAAGTCGCGGGCGATGACGATGAGGAATCCGGTTTTCGGTGATGACAGCGATGCGGACTTCGGTAGGAACCCGATTCAACGTGGCGACCTGCCCCGATGCCGTTTATCGGGGTGTTGCAGCCAATCCAGCCGGCACGGCGCCGTGGGTGCGAGCGGCTTGCGCTTGATGATGGCGGAGGGCGAAATGCAAAGCTTGGAACGAGCAGCAGGTTTTTTCCTTGTTCTGAACACCCGCAAGACCTAGCCTGCCAACCGCCCGGAAAAAGCATATAGGTAATATAGTTGGTTTTTCCGGTGACACCTTTCGCCAAAAGGGAAGATACGTTTATGAAAACAGCCGTTGTCTTTTTTTCCATTATGGCATTAACCGCTTCGGTCAGCCTTGCCGGTTCGGTTGCCGCTCCGTACGAAATAGGAACATGGCGGGGATTCCGGCCGGCGGCGATTTCCTATACGTTTGATGACGGTTGCTCAAATCAATTTGCCGTGGCGATACCGATGTTCGATGCCAGGGGTTTCAAATTGACGCTTTTTTCCGTTGTCGGCGCCACGAGCGGCATGTTTCCCGGGTGGTCAAAGCTGCAAAACGCCGCAGCCGGGGGACACGAAATCGCCAGCCATACCATGACGCATCCCAACCTCGGGCAATTGTCGGATTCGCAGCAGACAACAGAACTGAAGAACTCTCAGGCTGCAATTAACGCGAATATATCCGGCCAGAAATGCCTTGCCCTGGCCTATCCTTATTGCGTGGAAGCCAACGAATCGCTCGCTTCGCAATACTACATTGCCGCGCGGACCTGCTCAGGCCAGATTGTGCCAGGCACTCCCGCGAATTTCATGAATATCAGCTCGTTTGTTTGCGGTTCGCAGGGATCGGTGCAGACAACGCAGGATTTTAATAACAAAGCGAATGATGCCGTCACCGTAAAAGGATGGTGTGTATTTCTAATTCATGGCATCGACAATGACGGAGGCTATTCACCGGTTTCGACTGCGACGCTGCAAGGAAGCATCGATTATATGAGCACCAACAAGGATAAATTCTGGGTGGAAACGTTCGGCAATGTCGCCCGTTACATTCTTGAGCGCAAGGCTGCCTCAGTCAAGGAGACCTCCAGCCAGGACGATAGCATTACCCTTCAGGTGACCGATAATCTCGCCGACTCGATTTTTAACTATCCCATCACGTTGCGCCGACCGCTGCCCACGAATTGGCCGGCAGCCGTTGTTTCACAGAACCACCGGCCGGTAACCGCGCAGATCGTGGACATCGCCTCGAAAAAGTACATCATGTTCGACGGTGTGCCTGACGGCGGGGACGTAATAATCTCGAAACACGCCGCACGGCAAACGCCAGCAACCAAGCCCGACGTGCAATAACAAAACAAGAGTTTTCAACAGGAGCAAACAGCCGCCGGCGCGCCGGAGCGGCGCTTCCGTCTTCGCTGCGCTGCGACGCGACGTGTTGACGCGCCGCGAAGGCGGAAGCTCGGGCAGGAATAATCGCTGGCCTCCTGCCCACCGAAACCAGGTGAAGGCGGGTGGTGTTGTTTCGCAGCTGGGACAGCTTCGGGGATGAACAGCCTGCTCGCGATTTATCGGAGTTGGGGCAGTAAAGATTGGATTCACCCCAAGATTCCGGGATGACGCGCGCGCGTGGCGAACCGCTTTGGCAAGCCGCAGCCAATGCACCGGTCATGGAAAATTAACGCGGCCGCGCGGAGAAAATCAGGGCAATGATTTGTTTTAACGGCCGCCCTCACCTGGCAGAACGTGGGGTGTTCACCCCATAGACAGAGTGGCAACCACACACAACATTGAGCTTAATTAAGCACCAATGTTTATGGCGTAACACTATTCATGAAGCGAATCACTGTCTTGCTGGCGGACGACAACACGCTCGTGCGTAGGGAGATTAGAGAGATTCTGGAACGCGAAGACAATCTTGAAATGGTCGGCGAAGCGAAAAACGGCCATCAGGCGGTCGCCATGGTTAAAAAACTTCGTCCCGCATTGGTTCTGATGGACATTGCCATGCCGCTGCTCAATGGTTTGCAAGCGACACGCCAGATTCTCAAAGCCGCCCCCGCCACCAAAGTGCTCATGCTTTCGGCGCACGGTGATGATGTGTATGTCGAAGAGGCGGCCAAATCCGGCGCGATGGGCTATCTGATCAAACACACCGCCGTTGACAGTCTGTGCCAAGCGATTCGGGAAGTCCACAAGGGGAACACATTTTTGAGCCCGTCCATTCCCAAACATCTTCACAAACGGTATCGGAAAAAACAGATGGATTGAGCCGGATTCTCCCAAGAGAGCAACGGTGAGGGAAGACGTGCATCAAATCACGGCAGCCGCCAGCGGCCGTGCCCGACGGGCAACGGAAAAAAGAAGGCGCTGGTGAAGTGGGTGCCGGCGCCTGTTATGCGTGACTTGCGGTCTTCTATCTGTTGCGAATGCATCAGACCATCCATTCGTAATTTCGTCAAAGGCGAACCGGAAACAAAACCGTGACATTCTGGAAAACAACGGGAATTCCACCCCTCGCCGGGAGCAATTCACCCCCGCAAACCCGCAATTTGTCCCAAATTCCTTTCGTTTCGACCCATTTCGGGTAAAAATTCATCCACTTTGGCAAGTGCCTTGGCTGATTCCGGGGTGTGAATCTTGAAAGTGGATCAGGAAATAAATATGAAAAAGCCATTGACGTTGTCGCTATTTGCCGGCGGGCTGGTTTTGGTCACAACCGGTCCCGCTGTTGCGCACCTGGACAATCGTTATCTGCGTTCCGGGACCGCCGTCCCATACATATCCATCTCGCGTTGGAACCGCCAGTCATAACCCCTGAACCTTATGCTGCCGGTTGCCATTTACGGATGGAAATGCCTGAAGAAGGACGAGCAGATGCTCCTCAAGCGCGTCAATAATCATCTGGCCAAGCACCGGCAAACGACCACCCAAACCAAAGACCGGAAGATGTTCGACGGGTATCAGCCGTTCGTGATCAAGCACTTTTATTGGAACCTGAACCAGGCGATGGGAACCTGGTTTGATGTTTACCCGAACGAGGACTTGAAGGGACAATACTTTTTCCCGGATCACAAAGATTGCGGCTGGCTCATCCATGTCCGGATTAATCTCCACCGGCACGCCAACATTATTCCGGAAGAATCCGAAACGTTTATCTGGGAACTTCTCGACTCAACGATGTTCGAGCATCGTGTCATCAGGGAAAGCGGTGATTTGTTCGAGGGCCTTTGTCGCGGCCACATCGGTTAAATCCGAAGTGCCCACCCGGAACCTGACCCGTTTTCGGAGAGAATCGTCTCCGGGCGGAAGGCCCGGAAGGAACCGGCCCCGAGGCGGCGCCCAAGGCCGGCTTGACAGGTCCCGACCGGATGTTATCTTATCGTCATAATTACCAATTCTTTTCTCCGCGGCTGGATTGGACTGGCAACGCTCCTTCTGACTTTTGTCTTCGTTGCCCATGTACACGCCGACACCGCCGGTTCCATCACCCTGCTAAACGACGCTTACGCGACCCTCGCGCAGGCCAATCACGACTACAAGGGTCATCGCGTCCGGGCGATGAAACAGATTGAAGCGGCGCTCAATGTGCTCGGCGAGAAAATCAGCGGCCAGGGCAAAGGGCATGAACCTCAGGGCACTTCCGACGCCCAGCTCCGCGCTGCGCAGGTTCTCCTCCAGCAAGCGGGCGCCGGACTGACGGGCAAGGCGCTCAAACACGTGAACGAGGCCGCCAGTCAGATTTCCACCGCCTTGAGCATTCGTTAAGCGGCAACCGCCATGTGGGTGCCTGCCCCGATGCCGCCCGCTCGCGATTTATCGGTGTATATCGGGGCTCGTATTGCATGAAATAGAAATTCGGCGTCCGGTCGGTCTGAATGGCGTCGATTTGATTTTCGTTTTTACTTCAGCCCCGTAAAGGGGCGTGGCCCGACGTAAAAGGGTTGAACCCTCACGTGGCTGGCCGCGTGGCACCCTGTCCATCGAAGCTTTAGCGAAGTTGGACCTGTCCACCATAGTCCCGCTTTGCGGAACGACGGTGGAAGCTTTACGCGGCTTTACGCCCATTTGATTGCCGATGCGCGATTGCAGGGAGCGCGTGCGTCTCGCGCGCGGCGATCGGCGTCCCGCCGAACGCTGGATGCTGAAGCGGTTCGCAACGGGACGTTGCGAACGGCGACCGGGACGATCGCGCTCCCCATTTTGAGCTGATACCATTTGTGTCAATACTCAGTACCCGTTTCCGTTTCCGTTTCGGAATCTGTCTATCGCAGCGCGGCCTTGAGGAGTTCGCGCGGATAGGCGGAGGGGTTGGGAATCTTCTGTTGGCTGTTTGTCCCCGCCTGATCCGGTTCGCCCGGGAACCGGAAGGCATCAAGCTTCTTCACCAACCCACTGCCGGGCTGCAGGCCCGCAAGAAAGGCGTCCCATTCGCCGCCCCGCTGCTTATCCTGACTGCTGCGCCACAGGCAGTACTGCGTCAGTTCATCACCGGTCAAAACCACCTTGCCAAAATGCTTTTTTTGATACGCTCGGTCGGCCTGGGCCCAACTGGCATAACAAGAAAATGGGAAATGGGACGCATTCGTTCTGTCCTCGATGTCGGTTTCCCAAACCACCTGCTTGAGCGCCTTATCCCACCGGCCATTGCTGTGAACAGGAGACGATGGCAGCGACAACCGGACGGCAAGATGATCGGGTTGTCCGAACAGATCGAATTCAACCAGATTCCCGACCGCATCGTTCGCCACCTCCGATGGCTCCGGCTGTTTGGTGTCAGGCTTCAGTTTCTTGTCCTCCTCCCATTGCTTGAGCTTGGCGCGGTAAAAATCCGTGCCGGCGAGATATTTATCAAACGACTTTTCCATCATTGTCTCGTCGGCAAGGAAGGCGAGCGATGCGGGCACAGGTTCGGTCTCCGGCACTCCCATTTTGCGCGCCATCAACCGTTGAATCCAGCGCAACAGTGCCTGCGGGTCATCTCCTGACGCAACTCGGAACAGGCCCGGAATTTCTCCGATTGTGAAATATCCGCGTTCTAAGAGGTATTGACCAAACCGTACGGCAAATTCCTCGCTCGCATTGGTTTTGTAGCTGCTGGCAAGCTGCCCCTCCCAACAATACGCGCCGAGGTTCTTGAGATCGCGCCGAAAATCCACATCCAGGAATTGGCGCAACTTGTCGTAGCCGGGTTCCCGACCCAGCTCCATCTGGCTCCAGCCGACGATCAGGTCCGCCAACCGTTCGGCAGCCTTGGAGCGACGTTCGGACATGCCGGCCAGATCGTCATTGCCGCGGAAACGCTCCACGTAGAAGCCCGCCTCTCCCAGGCTGGTGGTCAGGTTGGTATAAGCGCCCGCGCCGCCGACATCACCCGGCAGTTCATTGGTGAATCCACCCCGGACAACGTGACGCTCGCCGTCGTTGGTCACGCCATGCGCCGGATACAGAGCGGTGATCGCCGCAAGTTCACCCGCTTCAAAGGATTGGTACTTGGGGGTGCCGGTGTTTGTGTTCACGCCGTCCTCGCGGTAAAAGACCAGCGTTCGCTCGATGCTGTTGCCTCGCGGTTTGAGTTGGACAATGTACTGGTTGTGCGGACAGCCCGTCACCACGAGGGCCATCGCCGCCAGGGCAAAAGGCAGGCATTGGTAAAGTGAATGCTTTCCGCGTATGAGGATTCCCAGTTTTTTCATAATTGCTTTTTCCGCTGCCGCCCGGATTTGACCTGAGCTGGCAGTAACCCGTTCAATTCGAGGTTTTATCTGCTCGATTTTATCCACACTTGTTAAACCATGGAAATGTGGTTTTGTTTCGCGAGACAAATCCTGCCAATTCACGGCAGACACCGGCAACTGCGCTCTTGTCGCGGCGAATCCCGCATTGCGGGAGAAGACGGACGACGTGCAGCAGAAAACCGACCTGTCGCGCCGAATCCCGCAATGCGGGAGAAGGCGGACATCGCGCAAGATCCCGCATTGCGGGACTGCTGGCGGATTTGGACTCGCTCGCGCCATGGGGTGTTTACCCCATGGCCAGCCAGCCGGAATCGGTTAATTTAGCAGCATGAAAACAAATCGAATACGCCGGACGCTCCGGCTGCTGTTATTAAATGCGACCCTTGTGGTTTTAGCCGCTGGGTGCGCCACACACAATGAGAGATCCTACAATCAGGATTTTAATCAAAACCTTCCAACCTCACCCAACTATACCATTGAGAATGTTGATGACACACATTTTCACGTTATCGTCCATCAAGGTTCTCCTTTGCCGGGAACGCAGCGCATCATTTTTGTGAAACAAGTGGCCTCAACTGTTGCTGCAACCGAAGCCAAACGCAGGGGCTGGCAAAACTGGGACCTTGGTTATATTCAAGAACGCGATCAAGGGTGGATGCACATTGTTATAGCCGATGTCACCCGTAAAAACGCTGTCGAAATGACACCCGGCTCAACCCAATAACAAACCATAGGTTTCACCGATTTTCGCCGATTCGCTTCACGGCAAACGCCAGCGGTCGCGCTCGATGTGCAGTAACAATCCAGCATCGCGCAGGACTTGAAGTTGCTGCCGAATTCCTGGCCCGTGTAACTGTGTTATTTACGGGGTTCTCTTTGACGTGCCAGCCTGCCCCGATGTTGTTTATCGGGGTGTTGCAACCCACCCACCCTGCCGCTGCGCGCCGTGAGCGCGAGCGGCTTGCGCTTGATGGTGGCAGATTCAGTGAAAGCAAATTGTCTCTCATCGTCTCTGGACAGTATGCCAGCATTTACGCTTC
>OBLU010006589.1_pt1 | contig 10328 bp, 7 predicted proteins | sample 1518681 | NCBI WGS metagenome assembly OBLU01 (sample SAMEA3539304, study PRJEB22396) | soil metagenome | biome: tundra; feature: field; material: soil | place: USA | collected 2010-05 | depth 0.15 m
CCATGAAGAAATCGTTCGAGGTGTTGGCGTAGCTCTTGAGGTAGATGCCGATGCCCAGCACCATAACGAAATAGATAACGATGATGAGCACATCGGCAGGGGCAAGGGAGATCAGCCTGCTCGCGCTTGATGGAAGCGCAAACGTCGCGACCGCTGTCAGATCCATAGCGTTCTCCCTATGCAGGATATGCTGATTACCTGTTGTCAAGCGCTTCTAATAAGGAATGAATCCATGGATGATGCTGCCAACAGCTTTCACCATGGCTGCGCAAGCGAACAGCGAGACATTGAATTTCCTCTCTCCTCAAATGCGTCTTCCAGTTGCTAGGTTGGCTTACTGACTTCGAAGATCTTCTCCATCAAGGTCCATTTCTCGTCGGACCTGGCGTTGGGGAGCGGCTTCTGGAACGCCCACATTGCGTTTTCCAATTGTTGCATTATCGGATTTGTGCGATCAGATGCTTTCTTGGCTTCAAACGAAAAATCTTCGGTCGTTTGAAGAATCATCACCAGGCGGTCTCCGACAAGATAAATCTCCTCGCTCAGGACCCCATGGCTCAGGATATTGCCGACAACCTCCGGCCAGATGTTCTCCTGCCGGTGATACCACTTGTATTGTTCAATCAGATCGGGCTCGTCATGCAGATCGAGCGTGAGACAGTATGTCTTCATTCCTGGATTCCTCGGTAACCCGCAACAGAACGGTCTCGCCTGGGCTACTCCGCCAAAACGATATCCTCGCATTCGCGGAAATAACGGATGCTATCGAAGACCAGCGCGTCTAGTTTGGCTTTGTCCGGTTTGCCGTACATGGCCGGATAGGGATCGCCGCCGGGCCCGAGTGGCTCGAAGGTCACATACCTCGCCTCCCGGTTATAACCGATGAGGTACAGGGCGCGGATGATGGTGCATACATCCATCGAGCCTTCACCAAGTGCACATCGGTTGCTGTCGGCAAAGTGCAGGTTCACCAGCTGGTCGCCGGCAGCCATGATCGCCTCAGCTAGGTGGCTCTCTTCCGACTGCATATGGTAGACGTCGCCATTGATATGCGCTACGCCCGGATGATTCACCGCTTCGATGTACCGCCTGGCATCGGCAACCGTGTGCACGAGGCTGGTTTCTGCGGACCGTATCGGTTCGATGGCCGCTTTCACTCCGTATTCCACAAACCAATCCGCATGAGCGGCCAGCGTCTCCGCCGACCGCTCGAACTCCACGTCATCGTAAGCCTTCGGCCTGCCCACTGCCCCGGGAACGACGAGAATATAAGAACCGCCTACCTCCTTCGTAAAAGGAATCTCGCGACGTAGATAATCGATTGCTGCCTGGCGGCAGCTCGCTCGATTGCTTGAAAGGTCGTTGTCGGCTGAAAACATTCCGCAGACGCCGGACACGCTGAGGTTATGGTCCCCAAGAATCTTCAGTGTCTCCTTTGGATCGTAGCCGAGGTCCGGCCCGTAGTGGTTGCCATGCAGTTCGATAAACGGAACCTTGGCCTTTTCCAGCCGTGCAGCGGAATCCGCAAGAGACTCGCGACCAAAACCCCAGTTGCTCCATGACAGGTTAAGACGAGTCTTCAGCCGTTCCGGAGACTTCTTCAGTTCGCGGAAACCCGCCTCAATTCGAGCGTTCTTCTCTTCAAAATGCTGCTTCATTCTCCCAAACTCTCCCTTCACGGGTCTCGCGAAAGAGTCAATGCGATTCCTGAGTGCCTGAACCGCTTGCGCTCTTCAGCGCCGTTGGTCGCCCACTTCCGGCATATCCGAGTGGATTTCCGGTCCAAAATAACGCAAAGTCACGAGCGGATCTGTCTGCGAACGATTTACGAACGTGACGCCTTGCTGGGCCGCCTCGTGCGACACGAAGACTTCGTCCTGAGTCATCTGTCCAAAGCGGATCAACGATGGACAATCGACATCCAGTTTGCCGATGGTCCCGCTACCCTGCGTTACGATCAGCCCGGAGGCTCCCGGATCATAGATCGTACAGCGAGCGCCCGGCATCACTGTGAGTTCCTTTGCGCTGAACTTCTGCTGGCCGTCGATTCTGCCGTAGACGATCCACTTGTCGACGTATCCCTCGCTCTCCGAGTCATCCACTGGAATCGGCTCCAGATAATGGTGATTCTTGAATTCGAAATCGAGGTTTGCGGGAAAGTCGACAAGATCAGCGAGAAAATCAAAGTCGTAATGCTTTTCCTCCGGTACGTCCTGCGTGAGAAGGCTGCGCGGCACCGGACGACCCTCTACCATGGACTGAAACATCGCCAGAACATCGCTGCCCCACTGCGGCTCATAGGTCAAAAGCGAACCCGGGGCGTGAAGTATCCGCGGCGGGACCAGCCAGCCAGTACCAGGCTTGAGTCGATAAGCCTTTGCAAAATCGAGAATCCCGTTGTCGCCCTCATCCCAGTGCTCGAGACACTTGCGAACGTCTTCTTTAGTGGTACCGGGCTCAAGACCAAAGTATGTATGAGGGAAATTGCCGAACGTGGCATTCAATTGAGGTGGAAAATAGTAACCTTCCGGTTTGCCCTCGCGGCCCACAAGCTTGGCCTGTTCCTCACTTTGATGAAGGTGATGCATGATGGGGCCGGCGTTGTCGAAAAACTTGCTGTAGACCGGCCAGCGATGGTACTTGTCCCACATTGCCATGCCGATCATCCGCGGCCCCTCGGCCTCAATGGCCTCTTTGAGGGTGAAGCGTTGGCCCTCGGAAACGACAAAGCTGAGCCCTTCGTCGGGAGTGCGGTTGTCATTCATCGCCGGTGTAGTGGAGGCGAACCAGCGTTCGTCGATTCCTCCCCGGTGGGCCCCATAAGCGTACAGATCGCGCGAGTCGAGTTTCAGCCTCCGTCCCGGTTGGAGATAGACCCTCGGCACCCAAGTCGGCGCCAGGCGTAGGAGTCCTTCCCCTGCCTCCAGGGCCTGTCGGATTGATATTTCCATTGTTTGCGGTGCGATTGCCATTTTGGGTCCCTTCCTTCCCTGTGAAGCTCCCCGCTCTCGCAGTTGGCAGCTTAGAGACCGGTCTCCAATAGTTGAAGGAAGACTGTACCACCCTCCCAATGTCCATGTCAATTGGGCATTTGCAGCAACCGTGTTGACAGTCCAAGGATGCCGTGGATATCATCTGCCGTGCATCAGCAAGCGGTCTCTCCAGTCGGCTTTCTTGGGCAACGCTGCGTTGTTGCGAATGAACGCGAAGGGGTGAAAAATGGACAGGAGAACATTCAACAAGCTAGCCGGCCTTGCGGCAATGGTCGCGTTTACCGAGAACGTCGATCTGAGTGCTGAACAAGCGTCCTCCGTGGCTGGGGAAGTTGTCTTGCAGGACGATGACCTCCTGGTTGCATTTGACAGCGGTTCCGGTGCCCTCGTCCGCATGGAACGAAAGTCTACTCACTGGTCCATCGAATGCCGTCCTGCCCTTGGTGTCTCTTTCCGTCTTCACGCCCCCCTCCCGAACCGCCGCGACAATTTCGTTCTCGGACAGAAGCAGCGGGCCGTCAGTGTCGAAAAGATCTCCGCTAGCCAGGTGCGGCTCCAATGGAAGGACCTTATGAGTGAGCACGGCGGCGTGTTGCCTATCACGCTCACGGCGACGGTCACCCTGAAGAATGGGACGTTGGGCTTCGAGGCCACCCTGGACAACAATTCACCGCTGTCCGTCGAGACCATCGACTACCCGTACTTTGGAGATCTGAATTCTCCTAACCGGGATACACCCATGCAAGCCGACCATATGTGGGTTGGATCTCTGCAAGGCGATGAAATCTATCCGCGCTTCAACAATGCGAAGGGCTATTGGGGCGTCTATTTCCCAACCAAAACAATCGATTCCAACCAAAGCCAGTTTTGTCTAATTCAAACACCAGATCAAGGTATCTACTGGGAGATGCACGACCCTGCCATAACCTATCTTCTTCAATTCACATTCGAGCAGCACCCTGGAGTTATTGAGACCGACAATGTTCCGCGGCAGGATGAAATCTCCGGCATCCCGGTGCATTTGGAATTCCGCACCTGCCATTTTGTCTTCGCTCATCCTCATTCCACGGTGAAACTGGTTCCGGTAGTCATGCGCACTTATTCCGGCGACTGGCATGCCGGTCTCGATGTTTACAAGCAATGGCGGTCAACCTGGTTCGGCAAGCCGCACATTGCTGCCTGGGCATTGGATGTAAATTCCTGGCTGCAACTGCGAATCGACGGCGCAGAGCAGGAATTCAACATTCCTTACCGCATGCTTCCCCAGTACATTGATGAGTGCGCGGCCAATGGCGTAACGGCGATTCAACTTGTGGGCTGGACGCATGGCGGCCAGGATGGAGGGGATCCATGCATGGATACAGATCCAGGTTTGGGCACTTGGGAGGAATTGCATCAGGCAATCCTGCACGCCCGCAGCAAAGGCGTCAATATCATCCTCTTCGGCAAGCCGATTTTCGCCGATATGTCCACGGACTGGTACAAGAAGGAACTTTATAAATACGAGTCAATCGACCCATACGGTAACAAATACGAGTCAGGGGGCTATAGCTATACGACCCCGACGCAGTTGGCCGGCATCAACAACCGCCGTCGCGCCATCATGGACGTTTGCTCTTCGGCCTATCGCGACATTGCCACGCACGAATTCGAGAAGACGCTTGCCCTCGGAGCCGCGGGCTGGCTATTCGATGAAGTCATGCAGCACAACGGCGTCCTCTATAACTTCAGTCCCGATCATGGCTATAACCCGCCGGGATACCTCTTCAGCGCCGACATTCCCCTGGTCAAGCAGTTTCGCACAGCGGCCGACAAAGTCAACCCCGACTTTCTCTTTGGCGGCGAGGGTCCGGGCGATTGGCTGATGCCGTACTATGTGCTCGGTTATTATCGAATCGGACCAGCTACCAGGCATGCCCTCCGCTATATCGATCCTCATGCGCCACTCATGGCCGCGGTCACCGGCTTCGACGACCGAGAGAAGCTCAATCTGATTCTGGCGTATCGCTACATCATTAGTTACGAGCCATATAACTTCAAAGGCCATGTAACCGACTTTCCACTCACACTCGCCTATGGCAAAAAAATTGACACGCTCCGTCGCAAGTACAAGGCATGGCTATGGGACGCCGACTTCCGCGACACTCTTGGTGCAAGCGTAACTGCGGACGGCTCCCATCGATACACCGTCTTTCAAACAGCCGCCGGAAAGCGAGCCGTCGTAGTTGTCAATCTGGAATCCAGCAAAGACCTCACGGCCACTTTGGATATTCCGAACTCCGGCGCCCTCATGTCTGCCTCGCCCGAACTACCGGATGCTCAAACTTGCTCCAAAACCTTGCGTATTCCGGCACGTTCCGCAATCGTTGTCATGGAACAATAAGGTCTGGTGTTTTTCCAGCGCACCATGGGCAATACGCTGAGGAGCGCGAGCTCTGTATGTCTGATGCTTGGCTGCGTCTTGCTAGATTCTTTGAGTACCTGCATCCGGATGCGCCTCGATCATCACCGACTTGGAGCCGAGCGTTAAGTGTTTTGCATTCACGGCAATTCTTCCCGAAGTCGCCGGCCGGGCCTTGACCCAAACCGCGCCCGCTCCTCCACTCTCGGTGAGCGAAAACGGATTGTCGCCGACCAGGATGCCGGGGCCGGTGAGTTCGAAACTGACGCCACCGCCCGCGAAGAGCCGGGGCGCGCCGAATTCATCCGTGACTCGGAATACGACGCGGGTCGCGTCAGCTCCGTCGCCCAGAATGGCGGCATCGTCAGCTTCTAGCAGGAATCGGTCATTCCTTGCGTCCGATGAGAAAGATCGGGAAAGCGCGAGATGACCTCCGACGTAACCGTCGATGCGCAACCCAGGATGCCCGCCGTCTTCGATCTCGAGATCCGCGAAGAACGGCGCGTACTGAAGGTTGGGATAATTCCTGCGGTCCGGCTCAAGCGTAGAGTGAGGCTTGCCGTCGACAAAAAGTTTAAGGCGATCGCAGTTGGAGAAGATGGCAGCATACTTGCCGGGACCACGAGGCGTCGCCTGCCCGAAGTCCCAGTAGAAGTTGGGGATAATCACCGGCTTCACTGCAGGACTGACCTGCGCTTGGTAGAAGGAGGCGCCGAGCTTTGGAATGCGGAAGACATCGGCGACACCGGGGTTCTTGACGCCTTGATACGAGTTGTCCGGGCTGCCGTACTCGAATGCGCACCAGGCGATGACACCACAAAAGCGCTCATAAGCTGCCGCCCTGTCATGAGCCTGTGCATGATAGATGGCCTGCCTGCACTGCACCGCGACATTGCCCGCACGTCGGTAGAGATTGCCGAATCCCTTACCGGTATAGGTATACTGGCCCACTGTTTCAGCAAGCATGTACGGCACGCCGGGCAAGGGTGGATAGATTTCAACACTGCCGCTGGGCGATGAGTGATAGTCGTCCATCGCGAAGACGTCTTCATGCCACTCCTGCTGCCAGTTTCCAAAGCCGGTCATGGAGCCGGAGTCAAGCCGGGAGTCATCGAGCGATTTGGCAAGCTCGGTGGTCCGCCAGTAGAGGGGCTGGTCGTTGCGTGACTCGTTGACCCGAACACCCCAAATGACGATGGATGCGCGATTGCGATCGCGCCGGATCATGTCTCTGACATTTTCTACAACCAGGTCCTTGAACGCTTCGTCGCCAATGTATTGCCAGCCGGGGGGCTCCTCCCAAACCATCAGACCCAGTTCGTCGCATGCATCAAGGAAGGCCTCCGACTGTGGGTAGTGTGAACAGCGAACGATGTTGCAATGGAAATCGTTGCGGATGATTTCGGCGTCGCGTCGCATTACGCGTGCGGGCATGGCATAGCCGACATATGGATAAATCTCATGGCGATTGAGTCCGAAAAGGCGTAAACGGCGGCCATTGAGGAAGAAGCCGCCCACGGTGAATCTCGCCTCGCGAAAACCAATCCGGGTGCGGTAGTCGTGAATCGGTGCGCCGTCGACGAAGAGAGTGGTAACGAGGTGGTAGAGGTGTGGCGCGTCTACATCCCAAAGCTTCACGCCACCGAGTTCCGACAAAGTCAACCTCACATCGATCTTGCCGGGTTCAGCAATCGAAGCCCTCTTCCTTGCTCTTGAAATGACACGGGCGCCGTCCATCAACTTCACTTCGAGAGTAATCGGCCTCGCCGGCGTAACAGCCGCGTCGATTTGGCAAGCGACCTCAACTCTGCGCGTTGGTTCCAGCACATCGACAGGTTTTGCGAACACGTCGCTGATAAAAACCTGCGGCACGGTATATAGGCTGACGCCGCGAACAATGCCGCCGGGCACAAAATAATCCACCGCGCCACGACCGCGTGGCGACCCCTCCGGTGGCACTTCTTGAAAGCGGGAGTCCACGATCAAGTCCAGAACGTTGCCGCTCTCTTTGAGATTCGAAGTGATCTCATACGTGAAGGGCAGATAGCCGCCTCGGTGAATTGGCAGTGCCGTGCCGTTGATAGAAGCATCGGTGGTGACCATGACGCCTTCAAACTTGAGAAAGACACGCCGGTTCGCGAACTCCTTCGGCGCGGAAAAGTGACGGCGATAGTGCCAGATGTCCTCCCATGCGCTCGCATCCCATTTCTGCCATGACAAAGGAACAACACAGTGCGGTAATGTGATCCGCGAATATGCTGTGTCATCAAAACCCGGTTCGCGTTCGGCTGGCTTGTATCTGCCGCCGAACAGCCAATCGCGGTCGAGAGAGAAGACTTGCTGTGCCGGGCCGCTCTTGAGATTCGCCGAATGTGCCTCTGCGCCCCAGCTTTCCAGTACCGGTGCCGAAACCAGAACTGCGGCACTACAACCTTCAAGAAAGCTCCGTCGGGTTATCCCGCCAATACCAGTTCTTCTCTCAGTCAACGAATTCCTCCACTTTTCCGTTTAACTTCATTCAACGTGTCCTGCTGCCTGCGCTTCGTTCTGCCCTCTATAGCGTTCAGCAAAAATAATGGCTTCGATCGAATCTGTGAGGTCGGAGTGAAGGAGTCGATATAAGCAACGACTGTCCTAAGGCCGAAGAGAAAGGCGATAGGGATCCTACCGGGCCGTGATCGATGCGCAGTTCTCTCCCGAACTCAGGTGAGTGGCGTCGTTGGCCTGTGCCCGCTTTGCCAGGGCTCTTCCGACTGCCGCACAGGAACCGCAAGCATCGTGTAATAGTTGTCAGTCAAATACCCCTCATACCCCATGGGCGTTCCGTCCCAGCGTCGCCAATCGTTCGACCGCCCCTGGGCGCTGCGGCCCTCAAAGCCACACCTTCCGTATTCGTCGAGCATGGCGAAGAGAATCTTGTCGGCCTCGTCTTTGCGGCCCAGATCATAGAGCGCGGCCAGGGTAAAGAAGGCAAAGCTGCCTGTTGCTCCGCCATTCTCGTAGTTCTGGAACCCGTCGGCGTTGTCCGCTCGCACGCCGCCGCCAAAGTGACCATCGGGATTCTTGTGCACGTAATCTTTCAACGTAACGGTAATGAGGTTGCCGGGCAATCCCATGTTGAACTTGTCGTAACCCACTTCCTGCATCTTGGCGAGGAGTTTGTCCATGATCGCGTTGGCTTCTGGTTTCGGCACCAGCCCGTAGTGAATGGCGATACCGTTGACCCAAAGAAAATAGTAATCGTGCAGTTGTCCGTCGGCGCTTCGCCAGCCGCCGAGTATGCCGGTTTCGGGATTGTAAAACCGCTTGTAGAAAACATCGCGCAACTTGTTTGCCGACGCCTGGTAGCGTGCCAGGTCCGTTTTCTTGTCGAGCTTCTTCGCCATCATGGCCATGTCGCCAAGTGCGCGATAAGCCAGCGCATTTGAGTATGCGTCTTCGTAACCGAAGCCAATCGTGTCCCACCAATTGGATGGTCTAAGTTTGGGGAATCCCTCCCCCCAGATGCCGGAGTTGCCACTGATGCAGTATTTGATCAGGCCGTCGCCATTGTTGTCGGTTGCCAACATGGATTCTGTCCAGCCGCGGATGCCATCGTAGTTTGCGGCAAGCCACGCATCGCTGCGGCCTTCACGGATGCAGTTGCCCGCTGCGATCACCATCGCAGGGAATGTGTCCGAGGACGCGGTTGGATGGTCCGACACGATAGGCATCCCATAAGCAAATCCCCCGGCCAGCATCCTGTCCAGCGTCTGCCGCATAATTTCAAGAGCCGTCAGCCCTTCAGCCAACGGAGGTGTGCGCGAAGCGATGTCGGCGAATTCGTAATAGCAAAATGCGCATGAGTCGCTGGCGGTATTGTTGGCGAGCGCTTGTAGCGATGGATTGAGTTGCAAAGCGTTCAGCCAGTTCCTGCGAAACGCATCGAAACGCGAGTCACCCGCGATTCCCGGAATGTCAGGATAGATTGCGGTAACTTCGAGTGTATAGACGACCTGTTTGTGTTCAAATGTTGCCCCCGGAAGCGCGAGCATTGCAGTGGACTTGGGCCGGTCGGACGTATACGTTAATCCCAATTCATCGATATTCGCGGTAAGGCGCATCGAACCTTGCCCTGGAAAATGCATCAACGCCGGAACCGCAAGCAAGTTGTTTTTCCGGTATACGCCTAGTACGGTGCTGTGAACCTGGTTCAGATCGAAATGGAAAACCATGGCGGCTGGTTCACAATCCGCGGACCACTCCGACCTGAGAACGATCTTGCTGCCGGAGAATTCGAAGGTCCATGCAGGCGGAGAATTCTCGCTGGCCAGTGCATTTCTGTATTCCACCCGCTGCGCTCCACCAGATGCGGAATTGGAGACTTTGTAGTCGCCGCCTAGGCCTTTTGCGTCAACAATGCTGTTCCCGCGCCTGCCCTTTCCCAGTCCATCAACGTTGATGCTCATGAACTCCGGTGCGAACGCTGACAATTGTACTTCCATGCTTTCCGAAGCAAAGCGCAAGGCATCGTTCTTGTCACCGGCGATCTCCGCCATGATGGTATGCCCGGAAACCAGCGCCGTTGCAGTTGCTGCGCCGGCGCCTTTCAGAAAACTCCTGCGCTTTAGCATTTCTAGAGTCCTTTCGAGTGCACGTGCCCGTTCGCTCGAGCATGGTTGATGCGGTGCCATCTCTGTCCTTCGATCGTGCCCGCACATTCAGGTTCCATAAATCGATTCAACTTACTTCCAATTCACTCCATAATCTTCATCCGCACAGGCCCCATGAGCCCAGCGGACATTAGCCCCGATGGATTTTCTGTCGGCCCGGGGCGAAATGTCCGGGGTTCGCGCAGGACCAGGCTGTTGAAGAGCGCATTTGTTACAGAGATCTCCACCACGTTCTCTCCCGCCTGAACCAGGTCTGTGATGTCCGTCTGGTAAGGGCGCAGC
>OBLU010006591.1_pt1 | contig 10325 bp, 4 predicted proteins | sample 1518681 | NCBI WGS metagenome assembly OBLU01 (sample SAMEA3539304, study PRJEB22396) | soil metagenome | biome: tundra; feature: field; material: soil | place: USA | collected 2010-05 | depth 0.15 m
TTGTCGCAAACGTACAAAAAGTTGAGACCGGTGATGGTTTGTGCGACAGCCTCGGCTACAAGCGCCAGCCCGCATATTCCACGGACCCGGCTACAGCAGCCGTCTCAATCGGGATCGCGCAACGCACACCGCTGGGCCGTCAAGTCGAGCGTCCGAGACGTCCGCAAGGGAAGGCTCATCGCGACGAAGCGGTGCCGCCGAATCTGGCTGAATGCGGTTGTCTCACGCGCGGGCGGGAGCCTCGTCGAGACTGCCCAGTTTTCGTGAAACGAGAAGCGAGGCGTTCGCCGGCGTGACGCTCGCTTGTCGCGCGTAGCGATCGTCAGGGCGTCCGAGTCGGGACGATCGAGTTCGTGGCATTGCGATCACCCCGCCGCGGCCGGGTCGCACGCCGCTCGCCGTCGATAGCGATCGTCGGGCGGCGTCTGCTGGGGCGCTTCCTTCTGGGCGCAAGCAGGCGCCCGGTGAGCCCGGAGCCGGCGCTCGCATTCGCGGCCAAGCGAGAGCGAGGGCGCCGGGCTGGGAGCTGTTGTCCCGACTGTTGCTTTTGCGACCCGGGGCTGCTTGCCGAGTCGCAGCTCGGCGGCAACATGCCGGCCGCGACGGGCAGGCTTCCGCCGATCCCGACGCTGCCGGGTGGTAGCCCAACTCAGCAGCGAGACGAGCGCCTGCCGAGACTGTCGTCACTGCGTCCCGCGTCGGCGCCCGGACGTCACCGGCCGGCGCATACTCTTGGGCGCCAGGAGAAGCCCCGCGCCGGCGGCGCGGACGCTCGGATTCGCGGCATACCAGGCGCACGGCGGCGAACGCCGTCCCCGCGAGAGCAAGCGCCAGCTCGGCGCAGGCCTCTTCGCCGCAGCCGACCGAGAGCAGGCGTCTCATGCGACGGCGCGAGGTGGCTGGCTGAGCGGCGATCCGGTCGCCTCGTTGGCCGTGACGAGGGTGCCCCCTCTTGTGCTCGTGGCCGTCGGGACAACCACTCAGTCTTCGGGTGCATCATTCGGTCGTCGGACGCCACCATGCAGGAAGAGGGCCGCCGGTTCCTGGGATCGCGACCCCGTTCTTGGCGCGATCAGAGGCCTTTCGCCCCACCTCTCAATCAGCAAGAGATCTGGGCGCATTTGCTCGACGGCCACGCTCGTTTGCAGAAGCCTGGTGGCAGGACGCTCGGCGCGCTCCCGCGAGGGAACGATCGCAGCGCTCTCGTCGAGCCTGGTCTGCGCTGTTGCTCGCCGCTGCACGGGCTCTCAGCGTTGACGGCTGCATTCGCGTCCGCGGCCGGCAAGAGCAGCCACGTCGCTGCGCCGCTCGCCTACCTCGGCGCGGAGTGTTCATGGGTGTGGTGTTGTCCCGCGTCAGACTTCTCCGCATATCCAGTTGAGTCCTCTGCCCCTCCGGAGGACGCTTCGGGGGTGTGGGCGAACGGGGTGGGCGGCGGGTCTGTGGAGGAATTACTGGTTCGGTTCGCGGGTTTCGACGGATACGAGTGTGGCTGCCGAGTTCTACGGTCTGAGGCGTGAGGTTCGCGTGGCGACTCGTGTACGTCTAATGGGTTCTGGGCCGTCGGCTTGGGCGCAATCGCGACACGAGCCGTCCGACCGGCCGTGCCGGTGGGCGGGTGAGCCGAGTGCAGATCACGGCAAGACGAAGAGGAGATAGCGATGAGTCGCAACCCGACACGTAGGATGTTGATCGCCGTATTCGCGGCGGCGCTGAGCCTGTTGCTGGCGGTCAGCGCACTCGCCGCTCGCCCCAAGGCGGGTAGGACGTACAGAGGATTCACCTCGGCGGGGGCGTCCAACGGCTTCAAGGCGCCGGTCAGCTTCAAGGTCTCGAGCGATGGCAAGCGACTGCTTGGGTTTGTGTGGTATGGCTTCGGCTGCATGGGTGGCGGAGGACCCGGGAACCCGTACACGGGTACCGGCTACACCTACCACAGGATTGGGACGATCAGTGTGTCCGCCAGCGGCACGTTCTCCGTCAAGAACCCCAAGTGGACGTTCAAAGCCCCGCCTTCTCAGGGTGGGCTGCTGGTCACGATCAGCACCATCGCCGGGCGATTCACGAACGCGAAGACGGCCATTGGGACGATCCGGTTCACGCAGACGCAACAAGGGCACACCTGCAGCAGTTCCCACAATCATGCCCCCACGACGAGGTTCAGCGCCAGGACGGCATAGAGCCGCCTGCTGGGAGAAGACGTGCGATCGCGCCTTGCAATCCTGCTCGTTGTAACGCTTGCCGTTTGCGTGGTCGCGTTTGGTGTGGCGCGGGCGCAGGGGACGCTGACGGGGACGGTGACGAGACTGGCTGATGGTTCGCCGGTTGCGGGTGCGGTGGTGACGGTCGCCGGTCCTCATCAGCCGCCGATCTCGCAGCGGACGGGTGCGGACGGGAGTTTTTCGTTCAGTGTGGGCGGCGGGCCGTACAGCTTGGGGGCCGGGCCGTACAGCGTCGGGGTGAGCGCTGTGGGGTTCAAGTCGCAGGCGCTCGCGGGCGTGGCGGCGGGCAGCATCGGCTCGATCGCGCTCACGCCCGCGACGTACATCCCGCTGGCGGCGTATGCAGGTTCCGCGCAGGCGGTCGTGGCCGATGGTGGGTCGGGCATCTTCTACGCGTTGATGGCCGGGGCTCCGGAGGTCTACCGGACGGTCGACTATGGCGGCAGTTGGCGGCCGGTGACGATGAGCTATGACGATCCGGCAGGCGGTCTGAGCAACTTCGACGGCTATTACGACGCGATCGCGTCGAGCGCCGTGTCCGGCGAGGTCGCCGTGGCCGCGGGTTTCAACTGCGGGACCGGGGCTGGGACCGGTCTGCCGGTCTCGGTCTCGACCGACTACGGGGTCTCGTGGCGAAAGGTCAGCGGCGCCTCCTGGGTCGGGTCGTGCCCCTCCCGGCAGATGGATCTGTTCTGGGCGCATCCGGGTGCGGGCGCGCCGGATGTGCTGATCCTCGCCGAGCGGTTGCCGGACGGCTCGTGGGATGTGTGGCGGGCGGATATGTCGGCGGCCAGCCCGGTGTTCGTGAAGGAGTCGTCGGATCCGTTTGGTCAGGGGTCGCAGATCGCGGTGGCCGATTCGGCGGGTGGCTCGGTGATCGGGCGGGTGAGTGCGACGGGTGGGTTGAGTTTCGCGCCGCTGGCGGCGAGCGGACCGATCACCTTCGGGCCTGATCAGGTCACCGGCCTTCCGGCGCCGCCGGCGCTGCTGCGTCTCGGGGGCGCCGGAGAGGGGTCCGGCCCGCCGGACGGCGCGCTGGTGGTCGGGGGCAGCTTCCCGTACAGCGCGGTGATGCTGTCGAAGGCCGCGGGGGCGGCGGGCTTCGACGCCACCTCGGCTTCTAGCGCGGTGGTGTTGCCCACCAGCGGCTCCAACGCATGCTTGAACTCGGTCGCCTCTGCATCGGTGGCAGGGTCGGTCGCGCCGACGAGTACGGGGAGCTCCGGGACGGGCAACGTGGATGGCTGTTGGCTCGAGAAGAGCGGAACGACGCTGACCGTGTTCGGGGGCTCGAGCTCGGTCCAGGGCAACGACATGGCCTACGACGCCGGCTATGGGCATTCCGGGGATCTCGTGTCGATCGGGGCCGCCTACCTGGGGCCGCTCAAATGGGCCAAGGTCGGCACCGACGGCGTCCCAGTGACCGACACGAGGGTCGGGAACCAGGACAAGCTGGCGACGAGCGGTACGGGTCCGGATTCGGGGGGCTACTCGCTCACCGGGATCACGGCCCCGCTCGTCAGACGCGTCGCCTACGGTCCGGCCGGGGCAGCGGAGGTGGCCGTCGCCGCCGAGGGCGAGACGTTCGCCTCCAAGAACGGTGGGGCGACGTTCACCCAGATCATGCCCGCGGAGAGCCGGCACTCATCGGCGGTGCAGTGGTGGCAGGGAGCGAGCGGCGAGTGGCTCACGTTCGGCCACTACGGCGACTGCGACCACATGCTGAGCGCGCTGCGCAACTGGGACGGCAGCTCGACGCTCGCCGGCCCGAACGTCGCCGGCAGCAGCTGTGCCGACTTCGGCGGGCCGCCACAGGGGTACTGGGGCACCGGGTTCTACGGGGTCCGCTCGCTGCAGGCGGTCGCCGGCACCGACACCGTGTTCATCGGGATGGGCTCGTACGGTCAGGAGCAGTACGGGAACCTGAACCACATCGTCCGCGCTCAGCTGACGGCCACCGATCCGCCGGCGCTCACCAACGTCGTGAAGCTCGATCCGGGCCCGTCGGTCGCGACCCTCTACCCACCTGTGGCGATGGCCTACTGCACCGCCTCGTCGGCCTATCCGGCGTTGCGCGACGTGCTGTTCGTCGGCACCGACATGACCAACTCGACGTTCGGGAGCCAGCCGACGGGCTCGCTCCTGCGGATCACGGGTGCGACCGGACCCACCCCATCGGTTGCGCTCGTCGCATCGGTCCCGCACGACAGCCAGAACACGGACGTGCACGACGTCCGTGTCGACTGCTCGACCGGCGTGGTCTACGTCGCTCAGACGGGCCTGACGGGCCCGCCCCAGACGCCGCTGTGGAAGTCGACCGACGGTGGTCTGACGTTCACGAACGTCACGATCCCCGGTCCGGACGGCATGCCCGTCAACGGGTTCGAAGGGATCACGGCGATCGGGCTGAACCCTGCGGATTCGAACGACGTGACGGTAGCGATGACCGATCAGGGCGCGCTTTATCACAGCGCCGACGGCGGAGTGACCTGGACGCTGGTCCGTGACCCCGCGGTCGATCGGCCTGCGGGGGTCAGCGACATCGAATTCGCCTCCGGTGCCGCCTACCCGATCCTCCCGGGCATCGCTGCGCGGGCCGCAGGCGCCGCCCCCCGGTTCGCGCTCGTGGCCACCAACAACGGGCTGTTCGACGGCGACCTGGCAGCGACGAGCGGTCTGATGGGGGTCAGCGGTACCGCGGGTAGGAGCCCCGGGGCTGCCGTCCGAATCACGACGCTCGGCTCCGACAGCCATCCCTCGCTTGCGATCGTGCCAGCGACCGGGACCCGGCTGGCGGCATTCCAGCGCACCAACGGCCTGTATGTCGCGGCGAGCACCACCACCGGCTGGTCGATCCCGGCAGCAATCCCCGGCACCCGCACCGGTGACAGCCTGCCGTCACTCGCGCTCGACCAGGTGGGCGCGCTCGACCTCGCCTTCCGCAGGTCGACCGGCCCGGCGCCCGGCATCTACTTCACCCGTGCCGTGCGCGGCGCGTGGTCAGCGCCGCGCCGCCTCAGCACGAGCGCAAGCGACACGCTGCCCACGATCGTCGTGACCGGGAAGGGCACACCCCGGATCGAGATCGCGTTCATGCGCACGCGCGGCGCCAAGCGCGGTGTCTACTACCTCTCGTCGCAGCGTGGACGGTGGTCGCGCGCGGTCCGGGTCCGCGGCAGCACGGCTGCGGACGCCAACCCGGCGCTCGGCGCCCCGGCCATCTCCCGGCACGCCAACACGCTCGAACTCGCGTTCGCACGCACCGGCCGCGGCGGCGGGATCCACCTCTCAACCATGACCGGGACCAAATGGGCGTCGCCCACGCGCGTGACACGCACCGCTGGCGACAGCCAGCCCGCGCTGGCGATCGAGCCCAGCGGCGTCAGCCTGATCATCTTCCGGCGCACCCGCGGCCGCGGCGCCCACGGCCTGCTCGAGCTCGAGAGCCACAAGAACCGCCCGCCGAAGAATCACAAGCAGCGCTCGCGACAGCACCGCAAACAACCGATGCTGCCGACGATCAGCTGGCTGCTGCACCCCATCAAGGGCACCCTCGCCGGCGACGGGCAAGCCTCACTCTCGCTCGTCGGCACCACGCTCCGGCTCGCATTCTCCCGGCCCTCGGGCAAGGCGCCGGGCGTCTACTACGACCAGTCGCCACGCCCCGGCCGCTGGCTCGCGAAGCCGCAACGCTGGAGCAGCAGCGCCCAGGACGGCAACCCGTCCCTCGCATCCAGCAGCACGGGCCGGCTCGCGATCGTCTTCGCCCGCGGCTGAGCTCACGAGGGCGACGCCCGTGATGATCGCCATCGCCTCCGGGCGGACGGCGCCAGTTTGTCTCAAAGCGCGATCCGCCATCACACGGCCGGCGGCAGCACGCAGCCTGAGCACCGCCAACGGACCGGCGTTCGCTTACGCCCCACGAGCATGCGCCGACTGGCGACGATCCGGGCGCCAGCAGAGCCACGAAGTCAACACTCACGGACGCCGGCGGTCTCGCTGTCGCTGCGGGCTACCACCGGCAGCGTCGGGATCGGCGGAAGCCTGCCCGTCGCGGCCGGCATGTTGCCGCCGAGCTGCGACTCGGCAAGCAGCCCCGGGTCGCAAAAGCAACAGTCGGGACAACAGCTCCCAGCCCGGCGCCCTCGCTCTCGCTTGGCCGCGAATGCGAGCGCCGGCTCCGGGCTCACCGGGCGCCTGCTTGCGCCCAGATGCGATCGCGCCGGTCGGCGCCGGCCCGGGCTGCGTCTCGGCGTACAGACGCTCTGCGCCCACTTGCGCTTTCATCCCGATCGGGTCGTACGGCTCGCTGCTGCGTTCGCGTGAAGGGAGCGGCCGGCGCCGCTGCGGCCGGGACGCCTGGTTTGCCGCTGGAGCGGCTGTCGCCCAGGCGCTTGCTGATCACTTGATACGCGCAGGCCAGCAAGCGCACGACGGGCTCGCTCTCGTCGCCGAGCGGGCGGGAGCCAGCGCTCACGCCACTGCTCAGAAGGCCCGGGGCACGGCTTCCAATGTTGCGAGCGATCCCGCGAGGACTCATCGCGGGGTCCAACTACGTTTCAAATGGGAAAGTAGCCTGAGCGGCAACAGCCGCCCAGAGGGTGTGCGGTTCTGGCGGCGCGCGCGTCTCAGCTGGGGAACGGCGGATTCAGGCGGTCATCGCAACAGTAGTGGTCCGATCTGTTCGATCGGCTTCATGAAGCCTAGGCGTTTGCGAGGTCGGTCGTTGAGTTCGGTGGCGACCCACTCGAGGTCCATGGCGCTGTGGACGGACAGGTCGGTGCCTTTGGGGAAGTATTGGCGTAGCAGTCCGTTGGTGTTCTCGCTGGTGGCGCGTTGCCAGGGTGCGTGCGGGTCACAAAAGTAGATGTCGATGTCCGCGGCGACACTGACTTGTTGCCACTCGCGCATCTCGATGCCCTGGTCCCAGGTCAGTGACGCTCTGAGGATGTCGGGGATCGTCTGGATCTTGGCGGCGAGCGCGTCACGGACCTGCTCGGGCTTGTAGCCATCGGGAAGGTGCACCAGCATCGTGTAACCGGTCGTGCGCTCCACCAGCGTGCCGATCGCTGACTGGTTGTTCTTGGCGATGATCAGGTCGCCCTCCCAGTGGCCGGGGACGGCGCGGTCCTCAGCCTCGGCGGGACGCTCGGCGATGTTGATCATGTCCGGGATCCGATTGCGGCGTTTGCCGGCCTGGCGGCAGGGTCGACGTAGCGCCCGCCCGGTCCGCAGGCACTTCGTCAAATCACGGCGCAACGCCCCGCGCGACTGGACGTACAGCGATTGGTAGATCGTCTCGTGCGACACCCTCATCTCCTGATCGTGCGGGAATTCTTGGCGTAGACGCCCGACGATCTGCTCCGGCGAATAATGCTTCTGCAGATCATTCTCGACCTTCCGGCCCAGGATCATGTTGGTCGCGAGCTTCGACGGTTTCGACCGGCTCGCGCGCACATAGGCCAGGGCGTGCGCCCGGGTCGCGCGATAGCCACCGGCACGGTCGCTGGTGCGGGCGAGCTCGCGACTGATCGTCGAAGGGCTGCGGCCCAGCCGCCGAGCGATCGCGCGCATCGACTCACCACCCGCGCGCGAGACCGATCTCCTCACGTTCTGAGAACGTCAAACACCGACCCTTCAAATCCCGCCCGCGACGCGGGCGTATCCCTCCCTCCGCGGCGAGCCACCGAGTGCCTTGCTCGCGATAGGTACCCGCCTCGGCCGTAGCAGCGGTGACGAACTCACCACGCGCCATCGCCGCCCAGAACACCTGCACAACCTCCGCGACCATCCGGTCAGAAAACCGCGCGATTACGCCTCCGTTCACCCGCCTGCCAGCAACAGGACCTCGCGAGCCCCGGCTCCAGACCCGACAGCGCGCCGATCGCCGCTCCCGCCTCGCCCTACGGGCTCGGCTTCGCGACGACCGGCGCGCTACTCAACCACGGAGCACGGATGACCTACAAAAGCCCTCCAACTGAGCGGGTGTTGCGATCACCGCGAGAACCCGCCGGACGAACGACGACTGCGACGGGTGAAGCTGCCGTCAGCGCACCAGGCTTGGGCGAGATTCGATCTGCGTTTGGGCCGGGATGTTGGCTGTGTTCGATGCGCAAGCGGTCGTCTCGTGTAGCGGCAGGGCTGCTCGCGACTCCCGGTGGTTCGTGACCGGAGAAGTGGCGGTCGGTTTGTCAGCAATGCAGTGTGCGGCGACCCTGGTGCGATTTGTCATTTCCTGGGGACGGTGAAGCTGAAGCGTCCCACGAGCGTTGCTCCGGCTTGAGAGGCGGGCAAGCCAGTCTGGTCGCGTGCGCTGTGGGGTTGGTAGGTGATCGAGCCCGTGTAGCGCCGATGGCAGCTTGTGGAGACGAACATTTGCTGGGTGATGTGTTGCCCGGCGTGGACGGGGCCCCGGGTTGCGGGTCCTCCTCCGCCGCCGCTGCATGGATACCGAGAACGAGATCCGGTCGTACCCCGGCTCGGCGAGCGCCCGAAACATCCCCCACCTCGTGTGCGCCGAGCCGCCGCCGAGTACGAACGCCACCGTGTGGTCCGGTCCCATCCTCAGAGGTAGCAGCGACACCGTCCCGGCACGAGACCGATCGGTGGGCAACGATCGAGGCTCTAGCCTCGGCCGGGGCCGTCCAAAGCTCACGGGTCGGGCCGCTTGGGCCGATAGAACGTTGTGGATGATCAGTGGTTCGCAGTCAACCCCCTCCAGTGGCGGCCCGTCCGGCGCGGGCGCGATCGCGGGCTTTGCAGTTCCGCTCATGGCGCGGGCGTTGGGCGGGCTGTTTGCGGCGGGTGGCACGCTGGCGTTGCTGACTGTGCTGCTTCCCCACGCCGCCCGGGCGAACGAGCTCGGGCTGCTGATCATCGTGGGAAACGCGTATCTCGTCTCCGCGGGTCTGGTCTGGCTGCCGAGGAGCGTGCCGCGTTGGCTGTTGCCTTTGGCTGTGGCCTGGGGGAGCACCCTGATCACGGGCGTTGCGTACTTCTCCGCGGGGCGACCGAGTCCCCTGATTTTCTTCTACCTCTGGATCTTTCTGTACTCCTCATACTTCTTCACGCGGGCGCAGGCGGCTGCTCAGATCGCCTATGTCGGTGTTGCTTATGGCGTCGTTTTGGGCGTACGGCCGCCGCCGGGAGCGTTGGCGTGGTGGGCGGTCGGCATGGGTGCGCTGCTGGTCACGGCGGCGCTCATCTGGACGATGCGCGAGCGAGCCGAGTCGCTGATCGCGCGGCTCTATGACGCTGCGCGGACTGATCCGCTGACGAAGCTGCTCAACCGGCGCGGCTTTCGCGAGCTGCTCGATCTCGAGCTTGAGCGTGCACGACGCAGCGCGCGATCGATGACGGTGTTGGCGGGAGACGTCGATCACTTCAAGGACGTCAACGACCACTCGGGACACCAGGCTGGCGACGCCGCCCTCCAACGAATCGCGCACGTCCTCGAGTCGGGCAAGCGACGGATCGACACTGTTTCTCGCGTGGGAGGGGAGGAATTTGCGCTGGTCCTGCCCGACGCCGATCAGCGCGGGGCGCTCGTCATCGCTGAGAGGCTGCGGTGTGCGCTGCTTGATGAGTTTGCCGACGACGCCGTACCGGTCACGATCAGCTTCGGGATCGCGACCTTCCGCGACCACGGCGAGACGGCTGCGTCGCTGCTGCGCGCGGCAGACGATGCGCTCTACGAGGCGAAGGAAAGCGGCCGCAACCGCAGTGTTCTGTTCAGTCGCGAGGTCCAAGACATTGCGCGCTACGGCACGCGGAGCCGCGACATCGAAGGGGAGCGCTTCGCGGCGGTCATGCTCGACCTCGCAGGAGCTGTTGACCTGCGTTTCAGTGGCAGCGCGAGGCACTCTGAGACCGTCGGTCGCTATGCGGAGAACATGGCTCGCGCAATGGGTCTCTCCGAACAGCGGGTGGGCCGTGTGAGACTCGGTGGCTTGCTGCACGACATCGGCAAGGTCGGTGTCGCCGACTCAATCCTCAACAAGCCCGGACGGCTCACTCCGGACGAGTTCACCACGATCAGAACACACCCAGCTCTCGGCGCCCAGATCCTTGAGCATCCATCTCTCGCTGACATCCGACCATGGG
>OBLU010006592.1_pt1 | contig 10323 bp, 10 predicted proteins | sample 1518681 | NCBI WGS metagenome assembly OBLU01 (sample SAMEA3539304, study PRJEB22396) | soil metagenome | biome: tundra; feature: field; material: soil | place: USA | collected 2010-05 | depth 0.15 m
AATTTTGCCTGAAACGGCTGGTGGAAAAACCGTCGCCGGAGCAGTTGGAACAATTGCACCATGACGGCTGGCTCAAACCAGGCGCACCGGCCTGGTACAACGCGGGCATTTACATCTTCCGCCCGGCGCTGTTCGGCTTCACGGCGCGGCTGCAGAAATCGCCGCGCGGCGAATACGAGTTGACCGACGCCATCAGCGCGATGGTTGCCGCCGGGCAAAAGCTGGCGGGCTTGGAAATCCCGGGCCGCTGGGTGGACGTGCGCGACCCGGAGACGCTGGCAAGACTGGAAGCGGGAAACATCGAACATTGAACGCTGAACATCGAACATCGAAGTCCGGTCATTCAGCGTTCGGCGTTCGATGTTCGATGTTCCCCCGAAAATTCTTCAACTCACAAACTTCGGCTCATACACCGGGCCGAGACCGTGTTTTTGCAGCAGTTCGCAGAATTTCGCGATGCCGCGTTTCTCGTCCTCCGCCAGGTGATAATGGACATGCCAGCCGAGGTAATCCCGGCGGAAGTCCTCGTCGTATTCCTCGCGGGTTTCGATGAGGTAATCCAGCGTTTCCATCCCGAAATCCTTCGTCTCGCGCAGTTCGCGGCACAGTTCCTTGTTTTCAATCCCACGCCGCAACGCCCACACGGCGTAAACGAACGGCAGATTCGTCAGTTCATACCACGCCGTGCCGAGGTCAAAAATTTCGTGCACATGCGTGGCGCGCTGAAAATCAATCGCCCGGTCGCCGATAAGCAACACAGCATCGCGTTGCGAAGCGGTGTCGTAATCAGGCAACGGTTTGAATTCCGGTTTCACACCGCGTTCCGCCAGCAGAACCTTCAACAGGTTAATGCTGGCCAGCGAAGCCGGGTCGCAAAAAACCTCCGTGATGCTTTCCAGCGGCACGCAGTGCGCCAGCAACACGCTGTACACCTCCCCCAGCGATGCGATGGCGACGCCATCGAGGACGTCATAGCGGTCGTTGAGTAAAACCTCGGTTACGCTGACGAGCGCGGCGTCGAGTTCATCGCGGCGGAGCATTTCGGCAAGCTGGGCGGGCGTGGCAAAAATGACCTCGCCCTCGATGCCGCGCGTGAGCGGTACGGCGTTCAAATATTGCACCGAGCCAATGCGGAATTTTCGAGGCTCGCCGGGCGTATTCACAGGTTGCGAAAAGCTTCCTCGGTCAAGGCCGCTTGTTTTAAAATGGAGCGAAATGTCCCGGTCGGAACGTCGCCTGTGTGCATGGCGACATAAGTCTGGCGTCCGTCTTGATGGCGCAGCACAACGTGCGAACCGGATTGGCGACGAACAACAAAACCGGCGCGTTGCAGTTTGGCCAAAACCTCACGCGCTTTGTAGGGCATCTTCGGGAACGTCGAGGGTTGAGAAAAGGATTTCCGACGACGCGGGCAGTGTCTCGTGGTTGGCTTTCTTTTCCGCGAGCCAGAGTTTGATCAAGTCCAGGGCCGCGTTGCGTGCACCTTCAATTCCCAAACCATGCGTGGTCAGTCCCAGACTCGGAATGTGCGCATAAAAATATCCCGGAGAAAAATCCTTGTCCTGCACTTTCTCAAATAGAACGCCGATGTTCATGCTCAATTGATAACTCTAAAAATGAATGCGGTCAACCTTTACACGGCGACCGGGTGAAGCAACGATTGGTTCGCGTATTCAAGAACGCAGACGGCGTCCTCGCGTTTGACGGTGGGAAAATCGTCCAGAAATTCATCCAGCGTATTGCCGTCGAGGATATAACCGATCAACGTGTCCACCGGAACGCGCGTCCCGGCAAACACCGGCTTGCCGCTCATGATCTCCGGGTCAACTGTGATTGGCAGTTTCACAAAATCAAACTAACCGAAATTCAGGCCGTTGCCAAGTTGTCTTCCCCAAATTGAGCGGCACGGCATTGAGATATTGCACCGGGCCAATGCGGAATTTGGGGGCGTCAACTGACATGCGCGAAGATTTTAACGCAAAGGCGCAAAGGTGCGTGCTGGACAATTCCGAACGAAAAAAATAATGTCGCCGCCGTGATTCAACCCGGCACAAGAGAGGGTCGCCTGCTGGCGTTCGTTGCTTTCGCCCTGTGCGTGACAGGCTTTATTCTGCCGGTTCTTTGCTGGGCCTTCTGGCTGCCGAAGATTTTGCTGTGGTTTGCCTGCGGCGCGGAGATGCTGGCGTTCGCGCTGGGCTTGAAAACGTGGCGACGCCGGCTCGCCAGGATTGCCGTCATTGGCGCGGCGGCGTTCGGTTTGCTCGGCGTGTGGCTGGGCGGAAAAGGTTTTCCGACCTATCCGCTGAAAATCAAACCCACGGCGGATTGGATGAAGCCGCTGGACGCAAATTGGATCACCCAGTCGGCGGCAAAGCTGTATTCCATCCAGACCGATTCCGAGCTCAAAAGGAACGGCGACGATTCCCTGCGCTTTGAACTGAGGGCGGGTGACACCTGGGTGGACCAGACGTTCATGAAATCGTTTCGCTCCGAAGTGTCCACCAAGGAATTTCCTCCGATCAATTCCGTGAGCTGGTATGCCTTCAGCGTTTGCTTCCCCACCAATTTTCCCATCGAAGACAACCGGCTCATCTTTGCGCAATGGCATCAAAAAGTCCGGGATGCCTTCGGCGGCCCGGCCCCCAGCCCGTCGCTGTCCTTTCGCTTCAGGAACGGAAAGTTCTCCATCGGATTGCGGCACTTCGCCAACCGTGTCGTTCGCGACGAGGAGGATGTTCCCAGTGAACAACTTTTTAAGCAGAGCAGTTTTCCCGTGGGCCGCTGGCACGACTTCGTGGTGCAGGTGAAATGGTCCTGGCAGGACGATGGCTTCGTCAATGTCTGGTGGAACCATCAGCAGATTGTCGAATACCGCGGCCCGGTCGGCTACAACCAGGACATCGGCCCGGAATTCAAATTCGGCCTCTACCGTAACGCGACGGACAAAACCTACGTGGCCTGGTACAACCAGATCAAATCCGGCAGCTCCCCGCAGGCAGTGGGCTTTGACCCTTCAACCGCGACGCGTTATCAGGCCGAGTGAATTGCCAACAAAGTTGTTAACGCAAAGGCGCGAAAGCGCAAAGGTAGGGCGGGTCAGTCCTCTGCCCGCCATTCCCACGCGAACAAACAACGGCGCGCACGGAGTGACGCGCCCTACCTGAATCACATTATCAGATTGGTGGCCGTCCACAAAAGACCTTTGCGCCTTGGTGTTGAAATCAAGTAGTGAGAAACCCCGAAAGCTTTCGGGTTTGGGATTTTCTCTCGACGCCGGACTCCCGGCTGAAGCCGGGTGCTAGTGAGAATCAATCCGACGGGCGCGGCTCGCGCCTCGAAGCGTCGCGCTTGCATCACGGCAAGATATGCCCCGGCCCAAATCGTTGAACAACCCTTTCTCGTGCGCGCAATTGTGAATGAAACTCTCCAATCAGCATTTGCAGCAGGAGACAAGACGAACCTTGAGCGTATCCTGCAAAACAACAAATTTCTAATACGAAAAATGGAGCAAGAACTGAATGAAAACCCCAAGACGCCAATCTTTAATCTTAAGGACGTAGAAGAAATGCAATCGAGGATGGATCAAATACCTTCACGGATTGAGGAGGCGTATCGTTGTTATACAGCGTTCTGCGATGAAGTTGTCGTGCCTTTGTTTTCAGAAGAAATTGAGTTTCCTCCTGAAGTTTTGGCTCAGGCTGAGAAAATGATTGGAAAGAAAATTGTACCCATAAAGCGTAATTCAAATCGTTAACCCTCCGCACACAAAGAATCACGCCGTTGCCAGATTATCTTCCAACACTTTGGATTTGTTTGTCGGCGGTTCAGCTTCCGTTGCCATCGTTGTACTGTCCGGCAGGACTTTTATCGGTTCGTAAAACGTGTTGCGTTGCACCGGCGTAAGGCCGGCTTCGCGGATGGCTTTGATCATTTCCGCCTCGGTCTGTAGTTGCGGCGAGGTCGCGCCGGCCATGTGGAAAATGTGTTCCTCGATGATCGTGCCGTGCAAATCGTCCGCGCCGTAGCTCAACGCCACCTGCGCGAGTTTCAATCCCATACCCACCCAGTAGGCCGTGATGTGGTCGAAGTTGTCGAGGTAGATGCGGCTCACGGCGATGGTGCGCAACGCGTCGAAGCCCGTCGGTGGTTTTTCCACCGGGATGTCGTTGTCCTCCGGCTGATACGGCAGTGGCACAAAGCCCACGAATCCGTGTGTTTCGTCCTGCAACGCGCGCAATTGGCGCAGATGGTCCACGCGGTCGGCGAGCGATTCGACGTGGCCGTAGAGCATCGTGCAGGTGCTGCGCCCGCCCAGCCTGTGCCACGTGCGATGCACATCCAGGTATTCCTCCGCGGATTCCTTGCCTTTGGCGATAGCCGAGCGGACTTCGGGTCGAAAGATTTCCGCGCCGCCGCCGGTAAGCGAATCCAGTCCGGCGGCCTTCAGTTCAATCAAGGTTTGTTCGACCGATTTTTTGGCGAGCCAGGCGAGGTGGAGAATTTCAATCGCCGTGAAGCATTTAAGATGCAATCGCGTGGTAGGGACGAGTTGCTGCTCGTCCTGGCCGCGCGGCAGCGCGGCCCTACCATCGGAATCAAGCGCACGCAGCGCCTTGAGCATATCGGTATAATAGCTGAACGGCAGCGACGGATGCAGTCCGCCGACGATGTGCAGTTCGGTGATACCAAGTTTCAACGCTTCCCGCGCCTTGGCAACGATTTGTTCGGTGGTGAACTCGAAGCCGTCGGCGTCGCGTTTCTTGCGCGCGAACGAGCAGAACTGGCACGACAGGATGCAATAGTTCGAGTAGTTGACGTAGCGATTGATGATGTAGCTGGCGCGGTTGCCGACTTTTTTCTGGCGGGCGAAATCGGCAATGGCGCCGACGGTATTCAAGTCCTTGGATTCAAACAACCGCAGCGCGTCGGCCTCGGAAATGCGTTCGCCGGCGGCGACCTTGTCGAAAAGGTCGCGCAACCCGCTGCGTTGAACGAAGAAATTCATTTTGTTCGTAGCCGCCGATGTAAATCGGCGGACCAATCCGCGCTTTCACAGGCGCGGCTACAGAGTTAGCAGCTTTTGCGCAGCAAGGCAAACACGCCAGGTCGGACCAGCCTTCACTCGGTAGCTTCGGCGCGGCAGGGACCAGCGCTCCGTTACGCGCTGAACGCTCCGAACAACGCGCGCATCTCCTCGTCCACGTCTGCCGAATCGGCCAGGGTTTGCGCAATTTCATCGCGCAGCAATTGCCGGTAACGCTTTCGCAACCGGTGCACTGCCACGCGCACCGCGCCTTCGTCCACGCCCAGTGAATTGGCGGCGTCAGCATGGGACAATGCGCCTTTGCCCACGGTGAGAAAGATTTTCAGTTCCTTGAACTGTTTTCCCCGACCGTCCGCCTCGCACTCGGCCTGCAGCCGTTCGATGACCTTGGCGAGCAGGGTCACGGCCCACTCGCGGTCGAATGCCTTGTCGGGACTCGGCTCGGCGGTGGCGGCGATTTGGAACTGGGTGTCGGCGCTCTGCCAGTCAAGGGACAGCGGCGTCACGCCGCCGCCGCGCTTCTGGCGGCGCGATTTGTCCCATTCGTTGGCGAGAAAATTTTTCAACGACGCCAGCAGAAAGGCGCGGAAACGCCCGCGTTCGGCGCTCAGGCCGGCGAGATAATTTTTTTCGAGAAAACGCGCGAAGAATGTCTGCGTCAAATCTTCGGCGTCCTCCTTCGTATGGCCGCGGCGGCGGACGTAGGCGTAGAGCGGAAACCAATAGGCGCGGCACAGTTCCTCCAACGCGCGATCCGATTGCGGCGTGCTGCGTCGTCCGGCGGCGAGCACGACCGTCCAATGCGTCGTGGCGAAGATGTCGCCGGGCGCACCCGTGGACGGCGTGGAAGCTTCGGAGGTCATTTCAGAAATTGTAGGATACGACGTGAGGAGTCTCCAACTTTTAACTGTGGTTTGAGACTCGTTACCTCGTCTCCTACATGAGAATACGCATCTGGACGCTGATTGGAATATTCGGCGGTCAAGCGGTTTTCTCACCCATTCGGCAGGATTGCTTTGCACACAGCCACGAATTTTTCCGGGGCGTCCGGTGAAAAGCCGATGCGTTTGGTAAATAACAGACCGGATTTTTTTATCAGCAAAACGTGGCGGCAGAAGTTGCAATTATCAAGCTTCACGCCCCAGATAGGACCCGGCGGGCGAACTTCGAGGGCCTGAATTTCATTTACTGGAACAATGATCGTGTGAAAGAGAAGCCACGATTGCAGTTCGAGCCGGTCGCGGTAGATGCGATACTCCTGCCACAGGCTTTTGGCCGTCCGCTTTGAAATGTAAATGGGCGTGTCGTTCATTGCGATCTTAATTGAAAAAAACGATCGCCGGGGGCGAGCGGCACCGTGACGTTAAAGGAGCCATTGAAATTCGTCACCGCATTGGTGACCGGCGACCAAATGGCGGCAGCAGCGAGGTTGGTGGTTGCGTAAAGGGTGAAGTTGGTCGCCCAGGACGGCCAGTTCAGCCCGAGAGAGCTTCCCGCAAGAGCAACGGAAACCGCCGGTCGAGGCGGTGTGACGACCGTACGCACATTCGAATAAGCGCTGCAGCCTCCCGCATTCCAGGAGCGAAGGCGATAGGAGTAATTGGTTCCTGCGCTCACGGTCGTGTCCACGTAAGTAGTGACGTTGCTCGAGACATTTGCAATTTCGACCCACACACCATTGGTTCCGGTGCTGCGCTCGATCTTGAATCCTGCCTCGTTATTGTCATTGTCGCGCCAGACCAGGTTTGCGCAGTTGGCTGCGGTCACGGTCAACAATTTCGGGGCGGCCGGGATATAAAGAGGCGGCCCGTCGGTCAACACCGCGATATTGTCCACATAACGAGCCTCGCCAACGCCCTGCCCGCCGCCGGTTTGCAGGAAATAAAATGCCACGGTCTGGCCGGCATAGTTGGTGAGACTGGCGGTCCGAGTCACCCAAGTGTTGGTGGCCGCCAATTTTTCCCAGCCAATGAGCTGGACCAAGGCGCCGTCCGCGCCCGCTAACAGCACGCATAACAGGCCATCGTTGTCCGCGCAGGTATCGAAGCTCAGGGCCGTTGCGTTGCAGGGAAGGATGACCTGCCGGTAAAAAAAGGAATTGGGGTATGAACCAGCATGGCCAAGGTCGGACGATCCGTCCAGCAACAAGGCTCCGGCTGGATTCCCCGCAGTGCTGGTCCAGCTGGCTTTGTCGGAAGGGCCGCTCCCCGCCCAGCCTGCCCAGCCCTGCAGGCCAGTGCCAAAATCATAGGACAATTTGCGTCCGACATTGTTAAGGATGAGGTTCACAAACACGTCGGGCGTCACCACGCGCACATCCGCCGACAGGTTTGTGACCACGTTCTGCACGTCGCCAAGGTTTTTGTCCCAGACGTGAACCATGACGAGGGTGTAACCAGCCGGGCTGGAGGGGTCGCGTGGATAGGAATTGATGTTGGCGATTACGTTGGTGTCTTCCTCCACTCCGGCCCAGAGCAGGTCGCGCGCGCCGATAACCGGCCGACCGTTGGTGGAAAAGAGCATGGCCCCGCCGGTGGCGCTATACAACGAATACTCAAGATAGAACAGCCCATTGATGTTGGGCTGTGCTAGGTATTTGTTCCAGAGGTCCAGCCGCCCGAACGAGTTGAAATCATTGATAAGTACGATGGTCAGGTCGGCGCTGTCCATGTAGGCATTGAGTTTCTGCACGTGCAGGTCCAGGTCCGCCGGCGGATACATGCTTGGGTAGAAGTAACCGCTGCCGCTGGTTCCAGCCACGAAAACATCGCGGTTGGGGCCGTTGGAAGAGTTGTCAAAATACCAGCGCAACACCGAGGGCGCCAGATCAAACAGGGAGGGTGAGATTGACCAGCCCATGTTGAAGCTGCCGCGTGCTGGATTATTGAAGTAACCCGCCAGATCACCGATGTTCCACTGCACGTTGTCGCCATCAGTCACGACGAAAGTAACATATTGCACGTTCGTCTCCGGAGACGGCATCGGTTTGGTGTAGGTGCGCTGGTAAATCGAGTTGTCGCTGATGCTGCTCAGGGTCGAGAGATTCTCCGCCCAATCCGAACCCACGGTGTAAACGCCATTGGAGGAGCAGTCCCCGATGGGGATTTGCTCGCCGAGCGACGAATCACCCCAGCCGAGGCAGGCAGCGTCGGGTGCCATCTGACTCATGACGAACGTGCGGAAAGATGAGTTACCATCGAAAAACGTGAACGCCCCGGCCATCGCCGCGTAGTCCCGCAGGTTGGCGCCGATGGACTCCTTTTGCTCGACGACCATGCTGCGGCTCAACATCGAGTTATAGTTGGTCCAGACCCAGGCTTCATCGCGCGTACGAACATCCACAAGCCGGTTCGTAATGCCGTGGCTCCGCACGGCCGCCTCGATGCTGGCATCGACAGCAATCGCGTTGAATGGTCCGCAAAGAGAGGTGGCCGCGTTTAGCGAATTACTGTTGACCGCACCGTCATACAGAACGTAGCCGCTGACCAGGTTTCTGTATTGATCAACCAACGACCACGGATTGGAGGTTGTGGTATAAGGAATACCGTAGGCGTTTTTCAGGTGGTTGTACCAGATGCTGTAGCCGGCACTACTGCCGACGATATAAATCTGGCTTCCCGATTGCCGCGCCACAAGCCCCTGCAACGTGGCAATCATCACTCCCTGAGCTGTGCTTCCAAGATTATTTTCGTTGATAACCATCAACGAATTGAGATTTGTCCCTTTGGGCAGCACGGTCGAATCAGCCCGGCATGCAACCACCCCGCCCATCGCGAGCAAAAGCAGGAGAGCCACAAGATTCTCTTTCACGCGCACCAGGTTGCGGTGCCCACCCGGATGTTTACCCGGATGCTTTGCAATCCAAACCAAGCTGGGAGATTGTTGTTGGCGCACAAGCTTCCTTTCGCTGGAGCAGTTTTTATCAGCCGGCCAAGTTCGGCGCGGCCAGTTCATGCGGGAAATTTTCCGGGGCGATTCATGTTTTGGGCGCCGGCACCGGCGGTCCGGTCTTCTGGAAACACAGGATGTAGAGAATGGGCAAAATGCCGGCGGTGTTGAAGATGGCGAGGCAGATGAACCACGCCAGTTGGTTGTGGCGCGCACTCTTCCACATGGCAATCAGCTTCCATACCCCGTCCCAGATGCAGTGGACCTTTCATATTCGTTCTTTGGTTGATGGTTTTGGCTGATCAAATTATTTGATGAAATACCCTGCCGCCCGCCATTGGCCATCTTTTTCGAGCATGAACGTGACGGTTTCGGTCGCGGATGGCTTGTTCGCAAACACGGTGTCGAACTGCATCACAACATATTGTCCCTCGGGTGCGCCGGGAAGCGACGTGGCAGACTGCGCCTTGTTCACTTTGCGAGACGTCAGTTTACCGAGCGGCTTGCGAACAGTTTCCAAGGACGTCTTCCACTTGTCTTCCGTGACCGCACTCCGAAAAAAGGCGGACGCCTGCTGCCAGCTTTGGGCGTAATCGCCTTGGTCTATCGCCGCCAGCCATGTCTGGGCCGCCGAAGTTGCGGCCTTCTCCGCACTGGCATTGTTTTCCGCGGCAAAGCCGGAAACGGCGACGGCCAGGAGGGCCACACACAGCAATTTGACGAATGAGGATTGAGTCAGGTTGATTTTCATTTGGTTCCTTTGTTGATGGTTTTGGTTGATCAAATCATTTGATGAAATACCCCGCCGCCCGCCATTGGCCGTCTTTTTCCAGCATGAACGTGACGGTTTCAATCGCGGATTTCTTGTTGGCGAACGATGTTTCAAACTGCATGACGATGTAGCGGCCATCCGGCGCGCCCGGAAGCGATGTCATCTCCTGGGCCGACTTTACTTTTCGGGAAACCAGTGGTCCCAACGGTTTGCGGACCTGTTGCACCGCCTCCACCCATTTTTCCGAAGTGATCGCCTGTTGAAAATACGCCGCGGCATTGGTCCAGCTTGGCGCGTAGTTGCCGTTGTCAAGGCCCTGCAACCAGGTTTGCGCCGGCTCTACCGCCGCGTTGTTTGTGATACTGCGGGGGACGATGAGATAGGCCGCCGCCCGCCACTGGCCGTTTGTTTCCAATACACACGTGACCGTTTCGGACGCGGTCTTCAATCCTTCAAATGAGCTGTCGAATTTCGCGACGAAATACGGACCGTTTGGCTCCGCTTTATCCACTTTGCGGGACAGCAATTTCCCCAGCGGCTTGCGGGCACTCTCCACCTTGTCCACCCAGTCGTCCTGCGTCACCATGGCGTGAAAACTTTCCGACGCCTGCTGCCAGCT
>OBLU010006593.1_pt1 | contig 10323 bp, 10 predicted proteins | sample 1518681 | NCBI WGS metagenome assembly OBLU01 (sample SAMEA3539304, study PRJEB22396) | soil metagenome | biome: tundra; feature: field; material: soil | place: USA | collected 2010-05 | depth 0.15 m
ATACCACCACGTTGGTGATGCGCACGGGCTGGTCATTGACATACTGGACGGAGACTTGGCTCTTGGCGTCAGGCCGCAGCCATTTGACCGCCCCGGTCTTGCGCACGCGGGTCAGCTCGCGTCCAAGCTGGTGGGCAAACATGATTGGCGCGGGCATAAGTTCGGGCGTCTCATTGGTGGCGTAGCCGAACATCAGGCCCTGGTCGCCAGCCCCCTGCTCAGCCGTCTTCTTGCCTTCGGCCGCACGCGCATCAACCCCTTGCGCAATGTCGGGGCTCTGCGACGTGATGGCGTTCAGGATCAATACCCGATCCGCGTGGAAGACGTCGTCATCATGCGTGTAGCCGATTTCACGAATCGCCTGGCGGGCAATCGCATTGAAGTCCGGCTTTGCTTTGGTCGTAATTTCACCGCCCACCACAACCAGGTTGGACTTGGCGTAGGTCTCGCAGGCCACGCGGCTGTTCAGATCCTGCGTCAGGCAGGCATCCAGGACGGCGTCAGAAATGGTATCGCACACTTTGTCCGGATGGCCCTCGCCGACGGACTCGGAAGAAAAGATGTAGTTCTTGCTCATTGAATTAGACTGTATAGACTGCGGTTAATGTCATATTGACGTATCAGGATAAGATGATATATCGGTATTCATGTCCGTCAACAGATATTTTTTGAAGACCACGCCGTGAGCGCTACCCTCAAGTCTCTCCGCGCCCTGTCTGACCCCACTCGCCTGCGCATTGTGGCGTTGTTGGACAAGGACGAACTGTCGGTCAACGAGCTTCAGGAAATCACCCGGATGGGGCAGTCGCGCATCTCCACTCATCTCGGCCTGTTGCAGGATTCCGGCATGGTGCAGTCCCGCCGGGACGGCAAGCGCACTTTCTACAAGCTGTGTCCGTCGGCGAATGGGGTGGCTGGCGAGTTCATTCAATTGGCGATTCGGGGCGCCCGGGAATTACCCGAGCACGCGGGCGACCAAATCAACCTGAAGCGGATTCTTGCCCGTCGCCGCGAGCAGGCGCAGGTCTATTTCAACCAAGTCGCGGGGCGGTTCGACCGGGTTTACGGACCGGGCCGGTCCTGGGAGGCGTTTGGACATCTATTGCTGCGGGTATTACCGCCGTTGGTGGTGGCCGACCTCGGTTCCGGGGAAGGGTTATTGAGCGAGTTGCTGGCGCGCCGATGCCGGAAGGTGATCGCGGTCGATAATTCCGAGAAGATCGTGGCTTTCGGGGCGGCCAAGGCGAAGAAGAACAACCTCAAGAACCTCGAGTTCCGGCATGGGGATTTGCAGAACCCGCCGATTGAGCCGGAGAGCGTGGACTTAGTGATCCTCAGCCAGGCCTTGCATCACGCGGAGGAGCCGGCCAATGCCATCCGCAGCGCCCATCGTATCCTCAAGGCTGGCGGACAAGTCATGATACTCGACCTCGCCCGGCACAGCTTCGAGCGGGCGCAGGAGCTTTACGGCGATCGGTGGCCCGGCTTCGCCGAAAGCGATTTGCACCGGTGGCTGGAAGAAGCCGGCTTCAAGCGTATCGAAGTCAGCGTTGTCGCCCGCGAAGAACAACCCCCGCACTTTGAAACCATACTGGCGGGCGCACAGAAGACCACTTAGCTCTTCTCTGGCTTATCCCTATCCGGCGGCCGCAGTTCGGCGCGCAGTGCCGGCCAGAAGCGCCCCGTGTAAACCCCAATCGAGACCAGGTTGATGGCCACGCTCAAGCCCTCCAGCCCATAGACGATGTAATCGGGAATCCTCAGGGACCAGCGGGGCGGTGCTTGAAGGTAGCAGTAGATCACGCAGATGGTCGGAAACGAGATGAGCGTACGCGCCTTCCCCGACCAGTTGGCTTTGGCGCTGAGGTTGTGAAGAGCCCCCAGCGACCGCAGGAAGGAAACCCACTGGTCGCGCAGCAGGAAGAGAATCGCCAGAACGAGCAAGGCGCGCGCGTGGCCGTGCTGGCCAATCCGATCCGCCAGATAGACCAGAGTCGGGAAGGTGGTCAGATAAAACACCTTGTCCGTCATTGGGTCTGCGTAACTTCCCAGGCGGGAGGTCACCTGGAATCTGCGGGCGAAGTAGCCGTCAAACAGATCCGTCACCGCCGAGAGGATCATCGCCGTGAAGGCCACCACGAACCAGAACTCCGGCACCGGATGCCCGAAGAAGACGCTGACCGCCAGGAATAGGAAGATGAGCGGCACCCGCACCAGTGTCAGCCCCTGGACAAAATAGAACTTCCACCGCAGCGACGAGCGCAGTTGCATAAGACAGATCGTTTCGTGAATCACCGAGCGGCCTGACGACCGCGGCTGCTCTCATTCAACCAGGCAGAGCACCTAATGCTTCAGCACGGAGCGCACCCACTCCTGATTATCGAGATACCAGCGCACTGTCTCACGGATGCCCTGTTCGAACTTGTGCGCGGGAAGCCAGCCCAGTTCCTTCTCGATCTTGGTCGCGTCGATGGCATACCGGCGGTCGTGCCCGAGGCGGTCCGTGACGAACGTGATCAACTTGCGTGAGCCCCCGCCAAGCTGGGGCGCCATCTCGTCGATCAGATCGCAAATCAGTTGCACAATGTGGAGGTTTGCCCATTCGTTGTGGCCCCCGATGTTGTAGGTTTCGGCAACTCGCCCGCGCGTCAACACCGACCAAAGCGCCTCGGCATGGTCACGGACGTATAGCCAATCGCGCACGTTCATGCCGTCGCCATACACAGGCACCGGTTTCCTGGCCAGCACGCTCTGAATCACCACCGGGATCAGCTTCTCCGGGAATTGATAGGGCCCGTAGTTGTTCGAGCAATTCGTGATGACTGTCGCCAGACCGTAAGTGTGATGATAGGCGCGCACCAGCATGTCGCTGGAGGCTTTGCTGGCGGAGTAGGGGGAGTTCGGCGCGTAGGGCGTGGTCTCGGTGAACAAGCCGCTTGGACCCAGGCTGCCATAGACTTCGTCCGTGGAGACGTGGTGGAAACGGTGACTGGCGCCTGAATTATGCCAGGCCGCACGGCAGGCTTCGAGGAGGTTGAACGTGCCCACTACGTTAGTGTGGACGAAATCGCCCGGCCCGGTGATTGAGCGGTCCACGTGAGATTCGGCTGCCAGGTGCATTACGTGGGTAATGCCGTGGCGCTGCACGACGTCGAGCACGGCCGTCTTGTCCCGCAAGTCCGCCTTTTCGAAGAGGTACTTCGGATGCTTTACCACGCTTTCGAGGTTCTCCAGGCGTCCGGCATAGGTCAGGCAATCAAGGTTGACCAACTTGGAAACCTCGGGCCGGTTGATGATGTGCTGGATGAGATTCGAGCCAATGAAACCGGCCCCGCCAGTGATCAGGAGATTCATGTCGTGATTCGTTCCTTCATTGCTTCGTCGTTCTATTAGGGTTCCAACACTTGTTTGAGACTTTCCTCCCAGTGCGGCAGGCGCAAGCCGAAAGAGCGCTCCAGTTTTTCGCACGCCAGCACCGAGTAAGCTGGGCGCTTTGCCGGCGTCGGATACTCCGGTGTCGAAATTGCTTCGACCACCGAGCACTTCTTGCCCTCCGCGGGCATCCGGTTGACGATGGCCTGCGCGAAGCCCTGCCAACTGGTGGCGCCCGACGAGGCCAGGTGATAGGTTCCGGTGAATGCGCCGAAATCGCGCGCGGCAACGGTCTGCTTCAACGCCAGCGCGGTCGTCTGCGCAATCATGCGCGACCAGGTCGGGCAGCCCACTTGGTCTGCCACCACTCGCAACTTCTCGCGCTCGCGCGCGAGCCGCATGATGGTGAGCATGAAATTCTGTCCGCGCGCGCCATAGACCCAGCAAAGCCGGAAGATCAAATGCGCGCCGCCGACGGCCCGCACAGCCTCGTCACCGGCCAGCTTTGAGCGGCCGTAAACGCCCAAAGGGTTTGGCGAATCGGTTTCGACGTAGGGCTCGGTCTTGGCGCCGTCGAAAACGTAGTCCGTGGAGTAATGCACCAGCAGCGCCCCCAGTTTCTTAGCCTCTTCCGCCAGGATGCCCGGAGCCACGCCGTTGATTTTCATCACCTTGTCCAACTCGGATTCGGCCTTGTCCACTGCGGTGTAGGCTGCCGCATTGATGATGACGTCGGGCCTGGTTTCCCGTACCCACCGCCGGACTGAGTCGCCGCTGCTCAGATCAATATCAGGATAATCGACGCAGGTGACTCGCGCCATCGGTGCCAGGGTGCAACGGAGTTCCCAGCCGACCTGACCGACTTTACCGATAAGCAGGATGCTAGGCGTTGCCATCTTCCTCCCATTACGGAAACAGGCGTTCGCGTGGCGCGTCGCGAAGACGCAGGCCCTTTGCGTCCCGCTCGGAAAGCACGGGTTCCTTCAGCGGCCACTCGATGCCGACATCCGGATCATCCCAACAGATCGCCATTTCGTCCCCGGGCGAGTAGAACTCGGTGCACTTGTAGTGAAACAGCGCGGTATCGCTCAGCACCGCGAAACCATGGGCGAAACCTGAAGGGATGTAGAATTGTCGTTTGTTCTCGGCCGAAAGGACCAGGCCGTGCCACTTGCCGAATGTGGCCGAGCTGCGGCGGATGTCGAGTGCCACGTCGAACACCTCCCCTTGCAGCACTTGGAGCAGCTTGCCTTGCGGGTTTGGGTTTTGAAAATGCAATCCCCGCAGCGTGCCGCGCCGTGAGAAGGAGATGTTGTCTTGCACGAAGTCCGCTGGCAGCCCAGCCTCGCGGTAGCGGCGCTGGTTCCACGTTTCGAGGAAAAAGCCGCGCGCGTCCCCAAATACCTTGGGCTCGATGATCAGCAAGCCGGGAATATCGCAGGTGGCCACTTTCATTCGGCGTTATCGCCCCAACCGCTTAGCCTCGGCGACGACTTCAATTAGATACTCGCGATACTCGCACTTGGGTATCTTCGCCGTGAGCGCGTCAAGCCGTTCCAACGACAGGAAGCCGCGACGAAAGGCCGCCTCCTCCGGACACCCGATCTTGACGCCAACCCTCTTTTCGATGGTTTGCACATAGGCCGAAGCCTCGTGCAAGCTGGTGCTCGTGCCGGCATCCAGCCAGGCAAAACCACGGCTGAGCCGGTGCACGTGCAGTTGTTTGCGCCGTAAGTACTCGACGTTTACATCGGTTATTTCCAGTTCGCCGCGGGTGGACGGTTTCAAGTTCCTGGTAATCGTCACCACGCTGTTGTCATAAATGTAGAGCCCGGGGACAGCGTAGTTGCTCTTTGGCTGTTTGGGCTTCTCCTCGATGGAAATTGCCTGCCCGTTATCGTCGAACTCCACCACACCGTAGCGTTCGGGATCATTGACGTGATACCCGAAGATCGTCGCGCCACCTTTGAAGTCCAGGAAGGCCTTGTAAAAACCATCGCCGCCGTAGAAAACGTTGTCGCCGAGAATCAACGTGACCGCATCCTTGCCGATGAAACTTTCGGCAATGAGAAACGCCTGAGCGATGCCTTCCGGCTTGGCCTGCTCGCGATAATCAATCGACAAACCCCAAGCGCTGCCGTCACCGAACAACTGTCGGAAGCGTGGCAGGTCCCAAGGCGTGGAGATGAGGCACAGCTCCCGGATGCCGCCTTCAATCAGCGTCGTCAATGGATAATACACCATTGGCTTGTCAAAGACCGGCTGGAGTTGTTTGCTTGCCACCAGGGTAAGTGGGAACAGCCTCGAACCGGCACCACCGGCCAGAATTATGCCTTTCATCGGGGCGGGAAGGTAAGAGACCGTCGCCGAACTGGGAAGGCCAAATTGAGAGTGCTCATTTCACCCGCAAGATCCAGCTTACCAGATCTTCATCCGGTAGGTGCGCCGCCACGACGCGTAACTTGTTGCTAGCGCCTATCGCCCGGTAGGCCGAACGCAGCGCGTCCGTTGGGAAAGCGGCGCCAGTATTGTGCAGGAGCAGGGGATGGGGCGCCGTGAGTATAGAGCCGCCTTCAAACGCGCCGATGTTCCGAATGCCTGGACAAAACAAGTCCGGTGCGAGCAGAGCCTCGTCGCTTGCAACATCTAGTTGATCGCAGTCAGCGATGACGCTCCCCGACCCGGGCGCGGCCAGCAATGCCCACAGCCCCGCCGGACCGATGCCCAACAGAGTCACGTCGAAGAAGCGCGGCCCCCGTGGATCCGCCACCGAACCGGCAACCGCGCATACTGTCAGCAGGTCACGCACGCGCTCCTGGAGCTTCGTCCGGTTGTAAGTGGTATAGAAGTTAGTGAATTGGTTGGGCGGGACGCCGGTGCTGAAGCGATCCACCACTAGTACTGCCAGGCCGTGCTGGAGCAGCGCCAGCGGCAGCCCCGCAGGCCTCGCTGCGGCGTCCGGCAGCGGCCCATCGGACCTGCCGTTGCAGATGACCACGACCTTGGGCGCCGGGTTAGTGAGAATGCCTGGCGGAGCCCAGTAGCTCGCCAGAATGCTCGCATCTCCCTCCAAAGCGTCAATTCTGAGCGCGGCTGCCGTAAAGCCTTCAATCTCTCTCACCCCCTCCGCCCGGCACCGCGCGACGCGGGCGGGCCACTCGATGTGCAGGGTATGCCGCCAGGCCGGCTGCATGAGCTGTTTGAACCCTTCTAAACCCGCCTCGTCCCGCACCCTGAGCGATTCCCACTGCGCGCGGTGAAGGTTCTTCACCGATTCGACGAACCGCGCCTCAGTCAACGCGTCGTCCGGTAGCTTGCCATCGGGGAAAACTCGCAAATCCGCGTCGGGCTCCTTCTGATACGGTTCTTCTTTTGGCGAAGCCGCGTCGGGTTGCTTCAGCAGCCATTTCCCGAACCACCTATAAACCGCCTCTCGGCTTGTCTGGTTATAGTTGTGGCCGAAGTTGAAGCGAACGTAGCGGAATCGATCTTGCGCATCGAGGAGTTGGTAGATGTGTTCGATGGCCGGGCCTTCCACGGTCAGCGTGTCTTTCGTCCAATCCCCCGTGGCGGCCAACAGAATCTGGGGGCGTGGCGCGGCAGCGGCGGCGATTTCCATATTCGAATACTCGACGCGCAGCCCGGGCGCGTTTTCGCACAGGCAACCGCCCTGCATGGTGTGCGAGACCATCACCACCGGTGCTTGCGCGGCGAGCCGGTCCTCCACCGCGCCCAGCATGAAAGTCTGCGTTCCCCCGCCGGATTCCCCCGTGCAGGCCAACCGTTTCCGGTCCACATCAGGCAGGGAAGCGAGAAAGTCGAGCGCGCGGACACTATCCCACGTCTGGAGCCCCATCAGGCTGATGTTCCAGAGCAGGTTGACCTGGTTGGTTGCGAAATGGCGGTGCCACAAGTAATACGCTTCGATCGGCACGTTGCCGTAATCCGGAAAGGACGTGTCGTTATACCCCACCATGTCGTAAGAAAACGCGATCATACCCTGGCGCGCGAAGTTGATGCAACGCGCCGCTGTGCTGCCATCTTTGGTGTCCGCCAGCCGGCCTTCCTTCCAGTGCCCGTGCGGGTTGAGAATAGCGGGAAACGGGCCCTTGCCTCGCCCGAGAGGGCGATACAGGTTGCCCGCAAGGTAGAAGCGGGGCAGCGGCTGGAAATAGACTTTCTCCACGCTGTAGCCGTCGCGCTCGATTCTGCCGAACACATGGGCCTGGAGCGGGGTCTTCTCCGGCATTGGCCACAAGCCGCAGCTTACGAGGACCTGCTCGCGAATCTCTTTCGCGCGTGCCTCCCATGCTTCCCGTGATGCAATCTTTGGAAACTCGCGGGGCGTGTTGAGGTCTTTGATCGCGCGCCGTTGTTCCGGCAGGGCCGCGGGCGACTCGGCGGGCAGAGCAGCCTGCTCCAGGCAAACAACCAACAGGAACAATCCAACGGCAGACGCAAAGGGGTTCTTCATATTGGTGTTGCTCAAAGTGTGGCCCGATTCCCGACTCAATTCCAACCAGCGATCCTCTCGCCTGAAGGATCTGCTGCCCGTGGCACGTTCGTCTTCTTCTTCTATATCCCGGAACTTGGGCAGTTGGCTCTTACTTCTGCCCGTTCGCCATATAATTGAGGTACTCGACGAGCCGTGGTTTCATCTCTTTGCGAGGCACGATTGCATCAATGAGGCCGTGGTCGAGAAGAAACTCAGCCGTCTGGAAGCCGGGCGGCAACTCCGCCTGCGTGGTGTCTTTGATCACACGCGGCCCGGCGAATCCGATCATTGCTCCCGGTTCGGCAATGATGAGGTCCCCCACGCTCGCGTAGCTGGCCATCACGCCCGCCGTGGTCGGATGGGTCAGCACGCTGACGTAGGGCAGCCGCGCCTGCGCATGATACGCCAGCGCCGCGCAGGTCTTGGCCATTTGCATCAAGCTGAACATCCCTTCATACATCCGCGCCCCGCCGCTGGTTGAGATGATGATGAGCGGTAAGGCTTTCTCGGTCGCCTTCTCAATCAGCCGCGTCAGCTTCTCGCCTACCACCGACCCCATCGAACCGCCCAGGAAACTGAAGTCCATCACGCCCAGCGCCGCCCGATGCTCGCCGATCTTGCAGATCCCCGTGAGCACCGCGTCCTTCAGGCCGGTCGATTTCTGATAGTCCTCCAGCTTGGAGACGTAGGAGGCCACCCCGGTGAAGCTGAGCACGTCCACGCTGATCATTTCGGCGTCCATCTCTTCGAACGTGCAGGTCTCCACCAGCGAATGGATGCGCTCGCGGGCGCCGATGGGAAAATGATGCTGACAATGCGAGCAGACCTTCAGGTTCTCGTCCAGCTCCTTGTCGAAGACCATCGTCGTGCATTTCGGGCACTTGGTCCACAGACCCTCGGGAATGTCCCGCTTCTTGGACTTGCGGCTGGGCAGCTTGGGCTTTTTGGCGAACGTCGTGTTGCTGGTTACAGGCGGCGGCGTCACGCCCGGCTCAGCCGTTTCCAGCCCCAGCGTCTTCTTGGTGAAAGCAGTCGTTGTCATTCCTAAAAAGGTTGCGGGTTAGAGACTGAGCCTTGCGGGTTGCCCGCCCGCCTCACGCCTTTCATGTTCACGACAAATCTCATTCGACACGTCAGTCTGATAATATTCAAACTCCGCGGGCAACTGTCCAGACGCAAACTTCACCCGCCCCGGCGGCCCGCAGCACTTTGGCGCAGGCGCTGGTCGTCGCGCCCGTGGTGAACACATCGTCCACCAGCACGATGCGCTCGCCATTCAAGCGCTGGCCGTCCCGCATGGCAAAGGCGTTGCGGACGTTGGCCAGCCGCTCTGGGCGCTTCAACAACGCTTGCGTGCGCGTCGGCACGACCCGTCGGAGCAGCCCTTTGTTCACCGGCCTTTGCGTCGCGGCCCCCAGCCGGTCGGCCAGGCGTTCGGCCTGGTTGAACTCCCGTTCCCGCTGTTTCGTGGGATGCAATGGGACCGGCACAATCATCTCGCCATTCGGCCCGCCTAATGCCGGCCCCGCCGCCTGAATCAGCAACTCGGCCAGGAACGGCTCGAACCAGAGTGCCCGCTGATATTTGTAACGGTGAATCACCTCCAGCACCGGATCGCGCGCCACCACCGCCGAGCGCGCCGACTGGAAATGCCATTCCATCTCCCGGCAATTCGCGCATTCAAACTGGGTGGTGATGTCCCCTTCGTAAGGCCGGCCGCACCGCTCGCAGAACGGCTTCCGGATGAACCGCGCCTTGGCCCGGCAACCGCCGCAAACATAGCCCTCCGCCGGAGTCGCCCGCGTCTTGCCGCAAAGCTGGCAAACCTCCGGATAGAGCAACCCCAGCCCCGCATTCAGCCAGCCCTTGACTGAATCAGCGAATGCACTCATGCCTGGCTGCGCCCGCGCTCAAAGATCACACACAAGGTCGCGCAGCCGCACGTTCAAGGCCTTCGCAATCCGCAGTAGCACGTCCACGGTGGGAACCTTGTAGCCGCGCTCAATCTGGCCCAGATAAACCGGATTGAGGTCAACCCGCTCCGCCAGTCTTTCTTGCGTCAGCTTGGCCAAATGGCGGTATCGCCGGATGCCCCCACCCAGCAGCTTGCGATCTTTCTGCGTAACCACGTTTGCCCAAAATCGAAGCAGGGAGCGGCCATTCCGCACAGATTCTATTAGCTATCATTAGGGAGCGTGGCTGCCGTCGCCCAAACCGCTCAATTGCCCAGCTTTGGCAGCCCGAAACAATGCCCTGACCAAGCAATTCCATCCGCGCGCCGTTCCTTCCCCCTGTGCCTTCCGCCATTTGTCCTCTGCCATCTGCCATTGGCCATTTGCTATCGGCCATTGTCCCCATATCTCCCATTCGTCCCCTCGATCCTACGCCCTCGGAAACAGATTGGATTCTCTTCAGATCGGAAGAGCGTCGTGTAGGGAAAGAGTGTAGATCTCGGT
>OBLU010006595.1_pt1 | contig 10320 bp, 7 predicted proteins | sample 1518681 | NCBI WGS metagenome assembly OBLU01 (sample SAMEA3539304, study PRJEB22396) | soil metagenome | biome: tundra; feature: field; material: soil | place: USA | collected 2010-05 | depth 0.15 m
GCTATGCTCAAAATTTGTTGCTCGGCTCCGCAAAACTACCGCATAACCGTTTTCAATTCGATCTCGGCCTTTCGTCTCTTGGCTTCGTCACGGACGAGCGCTCGCCACGCGAAGGCTGTTCGTGTCGAACAACAAAAGGCCGCGGCGACCAAGCGTGTGCCGATCGCAGCGTCTCGCACCCATCTCACTGGGCAAAGGCGACAAAATCCTTCCATGACAATAGTTGCGTAGTTGGGTAGCGCCAAGCCGTTCCGTCATACGTTCGCTCGTCAACTCGTGGAGAAGGGAACACCGATGGCCGCCGTTCAGGAGAACACTTGTCACCCCCTCCAATTGGGAAGCGTCGGAACAACTCAGAATCTATTCTCGCCGGTCAGGAGATACTCCATGCGGTCACACTCGATTGCCAAGCGCGCCAAATAGAAGAATAGCTCTGCGGCATCCAGAGTCTCGGCGGGGTGGTCGATGCGACCGACCAGCCGGTTCTGGCCATCAATAATGAAGTTGACCACGTCGGTCTGCCGGTTGCGCCGCCATAAGGTGCCGGCGAATGTCACGAGGTCGTCGCTTTGCTGCCCTGTTCTGGTCGCCCCCAACACAACCGAAGTCAGCACGTAGCAGTCGCCGTCACGTTCAATGAAGACGGTCTGGCCGCGGCCGGAGCCAAGATCGATTTGCGCCCGGCCGTCCTGATAGCTGACCTTTAGCTGGGAATCAGGGAGCGTGCTGACTTTACCCAATAATCGTTCAATCCGATCCATCCTCGGTATCCTCCGCGTTCTCGCCGTCCAACTCACCTGGATCGACGGATTCATCCCCAAAAACTGTGTTTTCCATCCCATCGGCGCCTGCCAGCACCCGGGCAAAGACGCGCTCAACCTCCTCGGGTTGAGTGGTTAGGGGGGAAAAGAGCAGGTCGCTTTGCACGGAAAGCCTGTATTCAGCTCCCTCGTCCAGAACGGCACAGATCTTGAGCCATGGTTTCTTTCGTTGAACCTCAAAAACGGTCGCAATCAGAGGCTCGCCACGCACTGAACCCAGGCGACTCCTGATTCGCAGCAAGAGCTTGCCCGCGTGTGTTGTCCTGAGCTCGATTGAGAATGGCTGCTGGCGTGCTTCTCTCTTAAGGTCCGATTCGTTCGGTGCAAGAAGCCGTCCCTCCTGAACAAGCACAGTGCCTCCGCGTTGATGCAATGAGGTATCCGAACTATTCCACTCGATTGAAAAGCGCTCCGTCAGTCGGCTCACTATGGCTCGGAAGTGGTCAAGAAGCTGATCGTTCAGAGGCTGAAGGATCGTCTGAGCAGGTCCAATGGGTATAAACTCCGGGGCAATTTCAAAACCGCTTTTCAGCGGTTCACGGAAGGGCTTGAATACGTCCTCCGCCTTCTCATGAATTTGGTGCGCCACCTCCACTTCGCCCGCATGGCTTCTGCGCGGCAGGCGCAGATCATGTAGCATTTCCAGGAACCGATTCAACCGCTTGAACACAACGCCCACCTGAACGTATTCGTAAGTATCGCCCAGGTAGGGATAATAGACCTGCAAATAATCGCCGTCACTTGGTGCTGCTCCGTTGAGTGCTTCCAGCTGCCGCTGGACCAAGGACCCTATCCGGTCGACCCGCCCGGTTCGCTGCTCGATAGCCGATGGGGTCCAACTGATTCCGTAATGAACGATTCGGTCACAGTAAGTGTGGAGATCCTCGCCCTCCTGCAGCACATCCGTCGTGACCAGCACATAAGGATACCCCGGCATGCGGAATTGGCTGACCGTTCGTCGCAAGACGCCTCCGTGCATCCCGGCAATTGGCTGCTGCTGACCTATTCTGTCAGCGATATAATCTGGAACCTCGGCCAACGGACGCTCGCGCATCTCATGAAAGTTCACGGCAACGAGCAGCTGGAAGTCCGTCGCGAGTCGACGAAGCTCCAGAAAGCTGGTCGGACCAGGCCGTTGGCCGACAATACTACGCTGGCGGTCCAGTAGATTCACAAACTCCGGTGCCAATCGTTCAAAGGCAGGCATGCCGGTATCTGCGATTTGCTCCTCAACAGAATCAGCTTCCTCGAGCTTGCCCGCCGCCAGGGTTCCAGCCGCCTTCACCTGAAGCAACCACAGATCCACCATTGGATGACCAAGCCGAATAACGGAGGAGAGGAGCAACCGCCGTTGCTCGCGCTCGACAAAAGCCTCTCCGAAGGTCTTGGCATTGGAAAGAGGCCAAAGCAGTTGGCAGAGTTCCGTCCTTTGAGCCAGTTCGGTGAAGAACGTCTTAAGGCAAAGGAATCGTTCAGGACCGGGGAACCGAGGCCGCGCGGCAGCAGCGCTGGCTTTAGGCTGTTCTCTCTGACGTTTTTCAAGGATCACCTTCGCCTTCTGGCTAAGCTCTGCGTCTGATGTCTGAGTCGCCAGCATTTCCAAAGCGGCTTGCTGGTAGGCGTAAAAGACCTGCCGCTTTGCAGTCTTCTTCTGGGTGTGCAGCGCGGCAGCACGGGCGCGCAATTCCGAAACGATCTGGTCCCGAGCTGTTCCTGTGAGCTTCTCCAATTCGCCGAGTGGGTCAGCGGGATAGTTAAGGAGCCACAGCACCCAGTTGTCATCGAAGAAGGTGCTCAACTGAGCGCTTTCATTTTCCAGCCGGTTTTTCGAGAAACTCGCACCGGAGAGGAGACCTCCTGGGCCTTTACCTCGGAAAAACCAGGAGAAGAAGGACTCAAAGCCACCAGGTTCTGATTCTTCGGCGGACCTTGTCCTGCCGGTGGTATCACCCTCATTGGCTCGCACCTGTCCTCCGGAAAACGAAGCGGCAACGTTTCCAGAATAGAACTCCTTGCGCTGCTGCCTGTAGCGATCAAACGCGTTTAAAAGCCGCGATTGCTCTGCTTGCGGCAAATCTCTCAACTCCTCACGAATACGTCCTTCAATCCAGTCATTGTATCGCCGGGTCAGCTTTTCGACCATTTCGGGAACGCTGTGGATCCTCCTGACAAAAACCAAGGTCTTGCGCGCCTCGAGGAATGCGTTCCAAATCTCATCGACAACGGCGTTCATTTTGGGGTGCGGTGGGCTGTCCCCAAAAATGTCACGGTAGGTTCTGGCCACCTCGTTTACAGCGTCAGTGTCGATGCCGAGTCTCTCGCTGAGATTCTTGGTCTGGTCTTCCTGATCGAAGTTCGGGTCCCGCCTCGTTGCAGTCCGGCTGAAGCTTTCGAAGGAGGCCAGCATACCGATCTGAAAACTGCGGCTAAAGCGTTTCTGCCGGCCCCTTCCCTGCTCAGCGAGGACGTCAGCAACTTTCTTCTGCATGAGCGCCACAATGAGTCTCTGAAGTCCGCTGGGCACTTGCAAAGGCTCGTCGTGGGTGCCGACCCCTCCACCGCGCCACTCACGGCGATACATATTCCGCGTATGCCACTTTCCGCCAATCTCAATCTTCGTGAGCCGACGAATCAAGCATTGGCTCGCGCATAGTTTCTTTCTCTCGTCGTCAGCCTCCTTGTCCCGCAACTCTTCATATCCGGTGGCCAAGCCGAGTAAATCCAACTGGTTCCAAAGATCTTCAAAGCTCCCATCAACTGGCGTGGCTGAGAGTATGACTGCCCGGTCAATTAGGCGTGTGAGCGGCGCACAATGGCTGGGCGCCGGTTTGGTCCCCAACACATAAGCGAGCAGCCGATTGCGAGTGGCGCCTTGGCCAGCCCCGAAACCGTGCTTCAGGTTGTGCCCCTCATCGAGCACAAGGAGGTCGAAATGGGGCAACAGGGCGTTTACAGTCGCAGCAAAGACATCCTTGAATCGGTCTTGCGCGTCGGGGCTCCGGCCATCAATCGCCAGTGCCGCTTCTGCAAGCCCCGGGAAAGCCTGGCGCAGTGCATCGGCTTTGTCCTGCCAAGCCTTTCCTCCTCCTTCACGCTCACTCAACGGAAGGCTGAAGCTGGTCATTCGCAGTATGAAATCTCGATTGGAGTTGAGGGCCGCTTCGCGGACGAGATCTACCAGGTTCTCGCACATGACTGGCTGGACCACCGGTGAGCCTTGAAACGTTTTGACGCGGTGATCAACCTGCCGCCAGTTGTTTAAGGTGAAATTGCGGATTTCCTTTCTCCACTTTCGCTGGAGATTGGCCCTGGGAACAATATAGAGAACTCGCAGTCCCGGGTAATAGTGTCGGAGGAGCCCTATGGTTCCGAGCGCAACGTAGGTCTTCCCCATGCCGACCTCATCCGCCCGATAAGCCACTCGTCCGCGCGCCAGGATGTTATGCAATGCCACGGCTCCCTCCAGCTGGCTCTTGGCATAGGATTTTGCCGCTTCACCCCCCCCTGCAAAATCGAGCAACTGGGCAGCCGTCGCTAGGGTGATGGGGCTGGGGGAAATCATCGCTCTTGCTCCTGCGATCCCGTTGGTGCGAACCTCTTGACCGGTTTGCTGAAGGACTCCTCATACCACGTAAAGAACTTCTCATTATCGACCCCATCCTCCAGAACGATCTCCCTTTTTACGGCCTTGCAAGCCTCACGCCAATTCTCCTCGTAGGTGTCGCAAACTTTTCTGACCTTTGAATCGGTCAGGAAATTGGTTTCAATCCCTTGGCTTTTAAGCTGGCTCCGCAAACGCCCGAAGACCTGGCTGGCGCAGAGCAAGGTTACGTAGGAAACAATGCGGTCTGTATCCGCTGAGCTTTGGACTTGCCGGACCAAGGTCGGCAGCGAATCGTAGCTCTCCCCTAACAACCGGTAACGTGCCTCCTTTTCAGCTCCTCTCCTGAGTGCCTCCAATACATGTTCCTCAAGGCATGAAAACGCGTGAAAAATCCCGGCAAAGCGGTCGAAAAGCGATTCCGGGCTATCAATCCGAGAGGGGATTACCTTGTTCGTGCCAGCACGTTCCAACAGGTCGGCCAGTTTGCGTTCAAGATACTCATTCCGCCGTTCCGGGGTCAGCAGCGACCAGTATTCCAGGATTTCCGCTGCTGTAAGTTCTTCCAGCAGTGACGGTTTGCGCGCCATGTTGAGTTCCTGGACCAACAAAGGCTGGGGCAATTCACGTTCGACTGCCAGTTCAACGAGTGAGCTGCCGGTTAAATGGGACCGCAACACCTCCGCAGCAGTCGTGCCCAAGTCACACCAGCGGTCAAAACAAACAGGCTCAATATCGAACAACGGGCAGTCGTTGGCAGTTATTCTTCCCCGCTGCGGAACATGAGGTTCCGATTTCCAAAAATATTTGAGAATTGCGTCCTGCCAATCATACTGAAGGGTCAACTCATGACAGGCGAGCGTGCCTGTGTCGTCCTCAGACCTGCGCCCGATAAATTCCTGCGGCAATGCACCAAGCCGCTTCATCCACCAGTCTGGCTCGTGCTGACAAGGCATTTCCACCAGCATTGCAGTTTCGAAATTGCGCTGAACATCGCCGGCGTGGGCCGCACCCGTGAGGTTGACCGACCCCACCACCTGAATTTCCCGCCAATCTGCTCGGGATCTGCCTCCCTTGAAAAGCCGGTAGACTTTGGCATGCACGTTGCGGTTCTTGGTATTAGCAATCTTCCGACTCCAGCGCGTCAGATCCTCTGGCAGGCGGCCCCAGTGCACCTCATGCGATTGAAGCAGTTCCGACGTCCGTAACGCGTTGCTATACTCCTCGGTGCATTGGGCTTTGCCATCGTCGCCTACGGGCAGGTAAACACGGGTTTCGATGGGTTTTACCGCTTCCAGCAAGGCTGCCAGCGTGCGCGCGTCTGGCGTGTTATCAAAAAACGGAGACACTATCTCCAGGCAGTATTCGCCCGGACCAATGCGACCAGCGTCGCATAAAAACTCGGGAAACGCCTCCCGACCAACATACAACCGGGGACGCAAAAGACCGTCCTGCTTTAAATAGCCTGGAGCTGCGGCTTCCTCGCGCAGAAAACGCCGTATCTTCTCGATGGCGAGGGAGGCCTGAGAACCGGGAGATGCGTCCTGGGAGAGCAGCCCGCGTTTGTGCAACAAATCACCCCGCACGGCGCTCGTGTCTCCAGGCATCAGCTCCATGACCTGGGCGACTTCCAGGTTCTCATGCCAACCGCAACGCGTTAGGTTTGCGGAGGTGGTAAACAGCACCAGGCTTTCCCATGCCGGACCGGCGTTATGTTCATCGTTATTCTCCAACAGCAGAAGGATATTCTTCGCGTGGAAAACGCCGTAGGAACGCGCCAAAGCAACGCGCTCATAATCCAGCCGTGCTGATCCCGCACCCGGTTTCAGCCCTCTTCGGTCAAAGAACACGGCTACCTCGTTCAGGCCGCGCAAGGCGTCCCCGACTTGTTGCCGTTTGACGTTTGGCATCTGACTCCATGCGCCATCTGCAAAAAGGCAAGGTAGCACGTTCAATTCAAAAAACTCGGGCTCGAACTCGAAGGTGGCAAACAGAGCAGATCGCACCTTTCGTCCCCGGATAGCGCTTGCCAGAGCATCAGCAAGCACCAACTGTTGCGGAATGTTTGCTTCACTCCGCGCCATCTTCGTCTCCTTGCAATTGATGGTGATACACAGCGCCTCCGACTCGCTTGAGCGCATTCAGAAAATAGGTGTGAACCCAAGGATGACGCATCGCCTGAACGGTAGGCAGGTCGGAACTATCTTCCCGGAAGCGAACATCCAATTCGTCCTCTTTCAGCACGATCCAAGGGCTCCCACCGCGCTCACGCATCACACCCGCGTTTCGATCAATTAAAACACGGCATGCCGTTGCATAATTGCCGCCGGCCAAAGCATCCCCAATCTCCTGGAGTTGATCTGGGGATGCGCTAAAGGCGGCTTGTAGGTCTGTAAGATTTAGCCAGTTCAGACCAGTGCCAAACCTCGTCGAGAGCCGCTCCGAAACTTTGGTCAGCGGCTGGCGGTCCTGCGTCAGCAGAAAACTGAACAACATCGAAGCCGCACCAAGCAACTCCTCGGCTCGGCAAATTCGGCTGAGCTTTGCGGAAAGTTGAGCGTCCTGCCGGCTTTCCGCAGCCCTAATGCAAGCCCGCAACTCCGCCATGGAAAATTCCTGATCCCAGCCGAAACGACTACCCGGCGCATTCATGGAATCCATGTATTCCCACAAGCGCCCCTGGCAGGGTAACGGCTCCACCAGATATTCTCCACGCACCAAGTGAGGACCATAAAAGCTGATTTCCGCCCCACCCAGCTCAAGTTTCAGCAGCCTCGACAAAGCCTTAACCACCGGTGAGCCCGCCAGATTTATCGGCCCGTCCTTGACGATATGATCAACGATATCCTCTTGAATTCCTGCAGTGAGGCCCATCGCGCGCAACTGTGCCTCAACATGCTGTTCCGCCAACGGCGTGAGTCGGGTTTCGTCTCTGGAACGGAGCAAGCCGCTGCTGTAGGCGGCCATTCGGAAGAGACCGTAGAGCCCATAGGTCTTCTGGTCGGAAAGTATCTGAAAGTCGGCCTTCGGTGAAAGCCGGAGGGAGCCGTTCGCCTCCGAAATATTTCGTGTCACCGCCCGAATCCCGCGGACATCTGATCTTGCATTCTTTTCGCCGTAACGGGCGTAGGCAGTCAACTGCTCAAATCGCAGGAAAGCAGGAAGGAACTGCTCCTGTCCGTCGACCATCGCCTCGACCGCCTTGTTTGCGAAGTAAAAGCCGAATAACAGGGTGCCGAACTGTCGGACCGACCGAGTCACCGTGGTCAGATTGCCCACAACCGTTCGTCCCAGCGCCGTCCACAGCAATTCCAACCCCAAAGGGTCACGCGATCCTTTGAGTCGGGCATCCGGATCTAGCGCGGTAAAAAATGGATATAAATCCAAACCGCTGGGAAGCAATTGTTTGGCACCCACGGCGCCAAGGCTATCCAAACCACAATCCCAGACAAGGCAATTCTGTTGAAAAAATAGGGTTGTTTTTTCAACAGACCCGTGGTGAAATGGCCGGGTGGAAACACTTGGACAGAGGATTCTTGCTGAGATCTCCCGGCATGGGAGGGGGTGGGTTTTTTCTCCGGACGAGTTTAGTGACCTCGGAGATCCTCGTTTCGTTGGGGTGGCGCTGAGCCGAATGGTCTCAGCGGGCACGATCCGCCGGCTGGCCCGAGGGCTTTACGATTACCCGAAATCCCACCCAGTCATCGGCATGTTGGCTCCCAGCCCGGATGCCATCGCCAAGGCTCTCGTGGGCAGGCACAACATCCGGTTGCTTCCATCGGGGGCCTACGCGGCGAATCTCCTGGGCTTGTCCGAGCAAGTGCCGGCGAAGATCGCATTTCTGACCGACGGCCCGTCCCGCACCGTGAGGGTCGGGGATCAGGAAATCCGCTTGAGACAAACCACGCCGCGGACGATGGGGCCGGCCGGCCGCACCAGCGGTTTGGTGATTCAGGCGCTGCGGCATTTGGGCCAGGAGCATGTCGATGATGCTGTCATCCAGGCGCTGAGGCGGAAGCTCAGTGCCGAGGACAAGAAACAGTTGCTGACCGATCTCGGCTACGCTCCCGGCTGGGTGAGGCCGCATTTGCGCGCCATTGCGGAAGGAGGTTCCTGAGTCATGGACGACTTTATTCGGCAGCCCAGCGAGGAACGGCGAGTCTATTTTGAGCAGACCGCCGCGCGCATGCGCCTGAGCCCACAGATCGTCGAAAAGGACTTCTGGGTGTGCTGGACGCTCAAGGAATTGTTCGGACTGCCAGACATTGGGAGCACTCTGATTTTCAAAGGTGGCACGTCGCTCTCGAAGGTTTACCGGCTGATCGAACGGTTTTCGGAGGACATCGACGTCTCGCTAGACCGGGCGAGTCTCGGCTTTGGGGGCGAAGCTGATCCCGAAGCTGGCGGCAGCGCAAAGGAGCAAGCACGCAGGTTGGACCGGCTCCGGCAGGCTTGTCAGGACAAGATCACCGGTCAGTTGAAGCCAGCCTTCGAGAAAGCTATCGCGACCAAATTCGGCCAGGCAACCGGCTGGTCGGTGACGGTTGATGAGGCTGATCCGGACCGACAGACGCTGCTTTACGCTTACCCGTCAGGCTGGCCGGAAAAGACGGCCGGTTACGTGAGGGCCGCCGTAAAGATCGAGATGGGAGCGAGGTCGGACCATTGGCCCAGCGAGCAGGCCGAGATTTCAGCTTATGTGGCCCAGCAGTTCCCGGCGGCGTTTCGGGCACCCGCGTTCATCGTCAAGGTGCTGGCTGCGGAGCGAACGTTCTGGGAAAAGGCCACGCTGCTCCACGCCGAGCACCATCGCCCCGCAGACAAAACAATGCCCCTGCGACTGTCGCGCCACTATTACGACCTGTCGCGGCTCATCCTGTCTGGCACGGGCGAGAAGGTGGCACGGGACCTGGAACTGCTGCGCCGCGTGGTTGAGCACAAGAAGGTGTTCTTTCGCAGCGGCTGGGCGAATTACGAGACGGCGCAGAAGGGCAGCCTGCGGATCTCGCCCGCACCAGATCGCCTCAAGCCACTCGAAGCCGACTACGACAAGATGCAGGAAATGTTTTTCGGCGACCGGCCAGATTTCACGGAGATCATCAGAGTCATTCGCAAGTGGGAAAACGGATTCAACCAAGCATCGAAGCCTAAGAAACCGAGCACCTGACACACATGCCCTTGTCCGCCGACAGATGGAAAGAAGTCTCGCCCTCGCAGTTCGCGTGGGAACGGGAGGCGCTTGATTTCATCCGTCAAGGGCTTCCGGACTGCGAGCCTTACCGGGCGTGGTCGAATTTCGAGTTCGTTGCCGACGACGGTTCGATCAATAAGGTGGACGTGCTGGTTTTTACACCCCAGGGTTTTTTCCTGGTCGAAATCAAGTCGCGCCCAGGAGTCCTCGCCGGAGATGCCCAGACGTGGCTCTGGACCCACGAAGGTCGTGAAACGGCAATGGACAATCCCCTTTTTCTCGCCAACCGCAAGGCCAAGAAACTCAAGGCGCTCCTGTCGCGGCAAAAGGCTTGCCGTGATATCCGGTTCCCCTTCGTTGACGCTCTGGTCTTCTGCTCGAACGCGGATTTGGACTGCCGCCTCCAGGGCACTGCTCGCTTGCGGGTTTGCTTGCGTGACTCTACTGCGGAGGCTGGCCGGCCTGCCCGGGCCGGCATCCTGGCCGCCTTGCGTCGTCGTGAGGCGGACGGTTTGGGTCCCACCGCACTGGGACAGTTCGACGCCCCGACCGCGCGCGCCATCAGTCGCGCCATGGAACAGGCCGGTATCAGGCAGTCGCAGCGTGCGCGCCGTGTGGGGGATTACCGGCTCGCGAAGTTGCTTTTCGAAAATGTAAACGGCGGTCGAAAAGTGCGGCGGGTGGCGGTCCAATAGTGCGGCACCTGG
>OBLU010006596.1_pt1 | contig 10319 bp, 9 predicted proteins | sample 1518681 | NCBI WGS metagenome assembly OBLU01 (sample SAMEA3539304, study PRJEB22396) | soil metagenome | biome: tundra; feature: field; material: soil | place: USA | collected 2010-05 | depth 0.15 m
CGACGAGATAGCGGCGCAGGAATATCCCCCACGCTTGATGATCGATGACGACCCGTGAGGCAGGGTCGTTCGCCGCCCATTTTTGCCAAAGCTGCGCGGCCGGAGCCGATATTCCCGATCGCGATACAATTGTGTTGGCTGTCAATGCCAAAGCCCCGCCGAGCAATGTGCGGCGCAAGATGGAAGCCATTAGAAACACCTTTCTACTCGGTGTAGGTTGAATGACACGTGCCGTCGGCCGGGCCGCCAGGTACCTTTATCCGCCAGATGGCAAGATCTGGAAGCGCCGCTCGATCAAATCCGCATCGTCGAATTGGCGCCGCCCGACCAGCGCGGTGGCATGCCGTCCCCACTCCCGCATGGCGCCGGCACTTTCAATTCCCAACGGCCAGGTGACCAACCGCTCGCCGCGATCAGTGCCGGGTACGATGCCGGTCGGTCCGAAAGCGCTTCGTGTACCCTCGGCAGTCGGAATCGTTCTCAGTTCACTGTCATTCGCCATCGCATAGTTCGTACCATCGCCACCAGTGTCTGGGTGGACGTCGACGAGATAGTGGCTCCGGGTTGTCATGCGAACGACAACGCGCTGCGGCGCCTCGATCACAGGTAACGTTCGTGGCACAAACGCCCATTCAACGTTCGGATCTGGCGGCGGTATGGGACTCACAGATGGCGTCGGAAAGAACATATGATAGCAGCCGCAAAGGTGAATGGAGTCATAAACGAGCGGGCGGCCCGATTGATTTAGAGTAACGCGAAAGGCGATCCCGTCGAGCTTTCCCGACAGCGGATCCAATGAGCTGTTCTGCGGGCGCTCCGTAAACCAGATCATGTAAACCAGCTGCACGAGCGTGCGCCCACCGTAGCGCGTGAATGCGAGGCGGCGATACACAGTGGGATGCGAAACGTCTACTTCAGGTGTTTCGCCAGCCCCCCATCGCAGCGGCCCGAACCGATCGTAATCTCCGGTAGTATCGATCTCGAATATGGGCGCAAACGTCGCAAACAGGGTCTCCATTTCGCGATCGCCGATTTGGGGGATGCCGAGCACGTCCGCCTTCGCATTTGAAAGAATCAACGCAACACGCTGGGCCGTTGCAGCGTTGTCCGGAGACCGATACCGAATGATGTTCTTTTGCTCGACGGTGCCTGCCGCCGTCTGCTGGAACATACCGGAAGCCTCGTTTTGCCACTTCTTGGCGAATTCGAAGAACGCCATGCTGACGACGGGGTAGACTCCGACCGTTCGTTTCAGTTCGTCATAGTCGTCTGGTACATGCGCGCGCTCAACCAACATGCGCTTCTGCGAAGCGGAGGCTCCATCGAACGTCGCCAGTGAATTGGCGCATTGATTTGTACGCGCCGTAGCTTCCGGCCGGCCGTTGACTTCAAGCGCCGCGAGCAGATTTTGAGGCAGGTTACTTATTTCGTAACTACGGGACCGCTCGTCGAGAGCTCTCAGGCGTTTCGACCATGCAGAAAAGGCAACCGGATCGCTCGATGCCTGTTGCCGAAACGATGCCAAAAAGCGGTTGACACGGAGATAAGGAAACCCTGGAATTCGATATGCCTCGGCATCTCGGACCCCCGCCCGGTCGATGGTTCCATCAAGCTTCGCAAACCAATCGATACACTGCTTGACCTCCGCCGATCGGGACTCTCGATCAGACCGAGCAGGCTGGTCAGATTCAGAGGGCTGATCGATCACCGCGCAACCAACCGTCAACATTATAGCTCCCGCGGACAACAGCAGTTCGAGAATGCGGCGCTGGTTACTCGTAAGTTGCGGCAAATACATTCCAGAGTCCTAGATCGCGGAGTCAAGTTTTGCGGAATACGCGGAGCCGAACGGCCCTCGTAAGACAGCGAGCGTCGTCGCGGCTACAATCGGCGCGCCATCGGCGAGCGAGCGCGGCTCATATGGTTGACCGTTCCGCGGCCCCTTAATCCTCATACATACCGTCCTCGCTGGCTCTACTTTGAGAGGCTCTGAGTTTGCGACCCGGAATGCTGTGAAAGGTAAGGCGCAATGTCCAATCTAGGCGAAGGTGTGTGTTCCGGATCATCATGAGTAAATTGAGGCGCCAGGCTGCAAGCCCCTATAATCTTGGATAAAACTTAAAATCTGCCCTGAATTGGGACCCGGCATTGGCCTCATGCAGTCGTCATAAGTAAATGCGTTGCATTCGCAAAACGCCCTCTTGCATCTGGTCGGAAGGTGCTGGACGGTCCGCAAAGCGACACAAACAGACAGGTAGCGACAGATAAACCGAAGCGTTCGCAGATGGGATCTGCCATACACCACGTCCGGGCATTGCCGCGACTTCGGGCGCATACCCGCCGAACCGCTGGCGATCACGATAAGTTCAGAATCGGCTCTCGATCGTGCGTGCCTCGACGGGGTACGGTCCACCCGTTCGTAGATCCGACTCAAAGCGTAAACAAACCAACGGCTGATACGGACTGAAGACCGCTTACGGTGTCGGAAATATAGTCAACCTGGAATGGCGTTTTGTTTGTTTATTGCAACCTTGGATGGTTCTTGCAAAATCGCGTGGTCTTGAACGCCAAAGACCGGCACCGAGGTTAGAAAATCCAAAACGTTTGTCGAGATGGGCCCAGGTTTGTATCAATGACCGCTGGCTTTTTGCGAAGCTCCAAATTCTGGATTGCAGTAGTGGCAGTTGCGGCGCTCCTCGCGGCGCGCGTTTCGCCGATCGGACAGCTGATTTCGCTTGATACCTTGCGCGTGTATCACGGCTCTCTGGCAGAGTGGGTTGCAGCCAACACGGTTCTCGCCGCGATCGGATATGTTGCAATTTACATTGCGGCGACGGCATTGTCATTTCCTGGTGGTGCTCTGCTTTCTTTGACAGGCGGCTTTCTTTTCGGCCCCGTATTCGGGACGGTGCTTATCTCGGCCGGGGCAACGACTGGTGCTGCGATTGTCTTCTTGTTTGCACGGAAGTTGTTCGGCGATCAGGCGTTGGCTAAAATCGGGGAGCAGCAGCCTCAACTTGTCGCGGGCATTCGCAGGAATGCCTGGTCCTATCTGCTGGTGATGCGCCTGATTCCCCTGTTTCCGTTCTTCCTCGTTAATCTCGTGGCGGCTTTCGTCGGCGTCAGCCTGCCGACATACCTGCTTACGACGATCTTCGGCATATTGCCTGGAAGCATCGTTTATGCGCTTTCAGGTGCCGGGCTTGGTGACGTTCTCGATCGTGGCTCAAACCTCTCGGTCGGATCGGTGTTTACGCCGACGATTATCGCCGCACTCGTGGGGCTTTCCGTTCTATCCCTCCTTGCGCTCGTAGTCCGCTCGCACTTCGAAAGAAAAAATGTCGAACCCGAAGCAAAGCTCTATAAATGAAGGTGATGACGGACAGGTTGTCGGGAGCGCCAATTTTATGAAAGCTGAGGTGCCACTTATGCGCGTCAATGCGCCGATCGCAATTTTTGGCGGTTGTTACAGCAACTACGAAGCCACCACCGCTCTGTTTCAACAACTCGATCGACTTGGCATACCTGCAAGTCATCGCATCTGCACAGGTGATATCGTTGCGTATGGAGCGGATGCGGAAGCTTGTGTCGAATTGGTGCGCGGTGCTGCCGATCACGCCGTAATGGGAAATTGCGAAGAAAGCCTGGCGTCCGCGAAGGCGGACTGCGGTTGTGGCTTTCCGGAGGGTAGTGCTTGCCAACGACTTTCCTCGGTTTGGTTTGCGCACGCTGATCGACAGATTTCACCTGAATCGCGCAATTGGATGGCTACGCTGCCGCGACGTATCGATCTCCAAATTGGCAGGGCGCGACTGGCGGTCGTGCACGGCGGTGTCGAGCAGATCAATCAATTCATATTCGCATCGACGAGCGGAAAGATTAAGGCCTCCCAATTGGACCACGCCGAAGTGGACGGCGTCATAGGGGGGCACTGTGGCGTGCCGTTCTCCCAATCCTTCGCGGGCCGGCTGTGGCATAATTCCGGCGCAGTGGGGATGCCGGCGAACGATGGAACGCCGAGAATCTGGTTCAGCATCACTACGCCGACTGAGCAAGGTCTCGAAATTCAACATCGCGCAATCAGCTACGATCATGCCGCGGCCGCCGAGAAAATGCACGCTGCTGGCCTGCCGAACGAATATGCAACCGCGCTAGAGACCGGGCTTTGGCCGAACTGCGATATTTTGCCTGCGACCGAGGTCAGAGAGAGGGGTGTCCCATTCCGTGAGGGCTCGATCTTTTGGCCCTATCCGGCGGCTTCGAAATCACGAGTTTCCGCTTTCGCAGCGGCACTGTGGCCGCAGGAAGACCGTGATGGGTTGCCGCATCTCTCCAAGCAGAAATTCAAGGATCCCCAAGTAACCGCAGATGGTCAACCGAGAGCGACTGTCGAGCTAGAGGGGCTAGAAACCCTGTGGCTGAACACGGGCTCGCTCTGCAATATTGAATGCAGAAACTGCTACATCGTATCCAGCCCGAAGAACGATCGTCTTGCTTATTTCAGTCGCATTGAGGCGCGCAGCTACCTTGAGGAAATTGCGCGGGACGGTCTTCCAACCCGGGAGATAGGTTTTACCGGCGGTGAGCCATTTATGAATCCTGAGATTCTCGGGATGATCAGGGATTGTCTCGATCGCGGCTTTGAAGTGCTGGTACTTACCAACGCGATGTTGCCAATGCAGCGTTTTAAGCGCGCGCTCCTGGATCTGAAATCAAGTTATGGAAGCCGGTTTAAGATCCGGATATCGCTCGATCACTACTCATCCGCCCGCCATGAGGATGAACGAGGTCCAGATACCTTCCACAAGACGCTTAGCGGTCTGACTTGGCTTGCCAAAAACGGATTTAATGTAAGCGTCGCCGGTCGTACAATGTGGGGAGAAGACCCGTTAGCGGAACGGTCAGGCTATGCCGCATTGTTCGCGGAGCATTCCATCGCTGTCGATGCAAGCGACCCGATGCGGCTTATCCTTTTTCCGGAGATGGATGCGCGAGTTGACGTTCCGGAGATTACCGATCGTTGTTGGGATATTCTCGGAAAGTCACCGGCTGACGTCATGTGTTCACATTCTCGAATGGTGGTGAAACGAAAGGGCAGCGATCGCCCCGCAGTCGTCGCCTGCACACTTATTCCGTATGAAACGAGCTTCGAACTCGGAACAACTCTGAAAGATGCAAATAGTCGAGTGGCCCTAAATCATCCGCACTGCGCGCGCTTCTGTGTCCTCGGCGGCGCGAGTTGCTCGGTAGCCGGGCCGGCGGGTGATGGCCGGCTGGAAGCTGAGGCGGCGGAATAGTTCTCACAGATGAGGAGCACGGAACCGGGGGCATTTGGTATCGGGCCTGCGGATAGAGCGTGAGCTCATCTTTGGCGGACGTCCGCTTTGGTGCGCGTCGCGGACTCAGGTCGGACATGGCGCGAGGTCCGAAAGTGCCATCACCGGAAATGTGGCCTAGCTAGACTAGTCGCAAAAAAGGGTGCCTGCGTAACGCCTTCTAGTTTTCGCAAATTTGGTTTTTTCTTATTGGGTCGATCATGTCCACCATTACTGCTAAACCGCTTTCTCAATATCCTTGGTTCATTAGACTTTTTTTCTGGAAACAGAAATGGACCTATGGCCGCATCCTTGATCCTGGACTGCTGTGGGGTCGGTCGCCATGGGTATTTGCAGCCGTAGCGCTGCTTTATGGAGCTTTAGACCGGAGATCCTCACCTATTGAGCCGGCGCTACGTTCCCTTGTCACTGTACGTGTCTCGCAGATCAATCACTGTGCGTTTTGCGTTGACATCAATTCAGCGACGCTGGTCAATCATGCGGTTCCGATTGAAAAGATAGTCGCTATTAGTAACTGGCGCGATAACGCACTATTCAAACCCGAGGAATGCTTGGCCTTGGAATTTGCTGAAGCTATGACTATCGACAGTCGCGGAGTAGATGAAAACTTGCGCACCCGTCTTAAGCAGCAATGGGATGACGAGACGATAGTTGAACTGACAGCTTTAATCGCATTCCAGAACTTATCATCGAAATTTAATGCTGCGCTTGATGTGCCACCTCAAGGATTCTGTCGACTTCCTGCATAGCCGTTTTGAGCGGGTTTAATGCGATGAGCGATCAGTTCGTAATTTCGCGCAGAAACAATGATGCTTGCATATTGTGTTGGCATGGCGCGTGGTTGGCATCGGGCGGTTTCCGATTGTACTGGCGCTGGAAGTCGCGACCTAGTGATGGCCGGCCAACGGTTCCGTTGGAAAAATGCGCCAGCTGATCCGCGAGATGAGCACCGCCAACCCGCTGTGGGGACGGGAGTGTCTTGACCAATTTGTCGTTTTCGGTGAGCGACACCTCCGTCACGTACCGCTGTCGTATTTGCCCGCGACCGGATCAGGCCGACGACCATCCGCCAAATGAGCTTGCAAGGTTCCCTCATCCCGCAACAGCATCGCGCGATGCGCCGTTACCCGCCAGCCGGATAACGTTCGCGACAGGGACAGGCACTGACGGTGAAAACCGGCGTCGGTAGGGCACGCCTGTATGCCATTCCCATCAAAACACACGGCCACCCAGCTTGGTCCCTGTTCGCTCTCGGTTTGGACACACTCCGTAAAATCTTTATCGCCGCAAGTCCTCTCCAACAACTTGTGTCCCCAAAACTACCCGTCAAACCATTGCTCTGTTTGCGTTTTCGATAACGAGTCGAGTAGAATGCCGTTGACGTAACCTGTCCGCGCCACGGTCGTAATATATTGGATAACGGCTTCGCATCCGCGTGCGCGGTTCCGCTTTTGAGACGAGATTACCTATCCCAGAGTCTCTTGAAAGGAAGCAGTCGACGACATGCGATGGACCCGACCACGCTCCTTTGAATACAACCTCGTGGTCATTGGAGCCGGCTCTGCCGGGTTGGTGTCCGCATACATCGCTGCCGCGGCGAAGGCCCGCGTCGCGATCGTTGAGTCGGATCGGCTTGGCGGAGATTGCCTCAATACGGGGTGCATTCCGTCAAAGGCCCTGATTCATTCCGCAAAGGTTTTAAAGGACGCCGGGGAAGCCCAGCTCCTTGGATTGCGCGGACAACTCACCGCAGATTTTCCGGAGGTGATGGCGCGCATACAGAGGGTCATCCATCGCGTTGCGCCGCACGACTCGGCCGAGCGGTACCAGGGTTTGGGCGTCGAGGTTCTGATGGGCAGCGCTCGGATCGTCGACCCCTGGACAGTCAAAGTGGGTGATCGCACGCTCATTTCACGGAGCATCGTCGTTGCAACGGGCGCGGAGCCGATGATGCCTGCGATCCCTGGACTCCAGCAGGTTGATCCCCTGACCTCGGAAACGGTGTGGTCGATGACCGAGCAGCCCGGCGCGTTTTTGATCGTCGGCAGTGGAGCAATCGGCTGCGAACTTGCCCAGAGCTTCGCCCGCCTCGGGAGCCGCACTGTCCTGCTGGAAATCGCTCCACGCCTGGTGATGCGCGAAGATACCGAGGTCAGCGATGCTGTTCGTCTTGCACTCCTCGCCGACGGTGTGGAGATCAGGACCGGGATTGCGATCGAACGCTTCGAAAAGGAAAATGGCCAATGTCTGGTCCGTCTTGCGGGTGGCAGTTCGATTTCGTTCGACAAGGTCTTGATGGCGACGGGCCGGCGCCCCCGGACCCGCGGCTTTGGCCTCGAAGAGCTCGGCCTGCTGGATGGTGAAAGGCTCATAGTGGACCGGCGGCTTCGCACCCGCTTGCCAAACATTCTCGCGGCAGGCGACGTTCTGGGCGAGCTTCAGTTTACCCATGCTGCGAGCCACTATGCCTGGTTCGCCTCTCTGAATGCGTTGTTTGGCGGGTTGAAGCGGTGGAACGCCGATTTCAGGGTGTTTCCGAGCGTAATTTATACCGATCCGGAAGTAGCGCGGGTCGGCCTGACGGAACAAGACGTGCACAAGCAGGGCATCCCGTACGAAGTGGCCCGGTTCGACCTTGCCGAGCTCGACCGCGCCATCACCGATGGCGCAAATGCCGGCTTCATCAAGGTCCTGACCGTTCCCGGCAAAGACCGCATTCTCGGGGCCGTTATCGTCGGCGCTCGGGCCGGCGACATGCTCGCCGAATTTACACTTGCCATGAAGCACGGCCTTGGCCTGCGAGCGATCCTGCAAACGATCCATCCCTATCCAGGCTGGACCGAGGCGAACAAGGCCGTAGCGGGAGAGTGGCAACGGGCCCATACGCCGGCCTGGGCGCTGGCCTTGTCGAAACGCTGGCTTCAATGGCTGCGCGCCTAACGGCGATCGGGTGGAACCATGTTGGATCGCTATTTCCTGGAACTTCAGAGCAGAGCGCTGCGACCCTTGGCATCGCGGATGGTCGCAGTGGGCGTTAAGGCGGATGCCATCACCATCGTTGGGTTCTGCATCGGCGTTGTCTCGTGCGCCCTGATCGCCCGAGAACACTACGTCGCGGCACTCGCACTCTTTTTGCTCAACCGTCTTTGTGACGGGTTAGATGGCGCAATTGCACGACAAACACGTCCCACCGATCGGGGGGCGTTTTTGGATATTGCTTTCGATTTTCTGATTTACGGGTTGTTTCCTTTGGGCTTCGCTCTGGCACGACCGGACGCGAACGCCGTGGCGGCGAGCTTTCTTCTTGCATCGTTCATGGGAACGGGAAGCAGCTTCTTGGCGTTCGCGGTCATCGCAGCCAAACGCGGGATTGTCGCTTCAGAGTTTCCGCGCAAGGGAATCTACTACCTTGGCGGATTGACGGAGGGGGCCGAAACCATCCTTGCGTTCGGTTTGATGTGTGTGTGGCCGGACTGGTTTCCCGTGATCGCGGCAATCTTTGCAGGCCTCGCGCTGGTGACAACGGTGATGCGCTGGGCATGGGGCTGGCGGGCCTTTTCGGAGGTTGTTTCGTGAAGCCGTGCTTGGGAACCCTGTTGCTCGCTCTCATGATAGCTCAGCCGGAAGGCGCGAATGCGGCCGATCAACACATCGTCGTTGGCGCTTTCTCGCAAGGCTCCATGGCCGGCTGGGATCAAAAGGCGTTCAAGGGCGAGACAGACTATTCTCTCGTCTACGACCCCGAGAAGAGATCGACCGTGCTTCGCGCCGTATCGCGGGCGGCCGCGTCGGGACGTTTCCGCAAGATGAACGTGGACCTGACCAAGACGCCGTTCCTGAACTGGTCGTGGAAGGTATCCGAAGCACTGGTTGGCATCGACGAAACCGTGAAAGCGGGCGACGATTATTCTGCCCGCGTCTTTGTCATCGTGGAACGAGGCATCATGGGATGGAGCACGCTCTCGGTGAATTACGTGTGGGCGAATCAGCACCCAGCTGGAAGCGCATGGCCCAGCCCATTCACAAGTCACGTCCGGCTGCTGGCGGTGGACTCAGGCTCGAAAGGGTTGAACGCGTGGATCACACACAAGCGCAATGTTCGGGCCGATTTGCGAGAGCAGTTCGGCGAGGACATCGTATCGGTCGACGCCGTCGCGTTGATGACCGATACGGATAATTCAGGCGGCCGCGCGCAGGCGTATTACGGCGACATCTGGTTCTCGGCGGAGTGATGGACACGCCTGTGACCGGAACATCGACGACATCTCGCGGCCGACGAAGGCATATCGTACTCATTGGCGCGGGTCATGCACACATCGAAGTTTTGCGGTGTTTTCGCTTGCGGCCAGATCCGTCGGTGCGTCTCACTCTGGTGACGCCGGGCAGGGATACATCCTATTCGGGAATGCTTCCCGGTTATGTGGCCGGACATTATTCGAGGGCGGAGATACACATCCGCGTAGACCGTCTCGCCGATTTCGCAGGCTGTGACGCCGTTTTTCAGCGCGCGGTCGGGTTGGAAGCGAATACGTGCCGTGTGGGCATGGCGGACGGGAGTTCGATCTGCGGGGACATTATTTCGATCGATGTGGGCGCGAGAGCGGCAATGACCGCACCAGCCGGAAATTATGCGCTGATCGTGCCTGCGAAGCCGATGGACGATTTCGAGCGGGGTTGGGCGAAGGTTGAGCCCCGGTTGCAAACCGACGAGGATATTAGCTTTGGCATTGTCGGCGGCGGCGCCGCCGGGGTCGAACTGGCGCTTGCCGTCCGTTACCGGCTAGGTCGCTTGCGTGCCAGCACGCACCGCGCCGCGCGCATCGTTTTGCTCGAACGCAGCCATGAAATCCTTCCGGGATTTTCCGCACATGCCCGGAAGCGCTTGATCCGCATTCTCGCGGCCCATGGCATAGACATCCGAACGGACACCGATGGCAGCGACGGCGAAACCCTGAGCCGCGAGTTTTCCGTACTGATCATGGC
>OBLU010006599.1_pt1 | contig 10317 bp, 10 predicted proteins | sample 1518681 | NCBI WGS metagenome assembly OBLU01 (sample SAMEA3539304, study PRJEB22396) | soil metagenome | biome: tundra; feature: field; material: soil | place: USA | collected 2010-05 | depth 0.15 m
CCCGCCGCGCCCGCCAGGTACACCGCGTCGCCGAAGGAGACCGACGCCGGCAACAGCAGGATGACCGTCACCAGCGAAATCACCAGGCCGGCGAAGATGATCGCCATCTGCTGCACGTCGCTCCACGTCACCGCCTTGATGCCGCCCAGCACCGTGTAGGTGACTACGGTCGCGCCCATCATCGCCGTGGTGGTGTGTTCCGGCCAGCCCAGGATGACCGACAGCACCAGCGCCGGCGCATAGATGGTCAGTCCCGCCGACAAGCCGCGCTGGCAGAGAAAGATGATGCTCCCCAGCGCCCGCGTCTTGGTATCGAAGCGTTTTTCCAGGTACTCATACGCCGTGTAGACGCGCGTGTGATGGAATACCGGAACTACCGTGGCGCAGAGGATCACCATGGCCAGCGGCAGTCCAAAATAAAACTGCACGAAGCGCATACCGTCCACGTAGGATTGTCCGGTGGTGGAGATGAACGTGATGGCGCTCGCCTGCGTGGCCATGATGGAGAGCGCCATGGCGTACCACGGCATGCTCTTGCCGGCCAGCAGGTAGCGGTCCACCGTGTTGCTGCCGCGGCTCCGGTAAAGGCCATACGTCACAATCGAAACCAGGGCTGTGACCAGCACCACCCAGTCGAGAGAAGTCATCGATAGAACCGGGTGAACAGGTAGCAGACGAAAATGATCAGCACCAGGTAGATCAGCGTCGCGGTGTAGACCCGCCGCCAGGTGCGTAGAAATGGCGGCGCTTCATCCGGCACATCGCGAGTATGCGGCATGAACGGAGTTTATCACGAGCCGCTTTGGTGTACCTTCAGATGAAACAGCTGCCGCGCACGCCCTTTTGGGGCGGCCGCGCCGGTTGCCGCCTAAACGGCGGACATTGCACGCGGGATGCCGCTGATATACCCTGTAAACAAGGTCATGAGCACTCAGAACCCGACGAGGCGTTTTTCCCTTGTCTTGATCAAGCCGTCGCACTACGACGATGACGGATACGTCATTCAATGGCTGCGCTCGGCGATTCCGTCCAATACTCTGGCGGTGTTGAATGGCCTGGCTCTGGACTGCCACCAGCGCCGCGTCCTCGGCGACGACGTCGTCATCGACATCTCCGCCGTCGACGAGACGAATACGCGCATCCACCCGGAACGTATTGCGCGGAAGATCGCGCGGGGCGGCGGCCGTGGCATGGTCGCGCTCGTGGGAGTGCAAAGCAACCAGTATCCGCGCGCCATGGATATCGCGCGCCGCCTGCGCGCGGCCGGGGTGCAGGTCTGCATCGGCGGTTTTCACGTTTCCGGCTGCCTGGCCATGTTGCCCGATGTGCCGCCCGAACTCAGGGAGGCGATGGATCTGGGCATCTCTCTGTTCGCCGGCGAGGGCGAGGGTCGCCTCGAAATCGTCCTTCGCGACGCCTGGAACGGCACGCTCAAACCCCTCTACAACTACATGGACGATCTGCCGTCGCTGGAAGGGGCCGTAATTCCCATCCTTCCGGCGGCGCAGATCAAGCGAACCGGCGGCAGCATCACCAGTTTCGATGCCGGCCGCGGATGCCCGTTCCTCTGCTCGTTCTGCACCATCATCAACGTGCAGGGGCGCAAATCGCGGCGGCGCTCCCCCGACGATATCGAGCGCATCGTCCGGCAGAATGTCGCGCAGGGGGTTCATCGCTTCTTCGTCACCGACGATAACTTCTCGCGCAACGCGGATTGGGAAAGAATCCTCGACCGCCTGATCGACCTGCGTCACAAGGACAAGCTGAATATCAAGGTTGTGATCCAGGTGGATACCATGTGCCACCGTCTTCCTCACTTTGTGGAGAAGGCCGCGCGGGCCGGCGTCGTCCGCGTGTTCATCGGCATCGAGAACATCAACCCCGACAACCTGGCCGGGGCCAGGAAGAAACAAAATAAGATTACCGAGTACCGGAAAATGCTGCTCCTGTGGAAGCATGCCGGCATCACCGTAATTGCGGGATACATTCTCGGCTTCCCGAGCGATACGCCGGAATCTATCGCCCGCGACGTAAAGATCATCCAGCGCGAGCTTCCGGTGGATCTCCTGCAGTTCTTCTGCTTGACGCCCCTGCCCGGCTCCGAAGATCACCAGCGCCTTTACAAGGCGGGCGTGCCCATGGATCCCGATCTCAATAAGTACGATGTGGAACATGTGACCACCGCTCATCCGCTGATGTCGAAAGAGCAGTGGCAGCAGGCGTATCGCGATGCCTGGGCGGCCTTTTATTCGCGCGAGCATTTTGAGACCGTAATGCGGCGCGCCGAGGCAACGCAGAGCGGCCCTGGCAAAGTGCTCACGCAGTTGATCTGGTCTTACTGCTCCGTCGTGCTGGAGAACGTCCACCCCTACCAGGGCGGCTATCTTAGGCGCAAGTACCGTAACGACCGGCGCCCCCCGCTGCCCGTCGAGAGCCCATTCTTCTTCTACCCGCGGTATGTCGCCGATGTGCTCTACAAGCATTTCAAGCTGGTGCAGGCCATCTGGCGCTACCGTCCATTCGCGGTGAATTTGAGACGCGATCCGGCGGCGCGCAACTACACCGACGTGGCGTTGACGCCGGTGGCGGACGAGGAGTTCGATTCCCTTGAGTTGTTTACGGCCAGCGAATCCACGAAATCTGCGGTGCTGGCGATGCGGGGACAGACTCCCGTGCGCCCCGCGGGGGGAAGTCCGCTGGTGAACATCCCGCGGTAATTGCTTGTTGGCCTTGTGCGGTGGCCGGGCACCAATCGCCGCCCTACGTCACCAACTCCCCCACCATCACTGTCACTGCCTGCCCCCCCAGCAGCACGCGGTCGCCCCGTACCCGCACCTTCACTACCCCGCCCCGCGCCGAAGCCTGGAACGCGGTCAGCTCGCTCTTGCCCAGAATCCCCGCCCAGTATGGCCCCAGTGCCGTGTGCGCCGAACCCGTCACCGGGTCCTCGTCGATCCCCGACCCAGGGGCGAAAAAGCGCGACACGAAGTCGAACTCGGGGCGCGACGAGCGCGCCGTCACAATCACGCCGCGCACCGGCACTTTGCGCAGCGTGCTGTGGTCCGGGGAGAGGGCGCGCACCGTCTCCTCGGAATCCACTTCCACCAGGTAATCGAAGGCGTTCCTGCCAACGAATTTCGCCCCGCCAATTCCCAACGCGGGGAGCAACTCGGCGGGCGCTTCGGCGGCCACCGCGACCTTGGCGGGGAAATCCAGCTCGATCCAATCGCCGCGCCGGTCCGCCGTCAGCAGGCCGCTGCGCGTGTGGAAGCGCGCCTGCCGGCCCTCGGGCAAGTGGCCGTCCTGCCACAGCACGTGCGCGCTGGCCACGGTGGCGTGGCCGCAGAGGTCCACTTCCACCGCCGGCGTGAACCAGCGCAGGTTGTAGCCATCCTCCCGCGCCACCAGGAAGGCCGTCTCCGAGAGATTCATTTCGCGCGCTACATCGCGCATCCATTGCTCACTGGCGCTCTCGCGCAGCACGCACACTGCCGCCGGGTTTCCGGCAAACGGACGCAGTGTGAAAGCATCTACCTGGACGATTCGAATACCCATAATCATGCAGGTTAGCGCATTTTCGAAACTAAACCCGCCATCCCGGAGTCCAACTACCTAATGCTCTCCCGGTTCGCCAGGATATTCCTCGCGGTGAGCCTGCTGGTGGCCCTTTGGGGCCTGAGCCTGGCGCGCCACCCCGACGCCGAGGTGTGGGTCCATCCGTGGGTCCATCCATGGGACACCGGGCCCGGTCCGGTTCGGATTCTCCGCTTCGACGCCAGCGTGGGAACCCTCGTGCCGGGGCAGACGGCGCAACTCTGCTACTCGGTGGAGAATGCCAGAGTGGTGCGTATCTCGCCCATGCAGAGCGCGTGGCCGGCGCAGAGCCGCTGCTTCGACGTTGTCCCCGAGCACACCACCCACTACACTCTGCTGGCCGAAGGCTTCGACGGCACGGTGGCCACCCGCTCCTTTACGCTTTCGGTGCTTCGCCTGCCCGCCACCCTGCCGTCCGGGCTTCAGTATGCCGTGCGCCGCAGAATCACTACGCGCACCCACAGCCGCGCCAATTCATAAAACGTCGTCGCCAGGCTCCGCACCCGGAAGAACTGAGATTTTCCGTGCTGCCGGGCGTAATGCCGCACGCCGGTTTCGACCACCCCGCAGCCCGTCATTTCCAATTTGCGCACCAGTTCCACGCAGATGGTGCCGCTGGTCGAGGTCAGATGGATCCTCTCCAACAGCGCCCGCCGGATCAGGCGGTAATCGCAGTCGATATCCCGGATGCGGATGCGGAACAGCAGCCGCGCGCAGAAGTTGTACGTCCGGCCGATCCAGATGCGGTGCGCCGGGTCGTGGCGTTCCAGCTTGTAGCCGTTGACCAGACCGGTATCGGCGCCCACCAGTTGCAGCAGGCGCGGCAGTTCGCCGACATCGTACTGCCCGTCGCCATCCGTATAGAAGACAAATTCCTTAGTGGCCGCCTCGAAGCCGCTGCGCAACGCACCTCCATAGCCGCGATTCCGTGGGTGCGTGACCACGCGCAGCCGGGGACCATACTGGCGGCGCAACGCCTCCAGCACGGAGGGCGTGGCATCTGCGCTGCCGTCGTTCACCACGATGACTTCGTAATCCGCCACGTGGGCTGCGAGCACGGCGAACGTCCTGGCCACCAGCCCGGGAAGCGACGGCGCGTCGTTGTATGCCGGAAAAAAGACGCTCAGCGATGCGAAATCCCCCGTCCCCGTCATACCGGCATCTTCTCACCGATCAACACCAGCGATTGCCCCACCGGCAGGTTTCTCCCCGCGCCCAGCCAGGCGGCCTCCATCGCCATCGGCGCGTACAACAGCCGGTCCAGCCACGGCGCCACCGGTTGCACCCCGCTCTCCGCCGGTTTGCGCAACAGCGGCTCCCATAGCCGGAACTTGACCAGCGCAATGGGCATCAACAGGCAATTGGTGTAGCTGCAGCGCAATACGCGGACGCCCGCGCCGGCGAAGAGCCCCATCAGCCGGCGGCGCGTGAAGCGCTGCCGTTCGTGGGCGAATTCACCGTGGCGGCTGCGCAGCATGTCCAGCGCCGAAGTCCGCACCACCACCAGGCCGCCGCGCCGCGCCACCCGCGCCAGTTCCCGCGCCGCCAGTTGTTCTTCTCCCGGCGGCAGGTGCGCAATCACGTCCACGCTCATCACCAGGTCAAACGCGCCATCGCCGAAGGGCAGTGAACGGATATCGCCCTGGACCGCGTTCCTCACCCCGAGTTCGCGCGCGTAACGCAGCCCGTCGCCGCTGAAATCCAGTGGCACGATCGGCCAGCCGCGCTCGCGCTGCAACAACTGCGACAGATACCCGGTCCCGCAGCCGGCCTCCAGCGCGCTCGCGATCGTCCGCCCCGCCACATGCGGCTCCAGCATGCGAAACAGGCTCGCGCGCATGCCGCGGTACCACCAGAAGTTTTCCTCGGATTGGCGGATGTTGGCAAACTCCGCCGGGTTCATGAAGCCGCTCATCAATGCCAGCGTGGCCCCCAAAAAACAAAATGGCCACCGATAAACACAGATAAACACAGATAACGCCAGACCGTTTTATCTGTGTTCATCCGTGTTCATCCGTGGCCAGTTTGCTTTCTTGTTCCACCAGGGAATCCTCCGGCGCATCGCCCAGCAAGCGCTCGTAGAGCCCGCGCGCGGCGCGATGGGCGGCGATCTTCTTGGTGCGCGCATCCGCCTGCCCGCGCCAGTCTTTGCCCACGCGCACCTCGATGGTGAAGGTCTTGGAGTGTTCCGGACCCTGCTCGCGGATGGTCGAGTAGTGCGGCTCCGGCAGTTTGCGCGCCTTCGCCAGATCGCGCAGCGCCTCTCGGAAGTTGGTGACGGCGGGTTGTATGTCGGTGCCCGCCTCCTGGTCGAACACTTCCTGGCCGTCCATCACGTGTTCCACGATGAAACTGCACGCCCGCTCGAGTCCCCCATCCAGGTAGACGGCCGCGATGATGGCCTCCAGCGCATCCACCAGAAACCTCTTCTTGCCGCGCCCGCCGCCCATTTCCTCGCTGCGGCCCAGTTCCAGGTAATCGCCCAGGTCCAGCCGGCGCGCCACTCCGTGCAGATGCGCGGCGCTGACCAGGTGCGCCTTGACCCTGGAGAGTTCCCCTTCCTTGTACGACGGAAAGCGGCGGAACAGCACGTCGCTCACCACCATGCCCAGCACGGCGTCCCCCAGAAATTCCATCTGCTCGTTGTCGCTCACACCGGTTCCGCCGCCGCAGCGCGTCTCCGACGCCAGGGAGCTATGGGTCAGCGCGCGGCGCAGCAATTCCGGGTTGGCGAACCGATGCTTCAGTTTCAACTCGAGAACCGCGGGCTCCGCGCGCATGAAGGGGGACGTTTACTTCGCCTCGCCGCCAGCAGGCTTGCCACCGGACTTCACCGCCAGGGCGCGAATATTGGCGGCTACGCTCTTCACCTGCGGATGCGCATCCGGCATGGCCGTCACCTTGTCGCACCACACGATGGCTTCGTCATTCTTGCCGGCCGACTGCAGCGCCGAAGCCAGCCGCACCATGTACGCCGGCTCGGGGCGCGAATTCGTGTCCACCGCGCTCTTGAACGCCGCCGCAGCTGCGTCGTACTTCTTGCGCGTCAGGTTCGCCAGACCGATGGCATTGTAGCCATCCGCGGCGAAGTCCTTCCTGACGTCCGCCCACTGATCGTCGGGAATCTGCGGATTCGGTTTCGCCATTGTCTTCATGGCCTCGATCACCGAATTGGCGTACTTTTCCGCCTTGCCCAACTTCTCTTCCCGATCCAGATCGTTTTCCCGCGTGTGCGAGGCGTAGTACTTGGCCAACATCAGCTCGGATTGGAAATCCGACGGGTTGATCTCTAGCACGCGGTCCGCGCAGATCACCATGTGATCGAAATCGCCCTTCTTCTGGTAGGCTTCCGCTTCCATGTACAGCGCGATGGCCTTGTAATCGGTGTCGGCGAATTTCGTGATCAGGTTCTCCACCGCGGCGATTTCCTTATCCGGGTCGTTGACCGAGGCCTGCATGGCTTGCAGGGCTTCCACTTCCGCTTTCGATTTCGGCGCCGGCGCCTTCGGGCCGGACGCTTGTGCCGGTGCGGCACCTTTGGCCGGAGGCGGGGCCTGCGCCATTAAGCACGTTACACCGGCGCCGATTGTCAGGATGCCGGTGAATATCATTCGTTTCATGCGTAAAACTCCTTCAGGTTTCCTTATTACGATTACTTTTTCTTGGCCAGTTCCAGGCCCTGCGTCGCTTCCTGACGCGCCTTTTCGGTAGCGCCTTCCACTTGAAGCGCGCTTTGGAAATATTCGGCGGCTTTGTCCCGGTCGGCTGCCGCCACCGAAAGCCGTCCCAGATACACCAGCACCCACGCCTTGTCGAACGGCTCCGGCTCCGAGTCCAGTGCCTTCTGGAATAACCGTTCCGCCGCGTCCAGGTCTTTCTGCAGCAATGCAATCCGCGCCAGGCCGTAATACGCCGAGGCGTGCATGCTCCGCTTCTCCGTCTGTTCGAGCGTCTTCAGGAAAAGCTGTTTGGCCGTCTCCAGGTCCCGGGAACCATACGCCTGCTCGGCTTCTTCCAGCGTCTTAGCCGCCCCCGTGGCGGCCACTGGCGGAGCCGCCGCCGGCATCCTCACCGCGGGACGCGCCGCGCTATCCTTGCTGAATTCCACTCCCGTCAGCCGGCGGTCTTCCTTCACCACGTCGATGGCCTGCATCATCTCCTTGTAGTACAGGTACATCGAGCTTTCCTGCTTCTCGTAAACCGGCAGCGCCTCGGAAAAATAGGGCGCCAGGATGTAGCCTTCCTTCAGCGCCTCCTGAATCATGCCCGGCCGGTGGTCCAGGCGCGCTTCCACTGCCTTGATCAGCGATTCGGTCACCAGCAGCAGATAATCCGTCTTGTACGCCTCGCTCAGCGCCTGCGCCCGCATGGCGTGGTCCACCAGGCTCTTCTTGCGGTCCAGGATTTCCTGGTGGCGCGTCGCCAATGGGTCGAGCAGGTAGTGCAGGTAGGCGTGCCGTATATCGAACGTGCGCGTGTCCGGCGAGGGCGTCACCACGATGGTGTAATTGTCGCTATAGCTGCGCGTCTGTATCTGGTTCGGCGCCGCCTGCAATTCGATGAAGATCTGGAACCGCCGGTACTTGAACCCCGACGTCATCTGCCGCATGTACCCGTTGACCTGCAGCACCGCGTCGGTCACCGGCTCGTGATAGCGTGCGATGTACTGCTCGATTGCCGGCTGCGACCGCTTCCACAGGTCCTCGATATTGCCTTCCTTATAGAACGCCGCCAGCAATCGTGATAGATCGCGCAGCAGCATCGCATCGGGTGGAACTTCCACGTCGCGCGTGATGAACTCAAAGGCCGGCGGACCATTGCAGGAGAGCGCGAAGGAGATGTACTGGCTCAGCTCCAGCGCGTCGTTCTTCTTGCGGTGGCTCTCGAAAAACTCCTTCAAAGGGCCCAGCGAAGGGATGTCGCGTTTGGCCAGTTCCGCCTGCACCGCCATGCGGATGGGGTGGTTATTCGGCGACGACCATTCCGCCCGGTACCCCGCGGCGTTGATCGCCGCCATTACGGTGAACAGACTCGGGCTGGCATCCAGTTGGCCGCTTTCGGCGGGAGCCGCCAGCGCGGGAATGGCAGCCAGCAGGAAGACCGTGAGTGCATGACGGAGCAAAATCGATACGCCTTGGAATGTACTAGTTTACCCCAATGCAGTCCGATATGCCGAAATGGGAAGGTGTGGCCCCGCTCGTGCCGAGCCGATACAATTTAGTTATGAAGAAACCAAGGACCAGGCTGCCGGCGGACGGTGGGAAAGCTCACCCCAACCGGAAGCCTGTGTCTTTTTCGCTGGAAGAACTGGTCGAACACCGTCAGCACAAGATATCCAGTTGGAAACACCTCCGCAATACACCTTGGCGGGTAATCTTGACGTCGCCGCTCATTTACGTTTGCGTGCTTCCCTTTTTCCTGGTTGACGCTTCGGTTGCCCTCTTCCAGCTGGTTTGCTTTCCGATCTACGGAATTCCCAAGGTCCCCAGGAAAGACTACCTCGTCTTCGATCGGGGGGTGCTGGCCTATTTGAACACCGTCGAGAAGATCGGATGTGTTTATTGCTCCTACGCCAACGGATTGCTGGCGTTGATTACGGAAATTGCGGCGCGAACCGAGCAGCACTTTTGTCCCATCAAGCATGCGCATCGATTGGCTACAACGCCTTCCCGATACGGAAAGTATCTGCCGTACGGTGACGCCCGGGCTTACAGGGCGCAATCCGAGGCAATTGCCAAGGATTATGACGACATCGCACCCGAAGGCAAGTGACGCGCCCCTTCCCCGTCCGCCCGCAGCTTGCGCCTTCCCGCCGCCGGCTGGTATGGTCGAGGTAGATACCCCCCCATGCAATCTCCTGTTCTCAGCCGGGAAGAAGAACTTTACTGGCTGGCACTGAAACTCGTCCCGGGTCTGGGCTCCAGAACCTCGGGCAAGCTGTTGGATCGCTTCCGCACGCCGCAAGCCATCTTTCGAGCCTCGCGCACGGAGTTGGAGGGCGCCGGCGTGAGTGGCGCCATCGCCCAATCCATCGCCAGCGGATGCACCTTTGAGGACGCCGCCTCGCAACAGGAAAAGATGGCGCAGTGCGGCGCCGTGGCCGTCACCATCGGCGACCCGCGCTATCCTCAGCCGCTGCGCGAGATCTTCGATCCGCCCGTCCTGCTCTTCGCCCGCGGACGCGTGGAACTGCTCGAAAGCATCTGCCTGGGCGTGGTGGGGACGCGCCGCCCCACTCCCTACGGTCTGGCCGTGGCCGAGCGCCTGGCGGGCGACCTGGCCCATGCCGGCCTCACCATTGTCAGCGGCATGGCGCGCGGCATCGATACCGCGGCTCACAAAGGCGCCCTCGTCCGCGCCGGTAATACCGTGGCCGTGCTGGGCTGCGGCGTGGATGTGGTCTACCCTTCGGAAAACCGCAAACTGGCGGCGGAACTGGCGGCCAAAGGGCTGATTATTTCCGAGTTTCCCATGGGCGCCGTGGCCTTCCCGCAGAATTTCCCCATCCGCAACCGCATTATCAGCGGAATCAGCGTCGGCGTGCTGGTGGTGGAGGGCGCGCAGTATTCCGGTTCCGCTATTACGGCCAAGCTCGCCATCGATCAGGGCCGCGAGGTGTTCGCGGTCCCCGGAAATATTACTTCCAAGCTCAGTTGGGGTCCTAACCTGTTGATTAAACAGGGCGCCCGCCTGATCCAGGATTGGAACGACGTGGTCGCCGAG
>OBLU010006604.1_pt1 | contig 10314 bp, 9 predicted proteins | sample 1518681 | NCBI WGS metagenome assembly OBLU01 (sample SAMEA3539304, study PRJEB22396) | soil metagenome | biome: tundra; feature: field; material: soil | place: USA | collected 2010-05 | depth 0.15 m
GGTCGTGGGAAAGGCCGATGATAACACATAATCAGCGAGTGCAATTTTCAAAATATTGGACGGCATCAAGCAAGGCAAGTTTGCAGGCAATGAACGGAGGAATTCGTACAGTCAGTGGCCAGAGGCCAGCCACTGCACCTGAGTAAGGAAGAAAAGATGCGGACGGAGCAGGGAGACGCTGGCGCTCTATGGCACCGGGGCGGCGCCGAGCAGGCCGGCAGCCTCGTCGTAGCCGAGCATCAGGTTCATGTTCTGGATCGCCTGACCCGAGGCGCCTTTGCCGAGGTTGTCGATCGCGGTTATCACGAGCAGGGTTTCGCTGCGTCGATCGAGGATGAACGCCAACTCGCAGAAATTGGTGGCGCGCACGTTGCGCAGCTCGGGCAGTTCTCCCGGTTTGAGGATACGCACGAACCGCGACTTGGCAAAGCTGGCCTCGAAGGCGGCGTGAACGTCGCTCTCGGTCGTGCCGGCGCGCGGGCGCATAAAGATCGAGCTGAGCAGCCCGCGGGTGATCGGCAGCAGATGCGGCACGAACAGCAGCGCGATGTCGCGGCCGAGCGCGGCGGAGATTTCCTGCTCCATCTCGGGGACGTGGCGATGGTTGCCGACTTTGTAGGCGCGGAAATTCTCGTTGACTTCGGCGAACAGCTGCTCGATGGACGCAGCCCGGCGCGCGCCGGTCGTGCCCGACTTCGCGTCGATGATTATCGACGACGGCTCGATCAAGTCGCGCCTGATGAGCGGCAGCAGCGCGAGCAGCGCGCCGGTCGGAAAGCATCCGGGCGTCGCAACCAGGCGCGCCTCGCGAAGCTCATGCCGATGGAATTCACTTAGCCCGTAAACCGCCTCCGCGAGGAGTTGCGGCGCGGGATGTTCGATGCCGTAAGTGGCGCGGAACTGCGCCGCATCCTTGAACCGGAAATCCGCCGACAGGTCCACTACCTTGAGGCCGGCCTTGATTAGTTCGGCGGTATGCGCGGTGCCAACCGTCTCGGGCAGGCACGAGAGCACGACCTCGGCGCGGTCCTGGACCAGGTCGGGGCGCAATTCCTCGAACGGCGGCAAGTCGACGCCCGCCAGGTGGCGGTAAACGTCGGCGACCTCGCGCCCGGCGTAATGCTCGGAGGTGAGCACGCTCAGCTCGACGAACGGATGGCTGGCGAGGATGCGGACCGCCTCGATACCCGAGTATCCCGAGGCGCCGACCACGGCCACCTTGACCTTGTCGTGCGTAGCCACTTGGCGAATCTCAATGCTCCTTTGCGAATTGCCGTCGAAGCCACTCACCTAGCATGATTGCGCACGCCGAGCCAGTTACTTGGTCTCGAACTCGAAGACCATGTCGGCGGGCGGATGTTCGGGGTCGGCGGCGAGTTTGTCCAGGTAAATCCGCACCGGAGTGTCATCGGGGCGCTCTTCGCCCAGCCGCTCGAGTTCCGCCCGCGCGGAAGATGCGTTGCCCGCGCGAATCATGGTAAGCGCGTCGCCGAAGTGGCGATAGAACGAGGGATCGACGCCGTCGTTATCGTGCCCGGCTACGTCGACGATCGGCACCAGCAGCTCTTTTCCCTTGACCTTCACCAGTCCGAGCTCGCGCCCGATGTAACCGGCGCCGGCTTCGGTGTAGGTCACGCGGCTGACCAGCAGATGCACCTTGAAATGACGGGTCAGTCCCTCCAGCCGCGAGGCAAAGTTGACCGTGTCGCCGATGACGGAGTAGTCGAAGCGGTTTTCGCCGCCAAAGTTGCCGACCACGACGTCGCCGGTCGAAATGCCGATGCCGATGTCGAGGTCAGCAAAGCGCGGATCGTTTTTCTGGAGCTCGCGGAGATTCTCGAGCATCTTGAGCGCGCAATCGATAGCCGAGCGCGAGGGATTCTCGAGGTCGTTGGGCGCGCCCCAGAACGCCATGATTCCGTCGCCCATCAACTTGTCCACGACTCCGCCGGTCTTGAAGATTACGTCGATCATCGAGGTCATGTAGGTGTTCAGCAGCGCGACCAGGTCCTCGGGCTCGGTGCGCTCGGCGCGTTTGGTGAAGCTGACGATATCGGCGAAGAGAATCGCGAGATGACGCCGCTCGCCGCCGAGTTTCAAACCCTGGGGCGAATCCAGCACCGACGTGATCACGTCGGGGTTCAAGTAATGCTCGAAGGCGACGCGCAAGTGGTGCTTTTCGCGTCCTTCGGTGATGTACCTATAGCCGGCCAGGAACATGTACATGAGAATCGCGGTGAGCAGGGGGAAAACGACCCCGATCACCATACCGTCGTGAAGCAGCCGCGTCTGAGCGTAAGCGTAGTAGCCGACCAGCAGGATCACGCCCAACGCCGACGACGACAGCGCGGACAGCCACGCGACGCCAAGCGACATCAGAATACCGATCAGGATCGTGGCGCCCAGCGCTATTTCCTGAGCCTCGATCGGGCGGCGAATGAAGTCGCCCTGAATCATGTTGTCGATCGCGTTGGCGTGGATCTCGACGCGTGCCATGTCGCCATCGACGGGAGTTACACCGCGATCGCCAAGTCCGCGAGCGGTCGCGCCGACCAGGACAATCTTTCCCGCCAGTTTGTCCGGCGCAATCCTGCGATTGATGATGTCCGAGATCGAGTAGTGCGGGAATGGATTGGCGCCGCGCCGGAAATTCACCAGCATCAGGCCCTGGTCATCGACCGGTATCCGCACACCGGCGACCGACACTCCCGACACGCCGTTGGAATCGAGTCCCAATACCATCGGCGCGCCGCCCGCATACGCGTCGGCGACAGCTATAAACAGCGGCGCACAGTAGCGGCCGTCGAAGCGGACTACCGTCATATCGGCGCGGATTTCACCGTCGGCGTCCGCGTCAACGTCGAAGTATCCGATCGAGTGAGCGGCATCGTTAAGTAACGGAATTGGCGGCGAATACGCATCAGCTTCGATCAACTGCGGCGGTTTGCCTGGAGCCTGCCGCACGATTCCGTAACCGAGCGGCCCGGGTGGTCGAATCTGGTCGAGGAACCCGACCGTTTTGACGCTTCCCGAATGCTTCTGGAAATGGCGGCCCTGGAACGCGTAACCAAGCACGGTCAGGCTCTGCGATTTCATCGCGGCGGCAAATGCCTGGTCGTTGCCGGGACCCAGGACCTCGCCGATCGCATCGTGCTTGAGGCCAAGTCCCGCGAGCTTTTCGCCTATTTCGCCCCGCGTTACATCGCTCTTGTCGGGTTCGCTGAAGATCGCATCGAATCCTATCACCTTGACCTTGTAGTCCTTGAGCGCATCGACCAGCCGGGTGAGCACGAGTCGCGGCCACGGCCATTGCCCAAGCTGCGCGATACTCCGGTCATCGATCGCGGCGATCGCGACCAGGCCCGAGGACGGATGCGGAGCGATGGTATTGATTCGAAGGTCGTACGCGATCAGATCCATCCGCTCGAATGCGCCATGGAAGCGGTAGTGGGAGGCGAACATCAAACCCAGCAGCACGATCCCGAACAGGAAGGTGCGCCACGAGAATCTGAGAGCCGGATGTGACGGTTTTGCGCTCGCCATCGTTACCGATTCGAGTTTAGCTCGACGGCGCGGGCGCCGCTAACCGCGCTTGCCGACGCCGCCTCCCGTGGCGTGGTTTAACCTACTCAAGGACGGGCATGTAGTCGCGGAGGTTGCCTCGCGGGGTAGCGGTTGGGGTCGGTGTCGCGGTTGCAGTTGCCGTCGCTGTGGCGGTCGGCGTCGATGTCGCGGTTGCAGTTGCCGTCGCTGTGGCGGTCGGGGTCGGGGTCGCGGTCTGCGTGGCAGTCGCAGTGGCTGTTGGAGTCGCGGTTACGGTAGCCGTCGCCGTTTGAGTTGCGGTTGCAGTGGCGGTTGCGGTTGGCGTCGCGGTCGCGGTTGGAGTGTGTTTGTGTTTCGCCGCCGGGCTGCAACTAGGGCATGGATCGCACGCTTGGAGGAGCAAAGCCGAAAGCGCGGCAAGTATGCAAATCGCGGTTACGGTCGCGCTCTGGCGCATCTCAGTCAGGCTCTTCCTGGATATCTTCCTACAGCTAAAGTAGGCACGTGCAAGTCAGACACGGTCGCACGAAGTGAACACAGATGATCGCGCGCATCACTTGATAGCGCTCGTTGCGCTAATCATCCTCCTCCCGATTGGGTGCGGCAGGTCATGGCGCCGGCCTGATTTTCGGTCGTATCGATGAGGCGGACTTCCGCACTATAATTATCGATCACCAGCGCCAATGGGCATGCGCCGCCAGCCAGAAAGATATAGCCGGTATTGTCAGTGTTCAGGCAGTAAGTCGCGCCTGTAGTCAAGGCGGTGAACCCGGAAAACGTGGTCCCTGAAGGGTTGTTGTTGTTGATCGCCGCCTGCCCTGAGATGTTGCCGGCGCCGTCGGAGATGATCGTGAGTAACTGTACCTGGACCCCGCCAGCCGAATTGGTCGTAATCAGGGTACAACCGTAAGTGCCGGAATAAAAATTCGACAGCGTACCGCTCGAGGTACAGCTCGGCGCAGGGCTTGGGCAAGTCGGGCCGACGAGCGCGCCGGCGGTTTGCGAAACCAGCAGTATGGCGACCGCGGCCATCAGACTGATCACTCTCGCCTTCATGAACCCTCCAAAGTCGCGCCTCAGACGCGGGCGCAACAGCTGAATTCAACGCTTAACGAGATCGACTGGCTGCATAATGGCCTACTCTAACCAGCTGAGCTGCTTGTACATGCTGAGCTGGCCGTACTGATGAGCGTTGCCATAGCCGACCTGCGCGCTCACGCCAAGCTGCCACGGCCGGTAGTAAAAGCCGACATCCGGTCCACCCTGGCCCTGCGAGGCGGCCAGGAAGCCGCCGTTGTACATCGCGCCGCCGACGCCGCCCAGGATCATGTACTTTTCGGTCGAGCGCAGGATTGCCTGCAGATCGAATTCGGTGCTGGTCACGCCATTCTGGAAATCATGCATCGAGCTGAAAGATGCGTTGAGCGGATGCTGACTGTGCAGACATATCCAGCTGGAGAAATCGCCCTCGACCACGGCGGCGTCGCTATCCGCCACGTCGTGGCCGCCTGAGACGTAAAGGTGCGTCCCCGGGAACAGCGTGAAATCGAGGCCGCCCTGAAAGCGTCCGAAGTTGAGGCGCGGAAAACTGCCGCTGTTCGGCGCAAGGGGACTCTCGAAGCCGCCGCCGATCCACAGCTGGTAGCCGGTCGCGCGGCCGAAGACCCCGATGTACGGCGTGATGCTTTGCTCGACCTGCGTGCCCTCCTGAAGGACGGCATATTTGTCGCTGACGTAGCCGCCGCCAAAGGCGGTCGCCTGGAGGAGTCCGGGCGTCTGCAGGGAGAAGAATCCCGGATACGTATCGTCGAACCATTGCGCATGCGCTGCCGGCGCGATCGTGAGCGCGCTCAGCACCACTGCGAAAGCGAGCGTCATGCTAGCGCGGGAAATTCGATTCTTCACCACGTCTCACCTCCTCCTCTATCGAGCTCCCGGCCCCGGACCAAAGCCGCCATGTCCCCCCACGGGAGTCGTGCATGCCGGACATGCCGGCGGCACCGGACATGCCGGCGCCGGTGCACCGCTCGATCCCGGCGACGTTCCTGTGAACCCGACGCTACCGCCTCCCGCGGTCGCACTGTCGAGCGACACTGCCCCGGTCATCGCCAACGGTCCGGGGCTCGTCGGAGGTTTGTCGCACGGCAGCGTCGCCTCGTAGCCCGCGCCGACATCCTGGCCCGCGTTGGGAGCCGCCAAGGACGCCAGGTTGACGGTCCCTTGATAGACGGAGACGTCAGTATATCGTTCGCATCCGTGGTAGCCGGGCCTGATTACATTTTCGGTATACGCGGTATCGAACCTCGTGCCTCGCACTGCCGCAACCGCGTTGGGAGTATGCACCTGGTAATTTGCCGGTGCGCCGCCCGATGCGGCGTTTACCAGCGATCGCATGACTCCGGAAAACAGCCCCACGCGCGTCGAAGTGGATCCGCCGGTAATCGTGAACTCATCGAGCGTGATGGTGCTGACGGGTCCCAGCTCGAGGCGGCTCTGATCGTTGAGGACGATAACCGCGTGCCCGCCGGGGCCGGTCACGATTCGATCGCCTACATCGACCCCGACTCCTGACGCCGCTCCGATTGTCGCGCCGGCGCGCTGAATCTGGACTTGACCGCTCACTGAAGAAAAAGATCCTGCGGCCGTCTGCGCGAGCGCTGGTCCCGATACCATAAGCACCAGCGCGCTTATGAGCAAAAGCTCGGCACCAAACACGGCGCTATAATGACTTCGGTTTCGACGCATCGAATGGCGCTCCTTTACCGCTAGCGCTCTTCTTGTATTTGTCTGTGCAGTGATTTGTCAACCACCCTCTGTAAATACTTGTAATAGCAGCACAAATGAAAGGGCGCGAGCATCGCTCACGCCCCGGTCATCCCAAATTGAATTCTTGGCGCCCACGCGCGGATTCGATTCGACAGTCCCTAACGCTTGGAGTATTGCGGCCGCTTGCGCGCCTTGTGACGCCCGTACTTCTTGCGCTCGACCTCGCGTGGATCGCGCGTCAGCATCCCGCCCTTGCGCAGCGTCGGCCGCAGCGTCTCGGTCGCGCTGACCAGCGCGCGCGAAATCCCGTGACGGACCGCGTCGGCCTGCGCCGCGATTCCGCCGCCCTCGACGTTTACCAGCACATCGTACTGCCCCACGGTCTCGGTCGCCTCGAACGGCTCCAGAATCCGCATTCGCGACGTCGGGCGCGGGAAGTAGTCCTCGAGTGTGCGCTCGTTAATCGTGATCGTGCCGCTGCCGGGCAGCATTCTGACGCGCGCCACCGCGGTCTTGCGCCGCCCCGTAGTCCAGATGATGTTTTTCTTTTCTGCCATGTGACGATCGTGCCTTATTAAACGCTGACGGTCTTGATTAGACGCTCACGGTCCGGATTATACGCTTACGCTTTTGGGCTTCTGCGCTGCGTGCGGATGTTCGGCGCCGCGATAAACCTTGAGCTTATTGAAAATCTGATGGCCGAGTCGATTCTTCGGCAGCATCCCCTTCACCGCAATCTCGAGCAGCCGCTCCGGCTTGGCTTCGCGCATCTTGCCTGCCGACGTCGTGCGGATTCCGCCCGGCCATCCCGTATGGCGATGGTACAGCTTGCTCAGCGATTTCGATCCCGTCAGGCGAACCTTGGCGGCGTTGATGATAACGACGAAATCGCCGGTATCCTGGTTGGGGGTGTAATCGGGCCGGGTCTTGCCGGTCAGCAGGCTTGCCGCGCGCGACGCAACTCGTCCGAGCGCTCGCTCGCTTGCATCGATCACCACCCAGTTGCGGTCGCGCAGCCCATTCTCGCGCGAGATGCTGCGGGTTTGTTCGGTTAGCTTCAAATTCGTGCACCAGTGAAAAAGTGGGAAAACGTTAATTTTGGCGGGGCCGATGGGATTTGAACCCACGACTTCCGACGTGACAGGCCGGCGTTCTAACCGGGCTGAACTACGACCCCGCCCGAACCATCCTTTGTTACATTTTCCAGCCCGCGTAGCAACAACGCGTTGCGCGCTCGCGCCGACTTCGCGCTGAAATTTTCCCGCTTTACGCGACCCGGCGCATGAGCTCGAGGATGTCGTAGCCGGTGATCTCGCGGCTCTTCGCCGACCAATCCCGAAGCTCCGTGTCCGACACCATCCCGGCCTGCGCCCCCTTGGCGAGATCCATCAGGCCGATTTTGATCGTCGCCTCGTCGATCATCTCGCCCGATTTGGGATCGGCCATCGAGCCTCCCCCCTTCTCGTGGTAGAGCTTGATCACGCGGCGCGCCTCCTCGACCTGCTCGATGCTCGGCGTGTAGCACGCGTTGGCGATCTCCGCCTGCTGCGGATGTATCACCCAGGTGCCGTCCATCCCGAGGTTCGCGGCGCCGACGTTCTTCTCGCGCAGCGCCGCCTGCAGTTCCTTGACCCGCTCGGGTGAATCCGTGTTGCGCCACAGCCGCAGATAGACGTTGTCGATCGCGTGCAGCCCGGCGGCCTTGGCCGCGACCACCACCGCCTGCTTCGAGTAGTGAAAATTCTGATTCTGATTCTCGACAATCTCGCGGATGCCGAGATTTGCGGCGTAGTCGGCGATGCCGAACACCAGCCCGCACATCCGATCCGACGCGGTCGCGATTTCGTACGCCTTGATCAGCGCGTGCGGCGTCTCGATCAGCGACTCGATCTGAAGCCGGTAGTTCCATCCACCGCGCTTTTCGAGATCGTCGAGCAGCTTCGACACTTCGCGAATTTCCTCCGGCCCGCGCGTCTTCGGCAGCATGATGCCGTGGAAGCGATTGGGCGCGCCGAGCACCACCGCCTCCATGTCGCCCTTGAAGAACTTCGAATGGATATTGTTGGGCCGCACCGTGACGACCTTCTTGCCGAAGTCGAGCGTGTTGAGCGCCTCGACCATCACTTTGCGGCTCTTGTCGCCCTTGAACTCATACGGGCACGCGTCTTCGAAGTCCGCCATCACGTGATCGACCGGCGCTTTCACCGCGTCGGCTGCCGTGACATGCAGCTTCATGTTGTGACCCGGATAGGTCAGCTCGGTGCGCGGAATTACGAAACGTGCGCCTTTATCCAATACGTACATCGATTGATTCTCTCCTGGAGAATTTCACTTCGGCCGCTCAGGGGTGAAGGTAATGCAGCTTGCGCTTGACCAAAACCGTCCGCTCGATTTCGACGACCACGGTGCCGTCGGGTTTCTTGCCAATCAGTTTGAACTTCACCAGTCCCGCGTCGGGCCGGTCCGCATCGCGCTTCTCGAGCACGGTCGATTCGGCGTAAATCGTGTCGCCATGAAAGACCGGGTTGGTATGCTTGCCGTTGTCCATCTCGACTTCGGCGATCGCGTTCTCGCTGGTGTCCTCCGACGCGAGCCCGACCGTGAACGCCAGCACCACGCCGCCGTACACCAGCAGCTTGCCGCCGACGTAGGCGCCCGGATTCTTGTCGATCAAGTCCTGGTTGAAGTGCAGCTCGGCCGTGTTCATCACCAGCGAGGTGAAGATGTGATTGTCGGCCTCCGTGATCGTGCGGCCGCGCTGATGGACCAGCGTGTCGCCGACCGTAAAATCCTCGAAGTAGCTGCCGTCGTTGGTGATGCTCATTGCGTCAGCTCTGCTCCATGATACGCCGGCCGATGACCTCGTACTGGATCTCGCTGGTGCCCTCGAAGATCGACAGCACGCGCGCGTCGCGCCAGAAGCGTTGCACCTCGAACTCCATCGAGTATCCGTAGCCGCCATGCACCTGCATCGCCTCGCGCGTGACCCGCTCGGCCATCTCGGCGGCGAACGCCTTGGCCAGTCCGGCCTCGTAGTCGCATCGCTTGCCGGTGTCTTTTTCGGCGGCGGCGAAGTAGCAAAGCTGCCGCGCGGCCTCGATCTCGACGGCCATGTGCGCCAGCTTGTGCCTGATCACCTGGAAGTCGCCGATCGGCTGGCCGAACTGCTTGCGGTCTTTCGCATACTTGACCGCGCATTCGAACGCCGCCTGCGCCACGCCGACGCCGCGCGCCGCGGTCTGGATTCGCGCCGCCTCGTAACTCGCCATCAATTGGTAGAAGCCCTGCCCTTCCTTGCCGCCAATCAGATTCGCCGCCGGTGCGTAGGCGTCGTCGAACTGCAGCGCGTAGCTGCGCATCCCGTGGTAGCCGATGGTGGGAATCGGCGAGCCGGTCAAAGTCGGCGGCATGAAGTCGTCGCCCGGCTGCTTCTCGAACAGGATCAGCGACAGTCCCTTGTGCCGCTTCGACATGTCGGGGTCGGTGCGCGTCATCACGGTCAGTATGTGCGCGCGATTGGCGAACGTGCACCACATCTTCGCGCCCGTGATCAGATAGCCGTCGCCCTGTTTGACCGCGCGCGTTTTGAACGACGCCGTGTCGCTGCCCGAATCGGGTTCGGTGAATGCGGCCGCGGTCATAATCTCGCCGCGCGCGATCGGCGGCAGGAATTTCTTTTTCTGCTCGGGCGTGCCGTGGGCGCTGATCAGCGTGCCGGTGATGATGTTGCGCGTCATCACCGAGCCGACGCTGAGCCATCCGCGCGACAACTCCTCGGTGACGATCGCCATCGAGATGTAATCGAGCCCCATGCCGCCTTCTTCGGCGGGAAAGATCACGCCGAAGTAGCCGAGCTCGGCCATCTGCTTGAGGATGTGTTCGGGGATTTCCTTGTTCTGGCGATCGAGGTCGTTGGCGATGGGCTTGATCTCGGCCTCGACGAACTCGCGGACCGAGCGCCGGATAAATTCATGCTCAGGCGTGACCAGAGGCATCTTGTGCTTT
>OBLU010006605.1_pt1 | contig 10314 bp, 10 predicted proteins | sample 1518681 | NCBI WGS metagenome assembly OBLU01 (sample SAMEA3539304, study PRJEB22396) | soil metagenome | biome: tundra; feature: field; material: soil | place: USA | collected 2010-05 | depth 0.15 m
CGCACGTCTCGTTTTCGATTGCATATGTCGTGATCGTGGTGATGGCGCGGCTTCGTACCGTGGATGCACAACTGGAGGAAGCTGCGCTCGATCTGGGCGCCAATGAATGGGAGGCTTTTCGCTACGTGACGCTGCCGGCCATTTGGCCGGGCGTAATCGCGGCCGCTCTCCTGGCGTTTACCGTGTCGTTCGACGATTACGTCATTACCAGCATGGTGGCTGGCGTGGATTCCGAAACGCTCCCGATGGTGATTTACGCCATCGCGCGGCGCGGAGTGAATCCCGTCGTGAACGCCATCTCTGCGCTGATCGTGGTGGGATTCGGATCGCTGATTCTGATCTCAGAGAGGTTGCGCGAGACATGAACCCGATGACGCTCTTGGTAGGGCGGTCCCCCTGGACCGCAGCCGACGCCCTCGTCGGCTTGGTGAGCGGGTCCAGGGGGACCCGCGCGGACCAGGGGGTCCGCCCCACGATTGCTTCAGCAGTTGCACTAAGAATATGAACCGCCGCTACTTTCTGATGGGCGCGGCAGGTCTGGCTGCCTGCAGCCGTGATCGGCGAGCGCGGCTGAACGTCTTCAATTGGTCCGACTATATAGCGCCCGATACAATCCCGAAGTTCGAAGCGGAATACGGCGTGCGCGTGCGCTATGGCATCTATGAAAGCAACGAGGAGATGCTGGCGCGCGTGATGGGCGGCAATTCCGGCTGGGACGTGGTCTTCCCCACCGACTACATCGTGAAGCCGATGCTGGCGAACGATCTGCTTGCCCAGGTGCATCGCGAGGAACTTCCGGATCTTGCGCAACTCGAGCCACGATTTCAGAAGCCGGAGTGGGACCCGGAACTGAAATGGTCAGTGCCGTACATGGTGATCGCGGCGGGCATCGCTTACAACCGCAAGTTGAATCCCCCGCCCCGGACCTGGGCCGACATGTGGGACGAGCGGTTGCGCGGCCGTATGACGATGCTGGACGATCCGTTCGATGTGATTGGCGCGTGTCTCAAAAAGCTGGGATTGTCGGTGAATTCGAGCGATCCTGGCGAGCTGCGGCGCGCGCAGGCCGAAGCGATCCGGCAGAAGCCGCTGCTGCGGGCATATCTCAACGCCGAAGTGCGCGATCAACTGGTGAGCGGCGACGTGCTGGCCGCGCACATGTGGAACACAACGGCCCAACAGGCCATGGATTCTTCTCCTGATATCGGATTCGCCTATCCGGAGGAAGGCTACGCCGTGTATCCAGACTGCGCGGTGATTCTGCGGGAGAGCAAGCGCCCAGAGCTGGCGCACAAGTTTCTGCACTTCCTGCTGCGCCCGGACATCGCGGCGGCGAACGCGCTCGCCGCGCGCACTACCACCACGAATGCGGGCGCTCGCAAGATTCTGCCACCGGCCTTCCGGGACAATCCAACGTTGTATCCAGGCCCGGATGTGATCGCGCGGGGTGAGTGGGCAAAGACAACGGATCCGGCGGCGCAGCGTTTGCGGGACCGGTTGTGGACTGAGATCAAGTCGGCTTGATTTTGGCCGCGAACGAACGTGGATGAACGCGAATCACTTTCGTATCCCCCGGCGATCTGCCATCTCACGGCCTACTGCCGCGAGGTCGGCTTCCGGCAACACTTTCGCTGCCAGCGGGAAGAGTTCAGCATCTTCAATTGCTATGTGTCTCGCGTAGAGGCTGGATAATCGGGTCAATGCCTGGCCGAGTTCCCGGGCTGGTGCTGCAGCCAGCTTCCCCTCAGCTAGCCATCGAGTGCCGAGCGAATCTGCTGTTCGATGATCCTTGGCTGCCGCCTGGTGATCGCCCTCAAGTTTGTCCAGACATTCCAGCGCGGACGCCGCTTCGCGCGACGCACGCAAGCGGGGAAACAGCGAATCTTCTTCGTCAGAAGTATGTTTCGGCGCCGAGTTGCGGAAATAGGTAAGGGCAGTTTCGAGCGCGGCTTGTTCCACGGCGGGCAGCTCGGCCCCGTTCCGCTTTTCTGAAATTTTGACCAGTACTCCCAGGAACCTCTCGATGCGGCGATGGCAGTCGCTCAGCAGCCCTAGGGGATTGAAAAAGTCCGATTCCGGCTTTTGACCGATTTGAACTGGCATCCACCTTGATTCTATACGGACTGCTCCCCGAATGACGCAATTGCGGAGTCTTTTGCGCTAACTAGGGTAGATGCGAAACCCGAAAGCTGTATTGTGGCTGTTGATGACGATGGGCGCCTGGGATGTACCTGCCACCGCCGCCAGCGTACCATTCACCCTGAACCTGAGCGGTATGTTTGCGAATCCTAATGGCATTGGAGGAAATCCGCCCGTCGGCACTCCTTTCCAGCCAACCAGCGCGGCGGGAACTATCATGCCGTTCGGGCAAGCTAGCGCCGCATTGCAAACCACGTTTAACGGCAGTACCGTAACAGTCATCATCACATTCACTACTGCCGATGGAAGCTCTTTCTCCGGCACATTCTCGGGAAGCGCCACCACAGGCTCGCCCACGTTGCCCTTGTCCGGCAATATTACCAGTGGCACTGGGATTTTTGACAAAACCTCCGGATCGCTCAATGGCGCGTTCACCATCACGAACCTCAGCATGACTGTTCCGAATCTGACGTATACGATCACAGGCACCGGCACGGTAAACACGCAGGACTCGGGCACCGGGCTTGCGGTGACGCCTGGCGGATTCACATTCTCGGTCGCAGAGAAGTCCACAACTCCGGCTTCTCAGGGCTTGGTGGTTCACAATTTGTCCGTGAACCCCGTTGCATTTCAAGCGGTACCCAGTTCAACGGGCAACTGGCTTTCGGTTTCTCCAAATAGTGTCACCGCTACACCTTATTCGAATGTCCCGCTGACGGTGACAGTGAATGGTACGGGACTCAAGGCGGGCGTGTATCAAGGACAAATAATCGTATCGTCTGCCACGGCTTCCATCACGGTCTTCGTGGAACTGGTGGTGGGTCCAGCCGGAGTCTACCTGCAACTTTCACAGACTGGACTCCGCTACCAGGGCAATCCTCAAGGGGCCCCGCCACCACCCCAATCGATTGTAGTTTCAAACACGGGGGTTGGATCCTTAACCGGGTTGACCGCAACGGCATCGGTTCTTGAAACGGGACTAAGCTGGTTGACCGCCACGGTGGTTTCCTCCACCGCGAGCCAGGTTCAAGTGGCAGTGACAGCGAATCCGAAGGGGCTGGCAGTCGGCAAACACTTCGGCCAAGTCGCCTTTTCCTTGCCCGGATCGCCCAACTCGCCGCAAATAGCCACCGTCATTCTGGCCGCCCTGCCGGACGAAGTCGAATTCTTTGCCCTTGAGAAAAACGGGGGAGTGTTTGAAGGTGGGGTGTTTATGCTATTCCTGCCGGGCAATCCCAACCGACCTTCTCCGCAGTTCGCCGAACTTCTCAACTCCGGGAATGTGGCTGGGACCTTTACCGCGCAAGTTGAAAAAGACTCTTTCCCCTGGCTCACTGTTTCGCCGACCAGCGGATCTCTGCCGGTGGGTCAGGCGCTCACGGAATTGACTGTCTCGACCGTTCCCGGCATTGTGAACGGACTCCCGGCGGGGGACTACTCAGCCGACATCCGCGTAAAATATACACCGAGCCCCGCTAACGGAGATGACATCATCCCCGTCGAGCTCTTCATCGCTTCGGTGGAGTCGGTGCCATACAGTGGTAACGATGGCGGTTTCCCTGTGGCAGAGCCTGCGGCAACTACTTGCGTTCCGACGCAGGAGGTAGTGTTCACCACGCTGAGAAGGGCATTCAACGTAACGGCCGGCCAGCCGACGCCAATCCGGGCCTTGGTGATGGATAACTGTGCGAACCAAGTGGATAGCGGTTCCGTGGTGGCCACATTCTCAAACGGGGATCCGCCGCTGCCGCTCACTTCCGTTGGCTTGGGCGAGTGGTCGGCAACCTGGGTGCCTAAGAAGGTGGCGGCCGAAGTAAACGTGACCGTGCAAGCCCAGACGCTGACCTCGCCGTTGCTTTCTGCCACCCGGCTGCGTACCGGTTCCGTAGCGGCGGCCGATCCCGATACGCCAATCGTCAACGATGGCGGAGTAGGAAGTGCCGCGAACGGGGTTACGACCATCGCGCCTGGTGAGTTCATCACTATTTATGGATCGAACCTGCGGACCGGCGCTGCCGATGCTCCGTCCACGGCGCCCTATCCGCCATCCTTAGATGGCATTCAAGTGACGCTCGGTGGACGGGTCTTGCCGCTCGCGTATTCCGGCGCAGGGCAAATCAATGCGATCGTGCCGTATGACGTTCCGCCAAACACGCGGCAACAGCTCATCGTGCAGACCGCCACGGCCTATTCGCAACCACAGAATGTGACCATCGCCGCAACCCAGCCGGGAGTCTTTACGCAGGATCAAAGCGGCACCGGACCCGGAGCTATCCAGGTACAGAAAGCCGGCAGCAGTGTCTCGACGTTAGTGACTGCGTCGAACCCGGCCTCCGCCGGCGACGCATTGCTGATCTTCTGCACAGGCCTTGGGACCGTCAGCCCAACCGTGGCGGCGGGAGCGGCCACACCCGCTTCGCCACTCTCCCATACCGACAATCCGGTGACGGTCACGATCGGTGGTCAGAGCGCCACGGTCCTGTTCGCCGGATTGGCGCCGGGATTTGTCGGCTTGTATCAGGTGAACGTAACCGTGCCGAAGGGAATCGCGCCCGCGACAAATGTGCCATTGGTCATGACGGTGGCCGGCGCTGACAGCCTCCCGGTGACGGTGGCGATCAAATGAGCCTGTCGGCCGCTGCCTGAACTTGGCTACCATCGTAGATTGCTACGCATTCATGTCAGTGCCATCATCTTCGATTACGGAAACGTGCTCTGTTCTTCGCCGCTCGCGGGGGAGATTGAAGGGATGGCCGCCATCCTCGAAATGCCGGTCGCCGATTTTCAGAAGAGCTATTGGCAGGATCGGCTGGCGTACGATCGGGCCGCGGTCGATCCGGCAGCATATTGGAACAAGGTGGCGCAGCGCCAGTTGAGCGCTGCCGACATCGACAAGCTACAAGGGATTGATAGCGCCAGTTGGTCGCATCCCGACCCGGTAATGCCCGCGTGGGCGCAACGGGTGCGCGCCGCTGGATTTCGCACTGGGCTGCTTTCGAATATGCCGGCGCCGGTGCGCGATTACATCATCAAATGTCCGTGGCTGCCGGAGTTCGATCACACCACCTTCTCCTGCGACCTTCGCAGCACCAAGCCTTCGCGCGACATCTACGAGCATTCTTTGGCCGGACTCGGCGTGAGTGCATCGGACGCTCTGCTGCTGGATGACCGCGTGGAAAACGTTCGCGCCGCTGAAGCCTTCGGGATTCACAGCATCCTCTTTACGACTCCCGAGGCGCTTCCGCACGAACTGGAGCGCCGCTTCGCCATACACGTGCCGCTGGTTGTAAAGTAAAAAGAGCCGTCCAGTAAAAAGAGCCGATGATAAAAACCAGCAATGTTGCGGAACTTCAGTCGATCGCGAAGCAGATGCGGCGCGAGATCGTCGAGATGATCACCCACGCCAAGTCCGGCCATCCGGGCGGGTCGCTTTCCGCGGTGGAGATCCTGGTTACATTGTTCTTCGACGTGATGCGGCACGATCCCGCGAATCCCAAATGGCCCGATCGCGATCGCTTCATCCTTTCTAAAGGGCATGCCGCGCCGGTGCTCTACAGCGTGATGGCGGAGTGCGGATACACGCCCAAGGATCAGCTCAACACGCTGCGGAAACTCGGCTCTATCTATCAGGGCCATCCGGATGTGCGGTTCATACCGACGCTCGAAGCATCCACGGGCTCGCTCGGCGAAGGCCTTTCGATTGGAATTGGAATGTCGCTGGCCGCAAAGCTCGATCAACGGCCTTCGCGAACGTACGTGGTCCTGGGCGACGGCGAAGTCCAAGAAGGGCAAATCTGGGAGTCGGCGATGTTCGGCGGCGACAAGGGCGTGGACAACCTGGTGGCCATTCTCGACTACAATCACATTCAACTGGATGGATTCGTGAACGACATCATGCCGCTCGATCCGGTACCCGACAAATGGCGCGCCTTCAACTGGCATGCCATTGAGGTGGACGGCCACAGCATTCCAGCGCTACAGGCTGCGTTTGCCGAGGCGGCTACCACAAAGGGCAGACCAACCATCGTCGTCGCGCACACCATCAAGGGGAAAGGCGTATCGTTCATGGAGAACAATCCCAAGTTTCATGGCACCGCGCCCACCGAGGAAGAGATGGAAAAGGCGTTGTTGGAGCTGGCCTAAATGGAAACGAAAACAAAATTTGACCTGAAGCTGGGGATGGCCACGCGCGAGGCTTTCGGAAGAGCACTGGTTGACCTGGGTCGCGAGAACAAGAACATCGTGGCGCTGGACGCGGATCTTTCGAAATCAACGTACACTCACTTCTTCGCCAAGGAATTTCCCGAGCGTTTCGTGGAATGCGGAATTGCCGAAGCCAACATGATAGCGATCGGCGCCGGCTTGGCGTCCAGCGGCAAGATTCCATTCGCAGCCAGCTTCTCCTGCTTCGCCATCAACAAAGGATTCGAACAGCTCCGGGTTGCGGTGGCATACCCGAACGTCAACCTGAAAGTGGTGGGCACGCACAGCGGTATTTCGATCGGCGAGGACGGTCCGTCGCAGATGAGCATTGAGGATCTGGGCCTGGCGTGTTCGCTTCCCGGCTTTACCGTGCTGTCACCGGCCGACGAGGTCTCGATGCGCGCCCTAGTCTTCGCTGCGGCGGCTCACATCGGTCCAGTCTTTCTTCGCGCCGGACGGCCCAAGGCAGCTATCGTGCATGCGGCCGATCAACATTTTGAAATCGGCGGCTCAGTGCAGTTGACGGATGGCAAGGACCTCACCATCCTGGCGCACGGGTTGCTGGTAGCGGAGGCCATCCGGGCTCAAGAAAAGCTGGAGGCGGAGGGCGTGTCCGTGCGCGTGATCGACATGTATTCCATCAAGCCATTGGATCGGGATGCGATTGCCCGCGCGGCGCGAGAAACGCGCGCGATTGTGGTGGCGGAGGAGCACCTGGTGGCCAGCGGCCTGGGCGTGCGCGTGGCACAGGTGGTGGCGGAAACGCATCCTTGCCCCATGGAATTCGTGGGCATTCAGGATACGTACGCGGAGTCGGGAACTCCCGAAGAGCTGATGGAGAAGTACGGCCTGGTGGCGAGTAATGTCATCGCCGCTTCCAAGCGCGTGTTGGGGCGGAAGTAGAGTGGGGCGGACCCCCTGGTCCGCGCGGGTCCCCCTGGACCCGAAGTTCGAACGTTTCACCAATAGGCCGACGAGGGCGTCGGCCGCGGACCAGGGGGTCCGCCCCACATAAGAGTGCTACGAAACAATTTAACAGTTTCTTGTTGCATTGCAGCTGAAAAAGATGCATCATGAGCGATAAGCATCCTACCAAGCGAACGTCGAAGGCGTCGCAACCGGCGCTGGCCCAAATGCTGTTCGCCGCAATCCAGGAGCACGACGCAGCTTTGGATGGAGTGGCGCGGGTGTTGCACCATGACGTCAGTCAGGTGCTGAGCGCAGTGGGGTTGCAGCTCGACGCCATGAGGATGGACTTCAGGGATCAAGCACCCGGTCTGGATGATCGGGCGGCCGAGATTCAGACCATGCTCGAGCAGGTGATCGAACAGTTACGCGATATCAGCAACGAACTCAATCCCTCCATCGTGGAGAGAGCCGGGTTGCAATTTGCGCTGGACCGATTGGTGGGCAAGTTTCGCAAGACGTTTTCCGGCTCCGTGCGGTTGCACTTCGATGCTGCGGCGCGGGTGCCCACAGCCATAGCGACCACGTTTTATAAGATCGCCGAGTGCGCGCTGGAGAGTGCGGTCGCGCGTCCGCGCTGCAGCGCCATCGATATCCACGTGAAACGGGCGCAGGGCGATTTCGTTTTGGAGATTCGCGATAACGCCGAGGCCGATGCAGGCGACCGCAGCAAACTTCCCTTGGCGCGCCTGCTGCTGGACTACTATGCGTCCAAGGGCCGGTTGGCGCTCGATATTCAGGGCAGCCCCAGTCGTGGTACCGTAATCCGAGCCAGTCATCCGCTGCCGGACAGTGTTCCAGAGGTCGCGAGCTAGCAAACATGCCGTCCCAAATTCTGCTGGTCGACGATCACAAAATCATGAGAGATGGCATCAAGGCCATTCTCCGGCACAGTGACGATTTCGTCGTCATGGCCGAAGCCGAGAACGGCACTGAAGCCGTGCAAATCTGCAAGTTGAAGCGTCCGGATATCATCCTGATGGACATTGGCCTGCCGGGGTTGAACGGAATTGAAACCACCACTGAGATTCTGCGCTACAATCCCGAAGCCAAGGTGATCATCCTCTCGATGTACGATGACGAGCATTCCGTGGTGAGCGCCATTCGCTCCGGCGCACGGGCGTTTGTGTTGAAAAAAGCTTCCGATGGCGATTTGTTGGATGCTCTGCGCACTGTGGCCAAGGGCGGATCATACCTAAGCCCGCAGGTGTCGGACCGGCTGCTGCAACGCATCCAGCGCGGCGACCTGGAATCGAAACCCGTCGCTTCCGCGCTGTCGGATCTCTCGCCGCGTGAGTTGCAGGTGCTTCGGCTGGTGGCTGAGGGGAAAACCAGCAAAGAGATCGCGGTGATGCTCGATCTCGGCCTGCAGACCGTCCGCAGCTATCGGAAAACCATGATGAAGAAGTTGAACGTGAACAACGTCGCGGGGCTCACGCAGGTGGCGCTGGCGGCGGGCATCACGCGCTTTCCGATCCCGGTGCCCGACCAAAAGGCCGTACCTTAATGGAAACGCCCTGGGGCGCGTTGCCCATTTCGGATGCGCACATTCATTTCTTCTCGCACCGTTTTTTCGCAACACTCGCGGAACAAAAGCAAGCGCCAGTGACCTCGCTGGAGCCTCTGCTCGGCTGGCAAATGCCGGACGAAGATCCCGAACAACTGGCAGCCGCCTGGGTCCAGGAATTGGATCGGCACGGCATCTCGAAAGCGGTGCTGATCGCGAGTGTTCCCGGCGACCAGGATTCGGTCATCGCGGCCGTCCAGCGGTTTCGCGATCGTTTCTACGGGTACATGATGGTGAATCCGATAGCGCCGGAAGCGGCCACCCAGGTTGAGACCGCGTTATCCAGCGGCAACATACACGGTCTCTGTTTTTTTCCGGCCATGCATTGTTATTCCATCCAGGATGAGCGAGCCCGAAAACTTCTGGATCTGGCGGCGGCGAAGCCGGGCACTGTTGCTTTCGTGCATTGCGGCGTGCTGAGCGTGGGTGTGCGCAGGAAGCTAGGCTTGCCATCATTATTTGATATGCGCTTCTCGAATCCCATCGATCTGCACGCGGTCGCGCTACGGTATCCGCAGATCCGTTTCATCGTCCCTCATTTTGGCGCGGGCTATTTCCGTGAGGCGCTCATGCTATGCGATCTAGCCACAAACGTATACCTGGATACATCCAGCAGCAATAGTTGGACTCGGTATGAAGAAGCGCATCTCGATCTGCGAACGGTTTTCCGCCGCGCGCTGGATGTAGTAGGACCGAAGCGGCTGCTGTTTGGCACCGATTCATCTTTTTTTCCGCGAGGTTGGAACCGAGCAGTGTTCGACGCACAGACCAAAGCTCTCTACGAAATTGGCGTCACGGGCGAAATTGCATGTTCGATTCTGCACGATAATTTGCAGAATCTGTTTCCCTGAGACGAACCGCGCCGCCGCTGCACTTTCTTGGCGTAAGTGCCATGACTCTAAAAATCCGGCGCCGGGTATCGGGCGCACCTTTTATACATCCCATGGATCCTACTCCGCGCACGGCTATTCTGGCGCCGGGTTTTCAGGAAACCAAGCTGGTCCGCGTATTCCCGGCCGGCTGGACCGAAGAGGCGGCACGCTTCAATCCTTCTTCTATCGCAGGTCGAGCGGAGCAACTACGGCTTCTCACCGAGCGCGGCCTGGAACTCAAGCATGCAGTGGTCGCGTTCACCTACCAAGGCCAGGCGGCTCTCTCCGATGACGATCGAGACCTGTTCTGGGATTCCTTTGGCGTACCGGTTTTTGAACAGCATCTGGGTGCAGGCAATGAACTGCTGGCGATGGAATGCGAAGCACATGCCGGGTTGCACGTAATGCGCGATTTCGGCGCTTCGCGGTTGGATCGCAATTCCTGCGCATGCGGCAATCCCGCGCCGCGGTTTCAGAGACGGCGAATCGACGAACTTGCAGAAATGCTGGCCTGAAGGCCAGCTTTCGGCAAGTTCGTCGATTCGCCGGTTCTTCAGTTCATCGGTT
>OBLU010006606.1_pt1 | contig 10313 bp, 9 predicted proteins | sample 1518681 | NCBI WGS metagenome assembly OBLU01 (sample SAMEA3539304, study PRJEB22396) | soil metagenome | biome: tundra; feature: field; material: soil | place: USA | collected 2010-05 | depth 0.15 m
TCGGGTCACTCGGCGATGCAGGCGGCAGGTGCCGGTACGGACCGGCAGATCAGTGCGAAGGCAGCAAGCCAGCCGAATTACGAGCCAGGCCCTGACCGTGAGACACCTTCAGCCACACGGCCACCAGCACCCGCCGCCACCCATCATGGCTGAGTGCCGAATTACGCTCTGTTTAAAGATCAAGGCGGCGCCGCTGGCCCGGCGTCAGCGTCCCGGGCTCTGCCTTGGGAGGCCCGCCCAGGACGCACGCCGGGCCACGCATCGCAGGGGACACGCAGATCAAGGTGGCTCAACGGGGCACTGACCAAGTGCAGCGCGGGGGGACGTCTTCCTCGCTCCCGATTGTCCAGCTCGCGGCCGCCGCGTCAATGGCGGCCCTCCGGGCCGTCGCATGCGATCGGCTACGCCGACCATTGACGCGGCGGCCACTCACAAGGATTCGGCGCCTGCGAGGAAATGGAAGATTCTAGCAGAGCGAAAAGTAGAAGAGTGTCTGCCTAGAGGCCCTAAGTATTAGGGTATTGCTCAGAGCTAAACTTCGTCCTCCCTGCGCTCCGTAGCCCTCATAAAGTGGAGCCACTTATGGTTATCTGGCATGATGTACCCCTCACGGGCCCACCCAAGCTCCCCAGCCTCCGCAAGGGCTTGCTGCAAGTCGGATGGTGACATAATGACCATGAATGACTCACGGGCTGTCCGTTGAATACGGCGACTTAGGCGGCGGTCACCGGTCAGGAACACGTGACAGCCAGTCTCTATAGCTTCCAGTACCAGAGACTCATCCCATTCGTCGTTGGTGCTTCCTCTTGGCAGCGGATCGAATGGGCGCACGTTATCAAGAACCGTTTTATCAAGCTGAATACATTGAAGCGCGGCAAGGAAGTGGTGGAGCTGCCGCGCACGCAGTTCCCACTGAGCCTCGTCGAGCTCATTTTTTGCATCTTCAATCTGGCGCTCAGGCGCTCTTACACGGATATCACGCATCATCCAGAGCTGAACGATTGTATCTAGTGCGACTAGCTCTTCGCGGTAGCGAGGCTCGGAAATTTGGGGGTCGAATTCGCGATCCTCCTCCCACATTAAATCACCGAACTTCGCGTAATCGATAAGGATGTTGGTGTCCCAGGCCATCCTCAGAGGACCGTAACCGGTCCTTCCCAGGAACACCCCAGGGCAATTTTCATAGAAGAATCCGCCGCCTTCCAGGAAGTCATCGTCCGTTGTCGCGAGAGAATAACGGTTTGGCTCCCGCGGAAGTTCCACCCGCTGGACCTGGAAAGGGAAACTGAGCTGAACGTCGTCCCTCAGCTCATCTTCATCGTTATCGCTAAACGGCATCCTTAATTCTTTCAGTCCCAAATCTAGTCCGCCACCGGGAGGTCCACCTCGCCAGAGCTGATAAGGAAACGTCCCTCCTTTACAGCATTTCCAAAGATGTCACCTGTGGCGGAGTTACAACCGGAATCTTCTGCACGATCTCAGAGAGTCGAGTCTCCGGTGGTGAGGACCCCTGAAACCATACGGGGTGTGTTCGATCGTCTGAGGCTATTGGCAATGTAAGAAGCAAATTATCCGCGATGGCCAGCGCAGCAACAAGCGCGTCGCCGTGCCCGTCGATCTGCGCTGCTAGCCATCCAAGCGTGTCGGATGGCACAGCACATACATAGACCGTTTCGCCCACCTTGTTCACCACGGTCGAGACCAACGACGCTGCCTGTCCCGGCACGTCCAGGACCTGGCCGATGCGCTCATACACCGCCTGACGCTGGTCGCGGTGCTCATCTATAGCTAGACGGGTTACCAGCTCGCGATCGGCGACGTCGTAGTGGCGTTCATGGTGCTCGATGACATCGAACGGGCCCGGACGTCCGAAGTGAAACGAGAGCACGGCGTCTAGGTCAGAGCGCAACTCTTCCAGCGACACACGCCCGTACACCAGGCCCGGGGCCTGCGGCAATGTAGCGTATACGCCACCGTCGCCAGACAGCCTGATGATCAGGTGAATCTGCTCGCTCATCGCTTCACCACCCTCAATGCCTCGTCGCGGCTGAGACCTACCTGCTTGACCAGGATGTCTCGGACCACCCCAGGGGACAAGCTCACACTGTCCGAGCAGCGGCAGGGCGGCTCGCCCGAACATCTGCCTCTTGATCATTTTGACGTGGTTGACGCGGCCTTCGACGGGGCCGGAGTTCCAGCGGCTGGTCAGGCCCTGGGTGACGGCGTCGAGGTCTTGTTCTAGGCCCTTGGCGAAGGACGATATGCCGGGCAGGCCGCCAGCCCTGGCGTCGCTGATCCACTGCGGGAGGTTCTGCCCGGTGAGCTCAGTGATCATTGAGGCGAATGCGCGGACAAGGCCGGAGGCGGACTGGAGTTCGGGGCAGCGTTCCAGCAGGGCTTTGAGCGGGGGACTGCGGCCCTAGAGCCACGTCAACGGATGGGCGGCCGAACTCAGCCTACTGGCAAAAGAGACGCAAGGGTAAGAAAAAGCACCGCTAAAGAATATTGGATCATAAAGCCTTGACACCGGCATGAGGTTATTTCGGTTCCCTAGTTGCGGACAGTTGTAACCAACAAACTAAGCGCCTCGCGCTGTCTAGTTGTGGCATATCCGGATCAGTCCAGTTCTACACCAGTCTGGGCGCGCGCACGCCGTATCCGTTCCGTAAACGCGTCGTCACCAGCCCTTCGATAAAAGCCGTAGCCACCTTCGGGTGCATTTTCGAAGGCGAATCCGAAGTCGAGCATAAGCGCCTGTTCGAGCCTGAAAGATTCGCGCAATATCGTTCGCCATGTCTCGATAGGGATTGACTCAACTGCCGGTGGTATAGAGGTCCAGAGGGCGATGCGTTGAGGCCAAGTCGGAGCAATGTAATCTGCCCAGTTCGCTTGGCCGTCGACGGATAGTTGTGACGGCGAGAAGCTGGCCGTACCTGTGAGCGGCGCTACGACGTAAGCAAGCAGTTTCGTCACTTGATTCAAAGTGGTCAGTATGGCGTCGTGAAAGTATCGAGGATCGCTACTGCCTGGGTCGATGACTGCGTTGACCACCTCGAGATTGGTAACCAGCAAGCTATGGTCCACGGCGGTCGGCACAGCTGATTCCGCTATCGGGTACCCAAGGTCAGCCAGACTGCGTTCGATGCGAAGTTCGACTATGGCTTGCGCGCCAAGAGCTTTGAGCCACCATTGCCAGTCGGCCTCGCTGGAGTCGCGGTTACCCGAGGTTTCCTCAGTGCCTCGGGCATCAATCAGAATGTGACCTGCTTCGTGCGCGAGCACCCTTTGGATGTCTGCGGACGTCCGCGAGGCCAGCTCGTTATAGTTCAAGACCACGACTGAGCCACCAGGTCTGGTTACTGTCTTGGCGGCCACCGCTCCACCGCCACGCTCGGTTGCGTAGGAGGCATTTTCTGTTAGCTCAGCCACCGTTCTCACGAAGTTGACCGTTATCACGACACGGGCGTTGTCGACGTGCATTGACGCCAAGCCCTGCGCTATGGCGTCAGCCCACTCAGTGGGCATCGAGCAACCATCCTCGACCAGCTCCATCCCAACACCCTATGGCCTCAGGCGGATCCGTCCTGCAGTTGTCACCGTGATCATAGACAGGGATAACGCTCGGCTACCCGGCCCCTCCGAGTTCGCCGCGTCGGCCGAGTGGGTGGCATCAGCCAGCGCTGCCAGCATCTGAGCGCGCATACAGCAAGTCAGATTGTCAGTGTCGTCACCGTCCTGCCCTCTGATCCCGCGGCTGTCATCGTCGCCCTGGCCGTCATCGCCAAGGCGTTTAACCGTCCGATTGAGTCGTCCGTCCGCTGACGGGTCCGATGTAGCTGATTTGGTGCGATCTGATCTTCGAGGATCGAAAGTTGCCGGAAATCTGGAGTCAAGCCGTGCGCTCCGATAGCCTTCTGTCTATGTCAACCAGCAAGGCCGCTGACGATGAAGACGGTGAGAGTACCCTGGTCCCTCCTTCCGAGGCCGCTGATGATTCTGGCTCCAAGAACCAGAGACGCTCAGGGATTTTCGACAATGGTTTCGAGGCTTATCGGACGGTTACTGATGACGAATACCTGTCGCTCTTTGCTGCCGGTTTGATTGTCTTGGACACGAACGTCCTTCTTGATCTTTATCGCTATCATCAGGAGACTCGGCAAGAGTTGCTGGCTGTGCTTGAGCAGATTCGCGAACGGCTGTGGATACCTAATCAGGTAATGGCTGAATTCTGGACAGGACGCGAAGCGGTACTGGAAGATGCCAGCGATATAGCGGGCACGGTTAGCGCCCTCGACAAAATTAACGAGCAGTACATATCTCGTGTTCGGGAATGGGTGAATCGTGCTGGAGTCCGTGATAGGGCTGCAGAGAATCTCATCAAGATTTCTAGGTCTGCATTTGATGCGACGGTTTTGAAGATACGTTCACTGGCAGGCGATAAAACACTGGAGATAGCGAAGGATACCGCCAAGGATTCTATCGTGATTCGGCTTGAGTCTATTTTGCAAGGGCGGGTTGGAAATCCATTGAGCGCCGAGCGGAAACGTGCCGCCATTAATCAGGAGGCGCCACAGCGATTTGCCGATAAGCAGCCACCCGGATACATGGACGCCAATAAGAAAAACGGTAATTCTATTGGTGACTACCTGATCTGGATCGAGACGCTTGCAGAAGCCGCGCGCCTGAAGGTTGATGTGCTATTTGTAACAGGAGATACAAAGGAAGACTGGTGGAGACAAGAACGAGGACAGGCGAAAGGGCCGCATCCGCAATTGGTAGAAGAAATGCAGAAAGTTGCTGGAGTGCGATTGTTCATGCTCCGACCTGCGAGTTTCCTGAAGCATGCTGGTGATCTCCTGCAAATAAAGGTTAGCCCAGAATCGGTTGAAGATGCGCAACGAGTCTCTGCGCACGCGAATATTGGGTGGCATGCTATGAGCGTTGAGACTGAAATGACTGATAAGCTCAGCGCAGTATTTGGGAAATCGCGCATCTCTCCGCCCGAGCTTTATATGACGGTAATCAATGAGGGACATATTAGGCCAGATGTAGTGCTTGACTTGCCAGGTGAAGTTCCCGTCATTTTTGAAGTTAAATATGTTTCTCGCCCAGCAGCACCTTCGCGCCATACTTCAGAGGTGCTACGAAGAATTAATCAGGTAGCTAGCGTAATTAACGGCCGGGGTGTACTTGTTGTTGTCGTATCAAATGACTTTACTTCTGAAGACATCGAAGAGTGGGTGCGGAAAATAGAGGAGAGGAGCAGAGATCTCGCCGCTATCTTGCATCCAATCTACATATCGCGGTATTCAGATTTTCTGGCTGAATCTGCACAGGATTTCGTGGATCGAGTAATACCATCTACCTACCTTCCCTCAGTTGATCATTAAGTGTCATATCGTTCCGAGGCTGCTGAGCGTCTCTGAGGAGCCGGGCACGGATACCGTACGAACGTGGTGTCGCTGTCAATAATTTGTTGACAGCGTCAGGTGCGGTGCCTTGGTACAGGTTGACGCTTAGTACTGCAACGGCACCTACGTGATCAATAAGGGATAATGGGTGGATGGTAGTCGATGTCGTTGCGGCGGAGCTGGAGCGGATGCATGAGCGGGTCGGAGGCCGGTTCACCCGGTCCGAGCCGCGGGTCCGGGTCCGGGAGTATGTATCGGGGCTGGTGGCGGGCCTGGACCGGAAGAACGGGTGGACGTTAGCCGAGCGTGCGGGTGAGGCTGTCCCGGGTGGAATGCAGCACCCTGCTGCGCCGCGCGGACTGGGACATCGACGGTGTCCGTGACGACGTGCGCGACTATGTCCTCGAGCACCTCGGTGACCGGGATGGGTGTGCTGATCGCTGATGAGACCGGGTTCCTCAAGAAGGGCACCCGCTCGGCGGGGGTGCAGCGGCAGTACTCCGGGACCGCCGGGCGGACGGAGAACTGCCAGATCGGCTTGTTCCTGGCCTACGCCTCGGTCCATGGCCACGCGCTGATCGACCGGGAACTGTATATCCCGGCGTCCTGGACCGCGGACCGCGGCCGGTGCCGGGCGGCCGGGATCCCTGACGATGTGGAGTACACCCCCAAGGCGCAGCTGGCCCAGGCCATGCTGCAGCGGGTGATCGATGCCGGGGTGCCGTTCGCCTGGTTCACCGCCGATGAGGTCTACGGGCAGGCGAAATACCTGCGGCGCTGGCTGGAATACCGCGATGTGGCCTACGTGATGGCTATCCGCTCCAGCGGCACCTTTCCTGTCAGCGGGAGCGAGCAGCGGGCCGATGCGCTGGCCGCCGCGCTGCCGGCCCGGTCCTGGCAGCGGCTGTCCGCTGGTGCCGGGGCGCATGGCCCCCGCGAGTACCACTGGGCCCGGATCGCGATCGACGCCGGGGCGAAGACCCGCCGCGGCCACTGGCTGCTGGCCCGCCGCTCCCTCGCCGATCCTAAGGAGATCGCCTATTACGCCTGCTACGGGCCCCGCCGCTGCCGCCTGATCGACCTGGCCTGGGTCGCCGGCAGCCGCTGGCACATCGAGGAATGCTTCCAGCAGGCCAAGAACGAGACCGGGCTCGACCACTACCAGGTCAGATCCTGGCGGGCCTGGCACGCCCACATCACACTGTCCATGCTCGCCGCCAGCCGGGCCCAGGCTGCACAAGGGGAACCGGCACCAGCACCCCGGGCATGATCGGCTACACGTTACCGGAGATCCGCCGCCTGCTGATCAGCCTCATCCAGCGCTACCTGCCCGATCCCGATCATGTCTGGGCCTGGTCTGACTTCCGCCGCCGACGCCAGTACCAGGCCCGGGCCTGCCACTACCGGCGCCGCGGCTACGCACTCACCTAAGTGCCGTTGCAGTACTAAGGGTGTGGTGGGACGACCACTCCGACGATCGGTGCGTTGAGGTGCGGGGTTACGCTCCTGTAGCTAGGAGCATCACCGAAAGCATACGTGTTGCCAGCCGAGTCGGCGATCCAGTAGCCCAACCCGTCGGGAGTAGTAGCGATGCCCGAAGCCGGCAATTCCGTTTTTCCCAACTTCGCGCTTCCGTAATAGGGAGTTCCTTGGGCGACAACGGTTCCATCTGAACACACGATCCAGATCCCGCCTCGCGGAGATGCCTCAACACCAGAAGCAGTGGTTTCTGCCGGAACATCTATGCTATACGGGCGCGCGTCCCCAAAGTTATAGATTCTCCCCTCCGTAGACACCAACCAGTAGCCGAGCCCGTCCGGCGTAGCAGCTATTCCGGCGATGCTGACCTGGGTTCCTGCTGCCTGGACCGAACCATAGTTGCGTGTTCCACCCGCAGAAATAACGTGCCCTAGCGAAGTCACTAACCAGTAGCCTCCTTGCGGAGAGCTCGCAATTGCCGCAATCCTCTCCGAGGAGGAGATCGTCGGCACCTCCACGCTCGGTGCCTGGCCAAGAGCATAAACGTGTCCGGACGCATCTACGAGCCAGTACCCGTCTGCAGCAGCGTTTACTGCTCCACCCACGATCTTCACCTGCGGCGGATTCGCTCCCAGGGAGTTGAAGAAAGTCTCGCCATAAGCGAATACACCGCCGTCTGCGCCTATCAGGTAGTAGCCAGGATTTATCTGCGCATTAATTCCCACCACTCGGTCGGCCGCGCCGGGTGTTCTCAAGACCACTTGATTGTCTTCAAGAATCAAGGATCCATGCTCAAACTCCTGCTGGTAGCCGGTGCCTGTTGTGCTTTCTGGGCCAGTCGGGTAGCCCAGCCGACCGTCCGGGCCGCCGAGAAGATCATTATAGGCGTGCCAGAAGTCACTGGTCACCCAAAAGCACCCATTACTGTGAGTCATAATCACGGCTTGGGGCTGCTTGCTGTCGTCAAGTGTGGCTCCGAGCAGAATCTGGAGTCCTCTCTTCAGCGGGCTTGGCTCGGCGGCAGGGTAACCTGCTGCGGGAAAGCTTTCAGATCCGCGCACGGCGCGATTGACGCAGGTCAAGACTCGGGGATTGATTACGTACGCCGTTGAGGTTGTTGTGGCAGTAATGGCGCCTAAGCCTTCACTTCCTTTAAAGTTTTGGACGACGCCATTGCCGAAGACTGTTGCAGCATTAGTTCCGCAATCGATTCCGTCCGCCTTATGGTAGCGGTTATATGCCGCAAGGAAAGCTTCTCGATATTCAGGCTGATCATTGCCAACAGGAATGCAAATGCCTGCGGGCTCCAAACCTTGTCCGCTCAAGGTGCCGCTGACTGAACTCCAGCAGAGCAATCCGGCGAATGCCAGGGCGAGGGTTACAGAAATCTGTGTTTGTCTATCTCGCCAGGCGAGTCCGATATACTGGCGCCACCCGAAGATGGACGTTTCCGCATCATCGGCCAGTTTTTGCGCTCGCAACACCAGACCCGCAAGTGATAGTGCCACAAGCAGAAAAAAGATGCCGACCCAAGAGGTCACCTGGAGGATTGGAAGGAGTTGCGTAGCAAGACCTACGATTGCGAGGGCAAGAGCCAATAACTTCCCGACGCTTGACTGAGAAGGCTGGGTCATCTTCGGACTCCCTGCTCGGTTGCGACGGCCCTGTCATAGGGCTGCGGGTTCTGCCCTGGCCACCAGGTTACCTTTCGGGCATCCTCCTCGGACAGTTCGGTATCTACCCTCGACGGAATCGCGAAACCCGGCCCGTCGGGCCAGATCAATCCGATGTCCGGGCTTGCCGGAATATCTCGGATATCTGTATTTAGGGCCCATATGGTAGAAGAATTGCTATTTCGGGGCGTTGTGCCTTCGTAGCGCCGGTAGTCGGGCAGTTGCCCGATCGCCATGCGCGGCGGGTTTGTGGCTTTGGCCCACGGCGAGGCCAGGAGGCTCAACCACGACCGCGTCGGTACCGAGCGCATCCTGCTAGGCCTCATCCAAGGGGCGACGGCGTCGCGGCCAAGGCGCTTGAGTCGCCAGGGATCAGCCTGGATGCGGTGCGCCAGCAGACTGAGCAGATGATCAGCCAGGAGCAGCAGGCCCCGCAGTCGGGGCGCCTACCGTTCACGCCGCGGGCAAAGAACGTGCTGAACATGTCCTTGCGGGAGGCACTGCGGTTCGGCGACAACCACACGGCGACTGGAAACCAAGAGTGCCAGGCGCCCAATGGTGCAGCGACGCGCACGTGCCGTCTCGCTTCGGGGGACCAGTTGGGGACCACACATAATGCGTGTAGCCGGACGGCCCACACGTGGCCGAACGTCACGCCGGACCCCTCGAACGGCGTTGAACGGCAAAGAGGCCTACTCCAACGTTCTGGGGGGCAAGAGGTCGCGCCCCCGGAACGCGCGTCAGCGGCCGTCTCTCACAGCCCGCGCACGGACTGGTGAAACGGCACTGGACCTAGGTGCCCCAGGTGGACACCCTGCGGACCCTGACCAGCGGAAATGGACGACACCGGACGAGCCGGACCCCGCACGAGGCTACGGATCAGATGGCCGTGAGCGTCGAAACTCTGCTCAAGATATGGTTAGAAGTCTTCAAGTGCGCAGGACTCGCTCACGGTCTGAAGCCAGGCAGGCTTGAGGTACGAGACATAGTCATGCGCCGCCGCAAGTGCATCACGGAAATCCTCGAAGGAGATGTACCGGCATACTTCGACTAGAGGCGGTTTCATGCGCTCGAACGTAGGACGGTTTACCTGCTGAATGACCTTCTCACGCCTCTCCTCAGGTGCAACGAGGAACAAGGGAACCGAGATATTCGGTTGCCGTGCCAGCAGGTCACTCATCCGCAACAGGCCCGAGTAAATTGACGTTGTGCTCTCGATTTCAAACGCCGCAATAATAGCGTTGCCTTCTAGCCATAGCACGTCGATCAATTCGATGGTCTGATTCGTAACAGGATCAAATTGCTGCGGTAGCTGCTGCCTGCGTCGCGGCATATTTCCTAGCCTCTGGCCGTTCCACACCCGGCTTTGGTCATTCCTGGCAATGTGGACGTCGAAGCCCATGTCAGCGCCAAGTTTCGCAAGGAGGAACTGAATCTCGGTATGGGTGCTCCCCGAATTTTCCGCTTCCTCAGCGACCTCAGGCTCGTCGTCCTCTGGAACAATTACCAGGCCGTGGGCGGACTCGGGCTGAGCGGTGACGGTTGCGTGGTGGCGCTTTCCTAGCCTGCCCAGCGGTCGCTCAACGGGATTGGCCTCCGCATCTTGCAGCACTCGAACGATCGCCTCACCATCGACGGCTTTCCACCGGTTGGGCGATCCCCGGAACGGGCCTTGCCAACGATTTGGGTTGTCTAGTACGGCAGCCGCCTTTCGGGTCTTGACCTGCGGCGGGTGTGACGGCGCTGGTTC
>OBLU010006607.1_pt1 | contig 10311 bp, 4 predicted proteins | sample 1518681 | NCBI WGS metagenome assembly OBLU01 (sample SAMEA3539304, study PRJEB22396) | soil metagenome | biome: tundra; feature: field; material: soil | place: USA | collected 2010-05 | depth 0.15 m
GTCTCCTCGTGCCATAGGAATGTGGGCGAGGTGATTTCCGGAGGGAAAATGGAGCCAGCGCTTGGGTAGTCGATCGTAAGCTTCGCTGGAGGGTTGACCGCCTGCACGGACTCGTTCCCGGTCACCGTTAACAGCCCAACGCCAAAGATCATCGAACCCACGCCGACAAACCCCGCTACCAAGGTGATCACGGAAAGGATCCGCACAACGCTCCCGTACGGACCAGACAGAATCGAAAAGCTGCGGAAGTTCAAAAATACACGCCCAAGGAAGGCCGCGCCGGTTCCCCGGCTGTTCGGTCGTTGCAAATTCACTCGTATCGGGCGCATGATGCCCTCCTTTCCTGGAGCAACTTATCATTCATCCGGCGGCCAGTCAATCTATCTTTCTTCGAGCACCATCTTACGACGCCAGTTCTTTCTCCGCCAGCGGCAGTTCCAATTCATTGTGATTTCGGCGCAGAAAGAGCGGGGCGGCATCGAAATGCCGCCCCGCCGTGGATTCAGCCAAAGTGAGTTGCTAGAAGGAGTACCTTACCTCCCCTTGCATGATTCGGTGCCCGGTCTTGAAAGTGGCATACCCAAATGGCTGTCCGCCGTGAGTCAGCAGGTTGCCATTCTGGTCGAATGCCAGATTCAGACCATTATCGCCGTTGTTAAATGTCACAACCGGGTGGTTGAGGAAGTTGTAGCCCGAGAACCGGAACGTCAACTTCTTGTTTTCGGAACTTCCGAATACAAAGTTCTTAAACGCCGACAGATCGCTGTTGAAGAACCCCGGGCCGATCAACGACGGGTAGATGAATGGACCCTGCACCCCCGGCGTGGCGAACGGAGAGAAACAAGCCCCGTTTATGTATTGGTGAACCTGTCTCCCGTTGAAATTCGTATCATGCAACCCCTTTGCCGGGTTGCAGGTCAGGGTTGGCTGGAAGCTGTTGTCCGGCTGGCCCGTGATGTTTTGGTTCGACGCCTGGACCGGATTCGTGGTGGTCCTGCCCATAAATGTGGTGCCCGAAGGAATGTACGCGGTGTAGCCGAAGTTGGAACTTACTGCCGCCTGCAGGTCCGCACCGGTTTGGTACTGTGTGATTCCCGAGAGTTGCCAGCCGTTCACCGCCTGTTTCAGGATGGCATTGGCCCCGGACCTGAGGCCCGGAATCTGGTACACGTATGCAGCGTTGAAAATGTTCGGGCGGTTGTTGCCGAGGGTTCCGTAGTCTTGTTTCAGATCCGCGGGGGTTCCGGTCGCCGAGTAAAATCTACCGCGGAGACCGAGCGCCTTGGAGTACGTGTAGTTCAGCAGGAAGGTGAAGTGTCCTTGCTGCTTGTTCCACGTCACCTGGAGAGCGTTGTAGTTGGAATACATCTTGTGGTTGATGAGCTTCACCCCACCGCTCCCGCTGTAACCGGTTGAACCATTTGGCGTAGTTGCCAGCGGCCTTAGGCTCTGCTGGAGGTTGGAGGTATAGCCGTTGTCGGCGCCGCTTGCCCCGCAAGCCGGGGCGCCCGCAACTACGTTGCCAATGGTCGTGCAATCAGCCAGCCAGCCGGCGGCGTTGAACAGCACGTTATAAGACAAAGCGTTGAGTTGATAGAAGTTGTTGTTGTAGTTGCTCAGGTAGTCCGACTTGTTGCCCACATAGGACACTTCAACAAGGCTCTTCCACGGAGTTCTCTGGGACACAGTGAGACTCCAGTCCTGCGTTTGAGGAGCCGCGCTGTCATTCGGATCCAGCGCGGTGACGCTTGACGGCGCGGAGAGCGCTGCCCCATACGCTGAAATTCCACTCGGCTGGAGATCGGCCAGCTTTCCGTCCCATTGGCAATTGGAAGTCCCGACCTGTGCGGCCGTGCAATGCGCATTGGATTGTGCGCCGATAGTCGGAGACCCGAACGAGCCTCTGACGATTCCATACGCGCCATTCTGTACGTTCTGCTCGTCATGGAAGTTGTAGATGCCATAGCCGCCGCGCAGGATGGTCTTGCCTGTTCCACGGATATCCCATGCGAAGCCGACGCGAGGACTGTAGAAGAAGAGCCGGCTCGCAGAACCGGACAGAGGCGTGGATGAGTTGACCTTATTCCACTCCAGGCCGGGGAACGTTGCTCCCGCCACCGTACCTCCGGTGTTGTTCGCGAAGACATTTGGATACCAGGCGGCAAATCCATAGCCGGTGTTGTCAACCCATGGCCCCAGGTGCGAGAAGCGAATACCCAGATCCAGGGTCAACTTTCTCGACACTTTCCAGGAATCCGTCGCGTAGAACTGCGCCGAGATGAAGCGGAACGCGGGGAGAACGTTGAAGTTCTGCTCTGAGTAGCCATCGGTTTGGCCAATGAGCATATTTGCATATGCATTGCCGGTGCCGTTAGTCTGCCAGGCGTCGAAGAGGGTCGAACCGTTGACGTCGCCATTGCCGGGCTGCGAGTTCCAGGTCCGCTCCCAGTAGAAGCCGAACTTGGCGGTATGGGTCTTCCACACCTTGGTGATGTTGTCCGCAATGGACGGAAGCGTCTTCTTGGCGAACACCCCGCCTGCCAGTTCAAACCCGGAGTTGAGCATGTTGGGAGTGCCATCGCCCCAGCCAACGAGCTCCGGGAATATGATTTTGGAATTGTCCCCATGGTTGAAGAGCATGTTGTAGTTGATGCCCAGGCTCCCGCGCTCCACTTTGGACGGATTCTGGAACTGGTTAGGCAGGTTCACATACACCCAGTTGAACAACACCTCATTGGTGAGGGTTGGGGTGAACACCTTGGTCATGTTTGCCGTGACCGTTTCGGAATCCGATGTCTCAATGAGCGGGCTCGGGTACGGAACGGTCGGGGAATCCCAGGACTGCGCATTGCCCGTCCAGAGAAGATCGAGGCTCTCCTCGGCATTGTCGTTCTGGTGGTTGTATTGGACGAAAAGCTTGGTCGAATTGCTGATGCTGTAGTCGACGCGGCCGCGGTATTGATTCATGTTTGAGAAGCGCGTCTCAGACCTGACGTAATTGGCGCCAAAGTTCTGGGCAGGATTCGCATTGGCATGCGGCAAAACACCCATTATCGCCACCCCGTTGGGGTCGATCGCAGCAGGATTGACGATCCCATTCACGTACGCGTTGCCGTTTGGGCCGCCGCCGTTTGGCACGCCCTGGACGGAACCGCCGGACAATAAACTGTCATAGGCCGCATTGGAATCGGCCTGGGTGAAATCACCCTTGCGCATGTCGTCGGTCGGAACATCCGAGGTGTAGATGCCGTTGTCGACGTTCTGCCTGTAGAGTTCGAACGCAAAGAAGAAAAAGAGCTTGTCGTGGTTGTGATTGAATTTCAACCCAGGCAGGATCAACGGGCCGCCGATCTGGGCGCCCGGATAGAAGTACTTCGTCTGCGGGCGGGGCGCGATTTGCTGACCGGTAGATGGATTCACGCCCTGGACCTTACTGAGCCAGTCGTTCGCATTTGCCGAGTAGTAGCGGTTGTAAGTGTAAACCTCGCCGTGGAATTGCTGCCCACCCGACTTGCCCACCGTGTTGATGACAATCGGCCCCTTCGCGGAGTCCGCGCCGAAGTTCGAGGTTTGGACCGTGACTTCGGAAGTCATCTCGGCGTTGGTGTTCATGGTCTGGCCGCAGTTGCAGCCTGGGTCGAGGACGTGCGCGCCATCCGAGGTGATGTCGAGAGCGCCGGTGCGCTGTCCGTTCGCCGAGAAGCTACCGATCGGACCGTTGCCGGTGCGCTCGTCCTGTGCGGTATAGGAGTTCGCGTTGAGGGTTCCGGTGGTCATGGCCATACCGGGCATGATCTTGATGAATTCAGCAGCGTTCTGGCCCATGATCGCTACGTTCTGCATGATGTTTTGGTCGAATGTGAACGCTTTGTCGCCTGAATCTGTAGGGGTGATCTGGCTGGTGTTGCCTTCGACCACGACAGTCTCACCCTTGGCGCCGACCTTCAGCTTGATGCCCGACACGTTCCGATGATCGTCAGATACCAGGGTAATGTCCTTGGCCTCCCAAGTGGCGAAACCCTGCCTGGAAACCACAAGCGTGTAGTTCCCGGGAGGAACCGCGGCAAAGTTGAAGAACCCTGTGCCGTTGCTCACATCCGTGCGCTCATCGCCGCTCGCCTGGTTCTTCAGGACGATGGTTGCACCCGGAATGAGGGCGTCGGACGTGTCGTAGACAGTTCCAGCGATGGTAGCGCTACTGCCTTGCGCTCTTGCTGTCGGCCCCGTGAGGACCAGCGCAATAGCCATCGCGAGTGCCGCCCACACCGATAGCCAGACCTTTCGCCTGGCGTTTGGATAACTGTGCAAATTCATTTGGTGCCTCCTGAATAAGGTGAATATGCTTTTCTGTTTGGGCGCCTTACAGAGCTTTTCCGTCTGCTTGGGCCCCAGCCTAATTCAGACCCTCTGCTTAAGCGCATTTCGAACACGCCTGAAGCGGATGTCTGGACATTTCATAAAAACCCCATGCATTGCTTCCTGTAACATCGGCAAACGTTTTCTTAGGTGCTTCCGCCACAGATACACGACAATCTCGCAATCGAGTACTGTCCATTTCGCGCAGTAAATCCCTAGAAGGTCGCGAAATATATACAACCCGCTCAATAGGACTGTCAAGGAAAAACTTTCCCACGCCTTTGAGTGCTGTTGCAACAATAATGTGGATAACGTTTGTCGAGGATCGAAAGGCGTTCCGGGTGAAGTTCCCAATCGCGCGCAGATTTCCTGGGACGGGGCCCAGAACCAGTCTTCTACCCGGGACCACCCGATGGTCCAAATCCGCGAATCCTTCTTTACTTCAACTGGATTAGAACCGATCGCCATTATTGCGATGGACGAGCCCTAGAGCCTGTTATTAACTTCGAGGAGCGGCACGTGGTTCCCGAATGCTCAAAATCCGCGTAAGAGGCACTGTTCGCGAGATGTGGCACGGAATGGATTTACGGTTTCCCCCTGAATCTCAGTCACTTTGCGAAAGCCGCGCTTATTCCATTGGGTTTACGGGCGCAAAGTTAATAACAGGCTCTAGTCTCAGGGCCAGTTCGGCTGCTCGGATTTGAGGCGGGAATACTCCGCCTGCTCGCGGCGCATGTCGTCGTTGCGGCCGAGAGCGCGGTAGGTGTTCGCCAGGTAAAGCCGGATTTTTGGGCTGACGGGGTCCAGATGTACCGCCGCGAGGTAAGCAGCAAGCGCGTGCTCATCGTCGCCACCGGAACGCAAGGCCTGCCCGAGCGCCAACTGCGCTCCCACAGAGTCGGGGCTGAGCGCGACCGCCTCTCTGGCGTACTTGAGCGCCTCGTCCGTTTTTCCTTCGACGTCGTATCGGAGGGCGAGCTGAACACGAGCCGGCACGCTATCCGGACTCACCCCCAGCTCCGCCAGAAATTCCGGGGCGCTCTGTTCCGGGTGGCGAGCCCCCAGGGAGGTCCCATAAAAGTAGTGGACATTCGGAAAGTTTGAGTACGCGGCGAGCAGACTCTTGAAGTCCGATTCCGATTCCTCCGGAGGCTGCGTGGCGAGATCCCAAAACGCCTTTCCAGCCATGGCCACAACATCGTGCTGGTTGGCTGGGACTTCGGACGGAAGGATCGGCATGCGGAGCGATGCCACACCGCTGGCAAACAGCATCTCAGAATTATTGCGAGCTTTGGGAGCAACATGCAGCGCCAGAATCTCTTGCGCCACCTCGAATGCTCCCTGCCTCGTCAGGAGCATCGCGAGGTGGTAATCGGCAATAACCAGCAACTGTCCGCCAGGCTCTTTTACCGGTACCAGCATGTGAGCCTTCTTCAAATGCTCGAATGCGAGGTCATACTGCTTGGTACGGAACTCGCACAAACCAAGTAGAGCCCAGCCGGGCGCCGCCGAAGCGTCCAGCGCAACCATGTGGCTTAGTTCGTCACGGCACTGGAGATAACGATCGTGCTCGTAATCGATCATTCCGAGCGCCCACCAGCCCTCGGCCCAATCCGGCTTCAACTTAACTGCCTCAGAGTAAAGCCGCGCGGCTTCGTCATCCCGGTTGGCGTCGTACGCCTGCTGCGCTTTCACGGAAAGCTGTTCAAAGGATTGAGAGGTTGTTTGGGACGCCGCAACCGCGGCGATGCACAGCATGATTCCAATGCCCAGCTTCACTTTGTCAAACTCCGTCCCTGCTCCTGGTCCCGCTTCTGAATGGCGGCGTCCATCTGCTCCGCGACCTTTCGTTCCCGGCGGCCATCATCCCCGCGGCCTAAACGAAAGTAGATGGTAGCAAGGGTGCGATGTGCTTCCGTGTACCCGGGATGATCCTTGATCAAGGCCTCCAGAAGCCTCGCGGCGCGCTTGTCGTCTCCTTCATCCGAACACAGACGCGCAAACTGAAAACGGGCTCGAATCTCTGCCGGTCGCAGTTCGAGCGCGTGCGTCAGATTCTTCTCCGAATCCTGCAACTCCCCTTCTTCCCGGAGCAATGTCCCCAGCCATAACATGGCATCGAAATTGTTCGGGTCCAAAGCCAGGGATTTCTCAAACGAGGCTTTGGCGCCTTTCATGTCCGATTCCAGAAAAGCCAGCCTTCCGCCAAGGCTGTATGCCTCAGGCAGATTCGGATTCAGCTCGATAGCTCGCTTCACCTCGACAATGGCTCCTCCCTTGTCGTGGGCTTGATATTTTGTGTAGGCCATGAGCATGTGCCCCTCGGCGGTCTCCCCGTTCTCGAGCAACCGCTGGATAAACGGAGTTCCCCGTTCGATCTGGCCTTCGTGGAGCAAAGCAGTGCCGAGCACGTAATCGAGGGTACGATTGTTCGGGTCGGAAGCAGCGATCGGATCGAGCAGAGCCACAACGCGTTCGTTTTCGCCCTCGCGCAGGTAGCACTCCGCCAGCAGCAAGGCAACGCGTTCATGATTTGGATCGCTGTCGGGCTCGGTCGCGTAAACAGCCTCAAACTCGCGAACCGCGTGCGCGATATCCCCGGTCTTGTAGTAGGCCAATCCCAGGTTGAAGCGGATGCCGTAATTCGATGAATCGCCCTTGAGCGCCAACGTGTATTCCTGAATCGCCTCGGCAAAGTGGCCTTCGTGCGATAGAGCCGCGCCCAGGTTCGAACGCACTGCGGCCACTTCCGGATGCAATTTCAGAAACGCTCGATAGCCGTCAATGGCCTCCGCGTAGTGACCCGACTGTTGAAGCTCGATGGCCCCGCGCAATGCCTGTCGCGCGGGGCCGTCCTGGGCAGGCGCGAGCCCCGCCGACAGAAGGATCAGAAATGTCAGCCGCCAAAGCACCTTCTTTTCGCACCCTTCCAATTAGCATAATAGCCCGCGCCCTCGTTCACTACTGCACTTGAAAATCCACCTTCTCTTCCGCATTGGCGGTGCCTTGCGTAACTCCGAGGTGGATCTCATAGGAACCAGGAGTGAACTTGTCAGCGGGCAGATTCGCGATATACGGAATGCGTCCGTCCTTCTGCATCGGAGGCAAAGGCGCTTCCGAGGAGCCCAGGTACTGTCCATCTTTATAGAAGCCCATCGTCAGCTTCGGCGCATCCTTTATTGCGGGATCGGGATAAACAGTGAAGTAGAACGGTAGAATGCTTCCCGCTCCCCCTTTGAGCGTACCGTTCAAGGTCGGAATGATCTTTCCGCCTGGGAAATAGAACGCATCGAGAATCTGCGTGTCCTTGAGCGGTTCGGTACGGCGGATTACAACCACATCGCTGATCGCGAGTTTGTCCGTTGGCGCTGGAACGACCAACGGGCTTTTTTTGACCCCGATCTTGTTGCCCTTCCGATCCATGATCGCCGCCTCGAGCGTGTAGTTCCCGGGCGCCAATTCGGTCCGGAAGGTTTGCACCAGATTCCCGTCCTTATAGCTGTCCACTTTGTTCAAGGGCACCTGCACGGCAAAGTCCTTGCTGAATTTTTCAACGACCTGGCCGGAGGAATCTCTGACAACGGCAAGCAATGGCGCGTCGACGGCAGCGGTTTTTCCGTCCGGCTGCGGCGCAAAAGTAAGTTCCTTCAGAGGAGCCTCGAGCGTCAGCATGTACTCGATTTTCGGGCCCCGCTCATTGAACTTCTCCGCGCCTGCGCTGAACGACACCTCGGTCAGGGGCTGCGCGGCGGCCACGGCATTCATCAGCGGTACTTCGTAAGCGAGCATCTGCTGTCCGCCCGAGAGTGTGGGAAGCGCGAAATAACCGCTTCGGGTGTGAACATCGATACCAGGCCTGTCCAGCTTCACCGAGATTTTCCGGAACTTGCCATCAAAGACCGAAATGTGCGGATCGTACGAAGCCTCATAATAGCTTCGCACCTCATCCATGACTTCTCGCAGTGGAGTCCTCAGATCGTTGGTCTCCGCAATGGTCAAGCCGCCCGTCTGGCTTGACAGATCCTGCAGCCAGAGTAGTGGGTTCGAGCGTATCCCGTTTTCCGCAGTTTCTTGTGCCCGCACCTGGTCTGTCGACACGTCGCCGCGGCCACCGTTCTGTACCATGCTCCTGGTCTGGCCGGCAGCCTGGCCCAACTGGTCGTTTCCGCTGCCACCCTGGCTGTACGTAACCAGGCCCTTCGGGTCAACCGTGTAAAACGTGATGTTAGCGCGGTTCGCCGCGCTGATCATGTAGCTGTATTGCTCCTTAGCGACATCGGGGATGAACAGGTAGGGATTGAAATACACAACGACTTTGCGGCCTGGCAGTTGCGATTCCGCCTTCACCAGCGCCAGCAGAGCATCGATGGTACCGCGGGCGTCGGCCTGCCGGTTGGCCGCATCGGCTCGCTGCAGCATGTCGAACTCCATCTTCGCCATCCTGTAGGTGACTGAGTTGCTGATCGAACTCTGGCTCGGCAGGCTGTTTCCGGTGGAGCTTATCGTCGGCGCATTGGCTGTGTCGCCGCTCATACTGCTCTGCGAGCCCGATTCTCCCCCAGAGAGCGTCCGTGCAAGATCCGCCTTGATTGCAGCCGAATTCTGCTGGTATTGAATGAACTGCCATGTGGCCGACTTCTCCACCGTCCTCATCAGCAGGGCGCGATCGTTAGTGAACGGCTGGATCATGTGCAGCTTCTCGTCGACCGTCATCACGGAGAAATAGAGGTTCTGCTCCGGAGCAATCTTAAACATGTCTTCCAGCGCCTGATGGAAGAAGCGCCTTTCATCGGGACCAAGATTCTCGAAGACCAGGGTGACGAGGCGAAGCTCCTTCATCGGGTCCATTGGGATGTTACCGGTCGACGGAACGGGCGTCGCGGGTGCGCCCGATGATGCATTCTCTTCGCCCGAAATAACCTTCAACGAGGTGACGTGCTGCTCGACGCCGTCCTCGAATATATGGACCTCCTCGGGACGGATGTCGTGAATCGCCTTGCCCTTCTTGTCCTTGAAGACCATGTCCAGGGTTACTTCTTCGGTATTCAGGCGAATGGTTGGAGTGCTGGTCTGAGTTGTAGTCGCCTGTTGCGTGCCCGGTGTCTGCGAAACCAGGCTGCATGCGAAAAGAAAAGTTGCGGCAAAAGCAAGGACGGAGCGGTTCATCGTTGCAGCCTCCAAGAAGAAAATCAAGCGACGCTAATTATATATAATCTAGCGACGCTCGCGAATTCAGGAATGTCTCAACTCAAAGTCTACAGCCCTCTCCAGCCGTCGTCCTGGACGCGAAGCGCGCCCTGGGGGCGATGCGCCTCACCATAGAAATCGCATCCCTCCAGCAATCATACGCCCTCCGGCAGGAAACAAGACTCCGATTCCAAGCACGGCATCTCCCATGCAAGAATCATAAACTCCTCATATATTTGAGTTAACCTCAGTGGGTGACCCGATCTCAGATCGGATTGCTATGATGAACCCAGAGGCTGGGCAGGTTTGCGGAAAACAACCGATTGCGCCGGTCAACAATGCGATCAACAATCAGCAGAGCGGTTTCCCCATGCGGATAGCCAGATTCAGTCAGTCCATGAGCAAAGAAAAGCCCCAACCTCGGAAAAGCAACCGCGGACGGAGAATTCCGGTTCTTCTATTTTCACTGGGCGGCCTGATGCTCAGTGAATCGTCGGCTGCGCTCGCTCAGGACATTTCCGGCGCACAGGACTCCGGGATCCAATCCACCCGGTCTTTCAAGCAATTGGCCGAGCAAGGGCAAGCGGCTGCGGATGCCAATCGAATCCCCGAGGCAATCCGTCTCTATCAGCAAGCGACCGCGCTACGGCCTGCGTGGTCCGAGGGTTGGTGGTACCTCGGCACCATGCTTTTCGATTCGGACCAATTCGCCCAAGCGCACGACGCATTTCTGCATTTCGTGTCTGTCGAGCACAAACAACCAGGTCC
>OBLU010006608.1_pt1 | contig 10310 bp, 10 predicted proteins | sample 1518681 | NCBI WGS metagenome assembly OBLU01 (sample SAMEA3539304, study PRJEB22396) | soil metagenome | biome: tundra; feature: field; material: soil | place: USA | collected 2010-05 | depth 0.15 m
GGCGCAAGATGTTGAACTGAGACCGTGTTGGGTTGATCGTTTTATTTTTCATCCCGGCCTTGTGGCAGGGCCAAAGCGCCAACCCAACACCTTTTCCTAAAAACTCGGGGGATGGTTCTGAATTATTTACATTAACATACCTATTGACATTCTAAAATCAACGAGTAAGCTTCAAGCGAAGATAGGCGATTTTTATTTTTATGGGAGTTCCAAATCTGTGGCACGGACAGAACTCGTGGTTGTTCCAGGACGAGAACGGTGGAGCTTTCATCTTACCGGGCGTGTCTATGCGCTGGCGCATGCTTCCAATGGTGCCATTCATCCGGGCGATCTGGTGTTATAGCTCATGAAGAAAGTCCTACAATGGTTCTTGATCATTTTGCGGTTGCTTGGCGAAGCACTCCGCCATTTCATTGCAGCCATTATTCAGATCATTGGCGATCTCTTGCGACGCTGCTGCCGGCGAAGGCGCAGGCCAAAGCGTAAACGCTGTAATGACGGCGGCACATGTCACAACGTTAGTTTGCCGCCATTCGTCCGGCCGGATCCGTTAATTTATAGCCAGACATACCTGGCACAATTGGGATTCGCAGTCACATGGGATAATCCCGACATTCAGCTTTTCGACGCAGGAGGAACAGCCGTGTCCTCGTCCGCTCTGACGGCGGATACGGATTACCAGATCGTCGCCCGTATCTGGAATAACTCGACCCAAGCGCCGGTCGTTGGCCTGCCGGTTCAGTTTTCCTATTTGAGTTTTGGCGTTGGCACGCAAAGCCACGCCATCGGGACCACCATGGTGACGCTGGGTGTGAAAGGTGGGACCAATCATCCAGCCTTTGCGAAAATACCTTGGCGCACACCTGCTGCCGCTGGGCATTATTGCATCCAAGTATTTCTCGACTGGGCGGACGACTCAAATCCACTCAACAATCTCGGGCAAGAGAACACCGATGTCTGCACATTACATTCCCCCGGCCAAGCCACGTTTACGCTGCGCAACGCCACACAGGAGACGTTGCGCTACCGCTTTGAGGTGGATGCGTATGTCATCCCACCACGTGACTCCTGCGCCAACCGGCCAACCAAACGGCCAAGCCCCAGGGATTGGAGTCGGCCACCCGTGCCCCCCGCGCACGACCGTCACAATTATCCGTTGCCCGCCGGCTGGAGCGTCACCTTCAATCCCGCTGAGCCGGAGCTCGCACCCGGAGTGGAGCAACTCATCACGGCAACCATCATCGCGCCAGCGGGGTTTACCGGAAGCCAGCCAATCAATGTGAACGCATTCAGCAAACGTGGTTTTGCCGGTGGGGTCACTATAGCGGCGGAAAAAACCTAGAGTCAATCATGGCCTATCCACATTACACTAGATGCTGCGAGTTGAAAGATTACAAGCTTGCCCCATCCGACACCGAGATCTACACAGCCGTTGGCTTTATAGTCGCATTTATCGTATCCTCGATTTGGACTGGGTTGTCAGGGATTGATGCCGCCTTGCTCACGTTCGCTGCTGAAGCGCTTATTTACGTGAAATGGTGGCTCTACACCCGGCTCATTTGCATGCCCGCAGATAGCTCCTCGACTCGCAATCATCTGGTATGCGCCATAGGGGTGCTTGTCTCGGTAGATAAACAGACGGGCAAAACAATTCCCGACGCTTGGGACACTGATTATTCGTTTGATCTAGCTCTGGCTCCGAACCCGATTTCAAATGAAATACTTGATCCCAATTATTTGGCCGACCTAGCGGCGGCTCCGAACCCGATTGCAAATAATACAAAACTTGAACAGGATGCGGCAAATGACAAAAAATTGAAGCAGCAAGCAGCGGAGGTGGTGGCACCTCAAGGCGATTTGGTCGCGGAAGACGTCAAGATCAAGGATAAGATGACGGCCTTGGGAAAGTCGGATATTTTTGGGAACTTTGCGACTGATTCCAATCAAAGTTGCTTCGCGTCGGATCTCAAGGGGAATAAAGACTATACCGCTTATTCCCAACAGCGGACGACTGCGACGCTTCATTGCGAGATCGAAGGCAGGGGAATGTTCAATTTAATCGCGCCACTCGAGGCTGTGATTGGCTTGACTGCCGTCGCTGAGGTGCTCTCCTGGTTTTGCTCAATACCGGTCATCGGATGGATCCTCTGTGCCATTGCAGCGCTGCTGACGGTGGCTGCCGCCGCTGTCGTCATAGCAGGCGCCTTGCAGGCATTTAATAACGACAGTGCCAAACCGTCCGATGTGAATCCAGAATTGGGTAAAACACTGCATACAAATGAGTGTAATGGATTGGGCGCGGACATCCTGCTGGTATCTGGCGAGTGGATTTATGACTCTTTCCACCCCACCACCGGCAATGAGATTCACCCGGTTCAGCACGTGCAAAAGGTTCCTAATGGCTACGACATCCCCATTGACGGAACGCCAGCGCCGATCTTTCAATGGGACGGGCAATGGCACCTCAATCCCGATGACATAAAAGTTTGGTGTGGGATGGTAGCGGACGCGAGCTCGCCCACGACGCAAACGAATCAGGAAAATCCGGAGAACCAGTGGGAGGTCCATCCCGATGTGGACGGGTGTGACCCAACACCTGTAATTCCGTAATGTAGGGGTGAAAATGATAATGCTGAGAATCTGCCGGCCATCGGAAAGACCGAACCCGCTTAAAAATACGCAACACTGAATATGGATATCACCGAATCCTTGAAGTTCCTCTGCGAAGTTGTCCAGCTTGGCCCCAAAGGTCAAACCGTAAGGAATGACATCATTGCTCGCGCAAATGAGATGGCAAGCGCAATTAGTTCAGTGGCTATCTACACGACGGCAAGACTTAATGACGCTCTGCTAACCAAGGACACTTCTGAGAAGTTACGGAAGCTTACCGCCATTACCCAGGAAGAAATTCGCGTTTTTGCTGGAATGAATAACCTTTGCGCTCAGATTTATGGTTCAGCAAACGCTTTGCATCACGCTTTCTCCACCGAGTGGGCCAACACAAAGCTATTTGGTCAAGCAGACGCGCGGGAGCTTTTTGTGGTATTGGCCCAAGGTGAACAAGGTATGCAGGAACTTTTTGCTGGGATGATGGCCATGCCGCAAGACCTACAAAAGAAGTCAGACCAGGAAATCAACGATTGGATCCGCCAGACTATCTCCGGCGTTCTCGCAATTAGTTCGCAGGCAAACAGTGTGATGGCAAAACTCTCGAATGCAATTTGAACCATTTTGTTTAAGTTGCGAGTCTTAATAACACAATAAAACCGAAAGGCAAATAATTATGAACTGGGATTCCAAAGGTAATGCCAATACAAATCCACCGAATGGGCCGAAAAAAGTTAACGATCTCAATGATTTTATCGGCACAATCGATGCCAAACCATTAGTCATCGTAACCAATAACTTTCCTAGGCTTCAAGTCGATAGCACCGCTGACGGGTCAGCATCAACCCTTCAACTACTTGCGATTAAGCCGACGCCGCAATCTCCTCACGGAACGCCACCCCCTGTGCTTCCTGTCGGCTGGTTAGGCACGCCGATAAATTGCTCCATTGTGGCGAATGAAAAGGGCCTTGGATTTTCGGCGACAAGCGTGGCTGGCGGGGTGCAATTTCAGGTTTCCGAACTTGGCGTTAGTGTTAATGGAACGTTAAATACCAGCGGCATTCTTACTGCCCCGGAGGTTGATGTCCCGGGCACCATAAGCACAGCCAGGCTAATTGCAAGCGGTGACGTGAGCGTTGCTGGCACGTTGAACGCAACCGGCCCTCTGAACGCAACCGGTCCATTGAATGTTTCTGGAGAGGCGAATTTCAGCGGCGCACTAAACACCGTTGGCCCCCTAAGCACAGGCGGCAGCCTCAAGGTTAATGGCGATGTTAACGTCACCGGCGATGTCTTCCTGGCGAACGCCGATTGCGCGGAGGAGTTTGATATTAGCGGGTCAAACGAAGTCGATGCGGGAACCGTCATGGTGCTGGATCAGAATGGCGCGCTTCAGCCAAGCAAATGCGCTTATGACAGAAAGGTCGCCGGGGTCATTTCCGGCGCGGGCAAATACAAACCGGCCATTACTTTGGACAAACAGACAAATTCCGGGAAAAACAGACTGCCGCTGGCCTTGGTAGGAAAAGTTTTTTGCAAGGTAGATGCACAATACGGATCGGTTGAAGTTGGTGACTTGCTGACCACTTCCCCGACGACGGGATGTGCCATGAAAGCGGGTGATCCGCTGAAGGCATTTGGAGCGGTCATTGGCAAAGCGCTCCGCCCATTGCAATCAGGCGAGGGATTAATCCCTATTTTGGTTGCATTGCAATAGTAATGCATTTGCGTTTGCATAAAGGAGCAAACATTTATGGCGTATATAGTTACCTTAAGGCAGTTCCATACACTTTGGAAATCAGATCCGAGTCATGGGATTCGCACTTTAGAGTCAGGCGTATCCTTTTCGAGTATAAGGATAATGCTAACGGATGCCGATGGTGACACTATACCGGACGGCATAGAGACTCTTTTACTGGCAAGATTCAGACCCTATTACCGCTTTTCCTCCAACTATGGCGATGATGAACAATACCCACCGACGAGTTATCTGGCGTTTATTCAACTCAGCCGCTTAATGCAACGAACCTTTTACACTCCGATTCCCCTCCCAACTGACCATGCCGCGCCTGTCCCCATTGTTGTTGACAACGTGGTTATTGATTGGGGATTGTTGGCCGCCAATCCGGCGCAAATCCTTACTTTCAACAATGGAGCGGCAAATCTCACACGCTTCCCGGATAAAACTCAATACCTTTTGCAAGTGCAGTCTAATTTTTATCATGGTTATATCGAGAATGATGGAATAAGCGCGGTTACGCGTTGGGCCGACATAGTAGCGCAGGGTAATCTTGGCATGCACGGACACGTTGCCCCCGACATCAATGGCAATTACAGCGTCGAATTTTGGCAGTTTTACGCTTACAACTATGCTGCTGCAGGTGGTTTATTTGATCACGTGGGCGATTTAGAACATGTAAAGCTTATAATTGACGCTCAGACCCTGAAGCCTATTTCAGTTTATCATAGTGTTCATGGAAAAGATGTTCTTTTTGAAATGGGTGAAATTCAACCGGTGGTTGCCGGCAACGTAGCTGAATATCGCGGCGAGAATTATGATACTGGTTACATTGACCTCTACGCCCCCTACGGAGGGATAGGCCGGGCCCAAAATAATTTAGTTCGTTTTTATGCCGAGTCACGGCCAGACGGCACATTTGGCGATTATACGCATCCGGTTGTTTATATCGAATATGGGACCCATGCGACCTGGCCAAGTGAACATTGGGTTTACGTTGGTGCGCCATCGCATGATGGGGATACGCATCAATTTTTAACGACAGCTCCTCCTAACCTGGGAGAAGTCACCAAGCCATTATCAGTGGAGGCCTCAATCATAATGCAATTCAATGGCTGTTGGGGAACTTATACGGGACCGGGCGGTGATAATCCTCCTAGTCCCTGCCTGCATAACGCCTGGCAATGGCCTCCCAGCGAGGCGGCGTTTCGCAGTAGCATACCAGATTCAGCTTTTCAGGGATAAACGAGAGCCTGCCAGCATATTATGAACGCGCATAGTCTAAGACAGTTTTTACACACTGGCCACGGACCTTACGACGTGCCACCCAGCACCGATCCCGCCAAGGGAATTAGGATTCTTGAGCCTGGTCGCGCAGCAATTAGCCTTAGAGACCTCATGGGTTTTGGGCTGACTGGTGTCTGGTCATGTGATGATGGTGGCTCTTACTACATCAGACAGGAGGGCGACACAATGTGGTGGGCTGGGCTAAGCGGCGACATAGGTTTGCAACAAGGGTTGACCTTCTGCAATGTCTTTCAGGGTAAAATAATTCACCAAACTGTTGGTGGTGAATGGGCAGACGTTCCGAGAGGCCTATTTAGCGGGTCAGGGGACATGAACGTCCATATTGTTTCCGATGCCAACGGAGTTCCAGTGCAGCTACAGAAAGCAGAATTTTCCGGGGGGTTTGGTGGAAAGACCTGGACTTTTAAGAGCTGGTCGTCCAAATGGAGTGCTGATTCGACACAGGATTTATTCAACAAAGTTAATAAAAACACTTGGGCCGCGGTTTTTAATCGTGAAACATTGGCTGATGCGCGAGATGTTATCAAAAATTTACCTGTCGTTGTTTTCGGTCGGCTGCAAGCTTCGGAAAAAGACCCCAGTCTAGCATTTGACAACGCTTACGGGAACAACGAGAAAACAATAGGGCGTTTTTTCGATCTCAATAGTAAGTGGAACCCAGATGGAGATCAAGATGATGGAGATATAACTACATGGATATTGGCCAATGTGTATGAACTGCCACCTGATTTTGTCGACGGCGCATCACTACAGGATACAAATGCCATTCGCGCGAGAATTACTCAAAATGTCAATCCTTCCTGCATCAATAATCAAAGGGTTATTCCCGGAGTCAACGATAATCCCGTTTCCACGCTCCGAATTCATCCCGAAATAGTAATGTATGGCGCAACGGATGATGGACCGCCATATACTACATGGCTACCAGGATGGGGCCAAGTCATCGGTGCCAACGGCGATAGCATTCTGGTTAATGGCCGACCACTAAACGGGGATGTTGTGTTCAACGGTCAGGGAACAACTTTTATTTCGAGTTTTTCCCCCGCGATAGGGGATTTCGTTCGAGTTACTGGCGCATTGGTTTTTGACCTTGCACACGACCCGCCCCCATTTGAGATTCATCCTGTCTATGCCATAGATTGTTTCAAAGTAAACAATTCAAACGATCTGTCGGGAACATGGGGCACAACGGATGGAGGAACATGTTACCTCCGCATTTTGAACAATGACGTATGGTTCCTGTGGATGCGCCCTTTTACTGATAACAGCCTAGCTACGGTATTTCGCGGAACTCGCAACGGCGCCGAGATTGTCGGGCAATGGACCGACATTCCTTTAGGAATCCGGCAGAATAGTGGCAATCTTACGCTGAATATGCAGGTGAACAACCTCTTATTAATGCCAGACCCGGGCGGATCATTTGCAGGCGTAACATGGCGAAAACTTTACGACCTTTGACCGTTTATGGCATTGATTTTGTGAGTTTGATAATCATAAAGCGCAAGAGATTGATCCAATGATTGCGATTCTGGTTGCAACTTATGCGATAGTTTTCGGCGCAGAGGTCGTCGGCGATAAAACACTATATACGCTTGGCTCACTCGCGACGCGCTATCGGCTGTTGCCAATATTTCTTGGTAGTTCTGTGGCCTTCATGCTGAAAATGCTTGCTGCCGTTCTACTCGGCAAAGCTATCGCTGAATTGCCGCCACCACTCGTTGCTACTGTCAGCGCCATAACGTTTTTCACAATGGCCCTGGTGATTTGGTTAAAAAAGCCGGAGGAGGGAAAGCGCGTCTCCGTGGATTCACTGTCTTGGATGAAAATCGCATTGGCTTCATTTGCAAGCATCTTCTTTTCTGAATGGGGTGATGTCGGGCAAATCGCCGCCGCCACGCTCGCCGCTCGTTACCAATTATCAGGAGTGGTTTGGCTGGGTGCTGTCTTGGCCATGATGACGAAGGGGATTCTGGCAATGACATTGGGAACCGGCCTTAGAAAGCGTGTTCCGGAAAATGTCCTGCGATACGCAACATCCGGGATTTGCGCGGCTATGGGAATACTGGCCGCATTTAGAATTGATTAAGGTTGCCGTAAACTAAACTAGAACTAAGAACGTCTGCAAACAAATAACCAGAGGCAAATAAATGCAAATTACCCGCAATTGGATGCAAACCTTAGTCATTCTAAGCCTTGGAAGCACGCAATGGCTCTTGGCACAAACGCAGACAGGTGACCAAGAATCGTCATCGTCAACCGTTTCCTCAATCCGCCTTCCCGAAGTGTCTGTTGTTGGCACAAATGTTCTCCGTGAAGACCAATTGATGGGTGCCAATCAGCAGCCAGAGTGGACTGCCAGACGCCGCTTTGTCACTACGCGGGTTTATGTCCAGCCGCCGTGGCAAGTTGAGACCGAGCTCGGTTATGATGGGTCTTTTGGGCGTGTTGGCAAACCGTTGCATCTGTTTCAGCAGGAGATCGAGGTGGGCCTTCCCTACCGCTTCCAACTTGATGTCGAAAATGTTGTTGATAACTTCAAAGAGGGAGATGATGCAGGCAGAAAGTGGCATCATGACAGCAACTCGGTGGAGTTGCGCTACGCGCTCGCTGAATGGGGAAGAATTCCGCTCAATCCCACCGTGAATGCGGAGTGGAAGTTCAACGATGGGGCGGCTGATGCGTTTGAGTTCCAATTGCTGCTGGGCGAGGAATTCTCTGAGCGGCTGCATTGGGGTTTGAATCTGTTTTATGAAAACCAGATAGGCGACGACCGCATTCGAGAATTTGCCGTCAGTCAGGCTCTTAGTTACACTCTGATTGATGAAAAGCTGAGCGGAGGCATTGAGATGAAGTTCAGCTCGGAGTCAGACAAAGACAGCCGTGCAGATCCTGAGAATAAGTACCAGGTTGGCCCCAGCATCCAATGGCGGCCGACCCGACGAACCCATTTTGACGTCGTTCCTTTGTTTGGAGTAGGTCCCCACGCACCACAAGCCGAACTGTTTGTTTTCTTCGGGATCGAATTTGGCCCCGGCTCTAAAGACGCAGAGGGGGTAGTGCCAGCTTCACTACGTGGTAAATAGATGAAGCTCTCAGCACTTAAGATTAGCTTTTCTGCTTCGTTACTTGTTCACGGAGCGGTTTGTTCAATTGTTTCCTTGGCGGGGAGCGGACAGGAGAAGTTTAATCCCCAAAAGGAAGATGAAGTAGCGCTTCAAATTGTATATGTACCTGAGTCGGATGCTCCAGTTGCGTCCGAAAAGCCGGTCGTTGGTGCCGAACCTCGAACGACAAGCAAAGAATCTATTCCTGTCGAATTGACAGCACCACCGCCCACGGAGACGCAAGAGTCTGCGCTGCCAGAGATCATTCCCATCATATCTGCCCCTGTTGGCAAGTTAGTTTCTGCTGAAGCGCCCCAGGCATCATCCGGGACTGCTGCTCCGGCGGTCGCACCAGGCACGAATGTCCCGAGCGAAGTGTTTCCTGCTCTTGCTGGCGAAAGCAGGGGCAGCGCCGCCGGTTATCTTAAGAATCCGCAACCCATTTATCCGAAGGAGGCGCTCAGGAATCGGCAGGAAGGTTTAGTTGTTCTCAGTGTGTTTGTGGCCAGGGAGGGCAAGCCTCAACTCGTCAAGATGCTGCAAAGTTCTAGCCATGCTTTGTTGGACAAGGCTGCGATCCAAGCGGTCAAGCAGTGGCGATTTACCCCCGCTCGCACCGGCAACACGGCCATTGCCTCTGAGGTGGAAGTGCCAATTCGCTTTAAGATGTCGTGTGGGCGCTCAGACAGTCACCCTTAAACGGACACGATAGCCTCCACTCATTGCCCCGCAGAGTCGTTCCTTCCTGGACTTATTGGGTGCACTCCTCCGATTCCTTGATCTCTGTGACGACGATTTTGAGAATTACCGGCTTCCCGTCTGGACTTGTGACCGCTTATTGAGAAGGGGCCAGTCGGAAGGGTCAGAACAAAGGTTTTCCACAGCCTGGGGCAGAAGATGGAGGAACAGAGTGTTCGGTTGGCTGCGGGTTGAATACGACATCGAAAAGCCCAGCAATAAGCTTTTCGCCGCAACCGAACTCGATTCCGACACCTGGGTCAGCGAAGTCAAGCGCATCCGGAGCAAGAAACTGCCGCTGGGGAGTTCTATCGCGTGAAACCGGCTCTCACGAGCCCGGCTGGACGGGCGGGTCTTTTAGCTCGAAAGGGTTTTCGACCTGGCAGAAGGGGAAATGCCGGACATTGCGGGTCGCGACGGTCAGACCGTATTCCCGGGCGATGGCGGCAATCTGCGTGTCCCGCAGATCGCAGTTCTTCCACCAGTCTTGTCCTTGGGTTGCTTCCAGCTCGGCGGCGTAGCGGCCCCACTCCGCCGCGGAAGCTCCATCAAAATCCACAAAGCATCCAGCGTAGTCCTCACAGAGGAACTGGAATTCCGAGCGAGTGTCAGTTCCGAATGGCGCTTAGTTAGGAGCGCGATTTTTGGGCGTTTGACTTTTGCGATAACGGCAGCGATGGGAAACTTCTTTGAACCGGTGGCGCGGTTGGTTTAAGAGTTGGTAGGCTTTTGGTCGGCGTTTGACGGCGCGCGGTTCATTGCGATGGGGGCGTAGCGGCACTTGGTCCTTCACAACGGTAGCGAGCAATTGGTTC
>OBLU010006611.1_pt1 | contig 10308 bp, 15 predicted proteins | sample 1518681 | NCBI WGS metagenome assembly OBLU01 (sample SAMEA3539304, study PRJEB22396) | soil metagenome | biome: tundra; feature: field; material: soil | place: USA | collected 2010-05 | depth 0.15 m
GCTCGTGAGCCAAGCTGGTTGCCTCGATGTGTCCCATGCCGAGTATGCCTGAGCGTGTCGTCGCCACGAGGCCACGACTTCTGTTCTACTCCAAGTCCGTTAGCTATGATCCGACTGGCCGCGTGGCCGGTTGCCCCTGCAGAAACCGGTGCAAATCCCCTAATATCCCCTAACGTTTTACACTCGGATACAGCCCCAGAATGGCCTAAATCGTGGCGAAGCGGAATCTCTAAGTGGTTGTAGAGACTGGATTTTAGCTGTAACACTGGGTTTTTCTGGACCAGGCCCGGGAAACTCCCCCTCCCGGCACCAGCACTTTTAGTTTCAATTACTTAAGGTCAATATCGTCCGTTCCTACCGCCTTCTTACCGTTTTGCCTGATGCTTGCAGCTAGGCAGACATGGCAAATCGCAAGGCATCCATCTGGCTCTACAAGAAAATCGACGGTCGCTGGCGATACGTCAAGCCAGCGATAGGTCGCAACGGGAAGATCAAACCTGATCCCGACGCCGCGTACTACGTGCGCTATCGCGAAGGGTCGAAGACCATTTGGCGCAAATGCAGCAGCGCAGCCGACGCGACGGTCGCACGTGAAAGGCAAGAAGCCTACCTGAATGCCTATGCGCACGGACTCACACCAACGCAACAGGCAGCGCCAGTTCCGAAGATGGTGAGCGACCTTCTTGACGGCTGGCTCGAAGAGTACAGGCTGTCGCACCGCGAGGAAACGTACAACCTGATGAAGCATACGCTGTACGAATTCTTCGGGTATTGGGACGAGAAGGGAAGGCGTGTTCACGGCTTCGTTTCCGCAAACCTGATCGAACACGTCCGGCGCTATGATTTGCTGCACTTCAAGCAACACCTTATTGACAAGGGACGCTCCGCACGCACAGCAGCGAACAAGTGCCTTCGCATAAACCAGTTCATCCGTAGCGTGCTCAAGCTCGATCCCGGCAAGGGACTCATCACCGTCAAGGACATGAAGTTCACCGAACCGGAAGTGAGCGTGTACAACGACGACGAGCTCGCGGCATTTTTCAAGGAGTGCGACGCCTACCGCCACGCGATTTTCAAAACGTTCTTGATGGCTGGCTTGAGGAAAGCAGAACTAGAAAACCTCACGTGGGACGACGTTGACTTCACGGCTGGCATCATCCGCGTCAGGCCAAAGAAGGACTGGCAGCCGAAGACGTGGGAGGCCCGCGACATTGAGGTTCCCGACGATCTGCTCACCATCCTGAAGGAGATGCCGCAACGCGGCAAGCAGGTGTTCGCCAACTCCGGCGGCCACAAGTACACACATAGTTGGGATGACTGCGCCGCCATCGCCAAGCGTGCAAAGGTCGAGGGCGCACATCCGCACAAGTTCCGCGCCACGTATGCGACGCGGCTGCTCCAGAGCGGCGTCGATCTGAAGACTGTGCAGAAGCTCCTCGGCCACCGCGACATCGAAAGCACGATGCGATATTTGGCGCGTGCCGAGAGCAAGAAGGTGAGAGAGAAGGTCAACGCGGTCAAGTTTGGGGCATGAGCATCTGGCGCTTAGGCTTAGTTTGTATCTACGCCCACGATGCGACGCGGATCGTCTGTGAGACTCACTTCCAACCCAGTGTCCCGGCTGAAGACAGCCTTACCTGCCCTCTTGGTCAAGTCTGTGTATTCGGTGAGGATCTCCTTTGCACGAACCTCCGTGACCGTATGAAGGAAACGTTCATTTATAGGTTGCACCGTGAGATTTGTGCTGCACTGAAGCTTGTCGCCCTTCTTGATAGCTCGCAGTTCTTCCTGAGTCATGTTGCACCCTCCATTCGACACCCACGATGATGCCTCAACAACGGTCAAGTGGACAGTAATAGACAGGGTGCCACAGCGAGCGTTGAAGCCGTGCGGAAAACGGCGATGCGGAAAACTCGTTAATGACAGATTCTGCGAAGCGCACAAAAGCTATGCACAGCAGTTCGACACCGACCGATACGGAAGTGGAGTTTATGAAGCGGGAAGTCGATCTGCGATCTTTCTGATGACCGGTTTCAGGGTGACGGATAACGCCGAGTCCGACGTGGCGTAACATGCCGTTATGTGGGAAGACCGCAGACTAAGAGATATTGCTGAGGCCGACCTCCAACGACTGGTGACCTCAGGATTGGAGGAACATCTTCATCTTGAGTACAAGAGCGCACTCTACGATGGCAATGACCGAGGCAACCAGGAGTTTCTGCTGGACGCTTGCATGTTCGCGAACGCTGGCGGCGGCATCATCCTGATCGGAATCGACGAAAGACGCGACGACCAAGGACAGCCAACTGGGGCACCCGATCCAGACGCCGAGATCGGCATAAACATTCCCAACCCCGAATTGCTGTTGCAGGCCTACGACGCTCGGGCGGTCGCGGCTATTCAAGATCGACTGCCCCTCGAATCCGCCGCGATACCGGTCGCTGGCGGGCGCCACGTGCTCGCCATCCGCGTTCCTCGGAGCAATGCATCGCCGCACTGCGTTCGCTATCAAGGACATGTCTATGCATCGCCCTTTTTTGACGCGAATGGCGTTTGGGCTAGTAGATGAGTGACTTGCAGCGGCGATGTCTGGCCCCGTCGATTTGATATTGATCTCGACGGCGGGGTCAGTAGCCACTGTGGCACCACTCCTCGACCATCGCGGCGATCCTCGCCATGCCGAGTTTGTATGCCTCCTTGCTGATCGTCCCCGCGTCGCGAAATCGGTCAAGCTCCTGCTCCTTGCGCCTCGCGTGCTCGGGGTCGCACGCCTTTGCCTTGGGCTTCGCGGCCCACCTAGCGGGCGGCTCCCACGCCGCCACGAACATATCCTTTGGCCTACTCACTCTCTTCCTCTCGTTCTGGGCGGTAGCGCCAGACGCGGTTCTCATGGCGATGATTGCTCGCACGGCTGCTTGGCTTCCACTGTCCGGTGAACTCCCAGCACTTCCCGCGGAACAGACAACCTGCGGAGTTGCCAAGTGAGTTCGCGGGCAGCCCCGTGGTCTCCAGAAAACGACCGGCGTCATCGGCCGTGACCTCCATGTCCTCGCGGCTCGTCGCTAGCAGCCGCATGTAGGTGATGCACGACTTCAGCAGGGCGCGGCGGAGCGGCGGCGTCATTGCCATCCGCAAACCTTCCTGCTTCCTCAACTCGCCCTCCAGGCCGTCGAAGGCTGACGGCAGCCACGCGTCAGAGCTCATCTGTCTTCCTCCGTCCCCTCTGCCTCTTCAGGCCGGAGGCTCTCGCTATCCGCTTCGCGGTCGAGCGCCGAATGTTGAACAGCTCCCCGGCCTCCCGGTAGCCGATCTCGGGGTTGAACAGCAGGAACTCCGCGATCTCCCGCCTCGCGGCCTCCTGCTCATTTCTGATCGCACGCTTGCGGCGCTTCAGGGCGACCACAGCGTCCCTCCACCAACGGGCCCATGCCAGTTTCCTGGCTCGGGCGATCCTCTTGATGTAGTCAAACGGCGTCCTCGTCATTCGCACAGCTCCTTGATCCGCCGCACGACCTCCCGCTCATCCTCGCGGACCATCCTCATTGCCAGCGCGTCCGCCAAGTCCGCCGCGCTGGGCCGGCCCCTGCCGGTCATGTCCTCGTACTTCAACTTTGCCTGTTCCTCGTTCATGCTGCCCTCCTCTATATAAAGGACACGGATAGCATGGGAATTTTGTCCGTCAGCGATCCGGACCTAGGAAATGATTTCCTGGGTGCCCCTGGATTCCTCAGTGTTGTAGGGAAAACAAATCCCCTTACAAAGCCCTAATCACCAATTCCCTCAAAAAATCACCTTTTGTCTCCTTTACTGGAGGGACCCGGCGGTGAGCGGGCAACCCGCCAGGAGAAATGATGATGTTGCAAAACGGAGGGTGCGCGTTCCCAGACAACTGCGACCACGGGCGATTGCTCGCGGCCGTCATCGCGGCGGGGGAGGAGTTCAAGGCTATTCACAAAAAACTGACTGAGCTATTCGATGGCGGCCTGCGCGAGCAGGTCGAGGCTCTCAAGGCAAATGTCTTCTGCGTGAGCAGGGGAGTCAGCGGGCGGCAGGTCCTGGTCCAGAAAAAGTTGATGTGCTGGTCTGAGTTCTGCCTCTTCTGCTTCGGCGTCAGCTCGCGGAGGATCAACCAGCTCCTCGACATCGAGGACCAGGAGAAGCGCACGGCCCGTTACGAGGCTAGGCACGAGGAGCAGAAGCAGAAGGAAGAGGACGCTGCGGTCCTGCACGTCGAGGAAGACGACCTACGGATGTACGTCAACGGCGTCGCCCAGGGTCCTGATGCCCAACAGGCGGAGCCCGCCTTGGAGCTGGAGCGGACGCTTGAGGAGGTCAGCAGCAATCCCCAATACGACAGGCAGGACCCCTACTGGCACTTCAGCCAATTCAAGGACCAGCCCCAGACCCTCGGCACGGAGATCAGCGGGATGCTGCTCGACTTCGGCCTTGACCTGGCGGCGATCAAGGAAGTCCTCACGATCGCGCAGAAGGACGCCAAGAGGACGCTGTGCCAGACGAAGGAGGAGGTCGCCCAGTAAGGCGACTACGGGATTCATTAGTGCTGAGTGTCTGTGCAAACAGATATTGACCAGGGGCGGGTCGCGTCACACCGCCCGCCCCGCGACGGTCCTCAGCCGCCTTCAGCAAGCGAGACACGGTGTGACGAAAAGAGTGTGACATGAGCAAACCGCAAAAGAAGAACCCTCACGCCCGATCTGTAGAACGCTTCAAGTACCGGAACGCGGCCGTCATTCAGGGCGGCATCCTGGGGGTAGACAAACTTGTCCTCATAACGATGTGCGAGTTCGCGCACGGGGTCAGCTACGCCAAGATCGCCGAGGCGCTCGGAATTCACAGGCTTACCGCCGTGAGGTGGCGGCGCGAGATTAAGCTGCCGAAGAGGCTGAGCGCCGGGGGCGGATACAGCACCGGGAAGAAGGTGTCCAATGGGTAAGGAGGCGCTGGAGAAGGTCAAGGCGATCAGGCAGGCCCGCGACAAGGCGGCCAGGAGCTCCGTCATCCAGGTCTGGCAGTCCGACCTGTACGACTTCAACCCAGGTGTCCGCGCCACCTTGGTCGCGATCGCGTTCCTCCAGATGTCGGAGGAGACCAGCAACTACCCCGAGGACGCGCCCAAGGAGTTCAGGGACGACCGCATAGGCTGGTGCTGGATGTCCCAGCGCGGCCTGGCGGAGCGCGTCGGCAAGTCGGAGTCCCAGGTGCACCGGGACATCAAGCGGTTCGAGAGGGACGGCGTGCTGAAGGTGCGCTCCTGGAAGGACGACAACAAGACCGATCACAACGAGTACCACGTGGACGAGGACGCGGTGGCTAAGCACCAGCGCGTGAAGGACGCCCCGCGCCCGGCTAGGAACAAGCGGGACTACAAGGAATACGACAACAGGGGGGCGTTCAAGAAGGGCAACCAGGCCGCGAAATCAGAGAAAGCTCCCCCAGCATCTCACGCGTTAGGGGGTAGCATCTCACGCATATGCCCCCCAGCATCTCACGCGTTTGCCCCTCCAGCATCTCACGCGTACCCAAACGCGTCAGATGCCGTTGTAGGGGGTTGTTCCAGGTCGTTCGGTTCTAGTTCGTCTCCGCAGGACGTCGCTCAGCCCGTTCTTCGCGCAGCTCGGGACGAGAATCCGCAGTGCCTCGTCGAGGACGAAGACACACCAAAACCGGGCCGGGGTCTTGGAGCAGAGCAAACCAAACCTGCAAGGGCGACTGGCCACGTCACCAAGGGGGAGAAGAAGCCCCTGCCCAACTACCTCTGCTACCCCGAGGCGTTCAAGGACTGGCGTCCGGGCAGGCTCCTGCCGAAGTGCAGGCGTTGCGGCGACGTGCTCCAGCGGAACGAGAACCACGTGTGCGAGGGCTTCGTGCCCAAGTACCCGGAGAAGCCCCGCAAGCTGGTCCCGGGCGTCGACTACCAGACCTTCGACGAGGACCCGCCCGAGGAGGACGACCTGTCCGGCTACGAGGACTTTGACGACGACCACCTGGCGGCCACGCGGGAGGAGCTGTGACACATCTGCTGCTCTGGCCTGACGTGGTAGTAGACCGCTGGATATGGCCAAGCCTCGGGACGGTCAACTCCTACCCGCTGATGCTGCTGAGCTCGCTCCCCCGCGAGTTCTACGAGCCCGCGCCCTGGCAGACGCCCAAGGCCGGGGACGCCTGCGAGTCGGGCTCCACGGAGAAGCAGTAGGAAGGCTGGCCCAGCCTCGGGCGCGAGGCGCAGCGGGTCATCGCTTCTTCTTGACGAACCTGACGACGTACTTCGGGCCCGATGAAAAATTTCGGCGACCACAAGGGACCCGCGTGACTACGCTGTGTTTAGTTGAGGGAGAAAAAGAAAGATGACCAAGGAGCAGAGGCAGACCATCGTCGACACGGTGCGGAAGCATCCCATGCTGACCTACGAGAAGATCGCGGAGCTCCTCGGCTGCTGCCGGGATACCGTGAAGAACACCATGGTCGCGGAGGGCGAGCGCCGCCCGCGGGGCCGCAAGCTAGTGCTCAAGTATGGCGGCGACTAGGCGCTCACCGCCATTCATCGCATGTTCGCTGATTTTCAAAGTCAATATAGGAAGAGCAAAATCGAGGCGGCGCTGGAGCCAAGTTCTTTGATTTCAGCGAGCTGTTCCTCGATTTTCACTCAAAACATGGGCGAGTGAGCCCTTGCGGAGAATTTTAAGAAAAATGAACGCGAGTCCAACAATCCGTGATGCCTTGCTCATCCGGCAAATGCGGCATTGGCTGCTTCGAGCGCGACACTCCTTCGACGGCTGTCCGAAATGGCGAGCGCGGCGGAACTTTTGGTTTCTTGTAAGAAAGCATCGAACCCTCGCGGAGCGGAACAATCTGCGGGAGACCGATGTGTTTTAAGGTGTGACCCTAGAAGAACTGGAGATCAACATGTATGGAATAGATGTTGCAGTGAGCTTGTTGGAAGGACCGGACATCTCTGAGCACAGACGGAAAGAGTTTGCCCTAGCGCAGCTGATGGCTGTAGCAATCGACGTCATCCTGAATACGGGCGAGTCGGACTTGGACACCCGGATTGAGACGGCAAAAGAAATGGTTCGCGAGTTCAAACACGTGTACCCAGAAACACGGGAAATCTAAGAAGCGACGAGTTGGCGTTTGGGTTTTTGTCGTCGCTTGTTCCAATGCCTGAGTCGGACCGGCGACGCAGGGGCCAGTGGCGCTAATACTGCATCTTCCACCGTTACCCCGGTAACTCACCACCCAGCGGGCGCTCGCCTTACCATGATGCTGTGAGATTCGGCAGCGTGTGCAGTGGCATCGAGGCGGCAACGGTGGCTTGGGAGCCGCTCGGGTGGAAGCCCGCGTGGTACAGCCAGTTCGACCCAGAGCACAACTACAAGAACGGCCCTGACTTCCCGTCCGCCGTGCTCGCGCACCGTTATCCGTCAACGCCCAACCTGGGCGACATGACAAAAATCTATGACAAAGAAACCTTCAAGAAAGAGCCGATCGACATCCTCATCGGGGGGACGCCCTGCCAGTCCTTCAGCATCAACGGGCACAGAAAAGGCCTCAAGGACCCGAGGGGGCAGCTCGCCCTCGCGTACTGCCGGATCGCGCAGGAGAAGCGCCCAAGCTGGGTCGTCTGGGAGAACGTCCCCGGCGTCTTGTCGTCGGGAGGCGGGAGGGATTTTGCAGCCTTCATCAGGGCCCTGGAAGAACTCGGGTATAGTCTCGCCTACCGCGTGCTGGACGCTCAGTACTTCGGAGTTCCCCAGAGACGCAAAAGAATCTTCGTTGTTGGACATCGTGGAGACGACCGCGCCCAGTTCGTACTCTTTGACGGCAAAGGCGGCGCGTGGGATGCTCCGCCGCGCCAAAGGGAACCCGAACCTAAGCCCGTCCCTCGTAAAGTCCCTGAGAAACATTTCAGCGGAATCGAGAGCAGCAGCGGAGAAGTCTCCCGGTGCCTGCTCGCCTCCGGCACGGGGAGGAACATCTCCGCGGAGACGTTCCTGATCGACGGAACTTATTGCGACGACGTGCGCAAACTGATGCCCGTCGAGTGGGAGCGGCTCCAGGGCTTCCCCGACAACTACACCCGCATCCCGTGGAAGAAGAAGCCAGCGGAGCTATGCCCCAATTCGCTGCGCTACAGGGCTCTGGGCAACTCCATCGCGGTCCCAGTTCTCAGGTGGATCGGCGAGCGCATCGCCGCCATCGACTCCCTGTCCGAAGAGCGGGTCAGGAAACTGCCTGACCCGAAGACGCTGGACGACTTCGAACTCATCGAGACATGCGTGCAGGCCTTCCGCGGCCTGATGGAAATCGCCCCGTACTTGCGGGAGGCACGCGACCGCTTCGCCCAGCCGGGACGCCGCGTGCCGGTTCCGGGAAATCCGACGTGGACGGAGTGGGTTGAGACGAACCTCAACGTCACCGTGCGCCGCGTACAGCAGATATTGAGCGAGGGAGCGAGACCTAGCGAAATTATTTCGCGAGGTCCCAAACGGCCCCGCAAGCTGCGCACCGGAGACTGGCGCAGGCTGCTTAAGGTCTCCGAGAACAGGCTGGCGCGGGTGTTCGGGCCGCTCGAAGGCGAGAAGGAGCTCGCCGGGGCGATCCGCGGATTCGCCCAGGGCATCGCGGACCGTTTCGGGGAGCGGGAGGGCAGGCTAACGGTGTCCGTTTCTGTCAAGAAGACCCGCTCGTCCCGATCCTCACACCTGCTCAGTCGTGGAGCATCAGCATCAGGTTGACTGGTCAGGAGTGGCTTGCCTTTCCCGCCATCGCGTTCAGGCTTATCTAGCCACCCAGGCTTCTTGCCCCCGGCATTCCAGCGCCAACCAGAATCCGTCAATAGATCGAGGGCAGATTCTTCGTCAGCGTTTCCCATCCAGCTGTGCAGTTGCCGACTTTCACGAAGTTTGCCATCGCCGTGTGGACGAGCCTCTGGCCGTTCACGTCCCAAGGGACGGCAAGGTGAAACATCACGGCCACAATGCGCTCGTGGAAACCCTCGGAGCCGTTCACTCCCCATGCTTCTCGGTTTTCATCAATCAGCCATTGAAGTGTCGCGTTAACGAAGGCGCGGCCTTCGCTCTCGTCGGCGAAACAAACGAGGTCGCCCTGAGTGAACGAGCGGCTCAGGGAAATCGCCACTATGCCGTAGTCCTTCTCCCGGCCCGGCTTGTCGAGTTCCGCGCCAAGCTGTGATGCCGCCTCCTTGATGTTGCCGCGAACGCTGTGGTCGGAGAACGGCCGCTTGCACTCAACGAGAAATCGGGTCGAGGCCAGGATGAACTCGATGTCAGGTTCGCCAAGTACAACTTGCGCCCCGCCGTTCTTCCAGTCAGCCGCCAGCGATAGCTCGAACATGGCATTGCGAGCTGTGCTGTTGCTAGGCTGCTCGCTCAACGGGGCGATAGGTCCACAGATGGCCCTCCGCACCTTCTCCTTCAGTGCCGGCGTATTCTCGGTCCCAAAGGCCCGGAAGATTTCATGAATCTCGGTCGCGTCAAACAACCCGGAAATGTAGTTGTCGATAAATTCCCGCTTTTCGCCGCGCTCAATTCGCTGCCGCTGTTGCCGCGCCTGCCCGGCAACCTTGAGTGCTTCGTGCCACCGATCAGGTTTCGGCTTGATTCCGAGCGATAACAACCACGGATCAAGGTCCTTCAGAAACTCCAAGACATCATCAAAACTTGCTACCTGCATAACTCCGTTCCTCCTTTCGAGAACGAGTACACACCCAGAAACCGCAAAAAGGCCCACGCATCATGGATTAGAAAATCCATCATGCGCAGGCCCTTAGGTAAGAGGAAGGGATCGAAACTCTGGATGCCCTTGCTGGTACAGCGGTTTCAGTCCAGCGATTTGCATTTTCGCTGACGAATTCTATTTTATCATCCCCGAACTGCACATTCTTGCAAGTGGAGCGCGACACAGCCGTCCGATCTGCCATAATCTCCCGATGTGCGGACGCTACCGGCTGTCGCGGCGGAAGCAGGTCGTTGAGGAGCACTTCGACGCCGTCTCGGGCGATGAAGACTGGGGCCCCCGCTGGAACATCGCCCCTACCCAGCCTGTCCCGGTGATCCGCCAGAACCCGAGGGAGCCGGTCCGCGAGCTGTCGCTGGTCCGCTGGGGACTCATTCCATCATGGGCGACAGACCAGTCTGTCGCCGCGAGGATGATCAACGCGAGGTCGGAGACCGCGGCCGCGAAGCCCGCGTTCCTGAGTGCAGCAGCTTCGGGTGACATAACCGCCGACCAGTAGTCTGCCGCCTGCTTAATCGTTTGCAGAGAGCA